>Ga0302325_10030620_pt1 | contig 11092 bp, 9 predicted proteins | sample Palsa_T0_2_FD_201948 | JGI IMG/M metagenome (GOLD analysis project Ga0302325, IMG submission 201948) | Peat permafrost microbial communities from Stordalen Mire near Abisko, Sweden - Palsa_T0_2 | ecosystem: Environmental > Terrestrial > Soil > Palsa > Peat permafrost | place: Sweden: Abisko...
GTGCGAATCCGGATCGAACACCGACCAGGTTCCGGAATGCCCGTCCGTCAGGCGCACACTGCCATCTTCCGCAAAATGGGCGGCGAGACTGTTCTGGCAATCGAAATCGGGCGCACAGACCATCACGGCATAGGTACCCACGACCAAGTCGCGACCGGGTGCGGCACCTGCACCGGAATAATCGACCGCATCGCCGTCCACGATGATGCTGTAATCGCCGCCCGAGCGCACCAAACTATTGCCAGGGGGACGCAGCTCGATAATCGCAGTGCCGGGGCCTTTGAACGTGCCCGGCCAGTTCTGATCTGCCACCTGACCGTTGGAGGTGAGCGGTTTCGATCCCCAGACCGCACCGTTTTCGGAATGCATCACGACCAGAATGGATGTCGTCATCGCATTGCCGAACAGCGCCATCGAGGTGTAGCGGATCGCGACATTGGCTTTGCCCTTGTGATACCGGAACGACCAGAATTGCGGCCCGACCATGGAATCGACCGTGCCGTGGTTCTCGCCCGCGACCAGCGGCGTGGGATTCCTGATATCGAGCGATTGCGCGCTGGCGACACTTTGCGACAGAGCGACGATCACTGCTGCGGCCGCACGCCGCGCAAAATATTTTCTCAACATGTCCGAATCCTCCACCGGCGCCTGCGACCATTGCCGATTTGTACGGCAGCCGCATTGTCCGAACGGACAATGACCTTGCCGGGACACCACCCTGCCCCATAGTCTCTGCCGCCTGAAACTGGGGGACCCGCCATGCTCAATCGCCGCGAGTTGCTGTCTTCGACCGCGTCACTTGTTGTTGCTGCAAACCTGCCCTTCGCGGCATATGCCGACACGGCCGCGGCGCCATCGTCGGCCCTCGACAAGCTGTTCGACGATTTCTTCCAGGAGAATCTGCGCCAGAATCCGGAAGGGGCGACTCTCCTCGGTCTCGATACGGGCCCGAATGCCGACCTCAAGAGCAAATTGCGCGACGAGTCCGCGTCCGGCATCGCAGCGGCGAAGGCGCTCAATGCCGATCAGCTTCGCCGGCTCAAAGCGATCGGTGCCGGCTCGCTCACCGGCATGGACCGGGTCAACTACGACACGGTGCTTTACACGCGCGAGTCCGCCGCGGCCGTGATGGCGTTCGATTTCGGAGGCACCTCCTTCGGCCCGTCGCCCTATGTCGTGAGCCAGCTGACGGGGGCCTATCAATCCGTGCCCGATTTCCTCGACACCAAGCACAAAATCGCGAATGCCGCGGACGCCGACGCCTATCTTTCGCGCCTCGAAGCGTTCGCCGCTCAGATCGACGACAACACCGAGCGCATGAAGCACGACAGCGCGCTGGGCGTGGTGCCGCCCGACTTCCTGCTCGACACGACTCTCGCGCAAATGAAAGGCACGCGGCTGCCGGCCGACCAGACGATCCTCGTCACTTCCATTGCGAAACGCGCGAAGGACAAGGGGCTCGACCCAGGCTACGCGACGAAGGCCGCTGCCATCTATACGGACAAGATCGCGCCGGCGCTGGACCGCCAGATCGAAGAGACACAAAAGCTGCGCGCCACGGCCGATCACTCCGCCGGCGTGTGGAAACTGAAGGACGGCGAAGCGTTCTACGAGGCCACGCTCCGCTCCGCGACCACGACAGGCATGTCGCCGGACGAGATCCACCAATTGGGTCTCGACCAGGCGCGCGATATCTCGGCGCGGGTCGACAAGCTGCTCGCGGCGCAAGGCTTGACCAAAGGGACAGTCGGCGAGCGCATGACGGCGCTCTATGCCGACCTCAAGAATCTTTATCCCAATACCGACGACGGCAAGGCCCAGATCATCGCCTATTGCAACCAGCGCCTGAACGAGATTCACCCACGGCTCCCCAGCGTGTTCAAGCGGCTGCCGCCTTATTCGTTCGAAGTGCGCCGCGTGCCGCCCGCGACCGAGCCGGGTGCCGCGTCCGCGTTCAGCCAGGGCCCCGCGCTCGATGGTTCGCGCCCGGGCATCGTCTATTTCAACCTGCATGACAGTAAGGAATGGCCGAGATTCGCACTGTCCACGACCGTGTTCCATGAAGGCCTGCCGGGCCACCAGCTCGAAGGCGGCCTTGCGCTCTCGAACAAGAACCTGCCGCTCATCCGCAAGTCGATCGGATTCTCCGGTTACGCCGAAGGCTGGGCGCTTTATGCGGAACAGCTTGCCGACGAGATCGGCATGTATGACGACGATCCGCTGGGTCGCATCGGTTATCTCAAATTCCAGTTGTTCCGCGCCAATCGCTGCGTGGTCGACACCGGCATCCATCACATGAAATGGAGCCGCGAGCAGGCCATCGCCTATTTCGTCGACCAGGAAGGCGAGGCGCCCGGATTCGCCACGCGCGAAGTGGAGCGTTATTGCGCAACACCGGGCCAGGCGTGCAGCTACAAGATCGGACACACCGTGTGGACCAAGGCGCGCGAACGCGCCAAGGCGGCGCTGGGCGCACGTTACGACATCAAGGATTTCCACGAGGCGGGCCTGAATTGCGGGCGCGTGCCGCTCGACGTGCTCGACGGCGTGATCGATCGTTACATCAAACAGACCCAGTCGAGCTGATGCGAAGCCCGATGCGACGCGCATTCGTTCTGACCGTCGCGATGTTCCTGCTCGCGGCGTGTCATCGCCAAAACGATGCGGCGGATGCGAATGCGATCAGGTCCGTCCTGCTCGCGCAGCAGGCGGAATGGAACGCCGGCGACATCGACAAATTCATGACGGGCTATTGGAAGAGCCCGCGCGTGCGTTTCGTTTCCGGCGACAAGATCACGACCGGCTGGATCGAGACGCTGGCACGTTATCACGCGCGCTATCCCACGCGCGACAAGATGGGCAAGCTCGAATTCTCCGATCTCGATGTGAACATGCTGGGACGGGATTCGGCGCTGGTGGTCGGGCGCTGGAAGCTCCTGCGCGCAGGCGACACGCCGCACGGTATCTTCACGCTCACCTTCCGCAGGATCGACGGTTCATGGGTGATCGTGGTCGACCACACGTCGTGATGCAGCTCAGCCGAAGAGCAACCGCGCGCCCAGCGCAAGGATGAGCGCCGGCGGCATCACGACCGCGCCGACTTTGAAGAACTGCCAGAACGTCACCGTTTCGCCTTCGCGGCGGATCGCCGCCAGCCACAGGATCGTTGCGAGCGAGCCGGTGATCGACAGATTGGGCCCCAGATCGACGCCGATCAGCAGCGCGTCGGTGATGCGTTGAGCGACATGCGCCTGCGCAAGCGCGAGACTCGCGACAAGGCCCGATGGCAGATTGTTCGTCAGATTTCCCGCTAGCGCGATGGCAGCACCTGCGACACCTGCCGCCATATCCGCCGAATATTTCGCGCCCACCTGCAACAGGCTTGCGAGAACAGCGATCAATCCGGTGCGTGTCAGCGCTTCGACCAGCACGAACAAGCCCGCCACGAGCAGGATCACCGACCAGGAAATCTCCTTGAGTACCGGCCAGGGCGCAGTGCGGTCGCGGATAAGAACCGCCAGCAGCGTCAACCCGCCCATGATCGCCGTGGGCAGGCCGAGGCGGACGTCGAGAGTCGAAACGATGAGTAACACAACGGCCGTGAGCACGATGCCGCCGAATGCCGTCCATCCGCCGCGGGACAGCGTGGGCTGCGCGATGCCGCTCCGGTACGAACCCACCAACCCCCTGCGTTCGACAAATCGCAAAGCTGCATAGGTCGCGAGAATTGACAGCATCGAAGGCAGCGCGAAACGCGCGAGCCAGTCTCCGAGCACGGGCGTGCGGTCGGAGTACAGCACCAGATTCGCCGGGTTGGAAATCGGCAATACGAAACTTGCCGCATTGGCTATAAATGCGCAGACGAACAGATATGGCAGCGGTTCCACTTTCGCTTTACGCGCCGCCGCGAATACGGCCGGCGTGAGCACAACGGCGGTTGCGTCATTGGACAGGAAGATCGTGACGATGGTGCCGACGGCATAAACCAAAACAAAAAGACGTCGCGGCGAACCGTGGCCCGCATTCACCGCGCAAGTCGCGACCCAATCGAACAGGCCCTCTCGGCGCGCGACTTCCGAGAGCAGCATCATGCCTGCCAGGAACAGATAGACATCGCCGCCTTTCTCGACTGCGCGCAGCGCATCACCGGGTGAGATCAACCGCGAAATCACAAGCAGGATCGCGCCGCCCACTGCCCAGATCGCTTCCGGCCAGCGAATCGGCCGCACGATCACGCCCGCGATGGCCGCTCCGGCAATGATCCAAGTAAGAAAGTTCGTGCTTTCAAGCGACAATTACACATTCTCCGGCGTGGTCAGGCCGACGCGGGGGCAAGTCTCGGATTCGGCGCGCAGGCAAGTCTTAGCATCGGATGGCACAACAGCCAGATCAGAACCGAGCCGATGGCGAAAGCACCGAGAATGAGGAACGCCGAGCGGTAGCCAAGCTCCTGTGCGATGAATCCGCCAAGCGCGGGGCTGAGCGATGCGCCGAGACCCTGCACTGTCATTACTGCACCCTGCCCCACATTCACGCGGCCCGTGCCGTCGAGAATGCGTGCGACGAGTCCGGGCACCGCGACACTCTGCAATCCGGCGGCGATGCCATCCAACGCCTGCACCGGGAAAACACCCCATTCCTTGATGACGGAGGCCGCGATCAGGCCGCGGATCGGCAACGCCAGAAAGGTTATGAGAATGACAAGCCAATAGCCATTTTTCTCGGCCATCCGCATTCCCGCGAGCGCGGCAAAAATCATGACGCCCTGCGCCACGACGATGGTGGCCGCGACGAAGCCCGCGGGATTTCCCTGATGCGCGGCCACGACCGCAAGACCGTAAAGCGGCAGCATCGCGCCATTGCCGAGATGAAAGAGAGCAAGCGCCGCCGCGAGAACGAGAAGTGGCTTGCATTCGAACAGCACTTGAAATCCCTGGGCCTTGGCGGTGGCTCCCGTTTCATCCGGCAGGCCGCGCGCCGCCTGATCGTCGATGGATTTCTTGGGGATCGCCAAAACGAAGACGATCGAGACGATGCCAAATGCGGCCGCAAGCCAGAACACGGCCGCAAATCCAAACTTCCAGCCGAGCAATCCGGAGAGACCCGCACCCACCATATTGCCGGCATGATTGAACGCCTGATTGCGGCCGTTTTGCCGATTGAAACCGGATTGGCGAAAAATGCCGAGGGTGATGCCGATGACGGCCGGGCCGATCGCGGCGCCGGCGATGGCGGTGGCCACCTGCGAACCCGCGACGACCCAGAAACTGTGGGAAAACCAGATCAGCGCCGAGGCGAGCACCGTGCAGAATCCGGAGACGATCACATAAAGGCGCTTGCGCATCGTGGCATCGACCAGCGCACCGGCGGGCGCGGTGACGGCCATCCCGGCGATCCCGCCCAACGTCATCACGGTGCCGATGGCGCCCGTTTTCCATCCGTAGGATTGCAGGAACACGCCGAGGAAGGGGCCGATGCCCGCCTGCATATCGGCCATGAAGAAGTTGAGACCCTCGAGCGCGTGGCGGGCGCGGCCCAATTGTTTGTCTTCCCGGCCGGTCAGAGCACGCATCCCCCTCAGGGTCGGTACCGACAACGCGCAGAGGGCGCGAAAGCTCCGGAGTCAGGTTATGTCGATGAGTCCGCTGAATTCCGTTCGCGCCTCGAGCGACGACGCCACAATGGCCAGAGCGTTGTGCATTTCCTCTTCGAAACCGAAAGGCGGATTGACGACAATCAGGCCCGCCCGCGCGAGGCGGTCCTTGTCGGCAACCTTCCCCAGAACGTGAATCCTGGCCTCGATTTCCGTGTCGATGCGCAGCGCCTTGGTCGCGCCCGCCGCGACGATCTCGCCGCAGAAGCGGTCGGCTTCGCTTTTCGATTTGACGGGAAACCAGATGAGATAAATGCCGTTCGCGAAGCGCCGGAGCGCGCCGCCGAACGCCGCACCCACGCGGGCAAATTCGTCGGGCGCTTCGTAAGGCGGATCGATCAGCACGAGCCCGCGTCGTTCAGGCGGCGGCAACAGGGCCGCAAGCCGCGCATAGCCGTCGCCCTGCTCCGTTTTCACGGTACGATACGGCGACAACACGGATGACAACACAGCGAATTCGTCTTTGTGTGTTTCGATTGCGATCAGGCGATCCTGCGGACGTAACAGCCGTGCTGCGATCAAAGGCGAACCGGGATAGCGACCTTCGCCTGCGCTTTGCACGACATCGAGATAGATCTTCAGCGCGTCCGGGAAACCATCATGTGGTATGATCGGCTGCAGCCGCGCGATTCCGTGCGCCGCCTCGCCCGTGCGCGACGCCTCATCGCCGGACAGGTCATAAAGCCCCCGCCCCGCATGGGTGTCGATCACGCGGAAGCCCTTGTCCTTTTTCTTCAGGTGCGCGAGCAGCGCCACCAATGCCAGATGCTTGACGACATCGGCGAAATTGCCGGCGTGATAGGCGTGGCGATAGTTCACTTGCGCGGCAACCGGCGCGGCCGGCGCAACAACTCGCCGCCGCAATTGGGGCAGCGCGTGCCCATCGTCTCCGTGCAGGCGGTGCAGAAGGTGCATTCGTAACTGCAGATATGAGCGGCCTCCGAATCCTTGGGCAGTGGCGACTGGCAGCGTTCGCAGATTTCGCGCATTTCGAGCGGCATGGGGCACCCTTCGCGTTCGCGTCATAAATAATGGCGGCGACGGCGCTCCGCAAGTCGCACTATTGCGTGCTCATTTCCTCGCGCGTGATGCGCCAGACGCCATCAAGCCACGCCACGATCTCGCGCGCGCCCGGATGATCGAAAGCCGCATAACGCTCCTGCAGCCCTTGCACCCGCTCGATCCCCAGATCCTGCAGCAGCATCAGGTCGCCGCGCACGAGGCGCCCGAGTTCCGTGCCCAGAATGGTTTCCGCCGCCCGCGCGAATGCGGCGCCATATTCGTAATTGTCGCCGAGACGGTAACTGTCGGCGAGCGTGAGCGCGGGGATGCGCGACAGGACGGGCTGCGACGCCACATTGACAGCGTGGCCCGCGATCTGCGGGCGGATCGAAGCAGGCCTTCCCGTGAAGCCGCGCAGATGCAGGAATTGCGACATGACCGGCCCGTCGTTCACGGGATAATTGTCCCACAGGAATGGTTTGCGGCCGAGCTGCGCCGCGACGCGCGCGAGATGGCCGGGCGAAAATGCGCGCGCGCAAACCTCTTCGCCCGTCCAGAAGATATCGATCGCAGGATCGAGCCTGCGTCCGAAATCCTCGAGATAGTTCGCGGGTCTTTCGCCGAAGAAACGGTCGAGAATGGGATCGTCCGTGTAATAGCTGGGGCAGACCAGCAGACGCGTGGCCTTCGAACGCTCGCGCACCCAATGCAGGATATCGACCTGCATTTCGGCGAGGCCCGGCAGGTCGCCGCGCATATCGTCGAACAGGATTGCGAGATCGTCGACGCCGATGGAGTCGAGCAGCGCGAGCTTACCTGCGAGCGCACCTCGCGCTTCGACATCGAAGCTCCGATAGATTTCATAAGGGCTGAGGCCGACGCCGAAGCGCACATCCAACGATCGGCAATGGGCCGAGAGTTGCCGAAGCCCCTTCTCCATATCCGGCGGGTGCGGCTCGCGCCAGCGGCGGCGGAGGAACCCATCCGCCTTGGGCGCATAATAATAAAAGCGATAACCATGGGGCGCGAGAAACGCGACCGCCTCGCCCCTCGCCTCCCAGCTCCAGGGCTTGCCGTAAAAGCCTTCGATCAGTCCCAGGTCGGCAGTCATGACGGTTCCGGCATCGGCAGGCGAGTCATCGCCGGATCATAGCACCAGCCGAAAGGCAATCGCGCAAACCTTCAGACTTTCGCCTGTCCCAGCAACGGGTCACTCAGACTGGGCTGCCCCGTCTCGAAATGGCCCGCAAACCGGCGACGAAAATTTTCATCGGCCGGCGCGGTCACTATAAAATCGTACCAATGTGCGCTCGATGCGGCGAACCAATGATCCTCAATCAACAGGAGCGGTGCGGCCACATGCGTGCGCGGTCCCTCGGCCGAATAGGCATTCGATGTCGTGATCGCGAATTCCGTGTCCCCACGATTTAGAATTTGCAGGACAATCGTATCGTCGGCAGCGGCAAAGCGCGCGTCCGTTTCGATGTCTTTGACTGCACCACTTGTCGCTCCACAATGTTCTCGCAGGAACCCGTTCGGACCGTGGACCGAGAATGCATAATGTTCGCCTGAAATCGGCAAATCGTCGGTCAAGCTCTTGCCGGCTTCCATCGTGTAGGACCATGGCCCGGCCGAGCCATCCTGCGCATACACTGTGAGCACCGCGCCGGCACTACCGCGATTGTCGAATTGAAAGTGATAACGGCCTGCGGAACGATCCAACCATCCCGACACCAGGACGTCATACGGCAGCGCGCGTGCAGGCCGCTGACCCGGCTCCTGCACGGGAACGGATTGCGATTGCGGCACTTTGGGATAATGAAGCGTGCAGGACATATCCGTATCGGCGATCGCATTGGCGGTCGCAGGCAATTGCGGCCGGCTCGCGTCGGCTTGCACGAAATCGAATACCGATGCGAGATCGCCGCTGACGGCGCGCCGCCACGGCGAAATCTGCGGCTCGACGACGCCGAACCGCAATTCGAGAAAACGGATGACCGAGGTGTGATCGAATAATTGCGAATTCACCCAGCCGCCCCGCGTCCAGGGCGAGACCACAAGCATCGGCACGCGCGGGCCCAGGCCGACCGGCACACCCTTGTAGATTTCCGCCGCGACATCGACTGTGCTTTTGCCCGTGCCGTCGGCGATGGCGGGCACCGGTGGCGGCACATGATCGAAGAAGCCGTCATTTTCGTCATAGTTCAGGATGAAAACGGTTTTTGCCCAGACCGCCGGATTGGCCGCAAGCGCCGACAGCAACCCCGATACGAACGATTCGCCATAGCCGGGGCTTGCGGCGGGATGTTCGCACATGATGTAGGGCGCCACGATCCACGAAACCTGCGGCAGGCGATCGCGCGCCACATCGGCAGCGAATTCCGCGATCAGATGTTCGCCGCGCGACTCCGCCGCATTCTTTGCCGTCGAGCCCTTCGCCCAGCTGCGCGCGCGCCTGGCCGTTTTGCTGTCCGCCGCGGTCCCGCGAAAATTGGCGAAATAGGCGAGGCCGTTATCGCCGTAATTGTCGTATTCCTGATAGACCCGCCAGTCGACTCCGGCCTGCTGCAGACGTTCGGCATAGGTCGGCCACGCAAGAGGCTTGAAGCGGGGATCGTCCTGCGCGGGATCGGCCGTGTCGTTCGTCTCGTCGTCGGGATTTTGAATCGCCTGCAGCCCGTCATTGCCGATGCTGAGCCCGCTCGTGCCCGTGAACAGGAACAGCCGGTTGGGATTGGTGGGGCCGAAGATCGAGCAATGATAGGCGTCGCAAATCGTGAACGCGTCGGCGAGTGCGTGATAGAAGGGAATGTCGCCGCGCGCGAAATGGCCCATGGTCAAGGCCCCTTTCGCCTTCACCCAGGCATCGTGGTTCTTCCACACATCCTGCGATGCCTTCCAGCTGTGATCCAGGCTTTTCACGCATTGGCTTCGCGTCGCGCGCGTATCCATGTGAAAGGGAAGAACATGGCCGTCGCGATGCGCCGGCGACGGCTGAAACCAGACGGGCTTGCCGTTCGGCAAAATAGTCGGGCGGGGATCGCCGAACCCGCGCACGCCGCGCAACGTTCCGAAATAGTGATCGAAGGACCGGTTCTCCTGCATGAGGATGACGACATGCTCGACATCCCTGATCGTGCCGGTACGATTGTGCGCCGGGATCGCAAGCGCGTCGCGAATGCTCACGGGGAGCGCGGCGAGCGCGGATGCGGCGGCGACGTGTTTAAGAAAGTGGCGCCGGTTCTGTGACACGCGGGATCTCCTGGGCGGTCGAAACAAGAGGATCAATGGCCGGAGTTCAAAGGATGTTGTGCATGCTTCCAGCCTGCCCGATCGGCATGGAGTTCGGTCGATAGCATATCTGATCCCTGAGCGGTGTGGGAATTCAGCATCGTGCCGCTACATTTGGGCCCGACGACGGCGCAAAGCTGCAGGCGCAAAGCCGACTGAAGCTGTTCGGTCTCAAACGAGCATTACATTGTCGGCCTCGGTTTGCTAAAGTCCTTCACGAGATGACATGGGGGTGTCGCGTATGAAATCGTATGTTCAACCGCTCACAATTGTTGCGACGATTGCGCTGTTCGCGACTGCGCTGACGCCTGTTCTGGCCGTCGAAAATGCTCCGTCAAATACTTCAGACCTTGAGAGCATTCCGATCGCCTCCAAACTGGAAGGACCGAGCGACTATCCGGCCGGCGCAGCCGAAAAAGGCGAACACGGAACTGCAATCATCATGATATGAGCTGCTGCCGGTTTTGTTGACAGGCAGTTAGAGTAATCCAGCCTGCATCTCGAACTCCATAGGGCTGATATATCCGATCGTCGAGTGCCTGCGCTTCGGGTTGTAGAAGCGTTCGATGTAATCGAACACATCGGCCTTTGCTTCGTCCCGTGTGCGATAGTTTTTCCCGTTCACGCGCTCGATCTTGAGCGACGAGAAGAAGCTCTCCATCGCGGCATTGTCCCAGCAATTGCCGGAGCGGCTCATTGAGCAAGTAACGCCGTGATCGGCCAGCAAACGCTGGAACTGCTCGCTGGTATACTGGCTGCCGCGATCGGAGTGATGCAGCAGCGCATCGGGCTTGCCTCTGCGCCAGATCGCCATGACCAGCGCATCGGTGACGAGTTGGGCCGTCATCGAAGCACTCATCGACCAGCCCACCACGCGCCGCGAGAAAAGATCGAGGACGGCAGCCACATAGAGCCAACCTTCCGCCGTCCATATGTACGTAAAATCGGCGATCCATTTGCGGTTGGGCGCCGGGGCTTCGAAGGCGCGATCCAGCACGTTGGGAGCGACGGCGCCGGCCTGCCGCTCACCCGCATCGGGCGGCAGCCGGCGCCGTCGCGGACGCGCTCTGAGAGCCTGCTGCCGCATCAAACGCTCGATCCGGTGAAGCCCACACCGCACACCTTCTGCGAGCATGTCGTGCCACA
>Ga0302325_10030623_pt1 | contig 11092 bp, 9 predicted proteins | sample Palsa_T0_2_FD_201948 | JGI IMG/M metagenome (GOLD analysis project Ga0302325, IMG submission 201948) | Peat permafrost microbial communities from Stordalen Mire near Abisko, Sweden - Palsa_T0_2 | ecosystem: Environmental > Terrestrial > Soil > Palsa > Peat permafrost | place: Sweden: Abisko...
ATCCTGGTACTGCACCTGCGGCACGTTGATGCCTGCGCCGCCCAGCCCGGCCAAGCCGGCAAGACCGCCCAGGCCCGCGGAGCTGCCCGGCAGGTTGAGCCCCGGGATATTGAGGCTGCCCGCGCCAAGGCTCGAAAACGACGACGTCATGATGGGGTATTTGGAGCCGGTCTTGATCGTGCTGCCGTCATCGCCATCGCTCATCCGCAGCTGCACCTGTTCGAGCTCGCGCGAGTCAGAGGAGTTGAGGCTGAGATTGGCTGTGAACCCGGGCGTGGAGATGGCAGACAGCGTTTTCCCGCCGCCGAAGATGGCAAACCCCTGCGAAAACAGCGAGCTGGTGACCTGGCCCGACGCAATGAGAATGGCGATGATGGCCTCGGTATCGCCGGGCGCGGCCAGGCCGGACGAAATGATCTGCTGCACCAGGCTGGCGTTCTGGTTGAGGATCTGCTGCTCCTGGGCGTAGAGGTTGTAGGCGCTGAACGACTGTGGCGGCGTGATGCCGGTGTTGCGCTCGTTGGAGTGCGACAGCTGGATGATGCGCACGTCCAGCAGCACCTGGCTGCGGCCGTCGATCAATGCGCGCAGCGTGGCGTTGATGGCGGCGAGCGTATCGGCGGGCGCGCGCACGGTGAGCGTTCCCGCGGACTGCTCCACCACTGCCTGTTGCGCCTCGAAGATATTCTTTGCCAGGTTGCCTACCTCGGTCAGCTCGGTGGTGGTGAGGCCGGGAAGGTAGACGGTCTCGAGCTCCTGGCGCATGAACTGGCGGCGGTTGTCCTGCGTGTCTTTGGCCACCAGCGCGCGGTGCGCATCCAGGGGCACGTAGAAGGAATTGGTGACCAAGCCCGCGATGTGCATGGCCTGGGGAAAGCTCGCATCGTCGACGTCGAGGCGCACCTGCGTGGGCCGGATGCTGTCGTCCACCGTGGCCTGGATGCCCCACGCCTTGAAGACCTGCATCAGGGCATTGCGCTGATCGGTGCGCAGGTGAAAGCTGTGCATGCCGGCCGAGGGCTCCAGATCCTCCGCCCCGCCCAACTCATCGGTTCGCTCCTCGTAGAGCGGCTTGCTCATGCCCCGGATCTGGTCGTCGCCCAGCTCATGCAGATGTTCGGCAACCTCGGCATTGCCGGGATCGAGCTCGTGGGCACGTGCCAGTGCAGCGCGGTCTGCGGCTTCGTCGCCCTTCATGTGCGCCTTGTTTGCGGCCTGGATCAGGGCCGTGACGGCATGGCTGCGCGCCACCTCCACAGCTGCCGCGTAGTTGCGGTTGCCGGGGTCAAGCTCGGCTGCCTTCCGGTATCCCTGCATGGCGGCTTCGAACTGCTCTTTCTCAAAGAGCTTGCTGGAGTCAAGGAAGATTTTGGCGGCGCGGCGGCGATCTTTGGCGCGGGGCTGGGAGGCGGGCGGTGACGCTTGCGGTGCGGCTTGCGCAGCGCTCGACTGTGCCGGAGCAGCTTGAGCGGGGCCTGCTTGTGCCGGTTGCGCTTGCGCAGATGAGGCTTGCGGAGAAGCACTCTCCGCTGGCGCAACTTTCGTGTCAGTCTCTACAGGCGCGGCTTGCTGGTCCGGGGAGCCTTGCGCATTCTGCGGATCGATCGGGGCCGATTGATTTTGAGATTGGGCGCATTCGCCCGTAACAACCAGACCCAACAGCAGAGCCACGGCAGGCATCAGGCCCGCGCGCCGCGCCCCTCTTGAGCCTCCGGCACGTTTGAAGGAATGCAGAGTGGAGCAAGAAGTGTCAGGGCACGGCTTCGGTCGTGCCGAAAGGGCGCGCAAAAAAGCGTGGGCCTTAGCCCCTGCGGCAAGACTGGCAGGCAAATGAACAATTCCCTCAGGGGCTGAAGCCCCCTTCGACTTTGTGGGCATCTGCGGCACGACTGAAGTCGTGCCCTGACACTTCGCGCCCCTCCGGAAGGATTCTGCAAGCGCCTGGTCAGCTCCGCACGGAAGGCTTGAGGGCTGAGAATTATCTCCCTCAGCGGCTAAAGCCGAAATGGCTTCGGCAGCTTCTTCGGCACGACTGAAGCCGTGCCCTTTCAAGGCGCCCGGCAGGTGCCTCATATCGCCGCCTGCGGATACCGCAGCAAATCGGCCAGGGATGTGGCGCAGACCTCCGGCTGGCAGGCCAGCAGCTCGTCATAGCTGTATTTGCCGGTGGCAACCGCGATCACGCTGAGAAAGTTGGCGCGCGCCGCCTCGATGTCGCGCGGTGTATCGCCCACCACGCAGATGCTTGCGCCGCCCCCGGCCAGCTCACGCGCCTTGCGCGCCGCCGCACCCACCAGCTCCCCGCGAATGGGAAAATGGTCGCTGAAGCCGCCAAAACGGAACCACTCGCGCAGCCCAGCCTCCTCGACTTTGATCCAGCCGATCATTTCGAGGTTCCCGGTGGCCACGCCCAGCAGAGCGCCGCGCCGCGCCAGGTGGTCCAGCACGCTCTCCACGCCCGGCATGCGGATAATGTCCAACTCGCGCCGCCGCTCGGCCACCGAGTGGCGCATGGCTTCGAGAATGGCCTCGATACGCGCCTCCAGCACCTCCGCCGGCACGCCCGCCTGCCGGCACGCCTCGCGCAGGATGCCCGTGTCCGTGCTGCCATGCAGCAGAATGCCGGCCAGCGTGATCTCAAACCCCGTCACGCGCGCCACACTGCTGGCGAACGAATCCAAATGCACGCGGTCGAGGGTGCGCAGCAACGTGCCGTCGATGTCAAAGAGGTAGGCGTCCTGGCGGTCCCAGGCAAAGTCCTGCTCGATGTGGACGCGCGCGCCCTTCGGCGGGACGGGACTCGGCGGGACTGCGGGAAAGCTCTGCGGCGATGTTGTCGGCATGGTATTCAGACAGCGCGGTCAGCCCTGGCGGTAGCCCTGGCGCGACCCGCTGAATACAGGACGCACGCTGCGCGGCGGACGCTTGATCCCGGCCCGCACCTCGCTCAGGCTGAGCCCCAGTTCCGCCATGGCCCGGCTCAGGGTGTTGCGGTGCATCCCCATCTCTTCGGCGGCCTTGCACTGGTTGCCGCGGTGAGCCACCAGCACTTCGCGTAGATACTGCCGCTTGAACTCTCGCACGGCGTCGTCGTAGCGAACGCCGCTGGAATGCATTTGCGTTACCAGGCTCTCCAGTTCTCGTCTCACGTGCTCGTTCTCCCTGACCGGTTGCCCCGGAAGTGCTTCAATTTAAAGATGGACCCGAATTGGGATGCATCCATGAGGGCGATCCCTCTGCGATGATCTTCAGCCCCTTGTGCACCCGGTCGGCCAACTCCGCCGGGCTCATGTGCGTACTCAAATGACAGAAACCAAAAAACAAATGCGGCAGCCGCGCATCCAGCAGCCACTGCGCCTGGGGGAAAAACGCCACCGCCACCAGGATGCACAGCGTCACCAGAAAAACGCCCTGCACAAAGCCGAAAGCCGCTCCGGCGATAGTATCAAGGCAGCCCAGGCCAATGGCGTGAAACGTCCTGGCCAGCATGGTGCCCGTCACGGCTGCAATTGCCATCACCAGCACCGCGATCAGGATGAATCCCACTGCGTCCGCTACCATGTCGCTGCGCACCATCGGCACCAGCAGCGCCGCGACCCGCGGGTAGTTCCACGCAGCCAGCAGCAGCCCCAGAATCAGCCCGCCCAACGAGCAGACTGCGCGAAAGAATCCCTGCCTGGCCCCGCCGAACACCGCCAGCACCATGAGGATCACAATCAGCCAGTCTTCGATCGTCATGCTGCTGCTCCGGCGCTTCCATCCAACGCAATATCCCGCCCCGTCAAGCGGCGAAAGGCTTCAAGATACTTCGCCTGCGTGCGCTCCACTACCTCCCGGGGGAGTTTCGGAGCAGGCGCCTGCTTGTTCCAATGGATCGATTCAAGATAGTCGCGAACGAACTGTTTGTCGAATGACGGCTGCGGGCCGCCCGGTTGCCATTGAGCTTGCTCCCAGAAGCGCGACGAATCCGGCGTGAGAACCTCATCGGCAAGCATAATCCCATCGGGCCTCAAGCCAAACTCAAATTTTGTGTCCGCCAGCACTAATCCGCGGGACTCTGCGTGCTCGCTCGCCTTCTGGTAGATGGCCAGCGTCAGCCTGCGCAGCTCGGCGGCGTTTGCGGCGCCCACCAGCTGCTCCATCGCGGCAAAGGAGATGTTTTCGTCGTGGGCGCCGTCCTGGCTCTTGGTGGCGGGCGTAAACATGGGCTGGGGCAGCCGCGATCCATCCTTGAGCCCCGGCGGCAGCCTTATGCCGCATACGGCTCCCGTTGCCTGGTATTCCTTCCATCCGGAGCCTGCCAGATAGCCGCGCGCTACGCACTCGACGGGAAACATCTGTGCCCGCTTTACCAGCATGGAGCGGCCCGCCAGCTGATCCGCATAGCTCGCCAGCGCGGCGGGAAACTCGGCAACGTCGGAGGCGATGAGGTGATTGGGGACGAGATCGCGCAAAAAATCAAACCAGAACAACGACATCTGGGTGAGGATCACTCCCTTGCCTGGAATCCCAGTGCCGAGTACGTGATCGAAGGCCGAGATGCGGTCGGTGGCCACCAGCAGCAGCGCATCGCCGATTGCATATAGATCGCGCACCTTGCCGCGGCCGAGCAGAGGAGTTGGGCCCAGGTTTGTAGTCAGGAGCGCGGTCAATGCGGAGCCTTCCATCGGCGGGAACTGAATCTCCGATTGTCCAAGGCGAGGCGCGGTTTGTCAATCGGCACTCATGCGAGGACGATCGCGAGAAGTGGTACGGTCAATTTGGAACAGCCAGCGGTCTCGCGAAGGCGTGAGAATATAAGCTCACATCCGCGCATATAGGCAAAAGATGTGTGACGGCCGTCACGGAACGGTTTATGCTGATGGGAGACACTCCAGATGTCAACAAGGTTCGGGGGAGAGCAAGCACATCCCCTTTGAGCCGGGCGACACGAAGCAGCCGTGGAAAGGGGAAGCCGCTGCTCGCTTCGTTAGTGCCGGGATTACCAGTAGCTGCGCACTACCGACCTCCAGTGCCGGCTACTGGTCCCCGATTTTTCACTTGGATCGTGCAAGCGCCTCCGGAGCGAAGTGTTCCTCCGGGGGTGTTTTTTCGCTCGCGCTCGCCCCATCTCACCGGCTTGAAAACACAAACTCGTTGCCATCGGGGTCTTTGAATTTGGCCATGGTGCCCCAGATTTCCTTCTTCGGCTCCTCGGCCAGCTCCACACCCTTCGACTTGAGCAGCTTCGCCGTGGCAAACACGTCATCGCACCAGAACGTCATGGGCTGAAATCCGCCGATGCGGCTCTCGTGACCGGGCGGCGTAAACAGCGCCAGGCTCACGTCCGAGCCTGGAATCAGCAACTCGATCCAGCGCTGCCCCGGCCCCATGGCCTGATCGGTTGCTACCTTGAATCCCATCTTCTCAGTGTAGAACTTCAACGAAACATCCTGGTTGCTTACGGGGATGCTCACGAGCTTGACTCCGCGTATCATGCGCTTCTCCTGTCTTTTCTCCGGCATCGTTTCGGCTACTTCAACGGCCGGGATGCACGGAATATAACTGGGCCTTCCCGGCATTGCAATCTGGTAGACCTTGCTATAGTGATCAGAAGTATAGCGATGGCGGCCATCGACGATTATGTAATCGATGTTCTGATGCGCGACCTGGTGGGACACGACCGCCGGCCGGTGAGCTTTCTCGTCTATGTATGGCTCGCAGCCGAGCAGCAGCGCCGCGGCGCGCCGGTCCAGATCAGCTACCAGGAGCTGGCCGAATCGATCGGCGTGTCGAAGAGCGCGGCGCAATCGGCGATCGCGTGGCTGGTGCGCCGCAAGCTTGTTGCGGCGGCCAAGGCCACAGTGACGGCGACACCGGAATACAGAGCGCAAAGTCCCTGGAGACGATAGCCGGAAGCGTGGCTCATTGCGTGGCTCAATCCAGGTGGTCCAATGTGAGCAGACAGCCGTTCCTGCGATGCCTAGGATGGTTAGCAGTGAAGAAGCGGGACAGTCGTTTGAACGGCCGGTCCAGCCTCGTCGCGCAACGGAGGTTGCAACATGGAAATCGTATTGATCGTTCTAGTGGTGTTTTTGGTGCTCGGCGGCGGTGGATGGGGATATTCGCGGTGGCGCCGTTAGCAAAACTGCCCTGCAAATGCATTAGCGTACTGCTCGATCCTATTTGCGGACCCCAGGGAGGAAGCTTGAATCTGAAGATAGACCGGTGAACTCTCTTTCAGGTTCCTCCCACTAACTTCACCATATCAATATCAATCCCCCAACAAGGGTAAGGAGCCGCCCTTCTTAGCAGCCTGTGGTGAAGGTCAAAATTCCGGGAAAGGCAACCCTCAGCGGCTAAAGCCGCGTTCATTTTGCGGTACTTACGGCACGACTAAAGTCGTGCCCTTTCAAAACCAGACTTTCACCACAGGCTGTTAGGCTCTTCGAGAAAGCCGTGCATTTGCCCCCGCCGCCGGATTTGGAAATTACCTGAAGTGCTTATCGCTAAATTGCTTACCGTTACAGGAGGGTCGCTTTATGAGAAAGAAGAGCCGCATCGAGATTGCAAGAGAGATTGTCAGCCGCGTAAAAAAGGAGATGAATGAGCCGAGACTGGCGCAGTCAGTCCGCAACGGGTTCAGAGTTGTGGCCGCACCGGCCGTCGAGAAGCCTGCCGGTGCCGAGCGAAGTTGAATCCAGGTCCTCTCGACACCCCATTCAACTCCAATGCGCTGAATTCCACTTTCGTCAGTTGCGTCTGGCCGGTTTTGCAGTGGCCGAAGCCGGAGCGCCCTCGGAGTCTTCCCCAGTAAAGTCATCGAGCAGACCCACGTTGAGCAGCGACTTGTGGACCAGGATGCGGCCCTTGTATTCGATAAGGCCGAATTTGCGAAAGCGGTTCATGAAAAAGCTCACGCGGGACCGGGTGGTGCCGATCATCTCCGCCAGAGTTTCCTGCGTGATGGCAGGAATCAAGGGCTCCGGTTTCCCTGGCTCCGCCGCCGCAATGCCCTGAAATTTCTGTTCGCTCCCTCCGGAACCGTGATACTGTCGATGCACATTTCATTTGCATCGTAGCGCGCGGCGAAGATTTTCCTTGCAGGGAAAAATCGCCGCCTGGAGGTCAGCGCGATGGGCAACTCAACCACCAAGCCTGCCGACGGCAGCGATAAGCCGGAGAAAGCTGCCGGCTGGCGCGCCAGCAAGTTCCCCATTCCGATCAGTTACGCCAAAGCTCAGGCAGTGGCTCCAGTGCCGCCACAGGCTAAGGGGTTTGTCGCCGGACTGACCGCCGAGCAGACGCTTGAGGAGCCGGCCACCGGAGCCGAAGAGGCGGAGTCGCCAGTTGGGCTCTTCAAGGCCATGGAGCCGATTCCGGCAGAGGCTGCTGGCCCTTCGCCCACCGCCGTGCTGGTCTTTCACGGCATGGGCCAGCAGGTGCGCTTCCAAACGCTGAGCGACCTGGCTTCGGCCATCCTCGACGAGGCCGAGGAGCAGAATGGAACTGTCAACGACGTGCAGGTAAAGCTCGCGCCCAAAGTGGGCAAGCCTGGGCAGTTCCTGGCTCGCGTTGAGCTCGTCTGGGAGGACGCAGCCGGCACGCCGCACGAGGCGCACATTTACGAGGCCTACTGGGCGCCGCTTACCGCCGGCAAAGTAAAGTACTGGGACACGATCAAGTTCCTGATGGAAGGCGGCAAGAACGGATTGTTCAGCATCATCGGCGGCGGCTTCAAATTTCAGCGCTGGGTATTCGGCGATTTTCGCTCCATGCGCATCACGCGGACCACGCCGTTCGCTTTGCTGACAATCATGCTCGTGCTGGGATTCACCGTGGCCATGATTGCGATGGCACTGAGCGCCGTGGGCGATATTGCGCATCATCTGAGCTCGCCTAAGGCGTCCGAGGTCTTCAAGACGGTGCTCGATGCTATCTATACGCAGATCGCATCGCCGTGGGACGCGTTTGTCGGCTGGGTGGGAAAGACCTTCTCATTGTGCCTCTGTGGCCTGCTTCTTCCTGCGCCGGGCGGGCATATCGGCAAAGGCGCTTACGCGGGCGCAGTTCTTGCGTGGTGCGCCCTGATCGGCCTGGCGCTGTTCCTGCGCTTCTTCCTCACCGAGTATGCCGGCAGCGTGGCAGCCTACCTCGCGCCCTATAAGGACAGCAAGTTTGAAAAGCTGCGCGGCGACATCCAGAAAGTGGGACTCGATGCTGCGAGGCTCATCTACTATGGTTCGCGCGACCCGGCGGCCGCGGGATGGATTCCCGATTACAAAAAAATCGTCATCGTCGGTCACTCCCTGGGAACGGTGATTGCTTACGATACGCTGAATGCGATCTTCAATATAGAGCAGACAAGTGTGCTGCCCGGCGTGCGCAACACGGCTGTCGAGCGCACCAGGGCGCTCATCACTTTTGGCTCGCCGCTCGATAAATCGGCTTTCATATTTCGCGCCCAGTTCAAGCGCGGCACGACGGACGGCAAGCTTCGCGAAATTGCAGCATGCGCGTTCCAGCCGCTCATCTCGGACTTGAGCTACCGCTACGATCCGATCCGAAAAACCGGCCCCGGCTGGATCAATCTTTGGTCACGGAAGGATATCATCAGCGGCAGCCTGGGATACTACGACGATCCTGACGATCCGCGTCCGCCCGACGTGGTGAATCTCGACGATCCGGCTGCCCTGCAGCCGCATTCGTATCAGGTGCTGAACCTCAACGACCCTGCCTGCACCATTCCGTTTTACGCGCACGTGCAGTACTGGAAGGGTAAACTGCTGCCGCGGGTGGTCTACAACCAGCTATTGTGAATCACGCGGTAGCCCGCTGCAGCTCATGCCCGCCCAGCTTGACGCTCACCACCTTGGACACGCCCGGCTCCTGCATGGTGACGCCGTAAATCATGTCGGCGGAGTGCATCATGCGCTTGGAGTGCGTGACCAGCAGGAACTGCGTCTCCCTGCTGAGCGAGTGCAGCAGGTCGGCGAGGCGGCCCACGTTGGTTTCGTCCAGCGCGGCGTCCACTTCGTCGAGCACGCAGAACGGGCTGGGCTGGAATTGGAAGATGCCGACGAGCAGCGCCAGCGCGGTAAGCGCCTTTTCGCCGCCCGAGAGCAGCAGCACGTTTTGAAGCTTCTTGCCCGGCGGCGAAGCGACAATCTCAAGCCCGCTCTCAGCCTGATTTTCCTGGTCGGTGAGGCGCAGGAACGCCTGCCCGCCGTGGAAGAGCCGCGTAAACACGCCGGCGAAGTTCTCATTGATGCGCGCAAACGCTTCGTCAAACTTGGTGCGCGAAATGCGATCGATCTCCTTGATGGTGTCCTGCGTGTTCTCGATCGACTCCATCAGGTCCTTGCGTTGGGCCTCAAGGAACCCGTGGCGCGCCGCGGTTTCGTTGTACTCATCGAGCGCCATCATGTTCACCGGGCCCATCTGCTCCATTCTTTGACGAAGAGCCCGGCAGGTATCTTCCTCGGCCGTGAGCGCTTCGTCGGCAAGGTGAACGATCCCGGCATCGGCGCGCAGCACAGCCGCCTCGACATTGACCTCGGCCAGGCAACTGCTCTCGAGGTGTTCGAGGTCCGACAGCAGCTTGGCCACTTCACTCGATCGCGCCGAGCGGTCTTCGCGCAACTGGTCGAGCGCGGCGCGGCCCGTCTTGAGCTGCGTCTCGAGAGTCGCAAGCTGCACGCGCAGAGCCTGCGCCTGCGCGGCCAGCGCTTTGGCTTGCGCCAGCGCCTCGGCGCGAACCGCCGCAAGCTCCTGCCCGCGCGCAGCCAGCTCCGCCGTTTCGCGGATGCGCTGCTCGCGCTCGGCTACGGCCGCGGCCCGCTGCTGCTCGATCGAGAGCACGCGCCGCTCCAGATCCGCATGGAGCCGGTCAATGCGCTGGAACGAAGCCTCCGCGCCGCGCCGACGCTCTTCCAGGCCGGCCAGCTCTGCGGTCACCTGCGCCGCCTCCTGCTGCAGCGCCTCGCGGCTTTGCCGCAACGCGGTCAACTTTGCCTGCAACTCATCGAGTCCCGCCTCGGATTGCGTGTGCTCGCCCTCAAGCCTCTCAGCCTCGGCGCGCTTCTGGCCGATCGCATTCTGCCGCGCCTCGCGCGCATCCTTGTTACGCGCCTCCTGCGCGGTCCACTCCAGCAGCCGCCGCTCCACGCGCTGCGCCTCGGCTTCCATCTGCTTCAGCGCCGCGCCCTGGTTGGCCGCATCGCTCTCCGCCTGGCGCCGCTCCGCACCAAGCGCCTCAAGCCGCGACGCGATACCTTCAATGGTGCGCGTGAGCTCCGTGGCCTCCGTCTCCGCCTTGGCCAGGCCCGACTCGATCCTGATCAACTGTGCCTCAGTCTCGCGCAGCCCGCGCTTGAGCGCCAGCGGCCCCTCGCTGGCCGGCTTGCCGCCCGTCACCGTCGAGTTGTGAAAGCACTCGCCGTCCGGCGTGAGAAAAAATGCATACGTGTGGCGCGCCGCCAGCCGCAGCGCCTCGCCCGGATCGTCGACAAGGTAGCCGTGGCGCAGCTTGGGCAGGATCGACTCAAGCGAATTGCCAAAGCCATTCAGCACCTTGATCGCATCCTTGAGCGGCGTGAGGCCCTGCGCGCTGATCGTCCCAGTCTCGTCCGAAGGCCCGCCGTCCGCCGATCCGGGACCATGAATCAGGAACGTAGCGCGCCCATCCACGCCCGATTTGAGCAGCCGCACGCCCTGCTCGGCCGCCACCCAGCTCTCCACCACGACATAATTGAGCTCGTCGCGCAGGAACTCGTCGACCACGCCCTCGTATGCGCCGCTCACTTCCAGAAAATCCGCCAGCGTGCCCACGGGCGCCATACCCTCGCCCAGCGCCCCCGGCTTCAGCAGTCTTCGCACCGTGTCGGTTGAGTAGCCGTGATTGCGAATCAGCGACTCCAGCGCATTGCGCCGCCCGGCCACCGTGGCCTGCTCACCGCGCAGCTGGTTGGCGCGCGCGCGCAGTGCGTTCTCCTCGCTGCGCCGCGCCAGCAGGCCCTCGCGCAGGGTGGTGGTCTCGCTCTCAAGGCGCTTGAGCCCGTCTGCCGCCGACTCAAACTTGAGCCGCGCCTGCCCGCTCTGCGCGCCCAGCTGC
>Ga0302325_10030628_pt1 | contig 11091 bp, 16 predicted proteins | sample Palsa_T0_2_FD_201948 | JGI IMG/M metagenome (GOLD analysis project Ga0302325, IMG submission 201948) | Peat permafrost microbial communities from Stordalen Mire near Abisko, Sweden - Palsa_T0_2 | ecosystem: Environmental > Terrestrial > Soil > Palsa > Peat permafrost | place: Sweden: Abisko...
ATGTGGCGTCCAAACACCTGACAGGCGCGCAGTGTGCCATTCAGGTTCGTCTCCAATATCGCATTCCAATCGCTCTCGTTCATGTCGAGAGTGGGCGTGCGTTGCGTGACTCCGGCGCAGTTCACGAGGATATCAACCTTGCCGAACTCGGCACGGACTGCTTCTGAAAGCATTTCGAGACTTGAGCGATCGGCGACATCACAGGTGAGCGCGAGCGCACCCCGGCCAGCTTTCTTGATATCTGCCACGACGGATTCGACCAGTTCGCGTCGGCGTCCCGAGGGTACGACGTTGGCGCCGGCAGCCGCCAGGCCCTTAGCGAGCGTCAGTCCGATACCAGAGGTCCCTCCGATAACGACTGCGGTTCTTGAATTGAGGTCGAGCGCCGGATGTCCCATCAAGTCACTCTTTATTGGCGAGGTCGATGTTGCACCTCTTTGGAATTCTACGCTACCCTTTCTCGCGCAACTCAGCTTCCACACTCGTCGTTGTCGTAGTCCAGCAGGGCACGCCGGAACCCGTGGTCTCAAGAATGTAATTGTTCGCCCGATGCCCATGGGGCGCCGCCGTGTCGTGAAGCCGGCATTTCGGCAATGTCTCGGAAGATGACCGGGCCGTCCTTTACGAAACCACTCACCGCGATGAGAGGTTTCTCGGAATCGAAGACTCGCGCAAACTCCCCCCGCATGGCCGAGCCACGTTGTTGCGGTCGGGCGCTTGGGTCAGTGCCAAATGGCAATGACATCCCCGGATTCTCGGCCGTGCGCTTGAGGCCATACCACACAGGCAGAGCGGCAGAATTACAGTTTTGAGTCATAAGCAAACTCATTCGGTTGTACAACTGGCAGGGAAAAAGGCAATACGTGAAACGTACCAGCGGATTGACATGAGTGGAGGGTGGAGCTTTGTCTCAAGGGGCGTCCGGACTTTCTCGAAAATCGCTCCAAGGCCTTTTATGGCAAATGCCGGTCTGTTCGCCAGTTTTAGGAACCGTTCCGGTGCTCGACTTCTCGGAGTCATCCGGGTAAATTGCTGAGACATGGAACATCGCAACTTTACCAAGCTCTCCGCCCTGGCGTTGGCATGGACCTGCATGCCGTCGTATGCCCAAAATATAGGCGCCTCACGGAAGCCTGTCCGCTGCGCCGCCATCGGTCTCGGGACGATTTCCGAAATCTTCATGCGCGCCTGCGCGCAGTCGCAAACGGCAAAGATCACTGCGCTTGTTACCGGGCATCCGGACACAAAGGGCGTGAAGTACGCGGAGATGTACGACATTCCGAGAACCTCGATTTACACCTATGAGACGTTCGACCGCATCCGCGATAACAAAGAGGTAGACGCCGTCTACGTAGGTCTGCCGAACAGCCTGCACTGCGAGTTCACGGTGCGCGCGGCACAGGCGGCCAAACACGTGCTCTGCGAAAAGCCGATGGCGATTTCGAGCGCCGAGTGCCGCAAGATGATCGATGCCTGCCGCCAGGCGAAGGTCAAATTAATGATCGGTTACCGCGTGCACTTTGATCCGACCTGGATCCAGGTCAGCGAGATCATCGCATCCGGCAAGGTCGGTCAATTACAGTCGTTCCAGGGCGGCTTTTTCGCTCAGCAGCAGATGGGAGCGTGGCGACTGAGCAAAAAACTCGGCGGCGGCGGAGCGCTCATGGACCTGGGCATCTACCCGCTGAATGCGATCCGGCATATCACCGGTGAAGAGCCCACGGCTTTCACCGCGATCCTATCCACGCGCGACCAGAGTGGCCGCTTCGCCGAAGTAGGGCAGTCGATGGAATGGACAAATGAAGTTCCCCTCAGGCATCATCGCCTCTTGCGGCTGTTCGTATGGCCAGAGCGGCCCAAGCTTTCTGAACATCAACGGAGAGAGAGGATACTTCGTGATGGAACCGGCGTTCCTCTATGACGGCGTCCACCTGCAAGGAGCGGTTGGCAGAGAATCGATCGACCAACTCGGCACCGGTAAGCTTCCGTTCCAGTTTGTGCTTGAAGCGGAGCCTTTCGCCAGTGGCATTCGCAACAACAAGGAACCGGAGTCGCCCGGCGAAGAGGGCCTGAAAGACATGCTCGCCATCGAAGCGATTTATAAGGCGGCGGGCGCACCCATCGCATAGCGCATATTGTCGAGTAGCGCATTTGCGGGCACCGGGCCATTAATCGTGACAACGAGTGAAACGGAGCCAACAATGAGATCGCGATCGGCAGCACAGTGGGCAGCGGTGGGTCTGGCCTCTTATCTGTCTCTATTCCTATCCCTGCCTCCATTTCTGGCATGGTGCGCCTTCGGTCAAGAGCGACCGCAGGAACGTCCCAGGATCACCAGCATCTCCCACATCAGCGTCTACACTTCTGATGCGGTGAAGACGGAGCACTTTTATGTGCACGATCTGGGCGGGCTGAAGGGACCGGACCCGCAGAATCCATCAGGTGTTCGTTACTATTTCAACGTAATCCAATTCGTCGAAGTGCTGCCTTTGCCGCAGGGCTCGACCTCGGTGAATCGCTTAGATCACATCGGGTACAACACGGCAAACGCGGAGGGACTGCGAAAATACCTTGCGTCTCACGGTGTCGCCGTTCCGTCCATTGTGACCAAGGGCAACGACGGCAGCCAGTATTTCGAGGTCAAAGATCCCGAGGGAAACAGGGTGCAGTTCGTGCAGCCGCCGGCACATCCGGCATCGGTACCGACGAATCCGCTCAGCAAGCACATGATTCATATCGGATACCTCGTTCACGATCCGGCTGCCGAAGACACTTTCTACCGTGCCCTGCTGGGCTTTCGGCCTTACTGGCATGGCGGGATGAAGGACGACACGACCGACTGGATCTCTCAGCAGGTTCCCGACGGCACCGACTGGCTCGAATACATGCTCGTGAAAGGACCGGAGAAGACGGGGATTCCGGCGTCGATGTCGCAGGACACGCTGGGCGTGCTCGATCACTTCTCTTTAGGGGTGACGAAGATGCAACCGGCGGTGACCTCGCTGTATGAAGGCGACAAGCTAACCGGAAAACACTCTGGGGCGCAGATCGGACGCGATGGCAAGTGGCAATTCAACTTATACGATCCGGATGGAATTCGAGTGGAGTTGATGGAATTTCAGCCAGCCGGGAAACCGTGCTGCTCTCCATTCCTGTTGCCTAGCCCCACGGAGTAAGCGAAAGTGCCTACTTGTCCGCGTCCCGATCCACCAGCGTAAAGCGAAACGGCGGCTTGGCCAGCTCGTCCGTGTCCTGCTCGAACTCCTCTTGCGTTTGGGCAGAATCGTAATTCCGCCACAACCAGATCAGTTCCTCAGGCAGTTCGACTGCGCCCTGAGCGCCATTGTGGGTTCCCTCGCCGAAGCTGAAATGAAAGTCATATCCGGCAAGCTTGAGCGCGTTCGCCATGCGGAGATTGGTTGCCGGCCAGCTTCCGTAATTGCGTGGTGCGGAACCATATTGTTGATCGCGGCTTCCGTCCTGTAACCAGACACGTATATTTCTCTTCGATTCGCGGAGAATTTTGTCGGGATAGTCTTGTCCGCCGTCAGGGTCCGCCGGATTCTCCTTCCACTGCAGACTGACAAAGCTGCCAATCCACGAGATGACGCGGCTGAACTGCTCTGGCATTTGCCAGGCTGCGTTGAAGCTGCAGATAGCTCCAGAAGACAATCCCATGATCCCGCGGCTGTAGGCGTCTTTGCGGATGTTGTACTTCGCTTTCACCTCGGGCAGCAGTTCGTCGCCCAGAAAGCGAGGATAGCGATCGCTGACCGTGTCGTACGGTATGCTGCGCATCGCATCTTCGAGTTGCCGGTGCCAGTTGTCTGCATACGCTTTCGCTGCGGCGTAGGTGGGAGTTCCCGGAGCGTTCGCAATTTTTCCCGGCGAAACAAACACACAGATCATGACTGGAATTTTCTTCAGCGCAATCAGGTTGTCGAGCACGTTCAGGAAAGGAATATTGCCGTTGCGGTCGATGTAATATTGCCCGTCCTCGATGACCATCAGTGCCGCTGGAACCTTGGGGTCGTATTGCGCGGGAACGTAGGTCCAATACGTCGTCTGCATCCCATCGTAAAGTTTGCTGGTGTGCAGGAGCGGCGGGGAAAGAGTTCCGGAGGGCACATTCGGTTCCAGGTAGGCGAGCGGGCCAAAGGCCGGCAAGTCGGTCGATCCTCCAAAACGCTTGCCTTGCACGAGATAGAAGAAGGAGTGGACTGCGCCCTGCCTCGGCAGTTCCGCGACGGCATACCAAAGCGAAGTGTTGGCGACAGGCTGTAGTTCAGGCCCCTGCGTTCCATCGAATACTGAGAGTGGGCTTCGATGCAGAGTCGATGGCAAAGAAAAACGAGGAAAGATGCCCTTTGGCCGCGGTTCCAGCCCGGAGTTCGGTCGCGCTGAAAGTCTGGGTAACGCTCCGCGCCAACTCCGGACTTCCGTTCTTCGCCGGTCGGATAAGATCGAGCGCGCTGGATTTCTCCTGGGCGATTCCGCTGCATGCGCCGCTCATAAATAGAGCACAGACGCAAATCGTGCGAAGTGTGGCTCGATGGTTCTGCGAGCGAAAATGTGTGTGAGGATCTGACATCATGGTTTGTCTCTCCGCACTATTCTTTCCTTCCGCGTTCGCGAACGCAAGATTATTTGTATTATTTTCTCTCTACGAATACTCCTGGCGCAAAGGCGTCACTAATAAGGAGTATTACTTCACGGTCAGCGAATCTGCGCCCCCGCCAACTAAGCCGCACAGAGGGAAAATCAAAGGCGGTGGAGGCACGGTGAAGACAGGGAGCTAGCAGCGGGATGTGATTGCTCTTCTGCGGGGGAGCCACCCGATTCGCGGATCGTCTGAGTTCTCAAGGCTTGGTATCTTGCCGTCAGTCCTAAGAATTTCATCATCGATAAGGCGGATTCCAGGGAGAGTGTCAAAAGAACTCGCAATTTTGACGCGTGGTGCAGCGCCAGATATGCGCAAACCAAGCACGGCCCTTCTTGACAAAATGAAAATCCGATTAGAGTTCTCGATTGATGTTTCGTTTTGAAACCCTGAGTTGAACGCGCTAGGCCTCAGTATCTTTAGTATCATCCCCGCGCACTGATGACTCGCCCACTTCGCGTCGCCCCGCAACAGCGGATTAAGTTCTGCAATCGGTGTGCAGACGTCGCAGCCTTGGGTCCGCTGCCAGACCTGATCCATGAAACGACCAATCGACTTCGCCTTGGGATACGCATACAGCGCTTAGCGCGCCGCAACTTTGTCCAGGCGGGCTAAAGTGTCAGGGTATCTGCGGACAAGAAGGACGAGAGCCGCCGCCTGAGGATTCGGCTTCGCACGGCCTTGTTCCCATTTTTCCAAAGTTCTTTCGTTGATGCGTAGTCTGCGTGCGAATACTGCTCGTGAACAGCGCAGCCGCTTTCGAGTGTCTCGGATAAACTTGGAATCAACTTTGGGGAGCGGCGCCGCAGCTACCTTGTAGCTGCGTAGTGTAAGCTTGCCCTCGCGATGGCTCTTCATTGCAGCCGCGCCTTCCATCAACTCGCCGAAAATATCCCTCTTCGCCATCAGCATATCCTCCTTGATCTCCTCGGTCGACCCCGCCTAGCGGCTCGCGCTGCCAATTCGCCCTCAATTGCGGTCTTTAGAGCCTTCTTCTCCTTCGGATTCAAGTCTGACGCTTCGTCTTTATCGAAAACCGTCATCAGCCATATCTGACGATCCGACTTGAAGTGGTAATAGATAATTCGCAACCCACCTCTGGCGACCCTTACCGCGCCGCGCATGGGCCCAGCGCATCTTTCGAAAGCCGCCGGTGCTGGGCATTAAATCTCCCAGTTCCGGATTCGTTCCGAGTTCCTCTTGCACAGCCCGGTATTCGTCGTCACTCAGGTAGTCCGACAGATGCCGCGTAAAGGCCGGTGCTTTGATGAACTCCATACGGGCTATCATACGCCATTAGCGTATAGCTGAGAAGTACGCTAATAGCGTATAGCTGTCAACTCTGTCACGGCAAACCTAGATCATCGGTCGCAGTACGCGATCCTCAGTGTCCCACCGTCAGGGAGCTTGATTTCCCCTCAAGCTCCGACGGCTCAACAGCTCCTCCAGGTAGCGAATACGCACTTCCGTAAGTTCTTCTCTAGGCATACCTGAGTGCGATTGTTCATTTTCTGTACGGCAGAACGGGCTTCGTTACGTAGGGTATTGTGTGCGAGGGCCGTACAGGCTGCTTCTGCTGCGCACGGGAGCTTACTTCAGTTGGCGAATCAGATTGTTCTGCTGATGAGCGATACTGACCGCGAAGCAGACTTGCGACTACTATAGGGCAACTGCGGAGGCTCGCTAATTGAAGTCAAGTCGACGATTGCAATTCCGTTGCCGGTGCCGGTAATGGCAACCAAGATGTTATCGGTGCCGTCATCGACGAGCGCGTCGTAGTTAGGCGACAGCGCGACCGGAAGTGAGATGCGATTCAGCAGATTCCCGAGATAGCCGTCGAATACGTCGATGCCGCTGGTAGAAGGCTGGAAGAAAAGTCGACCGTCTGGACTGAGCTTTGCCCCGTACACATAGGAGATGTTCAGAACTTCGCGGTCATTTTCCGTATAAAACGATTCAGCATTCAAATTGACATCGTAAAAATAGCCCGTCCCTTCAAGTCGCCCTTGGTTGCTGGACAGCGCCAGATCATAGTTGCCGTAGCAACAGGGTATGTAAATATTCGCCTGAACTAGCTTATCCGTGGCTGTGTCGATGTAATGAATGATGCCAAGCTCGTTAAGAAAAACGCGAGAGTTGTCAGAACTAATCAATTCTCCCAGATATTCATCGCTTTGACCCGCTCCCGGAGCATTGAGGGGGTAATTGATAATGGCTCCGTTGTTTGTGTTCAGCTTGAAAAACTGGTAGGCTCCGGTTTCTCCGATTATGAAACCAGTAGTAGACGTTCCCGGCGTCGCTGACTGCAATTCCGCAGGGATTGATGGGGATCGGAGTCTCAGAACCTGCGATGAAAGTCTTGACTGACGTTGGATTGGCGGGATTGAGAAGATAAATAGCGCCTGCGGCCGCGTCGGATACTGCCAGGTTGTTCCCATCCGGTGAAAGAGCGATTCCCCACAATCTCTGTACAGCGCCGTTGGGAGCAGGAATGCTAATGGGAGACAACCATTTCTCCTGGAGAATCCGTCTCGTCTTGGCGCTCCTGGTGGAGTCATCGGCGGCGGACTGCCCTATGGCAACCACCGGTAAGTATGATGAACCGTCACTGGCTGGTTGTCACAGGGCTGTCAAGAGATTGTTATTTGTTTGTCGTGGAGCGCGGCAGCCACATCGTTTGAAGGCGCCCGCCACACTGTTGTCCGTGGCCTTTTGCAGATTTGGCCTGGTATGAAGCCGAGGGGGATTCTGCAGAGTGCTGCAACCTTCCGAGCAAACATCGCAACCACGCTGAGACAACATCATTCCAGATCAATGCTTACAACCTGAATGATGTCGGTTTTCGGATCCAGAATTCCGCGCAGTTTCACCTTCTCTCCAACAAAACCGCGCGGTAATTCCTGATTATCCAGGTGATAAACGTGGTCCTTCGACGCCAGCACGAATTTCCCGCCCAGGTGCTGAATGCAGTAGAGAGAACAAGAGGAACGAGTTGACCCCATAGCTCCCGACTTTGACTTCAGCATCTCTTCGTGCGATCTGGTAAGTGAGTGGACATTAAACGCGCACTGGCTATCGGAAATTTCACCATGGAACATCGCTGGTTGTTGCGCCTGGGTGTAAACCGATAACGAAACAGCAAAACACACAAGAACGCCCAGCACTGTGTTGCCTTTCATAGAATCGAACTCCAACAATTACTGCGTCACTACAAACCTCATGAACATGCCTTCATGGTCTTCGCTACAGATTACGGTACAAACCACCACATATTCGCCCGGCTCATCGGGCGCGATCATCGAAAACTCTTGTGTGCCGGGTCTAAGCAACAAATCCCAACCGGCTACCTTTGACCTGTCCTTCGCGCGCAACAGCGAAAATCCATGAATCGAGCCGTCCCGGTTCCAGGACTTTGCTTTCCGTGCCGTTATCCTCAGGACAATCGGCTCGCCCGCTTTGACAGAGATTTCCGGTATTTTCTCGCCAGCAATCTTGTAACGGCTATCCCTGTCTGCCAGGACCTCGATGACTCGTGTTCGACTGCCAACCGGGATCTGAGCGAAACACCACCATGCCGCAAGAACGATCCCGCATGTTGCCACCGATCTTCTGCGCTCCACCGTTCCTCCCCCTTGCTACTGCGTCATGTAAAAGAGGATGTAGCGCATGTCATCGTCTGTGATGGTAGCTCGGACTCGCATATGGCGCACAATGGTGGCCATCATGCGCGGAGGAAATTTATGAGGCGCGGCATGGCAACGATTACAGTTTGCCCGAAATCTTTTCTCCCCCTCCAAGCGCATGGCATCAGCCTCTGCCGAGCTATAAACAGCAGGTTCGGTCGCCTTGCGGGTCCGCGGTGCCGAGGAGGCCACGCCGATCGCCGAGATCAGCCCCAACAGCCAAATGATTGCCAGAGATTTGTACTTCATTGCGACCCCACCCGTCCCAGCGGCACGGCAAAACGATAAGCGATACCCACGGTCCATAGATTGAGATTCCCAGCCGAACTGAATTGCCGCCCGTAACTGGCTACAGCCTTGAGCCCGTCGTGTAGGTAATAGTTCAATCCAAATTCACCTTCGCGGGTGTTCGCGGCGGGCAAACCAAGTGCCTGGGCCTCGTCTGAGCTGATCTGACCGTTGAAGAATTGCTCCGCCCTTCCCGCGAATTCGAGCCGCCGCAGCGCCTTCTGCCAGAAAAGGACCTGACTCAACCGGTAGGCTCCGTCGATCCAGTAACCACTCCCCTGATTGGACCGGGCGTACTCGGAGTGTATGTTGAGCGGAAGCCGCGTAGGCTGCCACGCGAAATGAAATCCAAAGGAATGCGTACGCCCCTCCTGCAACAGCTTCTGCCACGAGGTCCCTACTTCAACCCGCGGACCGGGTAGGAAAATACCCATACGCCCGCCGACGTTGCGATCCGATTCCAGGTTGTTGTGCCCGCTGCTCACGGCCGATACATAGGCCGCATAGTTCAGGTTGACCTTGGCATTGACCGGAAATCCACCGCGCAGCATCATGCCGTCACTCGATTCGGCGGAAAGCGGCAGAATCAAAGGATCCTGTTGCAGGCTGCGGATCCAAATGGGGTACAGACGTTCATTGAAGATTCCAAAAGGCGTGAGAAATCGTCCCATGGTGACGGTAAGGTAGGGGTTAGCGATGTAGTCCGCCTGCAGATAATCGAGATTTTTGCTCACCATACCGCCGTACGAGCCGCCGTCGGGGGGTCGCTGAAATGCTCCTTCGAACTCTGCCCTGGATTCCACCAGCCAGCGGTCGCCGAAGGGAACAAGAAGAACAGGATTGATTTGGGCATCAACCTGATTTTGTCCCGCCGTGACGAAGTTGAAATAGCCGGCCGTACCGGTAAGAATGGGGACCGCCTTCTCCCCATCAGACGACTGGCCGGCCGCTATACCCGCCGTGAAGGATAAGAGAAGGAATAGCCCGGCAGACGCGGGCAGAACAACCCTCGGCCAGCGCAGCAAACTCGCCTTTTTCCAGAAATATGACAAGAACAGAACTCCGCTCACGCGTGGGTCTGATTGTCCTTCGGCGAGGTAATGATAGGAACAGTACGGAGGTAACTTTTCGGATGGACAGGCACCCGTGGCACGGAGCCGCCCCCCCGTTGGGTCCGGATTTGGAACTGCACCTGCAAACTTCACGGTGCTTTTGACTGCCGCAATATTTGCGATGCGGAAGCTACACTATCAATGTGATATTCACGCCCAGCGGCAGAAGTTACAATTCCAGCCGAAGATTAGAATGTGAACTTATAGCCGAGACGAGGTACTGTTCTGAAGTGAGTCGGACAGCTTGAATCGTTCTCCAACTTGTGCCGGAGTTTCATAATGTGATTGTCGATACTGCGGTTAGTGGTATACCCGTCTCCATGGCCGCAAACTCTCGTCAACAAGGCGCGCGTGATGACTCGATCGGTATTTTCAACGAAAAACTGCAGTGTCTTGAACTCATGTGCCGTCAACGCGACTGAGGTACCGTTGCGAGTCACCTCCACTTTCCCGAAGTCCACGACGATGCCATCAAAAACGACTTGACTCACAATGGCAGGCGGGTGGCTGTGACGCAAAGCCACCTTCCGGTCGGCGGCACTATCTCCACCGGGCAATGCGAGTTCGTCGTGCCGCCCTAAGCATGCCGCTGCCGTGAACAGACTTTGAGCGTGCAGCGCCAGGCGGTAGAGCACTTGCTCGAAATCGACTTCGGCGCGAAAAACGTCCGTAGCATTCCTCTTCTCGTGGCGCGTTTGAAAGATTTTCTCAGCCCGATCCGGAGATTTTCTCGCCAGAAGCGACACGCACGAATTTGAACTATTCCTTCCCTTACCGGCGAGGCGAATTCAGGGCGTACCCGAAACTGCTCCCGACCGAAGCAGGAAGATCAGTCGTGGAGGGGCTCGGGAAGGTTCATCGCGACTTCTTCTGCTACTAGTGCGATTGAGCTGGGCTACATTTTCGCCAGGTCCAAAATTTTGCGTCCCGACACGCGGTACAGAAGTCGACGATCCGCACGGTCTCTATTTCGTCCGGGGATGATTGCAAATAATTGCAAACATGTCCACGATTCCGAAACCGGTTGTACCTGCAAGCGACTGGCGTGAAAACGACCCCTTGCTCACGCCCCAGCAGGTCGCTCAACGCTTGAATACATCGCTCGATTGGGTTTGGGATCACTCGTCAAGAAAGATGCCCCTCCTACCCGTCATACGTTTTGGCGATGGCCCTGGACGAGCAGGAATGCTCCGCTATAGGGCAAGCAAGATCGAAGAGTTCATCCTAGAGCAGGAACGATTCACCAACACTCGGCGTAGAAACGCGGGGTGTAGAATGGCGCAACCCACTTGTTCCCCCACAGAAATTGAGGAACGAAATGGGTAAATCGCACCAGAGTGGCTGGGTC
>Ga0302325_10030631_pt1 | contig 11089 bp, 9 predicted proteins | sample Palsa_T0_2_FD_201948 | JGI IMG/M metagenome (GOLD analysis project Ga0302325, IMG submission 201948) | Peat permafrost microbial communities from Stordalen Mire near Abisko, Sweden - Palsa_T0_2 | ecosystem: Environmental > Terrestrial > Soil > Palsa > Peat permafrost | place: Sweden: Abisko...
CCGGTCATCGTGCCGGCCGGGCGTATACGCCAAGGTCGCCCGGGAACGGCAGTGCCGAGCCGCCGCCCGCGGGAACCGACTCTCGCTCCGCCATGCGGAGTGACCGCATAACGTCCTTGTACGCGAGCGAGATTGGGGGCCATTTTTCAAAACGACACCGCGATGTCAAAGCATTTCTATTTGTTCAAACAAATCGGGAGGTTGCGGGACGCATCCCAAAACGGCTTTGGGCCAATTTGAGCACAAAGATTCGCATGAAGCGAAGTTATGCCTGTCAATCAAGGGTTTCTGCGATTTTTGATCCCTTGAGAGACCTGTCATGGCCGGGCTTGTTCCGGCCATCTCGATTCACGTGGAAATGCCGTGCCGATTGAATCGGGATTGCCGCGACAAGCGCGGCAATGACGCTAGGGTTAACTGCCAAAACTGGCTGACCCGCAGGCGAGCGGAACGGACAGCCCGCATCCGGATTGATCTATCAACTGCGATTTTCATTCCGGCCGGTGATGCCGAGTGTTGGGACTTTTACCGAAAGCTCTCTCCATAGGTCGGCAGAACAGGCGCGACGAGGGGGAAGACAAAGACGTCCGACCTCAGCCAGTTTCTCCGGCCGAATACTGGATTTACCTTGGCGCGGCCGCGCTTGTCGCCGTTCTTTTAGCTAATCCGCGAGCCCCATCCGGACCGGGCGTTCGGGATGTTTCGCCCGGCGTGGGCGATAACCTGCACATCCAGCAAGTTCGCGCTGCAGAACAAGGCCGCGGCCGACACGCGGAGGCCCCCTGGCAGATATCCTGGCTTGGCTGGAAAGACATTCTCTGGCGCACTTACTGGCAAATAGGCGAAAATCGCTTGCTCGCGCTCGCCGCCGGCGTCGTATTCTATGGCTTGCTGGCGCTGTTCCCGGCGCTCGCAGGGTTTGTGTCGCTCTACGGTCTGTTCGCGAAGACATCTTCGATCAGCGATCAACTGTCGCTCGTTGCCGGAGTCTTTCCCAAGGGCGCCATCGATATTATCCGGGACCAGATCGCGCGGTTGATCGCCAAAGGCGACGCCAAACTCAGCATCAATTTCATTGTGGCATTTTGCATCGCTCTATGGAGTGCGAACGCAGGCACGAAAGCCATTATCGACGCGCTCAATGTGATCTACGAAGAAAAAGAAAAACGTGGATTTATTAGATTAACTCTTATTTCTCTTGGCTTCACGCTCGCGGCACTCGCCGCCCTCACGCTTGCGCTGACAGGCATAATCCTTCTTCCGCATCTCCTGGATTATTTTGGTCTGGATCGATTATCCGCACTGATCTTGCGTATGGTGCGCTGGCCGGCGCTGTTGCTTGCGACCATCCTGAGCCTTTCTTTTATTTATCGGTTCGGGCCAAGCCGCACGGAACCGCAATGGCAGTGGATCAGCGTCGGCAGCATCGTTGCATCAGTCGTCGCTCTTGCGACGTCGTCGCTGTTGTCCTGGTATTTTTCCAGTCTCGCCAACTACGACGCCACCTACGGCTCGTTGGGCGCCGTGATCGGCACAATGCTCTGGCTCTGGATATTGTGGGTCGTCGTGCTGCTTGGAGCCCAGCTCAATTCCGAGATCGAGCATCAAACGGCGCGGGACTCCACGGTTGGACGTCCGAAGCCGCTGGGACGGCGCGGCGCGACCATGGCTGATACGGTTGGGCAAAGGACCTGAACGAAGCGGCCATTGCTTGAGAGTCGTCGAAACCGCCAATCGTCCGTATCATAGCGGTGATGAGTTCGGATTCTACCACGCAACGCATTATGCAGCTGACGTCGCTCCGCGCGATCCTTGCGCTGATCGAAACATCCGTCGATCCGGTCAAACCGCAAACATCGTCGGTCTCGGCCGCGTTTGGTCACACGCTTGCGGAAGATGTGGTGGTGCAGTCGTCCCTGCCGGCGGCCCCGGTAGCGCTGCGCGATGGTTTCGCCGTCAATGCCGCGGCGATTGCCGATGCTGGCTCCTATACGCCGGTGCCGCTTGTCGCACCTTCCAAGCGGATCGACATGGGCGGACCGTTGCCCGATGGGACAGACGCGATGGTGCCGTTCGATGCGGTCAATTTCAGCAATGGGGGTGCCGAAGCCGTCGCGCCAATTGCTTCGGGCGAAGGTGTGCTGGCAGCGGGCGGCGATGCGAACGCGGGTGCGACATGGCAACAGGCTGGCAAGACGGTTGGCTCAATCGATGTTGCAATCATGGCTGCCGCGGGGGTTGCCAAGGTAAGCACGCGGACGCCGTTTGTTCGGGTCGTATCCGCCGCCACTTCGCGCTCGCCGATCATCGACGCATCGCTCGGCTTTGTCGCCCGTGCGGCTATCAAAGCCGGGGGACATCTGGTCGATGCGCGTGAAGACAAAAAGTCCTTCGAAGATGCGCTGACTGAAACCAAGCCCGATGTCGTCATGGCGGTTGGGGGCACCGGCAGCGGGCAACGCGATACGGCGGTTCATACCCTGGCGCGCCTCGGCCGGGTCGAGGCACATGGCATCGCCGTTTCTCCCGGCGAGACTGCAACGTTTGGATTTGCCGGTGGCCGGCCAGTGTTGTTGATCCCGGGCCGTCTCGATGCGGCGCTGGCGATCTGGCTCCTGATCGGGCGGCCGCTTTTGGCCAGGCTTGCGGGAGGCACGGTTGAAGACGCGCCGGTTACGTTACCGCTTAGGCGCAAAGTCACGTCGACGATCGGACTGACCGAGTTGGTCCCAGTCGGATGCGGTGAGGGCATGGCGGAACCGCTTGGCTCCGGTTATCTGTCGTTGACGTCACTCGCCCGCAGCGACGGCTGGATTGTTGTTCCTGCCGACAGTGAGGGATTTGCCGCCGGAACTCCGGTCGTCGTTCATCCATGGCCATAAGCCCGCAACCAGAAAAATCCGCCTTGGAAATTCTCGACGCCGTGCGCCGGGCGGCGCGACAAGAGCAATTTCTCGAAGTGGTGTCGGCCGATGAGGCGCGGCGGCGTTTTGAAGCCTGCGTCGATCATTCGCCGCTCGGCGGCGAGACATTGCTACTCTCGTCCGTTTTGTCGCGGGTGCTTTCGGACGATGTGGTTGCGCCGGTCGACGCGCCGCCGTTCGACCGCTCGAATGTCGATGGCTTCGCCGTCCGTGCGTCCGATACTCACGGCGCCAGCGACAACGCGCCGAAGCGCCTCCATCTCAATGCCGAAGTCATCGCCTGCGGAGTGCAGCCGGGGATCGAGGTAAAACCAGGCACCGCGACCGCGATCGCGACCGGCGGCGTCATACCCCGCGGCGCGGACGCGGCGGTGATGATCGAGCACACCGAGCTTGTCGAAGGCGCGGTGCCGGCCATCGACTTGCGCCGTGCGGCCGCCAGCGGACAGTTCGTGTCCTATGCCGGGTCCGATATCGCGCGTGGTGAAACGCTGCTGCGCAAAAGCACGCGGCTCGGCTCGCGCGAAATCGGCATGCTCGCGGCGTGCGGGCTGGCCAGGATCGACGTGGTGCGCCGTCCGCGCGTTGCCGTGCTTTCGACCGGCGATGAACTGGTCGAACTTGGCAAGCAGCTGCCGCCGGCCGGCGTGTATGACAGCAACGGCGCCATCCTCGCTGCGGCGATCACAGAGGCGGGCGGCGATCCAGTGCCGTTCGGCGCATTTCCCGACGACGAACTCGCGCTTGAGCTCGCGATGCGTGCGGCGCTTGAAGCCTGCGACATGGTCGTGCTGTCGGGTGGGACTTCGAAAGGCGCCGGTGACCTTTCGCACCGTGTCGTATCGCGGCTCGGCAAACCGGGCATTTTGGTGCACGGCGTCGCGCTCAAGCCCGGCAAGCCGTTGTGCCTTGCCGTGATCGGCGACAAGCCGCTGATCGTGCTGCCGGGATTCCCGACCTCGGCGATTTTCACGTTCCATGCCTTCGTTGCGCCAGTGATCCGAGCCCGTGCCGGATTGGCGGCTGAGGCGGCAAGGACATCGGAGGCGCGCGTGCCGGTGCGTATCCCCTCCGAGCTTGGCCGCGAGGAGTTCGTGCTGGTGTCGCTCGTGTCCAGCGAGGACGGTACAATCGCGTTCCCGACCGGCAAGGGATCCGGCGCAGTGACGGCATTTTCGCAAGCCGACGGCTTCCTTACTATCGATCCGCTGGCAAGCGCGCTCGATGCCGACACCAAAGCCGAGGTCACACTGATCGGCGAGGAGGCGAGGCCGCCTGACCTCGTCATCATGGGCAGTCACGACATTGCGCTCGACGTTGTGGTCGGAGCGTTGGCGGAGCGCGGCTTCCGCGCCCGCACCATCGCGGTCGGCAGCCTCGGCGGTGTCGCAGCAGCAAGCCGCGGCGAATGTGATCTGGCGCCGGTGCATCTCGTCGATCCCGCCACCGGCATCTACAACAGATATTTGCTGTCGCCGGGACTGACGCTCGTGCCCGGCTGGAGGCGGATGCAGGGTTTTGTTTTCCGCTCTGGCGACAAACGCTTCGAAGGCCACTCGGCCAGCGAAGCGCTCAAGGCCGCGCTTTCCGATTCCGCCGTGCTGATGGTCAACCGCAATGCCGGCTCCGGCACGCGGGTCCTGATCGATGGGTTGCTCGGCAGTGCGCGGCCGGCTGGTTACGCCAATCAGCCACGTTCGCACAACGCGGTCGCGGCCGCCGTGGCCCAGAACCGCGCCGATTGGGGCGTCTGCATCGAGCCGGTGGCGCGGATGTATGACCTGTTGTTCCTGCCGATTGCGCCTGAAGAATATGACTTCCTGCTGCGTGAGGTGCGCCGCAATCATCCGGCAGTGCAGGCCTTTCTGGCGGCACTGCATGATGAAAAAACCCGCGCGCGCATCCGTGCCCTCGGCATGGAACCAACATAAGACTTGTAGCCAGGCGGCCTTTTTCTATTTGTGCCAGTCGCACGGTTTTTCGCGCGCCTGCGTCCGGATCAGCCGAAGGTGAAGGCGTAAGCGTGCGCGCCTGGATCGAGGAATTGAATTTCGAACGTGTGGTCGGCGACCGCGCCCTGCTGGCGGATCGTTTGGTAGAGCCGCTGTCCGTCGACCATGCCGTGACCGTCGGCGTCGATGTCGGCCCCGTGATCGGCGCCGGGTGACTTTCCGTCTATGGTTACGACAAAGTGGATCGCCGCTCCGTCGGTTGCCGGACCAAGCACGAGATGCAAGTCGCGGGCGTGGAAGCGATAGACGATGCTGCCGCCTTTTGTGTCGAGCGTGGCATTCTCGCCGCCAACCGTCCAATCGCCGGACAGACTCCATTGATTGAGCTGCGGCTCGCTCGGGTCGTACACATGGTTTTCGTCCGGAACGATCCCGCCGGGCGACGCGAAGCCGCTGGCGCGATTATAGCCGACATAGGTCTCCGGCGATTTGTCGTCGCTTGCGCTCGGTGCGGCTTCGGCGCCTGAAGCGTTGATCGAAACCAGATCTTGCGGAACGTTGGCGTTGCCGGCTTCGACCAGCAATCGTTGAATGACACGTTCCGATTGATCGTATTCGCCCTCGCCGAAGTGGTGGTAGCGGGTAAGCGAGTAGGCGAGAAAGTTTTTGACTGCCTGCGGCCGGCAGTCGTTACCGCCCCAGCCGCCCGCCGGGTCGCGCATGGCGCCGAACTTGACCGAGAGCGTGAGGCGCGAACGCGGCGTCTCGCCGAGCACCCGGCGAATGAGCATTTCGTTATGGCCGGAGCCGTAGAAGTCACCGGTGTCGATCAGCGTGACGCCGGCTTCGATAGCGCGGTGAAGTGTGGCTACGCTCTCGATATCGTCGGCAGGCCCATAGATGCCGGGTGACATGCCCATGCATCCGAGCCCAAGCGCGCCGACCTGCGGACCTTCACGCCCGAGTTTTACGGTCTCCATGGTCGACCCTCTCGGACGCCTGATTGATTGACTGTCATCGCTATATTCTTAGATATATAACGGTGAGCACGCCGAGACAACATGAGCACATCTCGTCCAGGCAACGCAGCGGTCGAGCCGCCGTCACGCCAGGTCGAAGACGGAGTTGATGACGATGTCGGAGTCCCTGGTCGAGGAATTTGAACTTTTCTTCGTCGGCTTGCCCGCGAATGTACGCGACGACCTGTCGTTTATGATGATCATGCTGTCCGACGAGGACCTGGATTTTCATGACCCGGCCGAAATCTACGAGCTCGCGTCCAAAGGATTGTTCAAGACGGCTACGCGCTTCGGCCGAATGGGAAACCTGATTTACGCGGTGTCGATTCTGGACATCTACTTTGCGATGAATGTCCGCGATCGGTTCGGGGCGGCTTCGCAACAAAAGCGGCCGAACGGTCTGCCGGCCAAAGTTTCCTCCGGTCCTTACGCTCGCGAAGTCGACGCGATCCGTGCCGCCAAACAGCATTGGGCGGTATTGCGGGCGAAAAAATTTACACCGAAGAAACTTGCCGCCGCGTTGACCCCGTCAAAGACGGGACGGCGGCGTTTCCGAAGTGCTGTTCAATCATCACCTGCAACAATTTCGCAATGACAGGCGGATGAAACCTACTCCGCCGGCGTCTTCGGCTTCGGCTTGAAGAACGTCGCCTTCAGATTGTCCCAGAGCAGAATCTTGGCGCCGTTCCTGTGCATGATCACGCTCTGCTGCGCCACCGACAGCGAGTTGTTCCAGGCCCAGTAGATCACGAGGCCAGCCGGAAAATTCGCGAGCATGAAGGTGAAGATCAGCGGCATCCAGGAGAATATCATCTGCTGGGTCGGATCTGGCGGCGCCGGGTTGAGCTTCATCTGCACCCACATCGTCACGCCCATGATCGCCGGCCAGAAGCCGAGATGCAGGAAGCTGCCGAGCATGGGAATGATCGTCGGGTCGAACGGAATCAATCCGCCGAGCGTGAAGATATTGGTCGGGTCGGGCGCCGAGAGGTCGTGGATCCAGCCGTAGAACGGCGCGTGCCGCATCTCGATAGTGATGAACAGCACCTTGTAGAGCGAGAAGAATACCGGGATCTGGATGGCGATCGGCAGGCAGCCGGCGATCGGATTGATCTGCTCTTTCTTGTAGAGCTCCATCATCGCCTGTTGCTGCTTCATCTTGTCGTCGGCGTAGCGCTCCTTGATCATCGCCATTTGCGGCTGCACCGCCTTCATCTTCGCCATCGAGGCGTAAGACTTGTTGGCGAGCGGGAAGAACAGGATTTTCACCAGCACGGTGACGATCAGGATGCCGATGCCGAAATTGCCGACCAGATGGAAGAAGTAATCGATCGCAAGGAACATTGGCTTGGTGAGGAAGTAAAAATAGCCCCAGTCGATCAAGAGGTCGAACTTGTTGAGCCCGAGCGACTGGTTGTAGCCGCCGGACAGCCCGAGGAAATTGATGCCGACCACCGACACTTCCTTGGCGCCGGCGAACAGCCGCGCGTCGGCCGATCCGGTAGCGCCGGCCGCGATGGTTTGGGGGTTCAACAGATAATCGGTCTGATAGGTTTTTAGCTCGTTGGTCTCGCCGGCAGAGAAGCGCGCGCGCACCTTGGCATCGGTGTCGGGCAGCAGCGCGGAGGCGAAATATTTGTCGGTGAAGCCGAGCCAGGTGTCGATGGCGTCCCAGCTCTCGGACTTCTTGTCGTCCATCTTCTTGTAGGTTTCGGTCTGCTCGCCTTGATCGCCCATGACGCCGATCAGGCCTTCATGCAAAATGTAATAGCCGAGTACCTTCGGCGCGCCGTGGCGCGAAATCAGCGCATAGGGAAACAGCGTGACCGCGCTCTGCCCCTTGTTGGCGACGCTGTCCTTGATGGTGAAGAGATAATGGTCGTCGACCGCGATGGTGCGGGTGAAGACGAGGCCCGCGCCATTGTCGTAGGTCAGCGTCACCGGATGATCGATGCCGAGTGTGCCGGAGCCTTGCTGGGTCCATACCGTATCGGGACTGGGCACCGTCGCGGTGGTGCCGGCTGCCGGTACCCAGCCGAACTCGGCGTAATACGCATCCGGCGCTCCGGACGGCGCGAACATCACGATCGGCGGAGAATTCGGATCGATGGTCTCGCGATATTGCGAGAGCGTCAGATCGTCGATGCGGCCGCCTTTGAGGTCGATCGAGCCGCCGAGCCGTGCCGTGTCGATGGTGACGCGCGGCGTGCTTTTGATGACCGCTTCACGGGTCGCGACCTGGGCTTGTGGCGACGCGGTATTCGGAACGCCGGGAGCTTCCGGCGCTGTCGCACCTGGAGCACCTCCCGGAGTGGCTTGCGGCTGATCGGAGCCGGCGCGATTGGTCGCGCCCGGCTGCGCCTGCGATTGTTCCTGCTGCTTCAGCTCGGCTTGCTGGCGCTGCCGCTCCATTTGCGGATAGCCGACGAAGTATTGCCAGCCGACCACCACCAATAGTGACAGCACGACAGCAATGATGGTGTTCTTGTTATTGCCCATTCAATGCTCTGCATCGCGCGGTTTCGGCCGTGATGGCCCGGTTTCATGTAGGTTGCGGTCGCGGCGGCTACCAGCCGTGTCGCGCCCGGATTCCGGTGAATGGAGCCGGTGCAGGGCCATGCCGAATTGCCGCTGTATGTCGGCGAACGGCAGCGTCAACGCCGCGCGCCGGCCGATCAGCACATAATCGTGGCCATTCCGCATGCCTTCACTGGCCTCAACATCGCCGGCAAGAACGTCGCCCGCAAGTTTGACGATTTCGCGCAGCCGCCGCCGCACTCGATTACGCTCTACCGCATTGCCAACTTGCCGCGACACTGTGAAGCCGACGCGAACGCCGCCATCCTCATCGCGCAGGCGTGCCTGCAACACAAAACCGCCGGCCGATGTCCGCAGGCCGCTCGAAGCGGCGCGAAAGTCGGCCCGGCGTCTTAACCGATCCATGACCGATCCCGATCCTTGGCCGATCCAATGACTCTACGGCAGATCGCTGCCGACTACGCACTAAGCTTTTGGCGACCGCGCGCCCGCCGTGCCGCCAGCACTCTGCGGCCGCCTTTGGTGGCCATTCGGGTACGAAAGCCGTGCCGGCGCTTGCGCACCAATTTGCTCGGCTGATAAGTCCGTTTCACGGGGATTTCTCCGCTGCGCGTGGGATTTTTGCGCGCAAAGGCGCGGTTGGCGCGGCTTATACGAAAGCCGTCCCGGCCCGTCAATCTGACCGATAAACCTGGTTTTCGGGAACAATAATCCGCCTTTTGCGAGGTTTTCCGGGACGCAATTTCAGCCTCAAGACAGCCCTGGCCAGGGTGAAATACCTCCGGTCGAGGCCTATCTGAGGCAAGGTTTGACGACTTTGGGTGTGCGTCGCATCATGGGATGGCTGCTTGGTCCTGGCGAGCCGGACGGGCAGTGAGGCTTACGTCAATGAGTGATGGAACCGCCACGCGGCCGGGATCGGTCCGCGTGCCACGCTTTGGGCTTTCCGGAAAGCTCCTCGTCCTCACGATTCTGTTCGTGATGATCGCGGAAGTGCTGATCTATGTGCCGTCGGTCGCCAATTTCCGTGTCGTCTGGCTGAAGGACCGTCTCGCCACCGGCTACACCGCGGCGCTGGTGCTCGAAGCCGCGCCGAACGGCATGGTGCCGGATTCGCTCGCCAAGGAGATCCTCGACTCGATCGGCGCCCGCGCCGTCGCCATGAAAATGGGCGAGCGCCGCCGCATGCTGGCGATCGACGACATGCCGCCCGCGGTCGATGACACGTTCGACATGCGCAGTGCCACCGCGTTCGATTCGATCGTCGATGCGTTCAAGATCATGCTCAACGACCACCCCTACGTCATGCGCGTGGTCGGCCCGGCGCCGATGGGCGGCGAATATATCGAGCTGGTGATGGACGAGGCGCCGCTGCGCAAAGCGATGCTGCGTTACTCGGTCGACATTCTGCTGCTGTCGCTGGTCATCTCGGTCATCACCGCGACGCTGGTCTATCTCGCGCTGCATTACATGTTCGTCCGCCCGATGCGGCGCGTCACCGGCAACATGATGGCGTTCCGCGCCGCGCCGGAAAATCCCGACCGTGTCATCGTGCCGTCGGCGCGCGCCGATGAGATCGGGATCGCCGAGCGCGAGCTCGCCACCATGCAGACCGAGCTCGCCTCGATGCTGCATCAGAAAAGCCGGCTCGCGGCGCTGGGCCTCGCGGTGTCGAAGATCAACCACGATCTGCGCAACCTGCTGACATCGGCGCAGTTGTTTTCCGACCGGCTCGCGCATCTGCCCGATCCCAGCGTGCAGCGTTTCGCGCCAAAGCTGATGCACGCGCTCGAACGCGCCATCGCATTCTGCGAGTCGACGTTGTCTTATGGCCGCTTGCAGGAGGCGCCGCCGGACCGCAAGCCGATCCTGCTCGCGCCGGTGGTCGAGGAAGTTCACGAGACGCTCAATCTCGCGCCCGACGGACCGATCCGCTGGATCAGCGCGGTCGAGCGCGATCTCGTGGTCGAGGCCGATTACGATCAGCTGTTCCGCATCCTGCTCAACCTGTCGCGCAATGCGTTGCAGACGCTCGAAAGCCGCGACGCGCCAGGCGATCCCGGCCGCGACCAGATTCGCATCACCGGCCGGCGCGAGGGCGCCGTCGTGGTGATCGAAGTATCGGACACCGGGCCGGGCTTCTCCGATCGCGCGCGCGAGCATTTGTTCGAGGCGTTCCAGGGCTCGACGCGTCCCGGCGGCACCGGGCTTGGCCTCGCCATCGCCGCCGAGCTGGTCCGCGCTCATGGCGGCGACATCCGCCTGGTCGAGGGCACGATTGGCGCAACACTGCGCTTGACCATTCCTGATCGCGCTGTCGAATTGTCGGCGCACCGCGGCGCCCGCGCCCACGGTTAGAGGTCCGGGTTAGGACTTGCCGGGCTAGGACTTGAATGAGGCTTGGATCGGTGCCAATGCCGCTTGTCCCCGTCCCCGACTCGATCGGGGACGGGAATGAGCGGTAGTAGTTAAGCGCCTGGCGGCCGTCTCTCAGAACCGCGGATCAATCCGACATGCTCGCGACCAAGATACTTGGCTACACCAGCTTCGTCTTCATCCTCTGTTTTCTGCTTTTCGGTTTCTGGCAATGGTATCGCCAAAGGCAGCAAAACCGGCCCAAATAGGGCCTGTTCCGGCGCGGCTTCCTGATCCGCCG
>Ga0302325_10030632_pt1 | contig 11089 bp, 8 predicted proteins | sample Palsa_T0_2_FD_201948 | JGI IMG/M metagenome (GOLD analysis project Ga0302325, IMG submission 201948) | Peat permafrost microbial communities from Stordalen Mire near Abisko, Sweden - Palsa_T0_2 | ecosystem: Environmental > Terrestrial > Soil > Palsa > Peat permafrost | place: Sweden: Abisko...
GGGCGGGGAACGGGATGAACTTCGGCCACTATCCGCCGACGGTGGATGAGGTCATCGCGCTCGAGCCCGAGGCCTACCTGCGCAAGAAGGCCCAGGCGGCAGCCCAGGCGGCTTCGGTGCCTGTGAGCGTCCGCGACGGGCGGGCGACGCCGCTGCCCTTCGCGGACGCGAGCTTCGACGCGGCGGTTGTGAGCTTGGTCCTCTGCACCGTCCCTGACCCTGTGGCCGCGCTTTGCGAGCTGCGGCGCGTGCTCAAAGCGGATGGCGAGCTGCGCTTCATGGAGCACGTACGGGCCGAGGGCCCGCCCAAGTCCTCGGTTCAGCACTGGCTCGATCGGACGGGGATATGGCCCCGCCTCGGCGGCGGCTGTCACTGCGCGCGCGACACCATCGGCGCCATAGAGACGGCAGGATTCCGGATCGACCGTGTGCAGAGCTATCCGCTCGGCCCCGGGTGGAACGTCACCAACCCGCACGTCCTCGGCTCGGCCCGCGTGACATAGCCACCGAGCGGCTGACTACTGCTACCTGTACCACGAATGATTCCGGCTCTCCGGCTGGCGCGAACCCCGTCGACGGTTCACGCTCCCCTCAAAAGCCGATGGGAGCCACATGTCTACGATCACCGTCCCCAGACCCGATGTCCCTACCGAGGAGATCGCAGAAGCGCTCCAGCAGGGGCTTGGGCCCAAATACAAGGTCCTCCCCGGGAAGGGAGTGAACTGGAACCCGGTCGGCAATCCGAGGCCCGATCATCCCGACACGATCGTGATCGGAACCGGATCCACCCGGTTGTTTCGTGCTCAGGTGAGGATCGACCGAGACCGTGACCGGGACGGCACGACTCTGCACGTGAGCCCGGGAGGCGTCGGCCCGGTGCCGCGACTCGTCAACACCCTCTGGATCGTCCGGAAGGTGCGCGAGGTCCTGCGCGGCGCGCCGAGCTTGCAGTGAGGAACAGCCCCGAACCGCCTTGTCGCACCGCCAGATCGGAGTAGCATCTCGGCGAGCACGCGCAAGCACTGCGGGGCAGGAGTCCGGCGGCGCTCGCAGCGTGGGGAACGGGACTGCATCAGACAGCCGGTGAGCTGACGATGGCGAGAGCACCGAGACGGGCCGAGGCGAGCGGGTCTACCGCACTTCAGGACGAGCCCGAGGGCTGGCGCGCCCTGTCGCCCGAGGACCTGCCCGGCTTACTCGACCAGCTCAGCTATGGCATCGTCGTGCTCGGTCCCGATGGGCGGTGCCGCTATCTGAACGATCCGGCCGCGACCATGCTCGGCGGGCCGGCCGCGCGGCTGCTGGGGAGCGAGGTGTGGGCCGAGTTCCCTGAAGCGGTGGGCCTCAGGCTCCGGCTGGCGTGTCAGGAGGCGACGAGCTTGGGCGGCTCGGTCCGGCTCGTCGAGGAGGGTGCCAAGCTCGGTACGTGGCTGGAGAGCCGGGTCTTTCCCCACGACGGCGATCTCGTCCTCGTGTTCCGCGACGTGACCCACGAGCAGGTTGCCCACGACGAGCTGGTCGAGTACGTCAATCGCATCTCGGAGGCCGAGCGCATCGTGCGCTTCGGCGTCTGGGAGTGGGAGGTCGCGCGCGGGCGGGTGCGCTGGTCGGATGAGCTGCACCGGATCTATGGCCTGGGGCCCGGCGAGTTCGGGGGCACGGTGGAAGCCTTTATGGAGCATCTTCACCCGGAGGATCGGGAGCGCGTGTGGGCGAACATCTCCCGCTCGCTCGAGACGCTCGAGCCGTTCGTGTTCGAGGAGCGGATCACGCGAGCCGACGGCGAGGAGCGCGTCCTGCTCTCGCAGGGGCGCGTGTTCGCCGGTTCCGACGGTGCTCCGCAAGCGCTCGTGGGTGTGTGCCACGACGTCACCGACCGGGCTAAGGTCGAGCGGGCCCTGGGTGCCAGCGAGCGGCGCATGCGCGCGATCATTGACAACACGCCGTCGCTGATCGCGGTCAAGGACCTGTCGGGGCGCTATCTGATGAGCAACGCCGAGTACGGGCGCGTGCTTGGGATGGTCGCCGACGACATGGTTGGGATGCACTGCTCAGACCTCTTTCCCCCTGAGATCGCGGAGGCGCAGCGGGCCAACGACCGCCGCGCCGCGAGCGAGGGCGAGCCGGTCTACGACGAGGCGGCCCTCGAGCGCGACGGCACGGCACGCACTTACGTGACCACGACCTTCGCGCTCCCCGACAACGATGGATTCCCCGTCGAGACGTGCACGATCGCCACCGACGTCACCGAGCGGCGCGAGCGCGAGAGCGAGCGCCGTGAGCGCGAGCAGTGGGCCGATCGCATCGGGTCGGCCCTCGACGACGACCGCATGCTCGTGTTCGCTCAGCCCATCGTCGATCTCAACACCGGCGGGCACGTGTCGAGCGAGCTCCTGGTTCGCATGCGAACCCCGGGCGACCGTGCCGAGGTACTCACGCCCGATCGCTTCCTGGTGGCCGCCGAGCGCTTCGGGCTCGTGCAGCTCATCGACATCTGGATGGTCCGCCGCGCGCTCACCCTCCCTCCGAGCCTCGTGCCCCAGGTCAACCTCTCGGCCATAACCATGTGCGACCCCAACGCGCGCCGGGAGATCATCGCGCTCCTGGTCTCCGCGCCGCAGGCGGCGAGCCGGATCGTCTTCGAGATCACCGAGACCGCCGCCGCGCAGCACCTGGACGCGGCTCGCGCCTTCGCCCAGGACGTCGATCGCCTGGGATGCCGGCTCGCGCTCGATGACTTCGGCACCGGCTTCGGGTCGTTCACCTACCTGCGGGCGCTGCCTCTGAGCTACATCAAGATCGATCTCAGCTTCGTGCGGGGACTGGTGGAGTCACTGGACGATCGCCGCGTCGTGCAGAGCATCATCGGGATCGCCGAGCAGTTCGACCTGACGACCATCGCCGAGGGCGTCGAGGATCACGCGACGCTCGAGCTCCTGCGCGAGCTGGGCGCGAACTACGCCCAGGGCTTTCACCTGGGCCGGCCGGCCCCCCTGCAGCCCAACTGAGCGCGCCGAGCTACGCGAACGGCGCGGACTCGAGCAGCGCCGTGCACGCCTTCAGGCAGGCACGGCAGGCCTCGGCGCAGAGCGCGCAGTGACGGTGATGCTCGGCGTGCCGCGCGCACTCCTCGGCGCAGTTCGAGCACGCGCGCACGCAGGCCTCGAGCAGCGGGTGAAGGAGGAGAAGATCGGCGTGGACGGGACGCGATAGGGAGCGTGCCGTCGTCGCGCACAGATCGGCGCAGGTCTGGTCGAGCGCGATGCAGGCCGCCATCGCGGCGATGTCGTCCTCGGCCAGGCAGGCGTTGGCGCACGAGCTGCACGACTGCTCGCAGGTCAGGCACGCGTCGATCGCCGCGGCGGCCTCGTCGATCCCCAGGGCGGCGGCGGCCGGTATCGAGTCGAGCATCTCCCGGGCCGAGCTCATCTCGGCGATCTTACGCCCTGAGCACTCCCAGTGACACAACGAGGTAAGAATGGCGAGGTGACACCCAGCCCGAGCGATTACGATCCGGGTGCAGATGGCTGATCGCCGTAAGCGCCTGGCCCTCCTCGCGGCGATCATGGGCTCGTTTGTGGCGGGGCTCGACGCCACCGCGGTCAACGTCGCCCTGCCCGCCATTCGCGCCGACCTCGGCGGCGGGCTCGCCGGGCAGCAATGGGTGTCCAACGCCTATCTCCTCGCGCTCGGATCGCTGATCCTCGTCGGCGGCTCGCTCGGCGACGTGTTCGGCGAGCGACGCGTGTTCTCGATCGGCGTCGCGGGCTTCGGGATCGTCTCCCTGCTCTGCACGCTGGCCCCGAGCATCGAGGTGCTGATCGCGTGCCGGGCCCTCCAGGGCGCGTTCGGGGCGCTGCTCACCCCGAGCGCACTGGCGGTGATCGTGGCCACCTTCTCGCCCGATGAGCGGGGCGCGGCGATCGGCTCGTGGACGGCGTGGGCGGGGATCGCCACCGTCGTCGGGCCGCTGGCGGGCGGGTTCCTCGTCGACGCCGTCTCATGGCGCCTGATCTTCGCCGTGAATGTCCCCTTCGTGGTGGCGACCCTCGTCCTCATCTCGTTTGCGGTTCCCGCTCGCGCGCGTGAGGCCGCGCACGCGCGCGTGGACTGGCTGGGTGCCGCGCTCACCTTCCTCGGCCTGGCCGGGCCCGTGCTGGCGCTGATCCGCGAGCCGGTGGTGGGGTGGGGCAGCCCTCAGGTCTGGGTTCCCGGCCTGGGTGGGCCCGTGCTCCTCGCCCTGTTCCTGGCACACGAGCGGCGCACCCCGAACCCGATGCTCCCCCTGGGCCTGTTCAAGCGCCGCAACTTCGCGGTCGGGAACGTGCAGACCTTCGCCATGTACGGCGGCCTCGGCATCACCTTCTTCCTCCTCGTCCTCTACCTCCAGGAGGTCGCCGGCTACCGTGCGCTCGAGGCCGGGTTCGCGCTCATGCCCTCGACCATCGTCATGTTCACCCTGTCCCGGCGCATGGGCAAGCTCGCGGATCGCCTCGGCCCGCGGCTGTTCATGGGCCTGGGACCGCTGACCGCCGCCGTCGGCCTGGCCCTGCTGCTTCGCCTCGGCCCTCGCGTCAACTACTTCACCGAGCTCCTCCCCGCGCTCCTCGTCTTCTCGTTCGGGCTCGCGTGCACCGTGGCGCCGCTCACCGCGGCGGTGCTCTCCGACGCCGACGAGTCGAACGCGGGGATCGCCTCGGGGGTTAACAATGCCATCGCCCGCATCGCCAGCCTCCTCGCCATCGCGGCGGTGGGCGCGATCATCTCCGCCCAGTTCACCTCGACGCTGAACCGGCGCCTTGACCACATCGAGGTCAGCCCCGTGGCCCGCGCGGCGGTGACCCAGGCCCGCAGCCAGACCCTTGCCCGCGTCGACCCGGCCAGGGTGGGCGAGCCCGTGGCCCGCGCCGTGCAGTCGGCGTCGGTCCACGCCTTCCACGTCGGGGTCGGGATCTCGGCGGCGTTCGTCGCCCTCGGTGGCCTGCTCGGCCTGATCGGCATTCGCAACCCCCGGCGCCCGGTCAAGAGCAGCGGCTGCGCCGGTGGCCAGCTCGCCGGGCAGCCTCTGGACACCGCCCGCGATCGCTCCCCCGCGCCCGCGCCGCGGCGAGCAGGCGACCCGGTGGGGACGGCGTGAGCACGTCCGGTCCCGAGTCGGGGTGGGCGCCGCTTCGCTATCAGGCCTTCCGCCGCTGGTGGCTGGCGCAGCTCACCTCGAACGTGGGGAGCTGGATGCAGACGGTCGCGGCGCAGTGGCTGATGATCTCGCTCACGAGCTCCGCCCTGCTCGTCGGGGCGATTCAGGCGACGACCCTGCCCGTACTCCTGCTCGCGGTACCGGCCGGGGTGCTCGGCGACCTCTTCGACCGCAAGCGCCTGATTCTCGCCGGGCAGTTCGTGATGCTTTTGGCCGCGGCCGTTCTCGGCCTCCTCGACCTCGCCGGGGACGTGACGCCGCTGCTCCTGCTCGTCCTCCTCTCGGCCATCGGCGTCGGGCAGGGAATCACGGGACCCACGGCGCAAACCCTCCAGCCTGAGCTCGTCCCGCCCGCCGAGCGCCCCCAGGCCATCGCGCTCGGCTCGGTCAACCAGAACCTGGCGCGGGCGGTGGGACCGGCGGTCGGCGGCCTGCTCCTGGCCGTCACGAGCGCGGCTGTCGTCTTCTTCGTCAACGCTCTGTCCTTTGTTGCCGTGCTCGGCGTGGTCGCACTCGTGGCCGTGCCCGCCCGGGCCACCGCGCTCCCGCGCGAGCACGTTCTCTCCGCGACCCGCGCCGGCGGCCGGTTCGTGCGCTCTTCGCCGGCCCTGATCGCGATCATGATCCGGGCCGCGGCCTTCGCCTTCTTCGCCGGCGCGGTGTGGGCGCTCCTGCCCCTCGTGGCCCGCAGGACCCTCGGGCTCGGCTCGGGCGGCTACGGCCTCCTGCTCGCCTGCGTCGGGATCGGCGCCATGGTGGGCGCCACCTTCTCGCCCGCCATCCGCCGCGCCCTCTCACCGCGGGCGCTGATTGCCACCTGCACGGTGGCGATCGCCGCGGCTGCGCTCGTCCTCGCCGTCTCCCACGTCGCCGTGCTCGACGGGGCCGTGCTCGCCCTCGCCGGCCTGGGCTGGATCATCGCCCTGGGCACGCTCAACGCGTCCTATCAGTCGACGCTGCCAAGCTGGGTCAAGGCACGAGGAATGGCCTACTACACAATCGCCTTCCAGGGGGCGACCGGGATCGGAGCGCTCGCGCTCGGGGCCGTGGCGCAGATCACCTCGCTCGATACGGGCCTCGTGGTGCTCGCGGCCGGGCTTCTCGCCGGAGCGGGCGCCACTGCGATGCTACCCCTGCCCAGGCCGGGAGAGATCGACGTCACCCCGGCCGAGGCGATGCCGCTGCCCGCCACGCCCGAGGGATCGGTGGGACCGGTCCTCGTCACCGTGACCTACGACCTCGCCCCCGGATCGGAGGCGGACTTCCTCGCCCGGGCGACCCGGCTGCGGAACTTCCGCCGGCGGACGGGCGCGATCGAGTGGCGCCTGTACCGCGACGAAGCGGTCCCCGGCCGCTACCTGGAGACCTTTCTCGTCGGTTCCTGGGAGGAGCACGAGCGCCAGCACGCGCGTGCCACCCAGCACGACGCGGAGCTGCTCGAGGACCTCGACCGGCTCCTCGTGCCCGGGACCCAGCGGACGGCGCAACACTACCTCGCGGCGACCCGGCAACGGGTCTGAGCGCGCGGCGCGGCTCAGCCCAGGGAGCCCATCAGGTTGTCGAGGTTCGCTACCTGATCGGCGGGCGGAAGCGCCGGCGCCGGCTCGGGGCCGTAGTGCGAGATGTCCATCGTCATGTCCTCGTTCATCGACTGCCCGCTCCCGAGGTTCATCGTGATCGACATCTCGATCCGGCGGACCAGGTGGTGGGTGTCGACCCAGACGTCGATCGGGACTTCGTGGATCTGCGTGAGCTGCTCGAGCTTGGAGAGCGCCTGCTCGGCGACGCCCCGTTCGGCCGCGGGCACCGCCTCGGCGGCGCGGTCGAGGCTCATATCGGCCCGGTAATGGGTGGTCTCGAAGCCGTCCACCCGCTCGTGTCCCTCGGCGACGACCCCGTTGGATGTCTCGCGGAGGTACTCGAGCATCTCGGTCGGGTTGCTCGAAGCCGGGTTGCTCTCGAACGAGGAGAGCCCGGGGATGCCGGAGAGCTTGGCGAAGTCGAGCTCGATCCACTGCTTGCCCGAGAGGGGCAGGGAGCTCGTGGCCGCGGCCGGGAGCTTCATATAAATCGTGGTGCCGCTGACGATCTCCGTCAGGCGGAACGTGTTCGTACCCAGGCTCTGTGCGACCTGCGGATTGTTTCCCAGGTTCATCGCCATGGTCAGCGAGCCGGTGTGGTCGCGCAGGTCGAAGGCGCCGCTCCCGGTCGCGATGATCGGGGCGCCCAGGGCCGGGGAGGTCATCTCCATCGACATGCGCATCTGGTAGCCGGGCGCGCCCGAGGAGACGGTGGCGGCCTCGGCGACCGGGTCGACTACTTTGCTGCTCGCCCCGCCGAAGACCGCGAAGGCAACCCCGGCCACGACCGCGACGAGCACGCCTGAGGCCACCATCTTGGCGCGCAGGCTCCGCGCCGGGGGTGTCGTGGGACCCGGCGCCCCACCCGGCGCCCCCGCCCCCTCCCCGCCGGGGGGGCTAGGCATGTTGGGTGGTGGCACCGACGGGCTCATGGGTCACGCATCGGCAACGTGGGGTGGAACTTGAGTAGCGCCCTCAGGCCGGCGCGATCGTGTAGACCACCTCGACCGTCGCGTCGACCTCCTGGGTGCCCGGGTGAACGGTGGTCGGAGTCGCCACCGGGGCCACGGTCGTGCTCCCCGTGCCGGCGCTACTCCCTGGCGCCAGCACGCCGGACTGCGGGTCGAGGTCGACGGACTGCACGCCGGTGACCGTGTAGCCGAGCGCCGCGGCGGCCGCGTTGGCCCGCTGGCGGGCGTCGGCCAGCGCCGCGTTGGTGGCCGCCACCACCCCCGCGGAGGGATTCGAGAACGAGAAATCGGGCCCGTCGATGCTGTCGGCGCCGGCCCGCACGGCGGCATCGATGACCGAGCCGACGATCGCCGTTGTCGTGGTGATCGAGAGCGACTCGTTCGCGATGTAGCGCCTCACCCGGTGACGGGCGCCCGGCGGTCCCACCTTGATTGTGCCGCGGGAGACGTCGATCGAATTCGTCTGAATCCCCGATGCGGGCACGCCCGCCGCCCGTACCGCGCCGACGATGGCGTCGACCCGCCGGTTCGCGGCCGAGAGCGCCGCTCGCGACGTCGTCGCCGAGCGCGTCACCGAGGCCGTCAGCGACGCCACATCCGGGATCACCATCACCGATCCCTGCCCTTCGACACTCAAGGTCGAGGGCGTCGTCGCATCGGCGAGCGCCGCCGGGGCCAGGACCAGTGACATGGCCGCTGCCGCGACCGCAATCCGCACCACACGCATAGGGACTCCTTCCATTGCTTACGGGCATCGCAAGCTATACGCCTAATCGGCCGCGGCGTCACGCGCGCAGCCGCCTTTACGCCTCAGCTCACAGTCCCGCGAGCGCCGCGTTCAGGGTCGCGCTTGGGCGCATCGCCGCCGCGGCCCGTTCCGGATCGGGCCGGTAGTAGCCGCCGATGTCCACTGGTGAGCCCTGGACCGAGATGAGCTCGTCGACGATCGCCGCCTCGCCGGCGGCCAGGCGCTCCGCCAGGGGTGCGAAACGCGCGGCGAGCTCCGTGTCTTCGGTCTGCGCCGCGAGCTCCTGGGACCAGTAGAGCGCGAGGTAGAAGTGGCTGCCGCGGTTGTCGATCTCTCCCGTCTTGCGCGACGGCGATCGGTTCTCCTCGAGGACGCGGCCCGTGGCCCGGTCCAGCGCGCCGGCCAGGATCTTGGCGCGCGGGTTGCCCGTCTTCTCGGCGAGGAGCTCGAGCGAGGGGACGAGGGCGAGGAACTCGCCGAGCGAGTCCCAGCGCAGATGATTCTCCTTGAGGAACTGCTGGACGTGGCGGGGCGCCGAACCGCCGGCGCCGGTCTCGAACAGGCCGCCGCCGTCCATCAGGGGAACGATCGAGAGGACCTTGGCGCTCGTGCCCAGCTCGAGGATCGGGAAGAGGTCGGTCAGGTAGTCGCGCAGGACGTTGCCGGTGACCGAGATCGTGTCCTCGCCGCGCCGGGCGCGCTCGAGCGTGAAGCGGGTGGCCGCGGCGACGTCCATGATCTCGATCTCCAGCCCGGCGGCTTCGGGCTCGGACAGGGCGGGACGGACCTTGCGCAGGAGTTCGGCGTCGTGGGGGCGGGTCTCGTCGAGCCAGAACACGGTCGGGACGCCGGTCTCGCGCGCCCGGGTGACCGCGAGCCGGGCCCAGTCCCTGACCGCCGCGTCGGTGGTGCGGCACAGGCGCCAGATGTCTCCCGTCTCGACGGCGTGCTCGAGCAGGGTCGCGCCGGCGCTGGTTACGCGGACGGTGCCAGGCCCCGACATCTCAAAGGTCGTGTCGTGCGAGCCGTACTCCTCGGCCGCCTGAGCCATGAGCCCGACGTTGGGGGTGGTGCCCATGGTGGCCGGGTCGAAGGCCCCGTGCTCGCGGCAGTCCTCGACGGTCTCGGCGTAGAGCGCGGCGTAGGAGTGGTCGGGGATCGTGAACCTGGTGTCCTGGAGCTCGCCGTCCGGGTTCCACATCTGGCCCGAGGAGCGGATCGCCGCGGGCATCGAGGCGTCGATGATCACGTCGCTGGGGGCATGCAGGTTGGTGATGCCGCGGTCGGAGTCGACCATGGCGAGCGCCGGGCCGTTCGCGTAGGCGGCGTCGACCGCCGCCCACACCGCGTCGCGCTCGGCCTCGGGGAACTTCTCGACCGCGTTGAGTAGGGCCGCCATCCCGTCGTTCGCGTTGACGCCCGCCGCGGCGAGGGCGGCTCCGTGCTCGGCGAAGAGATCGGCGAAGTAGGCGCGCACCGCGTGGCCGAACATGATCGGATCGGACACCTTCATCATCGTCGCCTTCAGGTGCACCGAGAAGAGCACGCCCTGCTCCTTGGCCTCGGCGATCTGGGCGGTGAGGAAGGCGTCGAGCGCCTTGGCGCGCATCACCGCGGCGTCGAGCACTTCGCCCGCGACGACCGGGACTTCGCCCGCGAGCACGGTCACCGCCCCGTCCGGACCGATGTGCTCGATCCGCACCGCACCCGCGCGCTCGACGGTGACCGATTTCTCCGTCGAGCGGAAGTCACCCTCGGTCATGGTCGAGACCTGCGAGCGCGAGCTCGGCGACCAGGCGCCCATCGAATGGGGGTGCCCGCGCGCGTAGGCCTTGACCGATGCGGGCGCGCGGCGGTCGGAGTTGCCCTCACGCAGGACCGGGTTGACCGCGCTTCCCTTGATCCTGTCGTAGCGCGCGCGCACCTCGCGCTGCTCCTCGCCGGCGGGCTCGTCGCCGACTCCGTCGGGGTAGTCGGGGACGGCGTAGCCCTTGTCCTGGAGCTCGGCGATCGCCGTCTTGAGCTGGGGAACCGAGGCGCTGATATTGGGGAGCTTGATGATGTTCGCCTCCGGCGTCTTTGCGAGCTCGCCGAGCTCGGTCAGGGCGTCGGCCACGCGCTGCTCGGCCCTCAGATGCTCGGGAAAGCGCGCGAGGATCCGGCCCGCAAGCGAGATATCGCGAAGCTCGACCTCGACCTCCGCGGCCGCCGCGAAGGCCTCGACGATCGGCAGCAGCGACTGCGTCGCCAGGGCCGGAGCCTCGTCGGTGAGCGTGTAGATGAGCTTCATGCCAGCGCCTGCACCCTATCGACACACACTCGGCAGTCCAGCGCGGTTACGGTCGCACCAGCGTGAGTCCGGGGAAGACGGCGAAGGTGAACTTCTCGCTCGTGATCTCGCGCTCGAGCCGCCAAACCTCGCCGCACAGATCCCCTCTGGCATTGGCCTGCTCGCCCGGCCACGTGTCATGGAGCGCGATGATGCCACCGGGGGCGAGGATGCGTAGCGCGTTCTCGTAGTCGCGCTTGGCCTGCTCGTAGCTGTGGCCGCCGTCGATGAAGATCAGGGAGGGCGGCGATCCGTCGTAGCGGG
>Ga0302325_10030634_pt1 | contig 11089 bp, 11 predicted proteins | sample Palsa_T0_2_FD_201948 | JGI IMG/M metagenome (GOLD analysis project Ga0302325, IMG submission 201948) | Peat permafrost microbial communities from Stordalen Mire near Abisko, Sweden - Palsa_T0_2 | ecosystem: Environmental > Terrestrial > Soil > Palsa > Peat permafrost | place: Sweden: Abisko...
TCCAGCTGGCCATGGGCAACGGAGCCCCACTCCGAAATGAGTGCCGGCACGTCACCACGGACCATGGCGTTGCGCCGAAGGAGGACAGGCAGCGTGAGGGGGTCAGTGGTCACTCAGGCGCTCCTTCAAGGCCCGGAGATCCAGCTTGCCGCTGGACATCATGGGCACGTCCCTCTCGTCCATGGTCAAGATCCGCTTCGGGACCTTGTAGGCCGAGAGGCGGGTCCGCAGATTCGAGGCCACCTGTTCGATGTCCGGACTCGTGGCCGTTGCGGGTACGCGCAGGACAGCGGCCACCAGCTGGCCACTGGCCGGGTCGTCCAGGCCGAACACATGAGCGACATATCCGGTTTCGTCGAAAATCGCGGCCTCGACTTCCCGGGGCGACACATTGGCTCCGGAGGTCTTGATCATCTCGCCGTATCGACCCTTGAAGTAGAAGTAGCCGTCCACATCGACGAGGAAGAGATCGCCGCTGTGGTACCACCCGTCGCGGTCGAAGGTTTCGTGGCGCTCCCGCCCGCAGTAGCCCTCCATCAGCGCGGGGCCCCTCAGACATAGTTCTCCGACCTCACCGATGCCAATCTCGGTTCCGGATTCGGGGTCGATGACCTTGGCTTCGATATCCGGCACGGGGCGCCCGAACGAGCCCCGGCGATGCTCGGGTTGCACCGAGTCATCGTCACTAGCCAGACACACACTTCCCGTTTCGGTCATGCCCAGCATATTGTGGAGCAGTTCAGGATCAGCTGGGCGGGCGTCTCCGGTCATGATCGGGTAGAGGTTTCCGCGTCGGATGGAGCTCAGATCCCGGCGGGCAAATGATGGGTCGGCGGCGAGGTGCGTGACCGATTGGGCGAAGCCGTTCACCATGGTCGGCCGAGTCCGCTCGATCACGTCGAGCACGTCTGAGGCATCGGGCGCGTTGGAACAGACGAGCGTCCCTCCGGCCTCGAGGCTCCCGAGCAAGGCGTAGGCGTACCCCCCGATCCAAAAGAACGGGGCATTGCAAAAGAGAATCTCGTCCTCGTGGTATCGCCGCATGACGTTGAGGATGTTCAGGTGACGCAAGAGGGAGCCGTGGGTGTGCATGACGCCCTTGGGCTCCGCCGTGGAACCAGAAGTGTGGACGATCACCACACGGTCCGACGGCTTGACCTGCTCCTGGGTGGCGCGGAGGATTTCGAGGCTGACGCGTTGCCCGGCCTCGTCCAGTGACCGGACGGTCCAACTCTGGTCGATGGTGCGTGGTGGGCTGTCGTAGGCAACCCGGCGGAGGGTGGGAACCGATGGCGACCACAAGGGGGCAGCGGCACGCAGGTCGAGCTCGGGCACGGCTTCCGACAGAATCTCGAGGTAGTCGTGGCGTCGGTACCCGGAGGCGGCGAGGACCATTTCGACGTCCGCGTTGCGCAAGAGCGTCCGCAGTTCGGAGGCCGTCGAAAAGGTGCTGAGGGGGACCGTGATCGCGCCGATGCGGGCCGTCGCCAATGCCGCCACGACGAATTCGGGTCCATTGGGGTGAAGGAGTCCCACGCGCGAGCCGTGACCAAGACCCGAGGCGATCATCCCGCACGCGAGCACGGCTGACCGCTCCGACGTCTCGGCATAACTAAGAGTCTGTTCGTCGCAGATGAGAAAGGGGTGGTCTCCCCGGGACTTCGCCCTGGCGTCCAGCAGGTCCCCGACAGTGAGCGGCGACGGCAACGGGAGGCTCACCGTCGGTTCTGGCGCGGTGACACTTCGGGAAGGCGGGACCGGTCGCCGACCACGGCCTCCATGGTGGCCCGACAGAGAATCGAGCCGTCGAGTTCGATCCACGCCGTCGAAGTAATGCGCCGGGCATCCGACGCCCTTTCGATCTTGAACTGCAGCGTCCGGAGAATCGGAGTGGGACGTAGGTATTCGATGTTCAGTGCCGTGGTCTTGCCGGCGGTGCCGTATTCACAGTTGTGGTGCTGGATGGCGCAGTCGAAGAACACGGCCAAGAACCCGCCGTGAACGATCGCCGGGGGCCCCTCGAAAACGAGCGGGAACGAGACCGTCCCGGATGCCCGCTCGCCTTCTACGCGAATTTCGTACTCCGGGAAGCACGGATTGTAGTTCCCGATGTCCCGACCGTGATCGAGGTACACACGCTGATCGGCCCGCGGATTTGGTCCGAGCCGCGGCGTGGGGTCGCTGGGACCCCGCTGCGCCAGGGCTCGCTCCGTCGCCGAGAGCTCCTCGATGAACCTGGCCAAGCCTTCGTCCTCTTGCTCGAGGGACAGCGCCCGTTCCGTCAGGCCACGCAGGATCGGTGCAAGCGCCAGAGTCTGGGGGAGCGGTTGGTTGCCGAATACCCAGGCGATAGCGGGGGAGGGGCAATCCATCCTCTTATCCCTCCCCATGTTTCGTGACGAGCATTACGGCGGGCGTCTCATGGCTCGTCCGCCGTATCGTTGTCAGTTTCCATCGAAACTCTGTCCGGAGAATAGTCCCTGGCACCAGCTAAGCAACCTCCAGACGGAGAGTAGCAAACATGTAGAGCTATACGCTACGACGGTATCCCGCCGGGATGCAATCGAGTCCACATGGGAAGGGGTGGCGTCAGAGCGACCCTCTATGAGGGTTTCCTCAGACCCGCGCGCGGTCACATGCCGGCGCCCGCAAAAGATGTAGAGCTATATTAAGCCGGGCTCAAGGCTCGGGAGTGAGTGTCCCACGAACAAGTGTCATGGCCGTGACGTCAGGACCGGAGGGTTGCATGAGCAAGAACGAGAAGTTGTACATCCACGAGTACATCGACATCGTCGGTCATCACCGCGCGGACTACATGTACCACATGACGGCCAATTTCTCGCCGATGGGTCAGGAGGACCGGAATCAACTCTGCTATGGCGTGTGGGGAGTCCTGGGGAGCACCGGGAGGTGGCCCGAGGTCGTGAACATCTGGGAGTTGGATGGGTTCGACGCCGCGGCAGACTATTTCCGTTTCGAAGTGAGCGGCGCCACCATGCAGGATCCACGGATGGCCAAATGGTGGGCAGCAGCGGTACCCATGCGTTCGGGCGGAAATGATCGGTTGCTCGTGCCTGCTCCCTGGATGAGCACCATCAACGAGGCGTGCGAGGCCGGAATGGGAGGCGAGCTCTATGCCCACGACCAGATCGCCGTACGCCCGGGTTCGGCACCGGAGTTTCTCGAGCTCGTGCGGGAGGAGGCGGCGTCAGTCCATGCCGCCCGCGGCTGGACCCTGGCCGGTGCCTGGTACAGCGCCATGGCCGACGAGTCGGAATGCTTCTTGTTGTGGGCCATTCGCAGTTGGGAGGATTGGGCCTCTCTCGAGCAATCGCAACGGAACGATGATGCGTTGGCCGCGTGGAACGAATCGGCGCGCACGATGAGAAGGTCGATGCGAAGGATTCTTTTGATCGATGCACCCTTATGCCCATTCAAGACGGGTAGGCAGCCCCGGCGCTCCGATCGTGTAGGCGCGTGGGATGAGGGGAGCGGGTAGAGCGGATTTCCGCCCTGAAGACCCCGTCGGCTGTGCTGTACTCGAGGTCCAACGTCAGCCTCTCGTCCGGTTCAGCACGAGATCCCGCACGGCCAGGAGGTCCACCTTGGCGGAGGGGGTGCGGGGAAGGGTCTCCACAACGATCACCTCAGCCGGCAACTCATAGCGGGCCAGGCGGGTGGACGCGTGAGTGAGAAGCTCGGCTGAGGTCAATGGTTCGCCCGGGCGGAGCTCCACGACGGCCACGGGAACCGCTCCCAGTCGAGGGTCGTCGACGCTGACGACGGCCGCACCCCGGACCTGGGGGTGGCTCTCCAGGGCGGCCCGCACGTCGTCGGGGTGGACCTTGAAGCCGCCGCGAATGATGGCCTGGTCGGCCCGGCCGAGGATCCACAAGAACCCGTCGCCATCCAGCCGAGCCACGTCGGTGGTACGGATCCAGGGCGTGCCGGGGCCGAGTTGACCTGCTTTCACCTCGAGGATGCCCTCCTCGTCGGGCCCGATGATCGCGCCGGACTCGGGTTCCACGATGCGCAGTTGGCACCCGGCGTGAGCTCGCCCGACGCTGCCCCGTTTCGCGTTCTTGAACTTCTCGTAATCGGCCAGGTTCCAACCCGCCACGCCCCCGCCGAACTCGGTTGCCGCGTAGGAGACGAGGACCGGTGTCCCGTACTTGGTCGTGAAGGCATCGGCATCGTCAGGGGAGAGGGGCGCCGTTCCGGACACCACCGAGCGGACACTACGGAGGTCGTCGGGATCCACGTCGGCCTCCAGCACCATGCGCAGCGCAGCCGGCACCAGACTGACGGTCTGGGGCCGGTGGCGGCGAACGGCGTCCACCCATCCCTCGACGGTGAACCGCTCGAGTAGGGAGAACGAGCGGCCGTCGCTGACACATTGGAGTACCCGGAACAGACCTCCCAAATGCACGAGAGGGGAGTTGACCACGGCGACGCCCGCTCGGAGGCGGAGGTCGGAGGCGCGGTTGGACTCGTAATGCTTGGCCCCTGCCAGTACCCGTTCGAGCGTGTCGTAGCCGAGGTCGATCCGCTTCGGCGGTCCCGTCGTACCGCTGGTCAGCATCTGTACGGCGACACCCGGTCGGGTCGACTCGGCAACCGGTCCACCCGCCGGTCTTATGACGAGCGGTTGGCCGACGTCGTTCGCCTCCAGCACGGTCGTGGAGGACGACTCGTGCAAGAGAGTGGCAATGTCGTCAGGCTCTCCGGCTATCAAAGGGAGCTCGAGCCGGGCAATGTCCTGCTTGGTGCGATCGACCCCGCGCTGGGGATTGATCGCCACCGCGCATCCGCCGGCGCGGAGCACGCCCAACAGCAGTCCGACCGAGACCGGCCGCGATCGGAGAAGGACACCGACCTGCGTCCCTTCGGCCGCGATCTGGTCGCCCACGGCCCGCACCGTCGTGGCCAGGTCACCCCAGGTCCTCCAGTGCTCCTCGAACTCGAGAGCCGGTGCGGTGGGGTCGAGCGAGAGGATGGCCCCGATCCGTTGACTGAGACCTGCGCTTCCCTCAGACATCAGCGGATCGTCGGTGGTCGTCGTTCGGTCGTGCCCTCGGCCACCTCGGCCATACCGATGGGATTACCCAAGCGCGTGTAGATGAGCCCCTGCTCCATTGCCGCTCGGTAAGGTCGGTCGAGGGACTCCCAAATGGCGCGCACGGTACCCTGAGTCGCCGAGGAGGGCTTGGCGGCTATCAGGGCGGCCAGTTCGTGTGCCCGCGCCCACAGCGCCGCCCGATCCACCACCTCGGTCACCAGGCCGATACGCAACGCAGTGGCGGCCGAAATTCGCTCGTCATTTCCCATCAGCGCCACGCGCAACGTCTCCCCCAGACCGACTCGGCGCATCAAGCCGACGGGTTCCAGGGCCGAGACCATGCCACCGGTCACGTGCGAGTCGAAGAACGTCGCATCCTCTGAGCAGATGACGATGTCCGCTTCATTGACAAAGTAGAAGGCGCCGGCGGTGCACATGCCCTGAACGGCGCACACCACGGGCTTCCACACCTTCTGCCACTTGGGGCTCAGTAGCTCACCCGGATCGACATGGTTCCACACGTCGTCGGGTTGCCCGAATGGTTTGTCCACGTCGAGACCGACGCAGAAGGCTCGCTCGCCCGCCGCGCGCAGGACGACGGCGTGCACCTCCGGATCTGCCTTTATGTCGGCCCAGGCCTGTCGTATCTCTTCACACATCTGGCGATCGAAGGCATTGAGCACTTCAGGACGATCCAGCGTGATCGTTGCCACGCGATCGGTCGAGGTCTCGTAGCCGATGGTCTCGTAGCTACGCGTCATCGAGTAGCCCTGACCCGGTCGTGAGCGGCGTCGTGCATCATGTCGTTCGTCGTGTCTTTCTGTCGGCCGGACCGGCCGGACTATCGGCCACGGAATTCGGAGGACCGGCGCTCCTTGAACGCGAGCATGCCCTCCTTGAAGTCCCCGGTCCGCGAAGATAGTTCAAGTGCGAATGCCTCGTTCTCCATCGCTTCGGTCAAGCCGGTGTCCAGTGAGCGATTGATGCACCGTTTCGTCAGCCCGATGGCCACAGTGGCCGCGCCCGACAACTCGGCGATCAATCGGGAGGCGGCCGCCTCCAGTTCGGCTTCCGGAACGGACTGATAGATGAGCCCGCAGGTGGCAGCCTCCACCCCGGATAGCTCGCGTCCGAGCAGGAGAAACTCCTTGGCGCGGGCCACACCGATCAGACGAGGCACCATCCACGTCGCCCCGCTGTCCGGCGTGAAGCCGCGGGACACGAAAGGCTCCCAGAACCTGCTCGTGTCGGACGCCACGGCAAAATCCGAGGCGAGAGCGATCTGGCAGCCCAATCCGGCCGCCCAGCCGCGAACGGTGCAGACCACGGGAAGTTGGATCTCCATCAAGAGGTCGATCATGCGGTGGGCCTGGAGGGCCGTGCGGCGCTGCACGCTGCCGGTTCGAGGGCGCGCTGCGTTTCCGGCATTCGAAGCGATCCAATCGGCCCCGGAGCAGAAGTCGGGGCCTCGCCCAGCTATGGAGATCACGCGCAACGAGTCATCGGTGGCTGCCTCCTCGAGGGCGTCGACAATTGTGCGCACCGCAACGGGGTTCAGAGAGTTCTTGCGATCGGGACGGTTGAGCACAATGGAGAGGATGCCGTCCCGGGATTTGATCTCGACCTCGGAGTCAGGCGCAGGTCCGGTCATGTGGCGACGTGCTCGAGGCCGGCGCCGAGGGCACGAGCATGATCTTCGGTCGTGCCAAAGCGCCCGGGGTCACCGACTCGCGGGTTGTCAAGGACGCAGGCGGCCGCATACGTCGCGCTCCGGGCCAGCTCGACGCGGAGGAACATGTGGGCCATGAGATGTTTCAGGGCCTGGAAAGAGCCGATGGAGACATTGAACTGTTCACGTGTCAAAGCGTAATCGCGAGCCAGTTCAAGGGACTGGCCGGCAATGCCGAGCGGCCGCGTGTCGACGCTGAATCTGCGAACAGCATCCTGCAGCTCGAACTGATCATCAGAGAGGCGAAATTCCATTTGCGGCGCCGGTGTCTCCGTGCTAGGAAATATCTAGATGTTAGACCTTAGGCGCGGGATGGAGAAACTGCAACGTTCGGTGCCCGGCGACAGGAACTCGCACCATCAGGAGGAACTGTGCGTGCAGCCGTCATAGGTGAGGATCACGCGTTCGAAGTGGACCAGGTCGCAGACCCCACCCCGGAACCGGGTCAGTTGGTTGTCCGAGTTACTGCCTGCGGGATCTGTGGCTCCGATCTCAAAGCGCGGCCGGCCATGCCCGCCGGAACGATCATGGGTCACGAATTCTGCGGCGAAGTGGTGGCCGTCGGTGAGGGCGTCGGCGCACCTTGGCGGGAGGGGGCCCGGGCCGCCGTGCTGCCCGTGATGTCATGCGGGCATTGCCCTTGGTGTCGGTCGGGTGAAGTGGCGCATTGTGAGGTGGCCCGGCTGATCGGGCTGGGTGGTGGTCCGGGCGGCTTTGCGGAGTTTGCCGCGGTGAGCGCCGACCTCTCCTTCGCACTCCCGCAGGGCCTGCCTGAGGCCCATGGTGCGCTGGTCGAGCCCTTCGCCGTGGGTCTGCACACGGCCCGCGTGGCCGGGATCACCTCCGGCGATTCGGTCCTGATCATCGGCGCCGGCCCGGTGGGCTTGACCACAGCTCAGTGGGCCCGTGTTCTCGGGGCGAAAGACGTCGTGGTGTCCGACCCGATTGCGGCGCGGCGCGAGCTGAGCGCGCAGTTCGGTGCCACCGAGGCGATCGATCCGTCGGCGGATGAGCCCGGCCAGGGTTTCAATGTCGTCATCGACTGCGTGGGAAAGCCAGGGCTTCTCGACAAGTGTGTCGCGGCCACGGTGACCAAGGGCCGGGTCGTCGTGGCCGGGGTCTGCGCCGAACCAGACCCCTACCTCCCCGTCATGGCCTTGCTGAAGGAGCTCACTATCTCCTTCTCTGTGTACTACCGACCGGAGGAGTTCGAGTTCGTGATCAACGCCTTCGAGACCGGGCAGATCGATCCGGACCCCCTTGTGACCCAAATCGTCGCCCTCGAGCAGCTCGATTCGGCCTTCGCCTCGCTCACGGGATCGGCAACCGACAGCAAAATTCTCGTCGACCCCCGACAGGTGCCGGGCGGCACCGGGCGCGTGAACCGCACTGCGTCACAGTCGGAGCGGCGGCATCAGGCCGGGGATGCCGAGGGGGCTTGAATATCGGGGAGGATCTGATCGGCGAAGCGGCGCATGCCGTCGAGGGCATCTTTGGAGCTCTTCCAGGGCCTGACCAGCGCGCGAGCCACGCCGGCATCGGCGAGTTCACGAAGGTGGCCCAGGTCGGCACTTGTTGCGGCAAGGCTGACCTCGACGGTACCCGCCCGATTGACCGCCTGGCGTCGGCGCGCCAGTTCCGCCACCGCCCCTGGAATCTCCCGTGCGGTGTGATTGAGCGGGATCCAACCCTCTCCGACTGTGGCGGCGCGGCGAAACGCGGCGGGCCCGTCCCCTCCGAAGTGAAGCGGCGGCCACGGTGTCTGCACGGGTTTGGGGACGAACATGACCGGTTCGAAGTCGAAGAACTCTCCATGGTGCTCGATGACTTCCTCGCTCCACAGGCGTTGGCACACCGCGACCGCCTCATCCACCCGCCGCCCCCGGGAGGCGAAATCCAAACCCACCGCATCCCATTCGGCACGAAGCCAGCTGGCTCCGATGCCGAATTCAAATCGTCCTCGGGAGAGGACATCGAGGGTGGCGACAGCACGGGCGACCGCCAATGGATGGCGTAAGCCGATGTTGTACACGTAGGTGCCGAAGCGAATCGTCTCGGTTTGACCGGCCAGGAACGAGAGATAGGAGAAGACCTCGAACACGGGGACGTCGGGTGGAACCGGCGGGTGATCCGCACCCGCGATCGGACTTCCTTCCATTTCGACCGGGATGACCAGGTGCTCGGGCATCCAGACCGACTCGAAGCCCAACTCGTCAGCGAGAAGGGTGGCTTCCGTCCACAGGCTCGGTCGGAGCGCGGCCAAGGTGATTCCGATCTTCATGGTGCCGCTGCGTCCTCACCTACAACTGGATCGACACATTCGTCGACTTCACAACCGCGCTCGCAATTTTTCCCGGTACGAGCCCCATGTCGTCCACCGCTTCGCGGCTGATGAGGGCAACGACGCGGAATGGTCCCGCCTGCAGTTCGACCTGGGCCATGACCTTGTCCTTGACCACCTTGGTCACGATTCCAGTGAAGTGGTTTCGCGTGGAGTCCGTCGCCGCCACCTGCGGGTCGGAGCTTTCATGGAGCAATTGGGCGAATTGTGCCAGTACGGCGCCTTCGATCCGGCGTCTCCCGTTCTTCGTTCGGGCGGCGTCGAGGCTACCGCTGTCGATCCACCGCCGAACCGTATCGGCGCTGACACCCAGCAACCCCGCTGCCTCACCGACGCTGTAGTCCTCCATCGGACGTTGAGCCTATGCTCCTTCTGCGCACCCCGCTCGAGAGGGGCATTCTTATGGTCAAGAAGCTCTCATTTCCCCACCTTGTCGGTGCTGTCCTGGCCCTTTCCTTCATCCTCGGCTTCGCCGTGTTCGTGCTCTCGGCTACCACGAACAAGGGAACGACCGGCGCCATCGGAGTGGAGAGAGCCACGATCATGACGGCGGAAAAGACGCGCTGTCTGCGGTACGGCACGTACGCGTCGATAGCAACGCTGCGAAGCGAAGGGTTGCTCACGTTCAAACCGGATTACAACTCGGTCGTGTACGTCCCCGGGAAAGGCTGCGGCACCATCGTCGTGGGCTCGCCCGACTACCAGTCACCGGCTGGCTGAACGAGTTCGTCGCCGGTGAATTACGGATCAGATGCTGGCTTTGTACCGCATTTGCGAACTTGGTTGGCGCAAACGTTCTGAATTGCTTTGACGAGATCACCGGCGACATCTATCCTCGCGAGTTCGGCCGCCTCCCGGCGCCGGTGGGGCCACTCTCCGAAAGGTATTTCGTGTTCAAGAAGCTCTCCATCAGCGGACTCGTGGGCGCAGCTGGGCTGGCCCTTGTCGTGGTCCCCGGCGTCGCAGGGCTTGGCGCAGGACCGGCCTCGGCCCAACCGGCGGCCACGACCTTCCTTGGTGCGTCGAATACCCAGCCGGCGTTCGACTTCATGACACAGGACTTCATCTCGACGGCCAACGGGGGGCACAGCGTCACCTTCAGCTTCGCCGGCTCCGGGAAGCTGGCGGGGGAGGTGGACGGTGGCGTGGACTATGCCTCGGATGGCACCGGGAACGCGCCGGCCGGTTTTGCCTTGTTCGCCTCGGCTGACGAGGCGAACGTCGACAATACGATCGCCGAGGGCACTCCCGCGGCGAAGAACAAGGGGGCGATCGCGAAGAACAGCGCGGGTCAGTGCATCGACCCCCATTCGTCGACCTACTCCGCGGCAAATGGTGGGAACAGCGACGGTACATCGTGCCCCGGTATCGGCTCCACCCGCGCCCAATACACCTCAGGACGCCTGGTGATCTTCTCGTGTCGCAGTGGTGGCGCCACGCTCGCTCCGGCGCAGGGTTCTCCCACGTGCGCGGAGCCCGTAGGTGGGTATTTCACCAAGAGCGGGGCGACGGAGGCGCCGTTCACCATGGCCCAGGTGTGGGCCGATCTCCTGGCGCACACGGCCACGGCCGACGGTGGTTCCGCCACCCAGAATGTCGGTGGGTATCTTGCCATCGCCGACCCGAAGAACGGCTGGGACTTCGCAGATACCGGCTGCGGCCCGGCGGGTGTCGCATCAAATGCGCCGTATGGGCTGGCAGGAATGGAGGCGCTCTACGTCGCCGCCGTCGGGTATTACGCCGCCCATCCACACCATGCCCTCGGTGCGACGGCGTCCGATCAGGCGTGCGCCGAGATCGACCAAATGACCGACAAGGGGTCCAGTCTGGACAACTTCAACACCACGAGCTCCTCCTCCGGAGGGCAGGACGGCAACGGCAACTACTCCGATCCCACGCTGCCGATCATTTTCGGCGACAACGTGGGCTACACACAGGACACGGTCGTGGCCGGAACCTC
>Ga0302325_10030636_pt1 | contig 11088 bp, 7 predicted proteins | sample Palsa_T0_2_FD_201948 | JGI IMG/M metagenome (GOLD analysis project Ga0302325, IMG submission 201948) | Peat permafrost microbial communities from Stordalen Mire near Abisko, Sweden - Palsa_T0_2 | ecosystem: Environmental > Terrestrial > Soil > Palsa > Peat permafrost | place: Sweden: Abisko...
GTTACTTTTCTATTGACATTTGCCCCTGTAATTGATATCTAGGCCTTATCCTGCTCGTTGTGGGCGATATCTGCCTCTTGACTACTTTTCGGCGACAAAGGCGGGTAGTTCCTCTTGGGAACCGGTCACCGTTTGTGAGACGGAATCAGAGACCGGGGATTGGCTCTATTCCCAGAAGCCCCAACGGCAGCGGCGGCATAATAAAAAGCGCCCGCCCTTTATCAACGACAAGCATATAGGGCAGGTAGACTTCGTCGCTGCATGCCAACGTGCCGGGAATAAGACCTCTTTTGATTTCTTCGGCTACTTCCTCTTGCGGCCTATCTCCGACGAATGGACCGCGAAGCCATTGGTGGCTACCAAGTTTCGCGGGCCATTGAAAAATTTCCGATGTAAACGCGGCAGGGAAAATCCCCATGAAACGGTAAGTTCCGCCGACCCAGATGCGTCTTGTTTCCATTGAGAAAAGCGACGTCTTTTATAAAGACCTCGTTGCCCGCCGAATCTACGGCGCGCACAAAATCAACACCACAGCGAAAGGACACGTTAGGCATCTTCACTGCCATTTTATTTTGAACGTCGAACGGGAGAATGAGCGATGACCCGTCGTTCGTATCCCGAAACTGAATGTCAGGATCAACAGGCCAAAGCGGACCACGAAAAATGGTCACAAGGGCAGAAATTAAGCCCAACAGAACAATCAAGAGAGAAATTACAATCCAATACGGATGGTTCTGCGCTGCATGCAACCATGATTGGTTCGACGATAGCGGTATCTCTAGTTCTCCTTTATTTGCTAGCTCTTTTGGCGACGAACTCATGACGCGCGCCTATTTCCATCTTTTGCATACTGAGAACGTCTCCGCCGACGCTAGTCAAGAGGCAGATAATCGCCCTTGTTAGAAAGGGAGGTTGAAACATTGCCTCCCGTCCGTTTGAGGCACCTTTCTTACCGCGTCAACAAAAACTCGGATGCAAATGCATCGCGAGAACGCTTCTTCGCGTCGTCATTGCCGGGCTTGACCCGGCAATCCATGGGGCGGCGCCACGAGCACCTACAGGCGGCGTTGCATTCTGAGTTTCCGCATGGACCACCGGGTCGAGCCCGGTGGTGACGGAGGATGAAAGGGACTGTCCGCGCCCTGCTTGCTTCTGAGCCAATAAGGATAGTAAAGTAACTTAACTAATCCCGGAGCGCTCCCATGGACGCACCCGCGACCGGCCGCAAGATCAGCAATCAGGTTCTCGACGTCTCGTTGCGCGGTTATCTCGAGACCAATGCCGATATTGTCACCCGCATCACCAAACCGGTGGGCATCGACAATGTCGGGGCGCTGTCGGCGCAAAGCGACCAACCGATCCTGTTCGAGAACATCGTCGAGAAGCCGGGCTACCGGCTGTGCGACATCCTGGTGAAGAACCGCCGTTCGCAGGCGCGTGCGCTCGGTGTCGAGCCGTCCGAATTCTTGAAGACACTGGCGTTCCGGCTGCGCCAGCCACCGCGCGGCCTGAAGAACGTCAAGTCCGGTCCTGTCAAAGAAGTGAAGAAGCTCGGCAACGATGTCGACTGGACGGCGCTGCCGATCCCGATGCACAAGGACAAGGACACGGCGCCCTACGTCACGGCGATGAATATCATCCGCGATCCGGAGACCGGGTTCTACAATTCGTGTCATGCCGGCACCCACGCGGTCGGGCCCAAGCGCGGGCTGATCAGTTTTGTCACGCCGCACTCGCACGCCATCATGCGCAAGTATCGCGACCGCGGCGCCGAATACATGCCGATCGCGTTCGTGTTCGGTGTGCCGCCGGCCTACGAAATCATGGCGAACTTTTCCGGCCTGCACATGGATGCGTGGGGCGAGATGGAAATGGTCGGCACGATCATGGATCGCGATGTCGAGATGGTGCCGTGCGAGACGCTCGATCTCACGGTGCCGGCAGAGGCGGAGATCGTGGTCGAGGGCAGGGTGAAACTCGACGGCAAATTCCGCGTCGGCGAAGTGACCTCGCCGTCGATGTATCACCTGCCGCACTTTGAGGAGTTGCCGGAAGTCGAGATCACTGCGATCACGATGCGCGGCGACCGGCCGATCTATCGCAACCACCAGACTTGCCCGGATACCGATCATCAGCCGCTGCCGAGGCTATGTCATGAGGCGGTATTGTACAATCGCCTCACCGAGATCGGGCTCGATGTGAAGGACGTGCGTTTCCCAACCTGGGGTGCCGCGCTGTCCTGCATCCTGCAGTTCAATTATCCGCGCGAAGGCTTCGTCAACGACGCGCTGATGACGGCGATGGGTGCGCCGTGGCTCAACACCAAAATGGTGGTCGCGGTGAGCCACGACACCGACATCGACGATGCGCGCGAAGTCTATCACGCGATCGCAACGCGCTGCGATCCGGGGCGTGACATTATTATTGTGCCGCATACGCGTGGCTCGCCCTATGACCCGTCGGCGAAACCGCTCGAAGGCCACGCACCGTGGCGCACCGTCGGCAAGATCGGCATCGATGCCACCGCCAAATCGCGGCACGACCCGGGGGATTTCGAACGCACCTGGCCGAAGAACTGGGGCAAGGTGAAGCTTGAGGATTATTTGTGACACACGGCCTCATTGCGAGCGCAGCGAAGCAATCCAGCGCTGAATGCAAGCCACTTTGGATTGCTTCGTCGCCATAGCCCGTTGAAGACGGGCGTAAACGCCGTTTTGCCTCGCAATGACGAAATAGCAAAGAGGAGCAAACCATGGACGCAATGACACCGCCAAAGCCGAAAGTGCTGGTCGAAGGCCAACCGTTTATTCCGTACGTCAAAGATGATGATTTCGATCCGCGGCTGCGCGCGGTGGTCGAGCCGTACAAGAAGCGTATGGGCTTCCTGCCGAATGCGTTGAAGCTTTACGCGCACCGGCCGGAAATCGCCGAGACGCTGTGGAAGCTTAACAGCAATATCATGCGCGATCCGACATCGACGCTCGATCAACTGCTCAAGCGCAAGCTTGCGGCGGTGGCGTGCGCCACCAACGGCTGCGCCTATTGTACCGCGCATAGCTGCTCGATGCTGAAAAAGCCGAAGGAAGCCGACTTCGAAGGCTGGGGCATCAGCGAAGCGGAATTGCAGGACATCATTACCGGCGTCTACGAGCCGAAGAACGACATGGAGCGCGTGTGTTTCGACTATGTCCGCGTTGCTTCCGAGGACCCGACGTCAGTGCCGGACGAGCTGTTGCAGGATCTCAAGAAACATTTGACGCCGCCGCAAATTGTCGAGCTCGCCTGCGTGGTCGGCTTCTGGAAGTTCTACAACGCGGTGCACGACAGCCTGCATATTCCGGTCGAGTCCGAACTGCTGCGCGACACCGGATATGTCAATCTCTAAACGCGCGCGGCCGAAAGCGCGGGCAAGACGGAAGGCAGCGCTCTCGGCGCTCCCGCCAACGACATCGCGGCGGGCGTTGCTCAAAGGCGGCTCCGATCGCGACTTCCGCGCCCTGGTGCACGATCTACTCACGGTGTCGTCGCGCATGGAGCTGGTGCGCGGCCATCTCGGGGCGCGGATGGGCGTGAGCGGCCCGCAATACAGCGTGCTGGTCGCGATCGCGCATTTGCAAGGCGAAAGCGGCGTCAGCGTGAGCGACCTGGCGGAAGCCTTGCACGTTTCCAACGCGTTCATCGCATCGGAGACCGGCAAGCTCGCGCAGCGCCGGCTGGTGCATAAGCGGGTCAATCCGCACGATCGGCGCGGCGTGCTGCTCAGTATCGCGCCGGCCGGACGCATCGAGATCGGAAAAATCGGCGAGGAGATACGCGCGATCAACGATTTGTTCTTCGGCGCGCTCGACGCCAAAGCCTTTGCGGCGCTCAGCGCGGCAGTCAGTGCGCTGGTCGGCAGTTCGCGCAAGGCGATTCAATATGTCAGCGCCGAAGAGCTGGAGAAGCTGGAAGCTGCTGAGTAGGGAGAATCGCGGAAGGTGGAATTAGATCCAATCTTTCCACTTGAACCAGAGCAGCGGAATGAGCGCGGTGATGATGATCAGCGCCCAGGCGTATTGATAGCCCCAGGTCCAGTCGTATTCCGGCATGTACTTGAAGTTCATGCCGTAGATGCCAGCCACCAGCACCGGCGGAATGCCGACGACGGAGGCGATGGTCAGCACCTTCATCACGTCGTTCTGGTCGATATTGATGATGCCGGTGGCGGCGTCTTGCAAAAGCTGCACGCGGCTCACCAGGCCTTCGGAGAATTGCACCAGCGACGCAATATCGGAACTCACCGCTTGCAGCCGCTGGGCGATGTCGAGCGGCAGCCACTCGCGCGCGTGCTCGCAGGTGTATTTCGCCATGCGATCGAGGCAGACGAGCGTGTAATGAATCCGCGACATTCGCTCGCTGGTGCGACCGGTACGCATCATCAACTGCCGCAACATCGCGGTTTCGTGCGACAGCTTCTTCTTCTGATCCTGGAAGATCAGGTGCGAAGCATCGTCGAGATCGCGTCCGGCAGCTTCAAGAAGATCGGCGAGATGATCAACCAGTTCCTCAAGAACTGTCGCGAACGCGTTGCTCGGCTCGAATTTCTGGTTCCAAAGATCCTTCGCGGCGCAGTCGAAAGCCGCCGACTTGCCGGAGCGGAGTGTCATAAATACCTGCTTCGCCAGCACGAAGCCGGTTGGGACTGGCATCCAGACTTCGCCAGCGGACGCAAAGATCAGTGGTGCGGTCATGTACAGCGCACCGTTTTCGACTTGCAGGCGGCTGGTCGCCTCGATCTCGCCAAGCTCATCCTGCGCCGGAACGCGCAGCCCGAACGTATCCTCGAACGTCGCGCGCTCGACCGACGTTGGATCGATCAGGTCGACCCAGGTGCTGTCGGCGAGTTTGCGTTGGCCTGCCGGATCGGGAGGGTAGGCAACTAGCATCGGATCATCATCATCGTCGAAAGCCCGTCATAACCTGCTGGAATCATTGATGTTAAGTTGACGTTAAACGCTTAGTCCTAAATTAACCAGAGGCCGACGTCGGGGAAACTACGTCTTGGCCGCGGTCGTAACGGTGGCGTAGTCGAGTTGAGTGATGGCATACGGTCGCACCGTTCCGCATTTTTGTGTTCGGTCCGCCGGTGTCGCGCAGTATTGCGCACCTGTGCTTGGCGCAGTCGGGCTGTTCGCTGCTTCGTTGTCGACGCCGGCTCTTTCGCAGACGCCGGATTCCGATCCGATCAAGGCCACCGTACAAGCCCAAGTGAGCGACGGCGATTTCGCTTATGCGCGGATCGTATTCGCGTTAAGCGAATACGACGACGTTCACGCCCGGGTTGCCAACCACGTGCTCGTCATCAGCTTCGAGCATCCGATCGATGTCAATGTTGACCGGATACCGTCGCAAATTCCCGATTATGTCGGCGCGGCGCGGCGCGATCCTGATGGGCGGGGCGTGCGCATGGCGCTGGCCAAAGACGTTCAAGTCAACGCCACCGCCGCCGGCGACAAGTTGTTCGTCGATTTGATGCCGCAGCCTTGGAGCGGACCGCCGCCCGGTTTGCCGCAGGACGTGATCGAGGCGCTCGCGCGCCGCGCGCGTCTCGCCGACAAGCTCGAGCAGAAGCAGCGGGACGCAGCAAAGGAACAATCCAAGCTCGATCCAGTCCGTGTGCATGTCGCGACACAGCCGACCTTCACACGTTACATCTTTAGCATTCCGGACGGCATCTCGGTGGACGCGGATCGCCAGAAGGACAAGCTGACCCTCAATTTTGACGGGCCGATAAAATTCGACCTCGCCGACGCCCAGCTTATGTTGCCGAAAGTGGTCAGCGCGCTCGACACCCAGACCAAAGACGCGTCTTCGCTGGTCAGCTTCAGCTTCGCAGCCAAGGTCGATGTGCGCACCTTCCGCGACGACAAGGGTTATGTCGTCGACATCGTCAACGGTGATGGGAAAGGAGCGGAACAGCCGAGTGCGATCCTGCCGTTCCCAAAGGACAGCAAAGTGCCTGATGCGGCTCCGCAGCCGCAGCTGGCGCCAGCACCGCCGAAGCAAGGCGCCCTCGAAGGCGTCGGCGCTGCGCCTGTTCCCGCGCTGCCGGCGCAAGCTGCGGCACCAAAAGATGTGGTGCCTGACGCTGCGGCCAAAGCCGATGCGCCAAACGCGCTGCCGCAGACAGAAGCACAGGCGGTTGCTCCTTCAGCGCTAGCGGCGTCGTCGACACCGGCCAAGGCCGAGATCAGGACCGATATACAGGCCGCGGCAGCTCCTGCGCCTGCGCCGTCTTCATCTCAGTCGCCGCCTGAGCCGCCAAAGACTGCGGCAGCGCCGCCGCAAACGTCTCCGCCGGTGGCCGCTCGCGAAGAGGGCAGGGTTGCAGTCGGGCTGGTCCTTCAGGGCGACAATCTAAAACTGTCGTTTCCCTTCCTGAACACGACAGCGGCGGCAATTTTTCACCGCGCCGACACGGTGTGGATCGTGTTCGATACCAAAGCCGACATTGATCTGAGTGCGCTCGATGGTGAAGCAAGCCACACCATTCGCGGCGCCACGCTGACCCGCACGGCCGATGCCGACATCATCCGTATCAAGCTCGATCGGCCGCATCTTTCGACCGTCGGCGCCGACGGGCCGGTATGGACCGTGCAGATCGGCGATAGTGCGATCGAGGCGACCCGCGCGCTCGATATTGCCCATGAATCCGTCGGCATGAACCGTTTGGGCGCGGTGGTTCCTTTCGACGCGCCTCATCTGGTGCATCACGTCGAGGATTCCGAAGCGGGCGATCAACTCATCATCGTCACCGGCTTCGCGCCGGCGCGCGGTTTCGTCGGGGCCAAGGATTTTGTCGAGTTCCGCGTGCTTGCATCGGCACAAGGCGTCGTGATCGAGCCACTCGCCGATGACGTCAGGGTTGAGCTGCAGCCTGACCGCATCACGGTTGGCCGGCCCACCGGTTTGGCTTTGTCGGCGTCGGTCCAAACCTTGTTGCATGGCAGCGGGTTTCGGCCGGGAATGCTCGACTCCCAGCTCTGGGGTCTCAACCGCGAAGGTTCCTATAACGAGAGGCAATCCAAGCTGATCGCCGCTGCCGCCGATGCTCCGAATGGCAAGCGATTGATTCCGCGGCTTGATCTCGCACGGTTTTATATGGCCCGCAGTATGTTTCCGGAGGCCAAGGGTGTACTGGACGTGGCACTTGGCGAGGAGCATCCAGCGGCCGAGATGGCTTCGGCGACCGTGCTCCGTGCCGTCGCAGAAATCATGATGGATCGGCCGGATGATGCCCTGAAAGATCTGGCCGATCCCGCGGTCGGCGACCAGCACGATGCTCCACTGTGGCGGGCGCTGGCCTATGCGCATCAGGGCAAGTGGGGTCAGGCGCGTGACGGCTTCAAGAGCTCGGAATCGTCAGTGGCGACGCTGCCAATCGAATTGCAGCGGGTTGCGCTTAAGGAAGAGGTGCGCTCCGCCATAGAGGTCGGCGATTACGGCAGTGCGTCCAGCCAGCTCGACGATTTTCAGACAATAGGCGTACCGCACGACCTCCAGCCAGCGATGTCGGTGCTGATCGGCCGGCTGGGGGAGGGGTTGGGGCATAGTGAAGATGCGTTGGCGGCGTACCAGACCGCGGCCGATTCATGGGATCGGCGCGCCGCGGCGCAGGGCGAACTGCGCGAGACTCTGCTCCGCTATTCAGTGGGCGATCTCAAGCGCGAAGACGTGATTTCCCGGCTCGAAACGTTGACGGCGATCTGGCGCGGCGACGATACCGAAGTCGAAGCGCTGCAAATGCTGGCGCGCCTTTACACCGAACAAAGCCGCTATCGCGATTCGTTCTACGTCATGCGCAGCGCGCTTGCGGCGCATCCCAATTCAGACATGACGCGACGTATCCAACAGGAAGCGGCCAAAACATTCGATGCGCTGTTCTTGGCCGGGAAGGGCGATTCACTCCCGGCGATCGATGCACTCGCGCTGTTCTACGATTTCCGCGAGCTTACGCCGATCGGCCGCCGCGGCGACGAGATGATCCGCCGGCTTGCGGACCGATTGGTATCGGTCGATCTGCTCGATCAGGCCGCCGATCTGTTGCAATATCAGGTCGATAACCGCTTGGAAGGCGCGGCAAAGGCACAAGTAGCGACGCGCCTTTCGGTCGTCTACCTGATGAATCGCAAGGCCGATCGGGCGCTGGCGGCGCTGCGGTCGACACGCTCCGCTGATCTTTCCGAAGACATGCGCAACCAGCGCCTGCTTCTGGAAGCACGCGCGATCTCCGATATGGGCCGGCATGATCTTGCACTTGAAGTGATCGGCAATGTCGATGGCCACGAGGCCATTCGCCTGCGTTCGGATATTTACTGGGCGGCGAAACGCTGGCGCGAGGCTGCCGAGCAAATCGAGTTGATGTACGGCGAACGCTGGAAGGACTGGCGGCCGCTCAACGAGGTCGAGCGGGCCGATGTCCTGCGGGCTGAGATTGGCTATGCTCTTGCCGAAGACAATCTGGGCCTCGGCCGTTTCCGCGAGAAATACGCGGCCAAAATGGCCAATACGCCTGACGCACACGCTTTCGAGATTGTATCGGCGCCGCTCGGTGCCAGCGGTACTGAATTCGCCGCGGTCGCTCATGCTGCTGCTGCCGGCGATACGCTCGACGGTTTTCTGCGCGACATGCAGGCGCGTTATCCGGACATGAGCGATGCGCCGCCGAATTCCGCGCCCGCGGCATCCAGCGGTGCGCCTGCCGAGGCGCCACCCCCCGATATTCTGTCCCCGGTTCCGCCCGCGCGTGCTGCCGGCCGCACCGCTCTTCGCTAGCTTGCTCCGGCGCTGCTAACGTGCACACTCCGCGCTCACGTGGAGCAAAACATGAATTCGCAAAGCACACCTGCGCTCGCCAGGATTCGTACCGATGTTGTCGGCAGCCTGCTGCGGCCGATGGCCGTGCGGGAGGGTCGCGTTGCGCTCGACGAGGGCACGATGACCGCCGCAGCGTTGCAAGCGATCGAGGACGACGCGGTGCGCGAGGCGGTGCAGCTGCAAGAGGCGGTGGGCCTCGATATCGTCACCGACGGCGAGATACGTCGACTTAATTTTCAGGATAGTTTTGGTGCCGCGGTCGAGGGCTATGATGCTGCGCCATCGACGCTCAAGGTCTACGAGCAGCGCGTCGCCGGTTCAGCCCCGGGGCAACGCTGGGATATCCCAACGATGCACCACGCCGGCACGGCGGTGTCGCACCGGCGCCCCGCCAAGGCGCGACTCAAGCTGGTTCATAACGTTCCGCTCGAGGAATACCGATTTGTCAGCAAGATTGCCAAGAAACCGGCAAAAGTGTCGTTGATCGGTCCGGATCGCATTTCCCAGCGATTTGAATATGAAAGCTCGACGGCGGTCTATCGCGACATGGATGCGTTTCTCGCCGACGTTGTCGCAATCGAGCGGCAGATCATAACCAGCCTGGTCGACTTAGGCTGCCGCTACGTGCACATCGACGCCCCGGGCTTCACCGCTTACGTCGACGAACCGACCATGGCTCAAATGCGCAAGCGTGGCGAAGATCCGATGCGGAATTTTGCCCGCTCGCTAAAGGCAGAGGCCGCGGTGATCGCGAATTATCCCGGCGTGACCTTTGGAATTCATCTCTGTCGCGGCAACCAGCGCAGCATGTGGCATCGCGAAGGCACTTACGATGCTATCGCCGAGCGCTTGTTCAACGAATTGCCGCACCATCGCTTCCTGCTCGAATACGATACACCGCGCGCCGGCTCGTTTGAGCCATTGCGATTCGTGCCCAAGGACAAGGTGGCCGTGCTCGGGCTGGTCAGCACTAAGGTGGCGGAGCTAGAAACCGTCGAGGCGCTCAAACGACGGATTGGCGAGGCGAGCAAATTCATTCCGCTCGATCAGCTTGCGATCTCGCCACAATGCGGTTTTGCCTCCGACGTCGTCGGCAATTTGCTCAGCGCCGACGATCAAAAGCGCAAACTTGAGGTTGTGGTCGAAACAGCGCAGCAGGTGTGGGGCTAGTCTAGTTGCCGTAACTCTGGATTAGCGAGCCTGCAACCAGGGTCCAGCCATCCACCAGTACGAAGAAGATCAGCTTGAACGGCAGCGACACCACGACTGGCGGCAGCATCATCATGCCCATCGACATCAGGACCGATGCCACCACAAGGTCGATGATGAGGAAGGGCAGGAATAGCAGAAAGCCAATCTCGAAGGCGCGCTTGAGCTCGGAGATCATGAAGGCGGGAACCAGCACGCGCATGGAGATATCGTCCGGGGTCTTCGGCTGCGGTTCGCGGGACATGTCGATGAACAGTTGCAGGTCTTTCTCGCGGACATTCTTTTCCATGAAGCCGCGGAGTGGACCGCTGGCCCGATCAAACGCTTCGTTGACGGTGATCTGATTGGCGACGAGCGGCTTGATACCGGCGTCGTAGACGTTGGTCAGCACCGGTCCCATGACGAAGGCAGTGAGGAACAGCGAGAGCGATATCACGACGGAGTTGGGAGGCGCCGTTGCGGTGCCAAGCGCAGTGCGTAGCAGTGACAGCACCACGACGATCCGTGTGAACGATGTCATCATCACCAGGATCGACGGCGCGAGTGACAGTACCGTCAATAGCGCGATCAATTGAATGATGCGCTCGTTGAGTCCGCCGGCTCCGGCGGCTCCCTGACCGAAATTGATGCTGATATCCTGCGCGGCGAGCGGCGTCGCCGATACGAGAAGTGCCGCTACTGAGGCCGCCACCGAATTGAACCGGACGCGGCGGCCACAAACTTTGATCATTCAGTTCTTGTTTGGTGGGCGGCCCAACAAACTAGCCATCTCCTGTTCGAGGTTTTCGTAGAGCGTGGTGGACTTGTTCGGTTTCACGTCAGCGCGCGATGCGGCGAGCTTCGGTTCGGCGGGCCGTGCGCCGCGAGTCGACGGGGCAGGCGGAGCCGCTTCGGGTGCGGGCGCCGGGGCCGGAGCGCCGGGTCTGCGTAGCGCCGCTTCGAGACGATGGGCCATTTCTGCAAGGCTCTGATCTGCGGCAGCGGTTTCGACCGGTGCGGCGGCGGCAGGCGGTGTAGGTACCA
>Ga0302325_10030637_pt1 | contig 11088 bp, 9 predicted proteins | sample Palsa_T0_2_FD_201948 | JGI IMG/M metagenome (GOLD analysis project Ga0302325, IMG submission 201948) | Peat permafrost microbial communities from Stordalen Mire near Abisko, Sweden - Palsa_T0_2 | ecosystem: Environmental > Terrestrial > Soil > Palsa > Peat permafrost | place: Sweden: Abisko...
GGACGCATATTGGCCCGCAGCCGCTGGAGCAGCGCCACGGCCTGGAAGAACTCGAAGGAGTGCGCGTCCTCGACCAGCTCTTGGCCCAGAAGGGAGTCCATCCTATCTTTGGCTTGTTTTGGGTCTGAACGATCGATTGGATCTTCGGCATCGTTCAGGTCGTCTAGATCAGTATTTTCCGTCCCGATCTCGGTTGCCATTCGTGGAGTCCCTCCTTTCTTTGCGGAGTGGTGACAGCGAGCTGCGTAAAGCTGTTGAGCGAAGCGCTCATGCCGAAGAACCGCTCCAATACGGCGGCGAAGAGGAACGCGCCGCCGCCGGCGAACTGGTCTTCGTCAATTTCCATCTCGATGCGGATGCCGCGCGCGAAGCTCACGCCCTGCTCGGAGATCAGGCGCGTGAAATGCGGCTTGCTGCGAATCTGCATGATGCTCTGGATCACATTCTGCGAATACGCGGTGCGGCCTACATCGTAGAGGCGCAGGATCTCCTGCAGCGCTCCCTTGCCTTCCTCGACTAGTGAAAGGTAGTTCAGCGAAAGATGCGAGACCAGCCGCCATAGAACACTCTTGCCCAGAGCCGGCCGCACTGGTTGCGTTGGCTTGCGCAGAGCGACAATGCGCCGCATGGCCGCCGCGCCTTCCATCTCGAAATCGCTGTCCTGGTTGCCGAAGGGCAGCCGCGAGGGCAGATCGCGATTGGTGCAGGTGGTGCGGACGGAGAGCACTGTCGCTTCAGGGTCGACCGTGGCTGTCGAAAGATCGACCAGCGAGAGCGAAATCTCCGTGCCGTCGTCGTTGGGCCGGGTTGAAGGACGGCGGCGGGCTAGCCAGAAGCAGGGCCGGTCTTCTTTGCGCGCGGAATGGCGCAGCGAATAGAACGGCTCGTACGTCATGATTTTCTGGTTGCTGGAGTTGATGGCGGTCACTTCGTCGACGGAATAAACCTCCATGGAGTAAGGCCGCCGGACATCGGGCGTGACGCCATATTCATACTTGCGCTGATTGAGCTGGATCGGTTCTGCAACCTGGGGAAAGAGATTGACGACCGGCGAACATCCCAGGCGGAAGGTCTTCTTGGAGAGCTCCAGTTCGAGGCGCTGGATTCGGCCATCGCCTTCGACCTCGGAGATGAGGAAGATGATCTCGATGGCATCCTTGAAGCCTGCTTCGCCGACTGCCTCCAGTCCGGAGAGATCGACGAAGAAAAACTTCTCCGGGAAGGCGAAGTACTCCATGAGCAGGCGATGACCGGCGAACGAGGACGAAGGATACGGAACCATGCCGTCTTCCGGGCCAAATCCGACAGCGCTCAGTGCCGAAGCGGGCAGCGTGATGGGCAAGAGGCGCGAGCCAGCCGTTAGATCGCGGATCATGATGCGATTGAGGCGGCTGAAGAGCAGCTCGTAGAGAATATTGACCAGTCCGCTCTCACCGTCCAGGTAGAAGCGCAGTTTGTCGGGCTTGAGGGCAGGGAAGGTGATGTCGCGGGCGCAGCGAAGCTCAAGGCGCACGGCCCATGCGGAGTCGTTGGTCTTGACGGCGGGCTTGAGGCGGCTTGGCGCGCTTAGCTCTGCTGCTGCCACTGTGAGCGGCCACAGCGTGGTCTCGTAGCAAGTGCGAAAGGTGCAGGGCACTCCGCCGATGGGCTTGGAAAAGAGCGGCGAGTTGCGCTCGATCTTCATGCCGGTGGTGAGCTTGCCTTTCTCCGGATCGAGCTGAAATTCGACCACCGACATGGAGGGAATGGGACGCACCAACTGCGGGTAGACGACGGTGAGCAGCGCCTCGGTGATCTCCGGAAACTCGTCCTCCATCTTGAGGTGGACGCGGGCGGTGAGGAACGCGAAGGCTTCTAAAAGACGCTCAACATGCGGGTCTTCGCACTTGGTTGGCTCAAGCACCAGGCGCGAGGCGACCTTGGGGTGCTTTTCCGCGAATTGCGCGGCGGATTTGCGTAAGTAGTCGAGCTCGCGCTCGTAATAGAGCAGCAGGTCATCGCGCATCATCGCCCCCGGTGAGATGACAATTGCCGCTCTTCAACTCGATTACGGTGTCGAAGGAGACAGGCTCGGGCACGGGGTCCATCCGCAGCATGGCTTCGATGCGCAGACGCACGTCTTTCTTGGCCGCGTCGGGAGTTTCAACCACCACCAAACGCACATTGCTCAGGCGCGGCTCGAAGAGGTTGATGGTACCGAGAATCTGCTTGACCAGCCGGTTGCGGTCTGCGGAGGCAGCCATGGTCAGGGAGGAAAGATCGGGCAGGCCGTACACGTAGGCCGATTTGTTCAGCTCCTTCAGGGCTTCATCGGGCGGCTCGCAGATGCGACGCGAGTTCAGCAGCCATTCCAAGTCCCGGCGCACCGCGCTCTTGAGCAGCCGCACGGATTGCGAGCGGCTGAGCGGGTTTTCCATCCGGTTGTCCGGCTCCATGTCGATGAGCCGGTCGAGAACGGAGACGGTGATCGTAGTTTCGCCAAGGCTCCTGGCCATCGTTTACCCCGCGTTCAACGCCTGGACGGGGTCAAGGCGGCAGATACGTTCAAAGAGCTTTTGCTTGTCCCCGGCGCTGCCCTGAATCCTCTTGCTGTAGCGCATCAATTTAAGCAGGTCGCTGGCTACCAGGTCGGGATCTTCCCAGGCGTCCAGCTTGTGATTTTCGATGGTGGCTGCGATGTCTTCAAGCAATGGTTGGGCGATGCCGTCCTGGTTTGCGGCGACGGCCAATTCGACCATCTGCATGGTGCGCCGGAAGCGTCTGCGCCCGGAACGCTGGCGTGCGACTTCGGCGCGCATGATGGCGAAGGCTTTTTCCGCCTGGCCCGCGGCCAGGGCGTCCTTGGCCAGCACGTAGGCGTCGACGGACGGGGCCAGCCATGTGGGGATTCCATTGGAGGCAGCAGGAACCTCCTCAGGCGCTTGGTTCTCTTCGGCTGAGGGCATTGGCTCGCGTGTCTGAAGGCTGTTGAGCCAGGCCTTGGTCTCGGGATTGGCGGCGGGTGTATCGTCCATCAAGGTTGCGTCGAGCAACTCGGGAAGATCGTTCAAAAGGGCGCGCAGCTCCGACTGGATGGCGGTGGCGATTGGCTTATAATCAGCGCCAAGAGCGGAACAGGCGGCGACGGAAAGCCGCTGCAGATCGAGCCATGCCCGGCTGCCGGATTGCGTGAGCGCTTGTTCGCCGGCTTCAAGCAACTCGCTCCACTTCTTGTTGATGGCCAGGCGCTTGATCTGCTGGCGCAGCTCGGTGGATGGTGCTTCGAGCAGGGTGCTGTCGCTCAGCCGCGAAGCGGTTCTCAGCTCGCCCCAGCGCAGGCCACGCAAGAGAAGATAGGGAGCGGGGCTCAGCGGCTCGCGCTTGCGCAGAAACGCCGCGGCGCCCGCGATGCTCGCCAAAGCCTGGCGGCGATCCGCCGGTTCGGCCGCGAAGGCACCGGCCATTCCGCTGGACGGCGCTGCTTCCGCGCCATCGCTTTCGCCCGCTGCTGTGCCCTCGACAACAATTTCCTCGACCGGATCGGGCTCGACTGGGTCGGGTTCTTTTTCCCTTTTCTTTTCGAGCAGTAGATGAATCGTGTGCCGGACTTCCGTAAGCCCGGTCTTCAGCTTGCCGAAGCCCGAAGCATCGTCCTCGAACATCTCGTCGCAGTATTTGTCGAGAGCGGCGAGCGATTCAATGCAAGCATCCAGATCTTTTTCCGCCTTTGCGTAAAAGGCCTTTGGAGTCTCGGCGAAGGCCTTGTCGAAGATCTCCGGGGCCATCTTGCCTTCCGAGATCATGGTCGTCCGGGTCTTCTTGTCCTTGTCGGTCTTTGCCTGATCCTCGTAGCCGACGTTGCGCGACTCCTTCCAGATAAACCAGGAGTAACCGGCTGTGACGATCGGAGTGGAACGCAAGGGAAAGTCGAGCTTCTCGGCGATCCAGGAGATGGGCACGGCGCGAAGTTCGCGGTCGCCGTCCTCGATGACTGGGTAGACAGTATCCCAGAACGCCGTCATCAGGTTCAGGGTGAGGTCGAGCCCCTGGCGGAGGCCGTCGTAACGCTCGGTGTGGAGCAAGGCTTCGGTTAGCCATGCCGCCACTTGCAGGTCTTTCGAGACGGTTGCGAGCGCGTCCTGCGCGGTCTTCACCACGAAGGGAAAGTTGGCCGTCTTGCGCTCGCTTTGCCATGCGCCCTGGGCAAGGTCATCGTCCTGGCGGCGGGCCTCTTTGATCTTGTCGTGGATAAGAAGTTTATTGTCGTAACGCAAATCGATTCCACTCGGGTTTTCACCGGGAATCGGAGCGAGAATATCTTCGCGAAGAGGCATAGGGACCGGGAACCTGTGTAAGTATCCGAATTACTCGGTGGGTGTGTCGGTGGCGGCAGGAGCATGGAAGAACTGGAGCGACCGAACCTCAAGGAAAGGAACTTCCTCGCCGTCCATCAACAGGATTTTTTGACCGGAGGGATACTCCCGTCCTTCGTCATCCGCCGACCAGTCTGTAACCCGGCCCAGCCAGATTTCTTCATCCGGGTTCTTCCAGGAGAAGGGATAGATGGCCGGAATCAGCACCTCGCCCAAGTCCATGCCTTTGAAGGATGGCGCTGCCTCCACCAGGGCCGGAGCCCAGAGCGTGTCGCGAAGCCTCTTTGGCGGCCCCATTTCGAGCGAAGCCAGATGCTCGAAGGGGAGCCACACATAGGCTCCGGCAGCAAAAATTTCGAGACGGGCCCCGATGTCCGGAGCCGCATCGCGAAGGTCGGTGAATGGTTTTCCGTTCAGCTCGCCTTTGGGAGCCGTGCCGGTTGAATCCTCGGGGAATGCCCGTTTCTCGAAAAGCTCATGGCGAGTCTTCTCCGCGTGCAGAGCCGCGTAGTAGACGATGGCACCGGTTTCCTTCTCGATGCTGCCGTCGGCGAGCACGCTCAACTGCCTTTCGGCGCGGGCGTACTCTCCGGCAAAGCATAGCAACTCAAACAGGAAGGTGCGTTGAGCCGTATCGGTAGGATGATCACGCAGATACGCCGTGAGCATCTTCTCGGCTTCCCGCACCTTGCCTGCCTTGAACAATTCCTTTGCAGTCAATGGCACAGTATCCCTGCTTGCCCCCAAGTTACCACTTCTCTAACTTGAGCACGTCGAAGCCCTTGTCGATGAAGCCCTTCATGGCGCCATCTTCTTCGGGGTTGTAGCTGACCTTGACCTTGCTGAAGGCGAAGCTGATCGATTCCACCGGATTTTCGTTCGAACCCGAAAGCGACACGGAGGTGATCAAGGCATCGTCCAGCAGGATCGTGAAATAGTCCGTCGGCTTGTTGCCCACCGGCTTGTCATAGAAGATCTCGACCTTCTTGATGAAGACGCCGTTGACGCAGTTATCGAAAAGCAGCGGAGAGGTCTTATCCAGGACCTTCATGATGTTGACGTTGCTGAAGTCGGCGCGGCCCGCGCGAGCTTCTCCGCCGGAGGAACCAGCGCCGAGGACGGCGGAGTTGCTGGCCCCGAAGCTAAAAGACATGATGTCGATGGCGCCAGTCCTGCTGGTGCTCGGTCCTGGAACCCCATCAACTACAAGATACGCATTAACTGCCATTTCGTTCTCCTTCAGTGATCCGTTTCAAAATTGGCGATTGCGGACTGCAGGATCGTGCTGACCTGGGTCCAGATAGGGCGCGGAATCGTTACTTCGCTGCGGCAGGCAAATCAGCCACCAGCCGAAGAGAAACAGTGAGCTCGTCCAGTTGGAAGTGAGGGCGCAGGAAAGCAACCGCGCGGTAGCAACCCGGCTTGCCTGGAACCTCGGTTACATCGATGCGAGCTTCCCGCAGCGGCTTCGACGCTTTGGTAGCCGGGGATGCGGAATCGTCCGGAGTGACGTACTTGGTGATCCAACGATTCAGGAAGGTGCTTGCTTCGTCCCTGGACATGAAGCTGCCGATCTTGTCGCGCATCATCGCCTTCAGATAGTGCGCAAAGCGGGAGACTGCCATGATGTAGGGAAGCTGGGTGGAAAGACGCGCGTTGGCATTGGCCGAGTCGGTGTCGTAGACCTTGGCCTTCTGGCAGCTTTGCACGCTGAAGAATGCCGCGTAATCCGTACCCTTGCAATGCACCAACGGCACAAAGCCGAGGTCGGCGAGCTCCTTTTCGCGACGATCGGTGATGGGCACCTCGGTGGGACACTTGAGGGCAACGTCGCCTTCATCGGTCGAGAAGGTGTGAGCCGGCAGGCCTTCGACGAGACCGCCGCCTTCCACGCCGCGCATGGCTACGCACATGCCGTAGAGCGAGAAGGATTGGGTCATCTTGGAAGCCAGCGCGTAGGCGGCATTCATCCACAGATACTTCGAGTGGTCGGTGCCGTCCACATGCTCCTCATACTTGAATTCGTCGATGGGCTTGGTCTCCGCGCCGTAGGGAAGACGTCCCAGGGTGCGGGGCAGCGCCATGGCCACGTAACGGGAGTCTTCGCTTTGACGGAAGGACTTCCATTTCGCATACTCGGTGCTGTCGAAGACTTTGGCCAGGTCGCGGGGAGCATCCAACTGCAGGTAGCTCTCCAGGTTGAACAGGTCGGAGGCTGCGGCGGTGACGAAAGGCGCGTGGGCCTGGGCTGCAATGTGCGACATGCCTTCGAGCAGGGCCATATCTTCAGGATGCTTGCCGAAGTCGAAGTCGCCGACCAGCGCGCCAAAAGGAGCGCCGCCGAAGACGCCATACTCTTCTTCGTAGATCTTCTTGAAGAGCGCGCTCTGGTCGAACTCGGGCGCTTTCTCGATATCGCGCAGCAGTTCTTTCTTGCTGGCGTTCAAGACGCGGATCTTGAGCCCGACGCCGGTTTCGCTGTTGTCCATCAGATACTTCAGGCCGCGCCAGGAGCCTTCCAGCTTCTGAAACGAGGGATGATGAAGGATCTCATTCAACTGGATCGAGAGCAGGTGATCGATCTGCGCGATGCGCGCGTTGATCATCATCTCCGCGTCCTTGGCGATGGTCATGGAGCCATCGAGAACCTGGGCGACAAACTCTTTCACCAGGTTCTTGCCGCGCTCGCGGGATGCGCTTTCGACGCCAAACCGGCCCTGTTCGACAATCTGATCTAACAGGCTGCCTTCGGCGGTTTCTACGGTAGCGGATGCGGCTTGAGGATTTGCGACTGCGTCAGCCATTGGACTCACCTCCGATTTCGCCCTTCAACTTGTCGAGCTTTTCTGTGTTGCCCACGGCTTCGAGCAGCAACTCTTCCAGCTTGTCGTTGCCTTGCAGGGAACCGCGCAGGTCGGAGAGCCTGGTGCGCAGATCGAGCATCTCTTTGAGCGGCTTGACTTGCTTGGCTACATTGGCCGGCTCGAAGTCGTCGAACTTGCGGAACTTGAGGTCGATCTTCAAATTCGCCGCTTCCGGATCGTCGCTCAGCTTGTTTTCCACGGCGAACGAAAGATGAGGTTTCATGCCCTCAAGCACCGTGTCGAAGTTGTCCGGGTTTACCTCAACGAACTTCCGGTCCTTCAATTTGGGAAGGGGTTGTTCGGGGTTGCCGGTGAAGTCTCCAAGAACTCCCACGACAAAGGGAAGTTCCTTGATCTCGATGGCGCCACCGACTTCAACGTCATAGGTGATTTGCACCCGTGGGGGACGCACCCGGTCCAGCTTATGCTGTGCGCTTTGTTTGGCCATGATTCCTTCCTTTTTACCGATAGTGATCGACGGCGGTAGAACGTTTCATTGATGTTTCACCCGCGCTTCCGCGTGCAGGCTGAAGCGGGAGAAGTCAGCCCCGAGAATGAGAACATTTCCGGATCGAGCTGCAAGGGGAACAGTATCAGAAGAAGATCGAACTGAAAACTACCCCGGTTTTCAGTTCGAAATTGAACGTTTTTCGGTGCGTAATCGTGATAACACACGCCCGATGGCTGGTCAAGACAAAATCTTTTCACACAGCACTGTAGATTTCAGCGTGTATTGCTTGCGCGGTAACGAGGCTGTTTTCGGTGCGTACCGTCTCAAGTGAGTGACGCCGTACTCCGGCAAAATGCCGATTCTCGCTCGTGCCGGCGGCAGTGTTGAGGTGGAATCCGCCTGTTGGCAATGTTAAGGTGGATTCCGTATGTTGACGCCTCTACCTTCCGAGAGTTCCCAACGCCTTCGCGCTTTTTTCACGGAGGCCGGCTACACCGAACCTAACCTGCGCACCTATCTGGGCGCGGCCGAGTTGCCATCCCGCCGGTTGCGCAATCAGCCGCGGTTGCTGGATCGCACTTCCGCTCCCACGCTGTTGAATGCTCTGCTGCGCTGGTTCTGGCTGGGGTGCGCGCAGAACAAGTCCCTGCTCGCGGGCGCGGTGCCGGACGAACTGCTCTCCATGCTGCTGGAAACCGGATTGGTTGAGGCCAATGGGGAGTGGTTGACGGCGGCGGCGATGGTCTTGCCGATCGACGACGTGCTGGTGGCTTCCGATCACCCTTCGGCTTTCGAGCAGCATCAGTCGGAACTGGTGCTCTGGCCCAACCCCACCAGCAAATTCCTCAACAGGTTTGCGGTTCGCAACCACTCCAACGCGACCCTCGATCTGGGAGCCGGCGGCGGCATTCTCAGCCTCTATGCGGCCCGTCACAGCGACTTGGTCACGGCCACCGACTTGAACCCGAGAGCGATTACCTTCGCGAAATTCAACACGTGGCTGAACGGAGTAGATAATATCGAGTTTCTTACCGGCGACTGCTTTGCTCCCGTCTCCGGCAGGCAGTTCGACCTGATCCTCAGCAATCCTCCTTTTTTCATCACGCCGCAGACCGACTACCTGTTTTGCGACAACCCGATTGACCTCGACGGTTTGTGCCGACGCCTGGTCAAGGAGGCCCCTGCTCATCTCAATGAAGGCGGCTACATGCAGATGCTCTGCGAATGGGCGCAGATCAGCGGCCAGCCATGGGAAGAGCGCATTGCCGAATGGCTGCAGGATACCGGCTGCGACGCATGGGTGATGAAGGGATGGACGCAGAATCCAGCCGAGTACGCACAGCACCGGATCAGCGAAACCTCGTCGGATGCCTCCAAGGACGCGGGGCAGTATGAAGGTTACATGGAGTACTACAACCGGCATGGCGTAGAGGCCATTCACGACGGCCTGATCGTGATGCGCCGCCGGACTGGAACCAACTGGGTGCGCATTGAAGAGGTGCCCAAGATACCGACCAGCGATATGGGGAAAGTGATCCTCGCCTCCTTTGCCGCCCACGATTTGCTGGAAGCCGTGCAAGAGGACGCAAAACTGCTGGCCATGTCTCCCCAACTTGTCCCCAATGTGAGATTGGAGCAGATTTGCGCGCAGGTCGAAGGCCGCTGGCAACCTGAAGCGTTCACCCTGCGCCTTATCACCGGTTTCCCATTCAACATAACGGTCCAGCCGCTAGCGGCGGAATTCCTGGGCGCCTTGGATGGAACCAGGACCGCCGAAGAAGCGATCCAAAGCTTCGCCTCGGCGGCAAACGCGCCGCTCGAGACTGTGAGGAGAGAATGCCTGGCCATGATCCGCAAGCTGATCGAGCGCGGATTCTTCGTAGTGCCGGCCAGCTGATGAAAGCCGCAGGGGGTTTGTGAAAGACTTGGAACGAGGCGTGGAATTCAAGTTTCAGCCGATACGAACCAAGGAGCGGATGAATGGCGAAGCTGACAGGGAATCTCCGCATTACGGCGAACCCTGGATCGGAAGGGGTACGGCCATATTTTGAAGTCGTCTTTATTCCCTATGCGGGCCGGCTCAACACGAAACCGGCCAAGGCTGCCAATTACGACGATCTGGTGACGCTCTTGAGCGACTTGAAATTCAGCGAGGACGAAGCCACACGCTGGGCGGGCAAGGTGCGCTCCCAGGGTGTGGTTCTGATTTCAAGCTTCGAGCGCGCCGACTCACTGCTGCGTGACTACGGTCTGCTGGCGTAAGCGTGGAGATTGCTTCGCGATGAGTCTTACTTGCCTTTAAGAGCGAAGATCACCACCAACAGGATCACAATCAGCAAAAACGTATTGACCACCAGCAGGATCGGCACCATGGCCTCCAGCTTGCCTTTGGGCGCGGCCAAAGCCGGTGGCGCGAGCTTGGGAGCTTCGAGCTTGGGCGGCTCGATTTTGGGAGCCTGCGCTGCTGCGGGAGCCTTGAACGCCGGCAGGGCTGGTGGTGGCGGCATCGCAGGCACGGGCAACGGCGGTGCAGCGATGGGAGCAGCGGCTGCGGGAGCTGGCGGCGCGGCCGGAGGAGGTGGCGCCGCGCCGCTGACAGCCGCCTTCACCGCGCTGCCAGATATCATGCGCGTGAACTCTCCAGGCCCTGAGCTTGCCGGCGGCGGTGGAGCAGGCATCGGCGTAGACGGGATGACGGGCTCCGGCGGCGCTTCGCGCTGCACTTGCGACAGACGTTGAATCAATCTCGTGACGCCGCCCGATTCGCTTCCCGAGGGTTCCGCAGGCGGAGGAACCGGGGGCGTATAGGACGGAAGCGGCTCAGTTCGATAGGGCGGCGGTTCCGGCTTCCACGGTGCAGGCGATGAGGCAGCCGGCGAGCCAAACGAAGACGACAACATGCCCGTCGCGCTTCCGGCGGCTGGTGTTGAAGCCGGACCCAGATCGAATGGCTTGGAAGCTGCTGCGCCAAACTCCGGTTCGCGTGGCCAATCCCTGACAGGCGGTGGCGCGGCAGGCGCGGGCGGCGGCGTATACGCCTGAACCGGAGGCGGTGGCGCGGCTGCAGGAGGCGGAGCCGAAGGCGTGGTCTTAAAAAACTGGGTAAAGCTCCCCTCCGCCGAGGCCGAATCTGAAATCCCGGGTGTGGAAAATCCCTTCATTTTCGATGGATTCGCCGGATTCGATGGACTGGTTGCGGCCGGTTGAAAGGCGGGTGCCTCAGCCGTGTTCCTAGGCTCCTTGGGAGCGGCAGAGGAGGCCACAAAGATACGCGTGAACTCGCCGGGCGCGGGAGCCGGTGCGGAGGGCGCTTGAAACTCTGGCTTCGGGGCCGGCGGCGGCGCTGGCGTTTGAAAAGCCGCTGGAGGAGCGGATGCAGTCGGGCGCTGCTCCATGGCCTGAAACATCTGTGTAAATTCGC
>Ga0302325_10030638_pt1 | contig 11088 bp, 5 predicted proteins | sample Palsa_T0_2_FD_201948 | JGI IMG/M metagenome (GOLD analysis project Ga0302325, IMG submission 201948) | Peat permafrost microbial communities from Stordalen Mire near Abisko, Sweden - Palsa_T0_2 | ecosystem: Environmental > Terrestrial > Soil > Palsa > Peat permafrost | place: Sweden: Abisko...
TTGGATCGTGTACTATCTGGTAGTTTTGGCAGCGCCGTAGGCGCGACCTCTTTGTAGTTCGCCATCCCTGTGAGGAGCAAGCCTCGTAGAGGCGACATCGGCCTTGGATTTCCTCGGAATATGTCGCCTCCTCCGGAGCTTTTTTCGTCGGATCTGGCTATCTACAAAGATTTCGCTCCTAACGGAGCTAAAGATGATTTTCGTGCGTGTGCTTTGGTGTGTTTCAAGGTTAGCTTAGGCGGTGCCATGCGCGTTCTGGCCATTGATTACGGAACTAAACGGGTCGGTCTCGCTCTAAGCGACGAGACCGGAACCATCGCTCAGCCCGTCGGATTTCTTGCCGCCGAGCCAGCCGTCAAACTATTTGACAGCTTGAAGGAAATCGTTGCCCAAAAAAGCGTTGAAGAAATTGTCGTCGGCCTGCCGCGAAATATGAACGGAACTTACGGTCCGATGGCGGAAAAGACGCGGGAATTTGTCGCGGCCTTGCAGCAGGTCGTGACCGTTCCAGTCAAGACTTTGGACGAGCGCCTGACGACGGTGCAGGCCAACCGCTATTTGATCGAGAGCGGCATGCGCCGGCAAGACCGAAAACAGCGCGTGGACCAAACCGCCGCGGCGATCTTGCTGCAAAGCTACCTGGATCGCGCAAGCTGTTGAAACTCAAATTGACCATTGCCTATGACGGCGCCAGCTACGCGGGTTGGCAGGCGCAGAAGACCGGCCTGGGGGTGCAGCAGCGCATCGAGGAGGCGGTGGCCAGGATTTTCCCGGGCGCGGGGCGATTGCATAGCTCCAGCCGGACGGACACCGGCGTGCATGCGTTGGGCATGGTCGCGCATCTGGAAATTCCCGATGGCGAATTCAAGATGTCTCCCTCCAAAGCGGCGCTGGCGATCAATGCGCATTTGCCGCGCGAGATTCGTATCATGGCGGCCGCTCGTTGCCGGCCTGAGTTCGACGCGCGCTTTAGCGCCAAGGGCAAGCAATACCGTTATTTTGTCTGGAGTGGTCCCGCCATGAATCCGCTCTTGCGCCACACTGCCTGGCACGTCGCCCGTCCCTTGGATGTGCCCGCCATGCGGAGCGCGGCGAAATTTTTCCTGGGACGGCACGACTTCAAATCCCTGGCCGGAACACGCTCCTACGAAATGAGCTCGACGGTGCGCACCTTGACGAGGCTTGATCTCAAACGCAGCGGCGGTCTATTGACGTTTATCATCGAGGGCAATGGGTTTCTTTACAAAATGTGCCGAGGCATGGTCGGCACCTTGGTGCAAGTGGGGGAGGGGAAGATTCCGCCCGACGCGATCAAAGCGATACTTGACAAAAAAGATCGCAGCGCCGCCGGCATGACCGCTCCGGCGCACGGCCTGGTTTTATGGAAGGTCTTTTATGGATCTCAATATCGTCCTGGTTGAACCGGAGATTCCGCCCAACACCGGCAATATCGCGCGCCTCTGCGCGGCCACGCGCGTAACACTGCACCTGATCGAGCCACTCGGCTTCAAGCTCGACGATGCGCAACTCAAGCGCGCCGGATTGGATTATTGGAAGCATTTACGCTGGCATCGCTGGCCGGACTGGTCGGCGTTTCAAAAGGGACTCCCGCCCGGCGCCCGCCTGTGGCTCATCGAATCCAAAGGGCCGCGCCACTATGCCGAAGCGCGTTTCCAACCGGGCGACTATTTGGTCTTCGGCCGCGAAACTGCCGGTTTGCCGCCGGCGCTCGTCGCGCAATATCCTGACACCTGGCTGCGCATCCCGATGTTTGACGCGAACGTCCGTTCGCTGAATCTTTCCAACTGCGTGGCGTTGGTGTTGTACGAGGCGCTGCGGCAGCAGGGGTTTGAGGGCGAGATTTAGGTGGCGAATAATTTTCAACGCAAGGGCGCAAAGACGCTAAGGAAATTGGCGGATTGAAGCAAACCTGGTGTTCCGCCGGTTGCCACCCGTGCGGGATCCGTGGTTTCACCAGGTTCCTTTCTGCGTCTTTGCGCCCTTGGCTCCTTTGCGTTGACTCTTCACAGAAACCGGAGGTAACCTCTGGTGCGTGGGGCGATTAGCGCAGCGGTAGCGCAGCAGCTTTACACGCTGTTGGTCGGGGGTTCGAATCCCTCATCGCCCACCAATCCAACTATGAAGAAAAAGACTGAATCATCCTTCGCCGACACATTAGCCCTTTACGACGCCATGGTGGCCACGCATCCGAAAGCGAAACGGAGCGGAGTCAAAATTCCGAGCACTTCCATGAATGGACGCATGTATAGCTTTCTCGGCAAGACAGGGGAAGTGGCGCTGAAACTCCCGGAGGCGGAGCGCGAACCCTTTCTCAAGAAATATAAAACGCGCCTGTGCGATGTTTATGGAATCGTGCAGAAAGAATTCGTCATTGTGCCAGACGCGTTGCTGGCCAAGACCCAGGAATTGAAGAAGTACTTTGCTCTCAGTCACGACTACGCGACTACCCTCAAACCCACCAAAGCCGCCGTAGGAGCGGCAGGGGCCAAAAAAAAGAAGGGGAAAAGCGCGTAACAAAATCTTCGTGACGGTGTAATAAACCGCGACGATGAAACCGGAAGTCAACCGAAAGCCGCGAAGGCGCTTTAGCCCGAAGAGGGCAAGACTTGCCGTCAATTTCAAGGATGGCTTTGACAAGGACAATTCCTCGATTCAAATCATTCGTGCCGTTCGTGGTTTAGCCCGATTTCCGGTTGTGCCTTGGCGCTGTTCGGTCTTTGTCTTCATGGTCTTCTGTTTCGTTCAGGCGAAATTATCTGGGTAAGTTCTATGAAACGCCTGACTCCCTTTATCCTGGCAGCGGCGATGGTGATCTTGCTCGCCGGGTTGATATTCGAAATGCGCGAGGTTTTGGACGCGCGCGAACAACTGGCCACGCTTAAAGAGCAAAACGCGGCGGCGATGGCGGAAATAGACGCGCTCAATCAGGATATTCACGCCAGCAAACTTGCGAACGCGAACTTGGGCCGCGAGAATCGCCGCCTGCAGTCCCTGGTGGCGCAAAGTGGGACGCTACCCACGGAACCGCACCACTCCAAAGAGGCGCAACCGGACCCTCCCGATCCTCAGGACCCGCTTAGCCAAATGATTGACCCCTACGTCAAAAAGGCTTTGCTGTTGAATCAACACCTGCAGGAGATGCCCTCGGAGAAAATTCCCGAATTGAGTCTCCTTACTGCGGATGACTGGCTGAAAGCCGGCGCGAAAGCGAAGTTCGACACCGACGACGACGTGCGCAAGTCATTGCGCACTTTACGGGAGATTGCAAAGAATGAGCTGCCGCTGGGTTCGGGTTTATATACCTACGTTCACGCCAACGACGGGAATCTCCCTGCCGACATGGCGCAACTCGCGCCCTATCTCCGCTTCCCGGTTGATAGCTCCATTCTTAGCCGCTACACAATCCAATACCAGGGCAATATATCCAGTCTTCCCGAAGGCGCGTGGGTGATTTTCGAGACCAGCCCGCCTGTGGACCCGCAGTGGGACAACCAAGCCAAATTTGGCGTCGGAACGTCCACCATTATGGACCTGCAGCCCGGCAATTCTGCCGATAATGGCCAGCCGTGAAGCTTGCCATGGGGCCGAGACTCTGAAGCGGCTCTTCCATGCCGCCTTGCAGAACTGACCAAGCAATGAGTTTGGCCAAAGGGTTCGATCATTCGGTGTTAAGTTCTTTCCTTCGCAAGCAGGCCCTAATATCTCTTATCTCGCCTATGAAATTAACCGATAAACGTTGTGCAAGTGAGCCAATTTTATCTCATTGTAATCAACAACGGCCGTTCCAAGGTGACGCGCCGGTTCGCTGGCGAAATTGGGGCTTGGTCTGTTAAGAAGATTTTATGAAAACACAACTCGTGCTAAGGAAACTATGGTTCTTGATCGTGCTCCTGCTGCTCGCTTGCCGGCCTGTCTATGCGCAAACAAACACTTCGGGCAACGCCGTTGAGTTTGAGGGTTCGACCGGTTATCTTTCCTTGCCTGCTAACATTTGGTTTAACACCAACTTTACCGTCGAAGCGTGGGTTTATCAGTATGACTACAACTCATGGGCGCGCCTGATCGATTTCTCGGACGGGGCAGGGGTTTACAACGTTTACCTGGCGCTTAGCGATGGTGTAAGCGGCTATCCGGCCATGGGCGTGTTTACCAACGGCGGGGGGCCTGTACTCGAAGCGACAAACAAATTGCCCAACAATCAATGGGTGCATTTGGCCGCCACCGTGGACAACAGCAACGCCACCATCTACATCAATGGGCAAATCGCGGGTCGTGGAGTTTTAAACATGCCGCCGAATGTAGTCCGGACTAATGATTACATCGGACGAAGCGCCTATTCCGGGGACTACTACCCAATCGCCATTTTTGACGAATTGCGAATTTGGAATGTAGCGCGCACTCAGCTTGAAATTCAGACCAGCATGAATCACGGGCTTCAGGGTGACGAGGCTGGCCTTATCGGGTATTGGCGTTTCGATGAAGGCACAGGGACGAATGCGTACGATAGTTCAGGCAATGGAAATACGGCGGTCATGAATTCCAATGTTTTCTGGAGCGCTTCTGGAGCGCCGCTCACGGAATTTGCCAACTTTGCCCTGGATTTTGATGGCAGTGAATCGGTCACCATTCCTCACATCGCCGCCCAGGATGCATATCCCTTAACGGCCATGTGCTGGTTTTTGGCTCCGACCAACACCTCCGGGGGCGGGCTCGTTAATAAATACGGCTCACAGTCTTACAATGGGTGGCAAATAGGGACGCGCCAAGACAAGCTGTACGCGTGGTATTGGCGCAGCCACACCAACGATATCAACATTACTGCTGGGATCATTGACGACGGCCACTGGCATCATGCTGCCTTTGTTGTTGACTCCAACGGCGGCTCTATTTTCCTGGACGGAGTCTTGCAAACCTCCGGGGCGTGGACTGGCCCGGCCGGGGCATGCACGACTGTCATACCGCTTGGAATTGGCGTTTATCCCGGCGACAGCGCATTTACGGGAGACATTGATGAAGTCAGCGTTTGGAACACGGCCTTAAGCGCTGGACAAATCCAAACCTACATGCACCAGTCGTTGCAAGGAACGGAGCCCGGCCTGGTCGCGTATTATCGCCTCAACGAGGGCATCGGCACCAATGTGTTTGATTATTCGACCAATATGAATGATGGCACGTTATCTTCTCCGGCGCCGCAGTGGATAATCTCCGGCGTGGAGGATGGACAGCCGCCTGCCGTAGAGGGGCTTACCGTAGCAGCTCTCACAAATGATCTCTTGAGTGCCTTGATTGATCCGAATGGACTGTCAACCAGCGTATGGATTGTTTATGGCACGACGACAAACTACGGCTCGACTAATTTTATCGGCACCATCGGCGGCGAGTTCAACACTTTGGCGATTCAAGATTTTATTACCAGTTTGGCGCCTGAAACCGGCTACGATATCACCATCATCGCTTCGAATGCAGCGGGCATCACAACCTCCAGCAATTTATTTTTCCAGTCGGCTGGAGGCGCCCCGATAGTCGCGAGCGTCCAGGCCAACACGCCTTTTTTTGCCGACGTGACGCTGAGCGCTGCAGTGAACGCAAATGGGGCCGCGACGTCGGTGTGGTTGGCGTATGGTCCGACTTCGGATTATGGGACAACCAATTTTCTTGGCAATCTAAGCGCCGGCTTCAACCCAACCACCGTTCTTGATTTGTTTTCTAATTTACCGCCTGAGACCACCAATCATGTTAACTTCATCGCTTCCAATAGCCTTGGTTCGACCTTCGGGGGAGACTCTGTTTTTGCCACGCCCGGGTTTCTCCTGGGGACGACGACCTTGATTGAAGGCCCGGCGGCCGGTTTTGATAGCATCGTTTTGGGCACTCCGCCGAATTGGACTTGGACGGCAGAGGCGTCTGTGCCGTGGCTGCATTTGGGCAGCAACACCAACGGAGTCGGAGGCCAAACGGTCGGGTTCAGCTTTGACGCGAACGCAGGCGGGGTCAGGATCGGGACCATCACCTTCGGCAATCAAACCGTGACGGTGACTCAGGCCGGGGCGGGCTATGTAGAAACAGAAACCAATATGACGTTGTACTCGGCGTCGTATGCAACCATCCTCAGTATGGCGGTGGATACCAGCAACAATATTTATTTTGCCAACAGCGGCCAGGTCAACAGGATTGATCATTCGACCAAGAATGTCACTCGCGTGCTCAATGACTCGACTGGCATTCTTTCGATGGGATTGGATGCTTCCAATAATATCTATGTTTTAGACAACTATAATGTCGGCTATCCCATCGTCGAGTTGTTTAATCCTTCCACCGAGACCTTGATGCCGCTGTTCGAGACTACGAATTACTTTCTGCAAGAAATGGCCGTCGCGCCTTCGGGGGATCTGTTTTTCAGCGACGTCAATGCCACCAATATCTACATGCTGCCGAGCGGAGGCCGTCAGCTTACAAACGTAGCTTCGGAAGGCTTTGGCGAAATTGAACAATTTACCGCCGATGCGGCGGACGAAGTCTTCATTGATTGTACGAACAACGGCGGCTACGCAGCCGTGTTTAAGTTTTCGCCAATTGACCAGTCGTTGCATGGGCTGCTTGACAATATATATCTTCCGTATGGCATCACGGTCGATGGTTCAGGAAACGTATATGTTCAGAACGTGTTTAATATTATCGAAGAATGGCATGCGAGCACAGGCGCTACCAATGAGTTGTATTCAACAGAAAACCCCGAAGGAATGGCCGTAGATCAATGGGGCGATATATACCTTTATGGGCAGGAATATAACCAGGATGTATTCCTCGTTCAGGAGTATATCCACACCTTTGTGAACGCCTCACCAGTCTATGAAGATTCCGCCGCCGGGACCGATTCCATTTCGCCCGTTTTGTCGGCCTCCGGCTTCATGGGTGGGACGAACATTCCGATTTCCACCGCCAATTGGCTTAGTGTGGATGGTGTCACGAACGGCGTAATTACCTTTTCCTTTGCCGCTTTCAACGGCCCTGGCAGCCGCACCGCCTATCTGAACGTGCTTGGAGCTTCGATACCTGTTGTCCAGGGCAGTCCTACCTATTCGCTTGGCAGCACTTCCACAATTGAGCCTCCCACTGCGGGAGGTGACAGCATCGTGCTGGCTGTTTCACCGTCGCCTGGAATTTGGACGGCGAGCGCCAATGATTCGTGGCTGCATCTTGCGCCCGCCATGCAAAATGGAGTGGGCAGCGCGGCGATCATTTTCTCATTCGACGCCAATCCCGGCTCCACGCGCGTAGGATCACTCACGATTGCCGGTCAAACATTCACTGTGACCCAGGCCGGCGCCAACTATGTTCCTGTCACAAGTCTTATTGAATTAGGAGGAGAGACCACCAACCAGATCTATGGCCCGGCAGTCGATTCTGAAGGCGATGTTTACCTTGGCTTTGAGATTATTAACAACTACCCGAGTGTAGCTTTCAACCTCATGGAATGGGTTCAGAGCAGTAATACATGGGTCGAGACTAAGGATGGTTCGGCCACATTGGGGTATGATTTTTATGGAGCATTCGCCCCAACCGTCGCGTCTGATTGGCAAGGGCACATCTACTTGGATGCATTCGATGAGAGTATCGAACAATATAATCCCGCTTCCGGAACTTTCGGGCTTATTTTTTCCACTTTGACCAACATCAATGGCGTTGGCCTTGATTTGTATTCGCCGACGCTATTTGCGGTCAATGCGCAGGGAAACGTCGTCTTTTACGATGCCACCACCGAGGGGATTGTGGAATACGTTGCGGCGACGGCGCAATTCCAAACGCTGGCGAGTGGTCCGTTTTACGTCAACGGTTTGGCGATGGATCCTGCGGGCAATGTTTTCTGGTGCGGGGGCAATGGCTTGATGGAGTGGAATGCCAACACGCTCCAGATAAGCACGTTGCTCTCAAATGTCTCTCTCGGCAGCATGACGGTCGATGCTGGCGATAACGTCTATTTTGCCAGCTACGATGGTTCGGGCAACACGCAGTTGCAAAAGCTGTCGGCGGCCACCGGGGACATTACAACCCTCCTGGCACTGGGTAATGTGGGTATCATTGGGCTCACGGTTAATCCATCGGGAAATCTTTACCTAACCCTGCTCAACTCCGGCACCTATGCCGTTTATGAGTTGCCTCGCGTTTTTGTCGATCCCAGCCCGAAATACGAAAGCCTGGCCGGCGGGACCGACATGGTGCCGCCCATTGTTCCAGCCACGCAAAGCCTGGCGCCGCCCTTCGCGCCTTACACCGATCAACCCTGGCTCACTATTGTCAACGTCACGAATGGCGAGATTGAATTCAATTTCACGTCCACCAGCGTAGTTCGCGGTGGCGACATTGTTCTCCTGGGCCAGGGTATTGCTGTAAGTCAGGGGACTAATTCCATGCTGGGGACAACCAATTTGCTGGAGGGACCGGCTGGAGGTGCGGATTCGTTCGTTTTCGGAATCGTTCCATTCAACTTTCCCTGGACGGCGAGCGCAAGCGTCCCCTGGCTCCATGTTTCAGCTTCTGGCCATGGCGGCGGCAACATTATCTTCACCAATGATCCCAATCCCGGACCGACTCGTTCCGGCACGATCACGATTGCCGGACAGATGTTAACCGTCACCCAGGCCGGTGCGACTTATGTTGTTGCCGCTCCCCAAAAAACACTGGCTAACGGCGGGAACGGCCTCGATGCTCCTTGCGGCGTGGCCGTGGACAGTGTCGGCAATGTTTATATCGCCGATACATACAACAGCGCCTTCAAGGTTTGGAGTCCGACCAACGATGAGGTCACCGTCTTGAGCACGAATGGATGGGCATTCCCGTATGCTTTGGCGGTCGATACGTCTGACAATGTTTACATTGCAGACACCTACAACAATGTTCTCAAAAAATGGTCGCCAGTGACCGGAAATGTCACAACCTTCGTGACGAATTTGAATCATCCCTTTGGCGTGGCGGTGGACGCTGCTGGCAATGTTTACTTCAGCGACAGTGACAATAATGCCGTTAGGAAGTGGTATCCGGGCACCGGCCAGATCGTCACGCTCTACTCCAATCCTGGCTCCCAGCCAATGGGCGTGGCGGTGGATGCAATGGGCAACGTTTACTGGGTCGAGGTTGGAACACAATCCGTCCGCGAATGGTCGCCTGTAAACAATAGCGTGCAGACTTTGTTCGCGCCCGGGTTTTCCGCACCGTATGGAGTCGCCGTGGACACCCGGGGAAATGTGTATGTCGGCGATTACAACAACTCGATCACCTACGAGTGGATTGCTGCCAGCAATACGGTCATCCAAATCGATGGCAGCACCTTGGGGGTGGCCGTGGATGGCAATGGAAACATTTTCATCGCCGATCCATACGATTGGCAGGTTTATGAGCAGGCGCGCGCGTTTGTGGACTCTTCCCCGCGATTTGAAGGATTAGCTGGCGGTCAAGATGCGTGGCAGCCGGTCCTGCCAACAAACGAAGATTTGCTGCCACCTTTTGCGCCTGTTAGCGACGCGCTTTGGTTGACTATTACGGGAGTTTCCAATGGCGTAGTCGCGTTTACTTTTCCAACCGTAACTTTCGCGCAATACGCCCATATCACGGTTCTAGGCGAAAGTGTCACCGTCAACCGGGGCACTAATTATATGATCGGAACAACGAATTTGTTGGAAGGACCGGGTGGGGGGCTGGATTCTTTGGTTTTTGGAGCTTATCCCCCCGATGTTCCATGGGCGGCGAGCGCCAATGTGCCTTGGCTTCACGTGCCAGCTTCTGGCGTTGGCGGTGGCAACGTTATCTTTGCCAATGATATGAACCCAGGTCCGACTCGTTCCGGTGTCATTACCATTGGGGGGCTGAATGTTGTCGTCACTCAGGCCGGTTCCAATTATGTTCAGGCGGGATCGCAAACGATACTGGCTTCGCAAGCGAACGGCCTCGTTGGTCCGGGGGGAGTGGCCGTGGACAGCGCAGGCAATGTTTATATCGCTGATACATACGCCAATGCTTTGAAAGTTTGGAGTCCGACCAACAATCAGGTTTCTGTATTGGTTACAAATGGTCTGAATTATCCCTTTGGATTGGCGGTCGATGCATCGAACAATGTTTACATTGCCGATACCTATAACGATGCCGTCAAGGAATGGTCGCCAGCGACTGGAACTATTACGACGCTCGTAACAAATTTGCATCGCCCGTATGGCGTCGCCCTGGATAGCTCCGCCAACGTTTACATCAGTGATACTTATAATAACGCCGTTCGGGAATGGTTACCCGGCCAACGCATCCTGACGACGGTTTATTCCAACCCTCACGTTAGGCCGGTGGGCCTGGCGGTGGATGCGGTTGGGAATGTTTACTGGGCCGACGTTGACACAGAAGCACTCCGGGAGTGGTCGCTGGCCGATAATACGGTCCATACGTTGTTTGCCGGACTTTACTATCCGTACGGGGTGGCAGTGGACGGCCGCGGCAATGTTTATGTGGCCGACTATTCAGGCACTAACTACGAATGGGTCGCTGCCAGCAATACCGTAATCACAAATGTTAACCCTACGCTGGGTGTGGCTGTGGATGGTAACGGAGATGTATTTATCGCCGATCTATCTCAATCCCTGATTTATGAGTTGCCGCGCGTATTTGTCGATGGTTCTCCACGATATGAAGGATTGGCCGGTGGACCGGACGCATTGCCGCCAGTGCTGCCATCGAACGAAGATATTTTGCCTCCATTCGCGCCCACGTCCGGGCAACCCTGGGTAAGCATCACTGGCACAAATGGCGATATTGTCCAATTCACAGTTTCACCGAGTGCTTCGGCGCGCAGCACCACCATCAATCTTTACGGCGAAGCCATTCCGATCATTCAGACCAACAACGTTTTCGCTCCCCAGATTGGCGGCGTGAAATTGCTGGGCAATGGCACGGTGGAGTTTTTGTTCACCAACAATCCTAACGCCAGTTTCACAGTGCTCGGCACCTCGAATCTTTCTTTGCCGATATCCAATTGGACGGTCTTGGGCGTTACAACCAATATCTCCGCCGATGTCTATGAATTCATCG
>Ga0302325_10030639_pt1 | contig 11088 bp, 16 predicted proteins | sample Palsa_T0_2_FD_201948 | JGI IMG/M metagenome (GOLD analysis project Ga0302325, IMG submission 201948) | Peat permafrost microbial communities from Stordalen Mire near Abisko, Sweden - Palsa_T0_2 | ecosystem: Environmental > Terrestrial > Soil > Palsa > Peat permafrost | place: Sweden: Abisko...
TGCTCCAGGAGATTGTAGACCGGCGAGAACGGAAAGAGTGATAGCCATGCCTGCCAGTGCGAACATGAGAGAGTTCTTACGTCCCCATTTGTCGAGAAGCCAACTTCCTAGAAGAGCGAGGCCGAGGGCGACGGTACTGGTAATACAAGTGATCAAAAGCGAGATGTGCACGTTCTTGATACCGGCTTGACCGAGCATGACTGGGAGATAGTAGATACCGAGGGAGTTTCCGCTCCATTGGTAGAGGACACCGAGATTGACGACGCAGAAGATACGGTAGAGAGCGGCGCGGCCCTGGAAGATCTCTCTGAAATCCCACCAGCGTTGATCTGCTCCTGTTGTTGAGATGACTTGGCAGTATTCTGCGTATTCGAGTTGCACGATCCTGGAGTTGGGGTTGCCGAAACCGTGGTACTTGACGAGAATTGCGAGGGCTTCTTCGTTGCGGCCGTTCGCGATGAGCCAACGGGGTGATTCAGGAACAAGGAAGCAGGCAATCAAAGCCATAGTGGGAGGAAGAACTTGGAAGGACAACTAATTGTCAGCTGGGAGTAGGATTAAAGAAACGTACGGGGAACCGCCAGGCAAATTGGCCAGTTGCCCAACTGCAGGCAAAGTCCATCCAAAGAGAGAATGTGTTCCCGCCGAGGACACCAATCATGAGGAGACCACCGAGACGTCCTCGCCAGAAAGGATGGGCCATCTCAACTGTGTACAGCGGACCATAAGCAAAACACAATGACGATCCATAGCCGAGAATAAATCGAGCTGCTCGGAATTGTTCAATATTCTGAGACGAGGCCTGGATGATGGCGCCGGCAAGGGCAACAAGTGAACCAACCTTGATGGGCATCTTACGACCCCATTTATCAGCCAAAAATGGACCGCTGATAATAGCTGTAAAGGCACCGGCGTAGAAGAGTGAGAAGATGAGACCGGTCGCGCCACCGAGCGAGGCGACTCCAAAGTACGACTGATATTGAACCATGACATTGATTCCAGACATAACACCTGAATGTCAGTTAGACGTCCAGGCACGATATACCAGCGTCGTAACCATACAAGGTGGTTGCAAAATATCCTGCAGCGCAGGCACCCATCAGGCGGAGACAGTGCCAACTGAAGAAGGAGGGCATCTCAGCCTTGAGGGTGGGATCAGACAACATGGAAACTTGGACGCCATGGACGGCTTCCTCTGCTTCGTGGACAAGGGCATCGCGCTTGTCGTCGATGTGAGATGCGGAGTCCGCGACTTCGACCTTGCTGGGGTCCATCACAGGGAGTGTCGTTGCTGTTGCGGTTGTTGTTGGTGGTTGCGGAGGAGGTGGTGATGGAGTAGTCGCCGAGCATCATGGAGTATTTATTCCAGCTCAGGGCCATCGGACGCCCCGCGTTTTGACATCAGTGGAAATTCGTGCGGGGGACAGCAGGCGCATGCACGAAAGTGACGAGCGAGTCACCGGCGCGTCGTCGGCGCCTCCGATGGAAACAGGCCTTGCTGAGTTACACTTAAGACGCATCGGCAATCAGCGCTACTGTGCGCGCGCCTGTGAGCTGCCGAGCCAGTACCCAATGATCTAAACTTTATTGCATGGGGCGGCGAATCGCGACGGAAGGATGATGCCACAGTGCGGAGCATTCCCCGCGATGGCCATATCATTGGCCCCGGGGGCTCAGCACGAGGCCATCGCCGCCGCAGAGATTACGCGAGATAAGTGCGTATTTCGCGGCTACATGAATGCGCCGGGTTGAATATTAGCGACAGTGGGTGTTTTTGCCGAGCTGCCGGAGTAAAATATGCCGAAGGTCCCGGCAACTGAAGCCCGTTACGCCAATCAGTGTCCCAGAAATTGATGTGGGGCTAGCCATGGCGCTTTGCTCCTGGGCCTAGTATCGTCGGACGACCGCAACAACGATCGCCTCCTGGAGCAGGCTGGTGGTCGCGGCAGCAAAGGGCGTCGGAGTCGCACACGTACAGACACCGTCAGATAGCCTAAACACTTTCATTTCCGCGACAATCCCTACTTCTACCGAGGTCACATCTCATCCGTCGTACCTGATCCCCATCTTGTGCAGAGCCTCCTCAACCAACTCCATCCCCTTCAGCGTCCATTCCTCCTCCAGCCTCCTCCCGATGATCTGAACTCCAACAGGCAGACCACCCATCTTTTCTGCCTCATAGTTCTTGTACGCGCCCTTCTCGACGTGGTTTCTTGGTTTGAAATCTTTGGGCAACACGTCTTTCACTGGATCTACTTTCGTCACGGGAAGGATACCAGCGGGATAGTCAACAAAGTTGAAGAGGAAAGTATATCCACAGGAACCAAATGAGTTTGCGAGTCCATTGTGAGGTGTAGCCGGTGTGGCATTTGGAACCGTCACCAGGAGATCCAATTTATGATCAAGCCAAGATTGCAGGAAAGCGGAACGATATTGCTCACTGTTGTGGTGTCAGTTGAGATGTACGCAAGGACAAGGGATTATTACCGTTGAACGACCAGCTTCTGTTGCTCAAATCCAGATTTCTCATGCCACTCCTCGACAAGATTGGCCCAGACGTTATCCCCGATCAAGCGCAGCCATTTGGCCCAGATCCACTTGACCCATCGAGGCAGTCGCATAGCGCGAATCATGTACATGAGTCCAAGCTCATTCTTCTGGCCGTACTTGTAATGCGACATAGTCGTGCGTCCGCCGTCCGCAAGCAACAATTGAGATGCCACTCTAAGTGCATTTTCCGGAGAAGGGGGATTGAATGGGACAATAGTATGTCCTGCTTGAGACAGAGCCGACAATACTAGTTCCAGCGCCCTCGAGCACGCCGGAGAGGGACGAACAACACCTAACGTTAGTAATGGGTTCCTTATACCAAGGATATACCGTCATCACGGAGAACACCAATTGTCAATTTCTTTGGAAGGGTAATGTCTCTCCAGGGAATGGGATCGCAACTTGGATCATAATCCCATGGCTTCTGGTCTATGACCGCTTTCAAGAAGTACGAAAGAGAATCCAACGATCTCGTCATGGGAGAATAACAAGCCTTGACACCTTCCTGTCCCGGCATATTCGAAACGTTACCGGCCCTTGGAAATCGTCCTGTTGAGCCTACTATTAGAAACGCCAGACAAGAACATACATTTGATGGTATAAATACCGCAAAAATGAGCCGGTACTCGCACGGAACCAGCCACATCCGTTCCTATTATTAGTTTAGGAAATCTTATTGCATACCAACTCCAATGATACTTCCTCCAGCGGCCAACAGTGCGCTCTCGCCTCCCGTAGAACCACCCGGAGAATATCCCTTGTTGTGAGGGTTGGTAGTCCGACCCCAGACATCATTGTAGCTTTCGAAACTAAGCAGCGAGGTAGGAACATTGGTTTTAACAAAGGGGATCGCCCCCGCGTCTTTCAGACATCGTAGTAATCCCGAATCCTGAAGCGCAGGTTTCTTGACCCACGCAGAATATCCAATACATGAATCGTAACCTTTGACGTTGACCGTATCTTTAAGCGAGACTACAGTTAATGTCTTATAGGTTACAGTGCAGTTACCAGGAATTCCAGCAAGAGGGCCTTTAAGGTCCGCGTCGGCGGCCCATTTCTCCGCATCCTCAATCATGATTTCAGTAAGACAATTGGTCTCGGCGTGAGCGCGAATGGCTTCCTTTCCATATGCTCGAAGAACATCTAGAGGCTTGACTTCCTGCTTCTTGATGTTGGCAACCAGTTTGTCCAGCGGGGTAGCTAGGATGGAAGTTTCGGCGGCACTGAGCGGCTCATGGTATACAGGCGGTAGGGCCGTGATCCTAGCTGCCCTTTCCTGTTGCTTGTACTTACAAGCGTTGGTATGACCCGAGAGGTAAGCAAGTACCATCGTGAAGTTCTCCACAAACGACGATAATCTAATGCAGTCGTTTCGAGGAAGTGGTTTCCCTCGAGCTTGCGATCGCACGGACCGATTGTCTTATCGACCGCCAGCGGGGATGCGTCGCCCTAGCAACGCACGATAAAAATCCACCCAAAGAGGAAACTCCATGCGGCGCCGCCGGTCACGAAAAGAAGCGGATATCGTAGAGAATGTATATTATGTAGTTCAAGAGTGACTATCCTACGCTCATGCTGCCCCGTCTCAGGGTATCCAATACAGCCTCACTCACGTCTGATAGAACTTTCTGTAAATAAATTGAATCAACCGATCAACATGCAATTCCAACACACCCTTCATCATTTTCACAGTCTGCACACTATTGTATCTCAAATTAGCCAACAGCCTGAGGAGGGGACTACTGTAGTTGCAAGAGATCCTCTAATTTGATCTCCTCGCTTCCGGTCTGGACATCCTCGTTGTACTGACTTGATGTAAGCTCCATGAGAAATACGCCGACATCGTCGGACGAAATCGTGAGATGCAATTTCTCGGAAAAGCGCCCGTTATACGCACTTACGAGGATTCCCTTTTCGATAAGACGAGGAGCGGAATACTTGTATGATCCGAATCTGGGCATACGACCGCTTCGCTGCAAATCCCTGACATGGAAATACTGTTTTGTAAACGGCAAGACAGCTTTTTTCAGCCTATATTAATTAGCCTAAGTCGAATGCGGGATATACCCTTTATTAGTCTGCATGGTCTTCTTGTTTTGGTCGATGACGAGTTCATACTGGGCGAGTTGCTCCTTCAGAAATTCTGCCTTCTCCTCTAATTGGGCTAGTGTATGCCGTGTGGATTCCAGCTCATTTTGTCTCTGGATTCTTCGACGATGTTTCGTTCGGATGTCTGTAGCAATACTATTTAGAAGATCCTGGTATCCGTTCTGTCGAGTAATTTTTCCCATCTTCTCGAGATTGATGATATTCTGAAGGGCAGTGTGTTTCATTTCCGCATACGTCATTCTATCATCAGATCTAGCGGCGGAAAGAGGTGCTTACTCGGCAAGGTCATAGAATAGAGTCTCGGCATAGGGCGTTCGTCCTCCCTTTGCATTGATCATATCCTCGCTAAGAATATGTTGCCATTTTTCTTCATCATCTTCAGTGACAGGTTTGACGAGGATATCCATAAGATCCTTCCCTTGTTGAACACGAATGATATACAGCACGCATCTCTTAGTCTGCACCAGCAATGCTTTATCTTCCGCATTAGGATCTACCGTCAGTTATCATCGTAAGAATCTATCAACCTTCCATAGGACTGAATCTCGGTTCTAGAGTCAAGGTTATCTCCGCCTTGGAACTTGACGCGAGGTCTTCTTCCGACATATGCAGCGATCCCAACTGAGTGACAATATCTCGAAGCACATCCGGGACATGCGGTGCCTAATATTAACTCACTCTTCAGGATTCTCGTACTATTGTTTCCAACTCTTTACTGACCAAAGCATGAACATACTTCACCTCGGATTGCTTGATTGTAAGAGTTGGTTTCTGAGTCGATGCTAAATCATCATATTGATCAATTGCGAAATTCTCCTCCGGTTCAATGATATCGATGACTAGCCGTTAGCCACACCACTGGTGATGGAATACCTTTTTGGAAAACGTTAATCATTCGCACACTCTCGTGGACAATGTAATCATTCAAGCTCTGAAGAGTCTCGTCTTCCTCTCCGAATAATCTTCCTCCGGCAATGTGGGTCAACATCTTTGAAACCATGGAGAGATTCTTCCGCTGTTGTGGATTCGGAATCGATTCAACAACACCCCATGATTCGGGAGCCTTGATCGCAGAATTCATGTACCGGAAGAAAATGAAGTTGGCTACCACTTTAAGACCATTCTCATCGGATAACTGAGGAAAGCGGCTCTGCATGTTAGAAAGTCACTGAATAAGAGGATGCCTTGAGACACTGGAAAATCTCTCGTGCAAGATATCGAATACCAAAGGGAATTTTAGAGACATTGCGTTCAATAGTGAGCATGAAAACGTTTGTGAGTTCTCGTAGTTGGCGAAGATTGCGGATATACAGATCCCTCGTGGCGGGATCTCGACATGCATCTGACCGTGAAATCTCTTGCCCTTGATTTCTGCGAGATGAGGTCCTTCCAGAATGTAACTCCTCATCCTCCACTATCCGCTGAAATAACTACCATCAATACCATCAATAATAGTACTTACAATTGCAGGATCGCATTCCAGATCAAGAGCATGATCTCCCATCATTTGACGAATAAGTGGAGCAAAGATATCCCGAAGAAACTTTCTCTCCTTCGTACCCCGGATATACCCAAGAAGCACCCGACTCCAAATGTATGTGCCCTTTCCAAATTCGCTCACGACTTTAAGAGGTCTCATCTCCTCCGGCACCGCTCTCGCCAATAATCGCAGCAAAAAGTATTCCTCTCTCCTCTTCTGGGCATAAGAAAACAGCGTCATCACCAAACTCTCGAATTTCTTGATCTCAGTTTCAGATAGTCCGACATCCTTGATCCGAGCAAAATATCTTGCAAGATATTCTGGTTGAGTTTGAAGAATGTAGAATAGACCTTCGTATAATTCAAGCCGTCTTCGAGCTGATTTGTTGAGTGCTTTCAAGTCGAGGGGGTCGGAGGAAGCTGTGGTGGTGGAATTGAGGCGTTGAGCGATTTGTCCGCGATGAGAGTTGATCTCATCCCATTCGATTTTGTTTTTCAACATTAGTCCGATCATGATGTCTAGGCGAGTAATATCTTGTTCGGCCTGATCATTCGTTTTGACTTTAGTCACCACTACTTTCCGCAGTCTCTCGCATTCTACCGTCAGCTACGCTGTATAAAAACGAATTACCGATTTCCTCCTCAAAATCAAAGTTGCTGTCATTCAACAAATGGACAAAATTCTTGATCGTGCCAACGGGTGGGTTCTTGCCAGTAGCTATTTATCAGCGTCTGCAACAACAATGTGGGGAAGGGAGATACTCAATGACTTGTATGCTTCGCCTTGTTGTTTCGCACGCACTAAACTCTGTATCTTGATCACCTTATCCATATTCTCCCGGTAATGCTGAGCTTTCTCATCATGTGTCAATCGAATGAGATATCCACGAATCCGACTTTGCAGATCAATGATATTGGCCTCTTCTGCCGCCAGCCATCCTTTTGTCCCGGAAAACTCAAGACGCGCCAACATTCCCCTCGCATGCGCTTGTAGCAGAGTAGTTGCCGGTTCAGCCTCAGCAAGCCGTCCACGGAATGCCTTGTCAAGTTCCCGGAACAGATATCTCCGTATATGACTTTGCAGCTGCAGGATCTGTTGTTCGTTCTCGCGGAGGACCTGGTGCTTTTGTGAGATCTCGTTTCGGACAAGATGGCCTCTGGCATGCGATTGGAGACTTATGATGATTGGGAGGACGTCTCGAAGAGATTTCTTTCGTTGTTGGATTTGGTGTCTAACCAGAAATCCTCTAGCTTGAGATTGGATCTTGACAAATTCATCTGTTCGTTGACTCACGACATTGTGTCTCCGCTGCAGACCTTGTCGAACAAAGTTGCCCCTTGCACGAGCTTGGAGTTCGATGAAGACGCTCTCGTTTCGGCGGAGCGCTCTCTTCTTTTCACTTACGGCCCTTCTCGCAAGCATTCCCCTCGCGGTAGCTTGGATCTACAATCAGCCTCCGTCCAGAAACAGGGATGGAGCAGAATATTACCCTCGTAGCCCATTCAACACTCGTCCGATAATCTCTTAAATGATCCACGAACAGAGCTCTGACCATCTGTCCCCGAATGAAACTCTGTAACGCAACAATATCTCTCTCCGCCCGTCTCAATCGATTCCTCTTCCGCTGCAACCAAGACCGAACTTCATTCCCTCGGATGACAGCCTGCAATCCCACAATTTCCTGCTCGTGGTCGTGTAATTCCCTCTTGATTCTTTCGTCTTCGGTTTCCTCGGGCTCGGGAGTAGGTTCTTTAGCCAGTTCTCGCGAAACATTCTTAAAGTTGGGGAGTGTTATTCCTGCTGCGTCGAGTCCTTTTTGGGCCTTGAGAAGTTCGTCTTCAGTGAATTCGAGAAGGCCGACTAGATCGTTTATAGGCGATGCTTGACCTGTTGAGGAGAGGATGTATCTAGAATTACATTTGAAAGGGGGGGAGAGTACGATAGAGCGTGAATACAATATATCACTTTGGGGATGTTTTTCTTGTCGTACAAATCGGTGAGTTCGAAACAAAATTGCTATCCATCAAATATGTCCTCTGATATCAATGAGGGGAGAGAGAAGATACATCAGGTAATCCACATCGTTCAACGAAGCGAAAGAACCGATTTATATTATCTGAATGTCGAAATACGAGTTTCTCCGCCTCAAAAATCCTGGGAACCAAATCCGGAGCAAAGACTCTCGCAAGACGAGCCAAAATAACACCATTCCTCAATTGCTCCTCCAGTTCTACAATCGGCGGAACCTCCTCCCCCAGACAACTTTCCATCCACCTACAAATTACCTCTGTTGAAGGATGCATGGTCATACTGTTTGGCCTCTCCAACGTGACAAAGATACTCGTATGTTTGTATTACTTGTCGTTGTTTGTCAACCCATAGTTTGCCGCCTGTAAACGCCTTTTGACTTTCTCCCCTTGCGAGGCGTACCCGTCGTCCTGCTGTCCCCGGAACTTCTTCCTTCTCGATCTCTGGAATACTTAATCCGTAGACCGTATCTTCTTCATTGTCCTTTGCAAACTCGGATAAGTTGCGCAGATACGACACGCTCGATCTGTTGAGCTTCTTCACATCACCCAAGGACGACGGCGATAACGGTGGATTGGAGTACGTGGAGCCTGTTCTTGTGTGTCTGGGAGGCGAATCTCCAGGAGACCCATTTGATCCTAGATACGCTGACCGACGAATAGGACTTGGTGTTCTGTCGCGGCTGTATGGCGGATGCGAGAAGGTATTGTTTACATCCATGTCGAGGGAGGATGGAGGCCGTGGGAGGGATCGACCGCGAGTGTAATTCGGAAAGGATGACGATGTCGACATCATCGTGACCGAGTTTGACTTCCTCGGAGAGGCGCTCTAGAGCTTGCTTGTAGTATCGATGATGATGGAGGGAAGGATCAAGTCTGAAGACGCGATGGTAAGAAACATCAATGAGGTCTGTGCGTAGGACTTGGGTGGACTTGCAAGGATTTCGATGCACAACAAACCTGTTGGCTAGGCAACCACACCTTAAATTGCGGCGCCACCCATTTCCCTTTCCGAGTCTCAATCCATCGTCAACTATAAATTTGGAGGAAGTTTACGCAATCTATAGCAAACAACTAGAAGCATCCTTGGTATGAAATTTGAGTGTTCTTAAAGAAGGATGTTTTTAGCAAGGCACTTGGGAGTGAGGATCAATCGCTGCTCAGTATCCTATTCCTGCCCCCCTCTCACGTATTCCCCCTCCGGCCACGTATTGAATACTCAAGCTTTCCGTCAATCTAACTCGGGGTGACTGTATTCGGTTCAGTTCAGGTCTCGTTCGTTGGTCCAAAAGAGTGCGTCTTTACAGTCTTTTCGCGCCCATGTTTATTTCCCGATTCAATGTGATCGGACCGACTGCCGAGTATGATCCCGATTTTCACCATCGATTTCGACTTCACTTTCAAGGCTCAAAGTCAGCAATTTTGGGCAGATCAGGAACGAAGGCCCAGAATGTCTATGCGTTGAAATTATTCCCCTCCGTCGTTCCTTTCATTCGGTCGCCGTTGAAGAGACCGTAAGATTTGTCTCCCTGAGATTCGGACTTGGGAAGAGTTGGACTCCGTTCGCTGAGGTCTGATGCCCCCAATTCGGCAACGAGGGTGGGGATCGAGATGTATCATGTATGCTATTCAATATAGGAAAGCAAAACCGAGTTCAACTGAGGGAAAGCGAAAGATACGATATAGCAACTTCAAGATTTTAATCACTGTGAAAACGCAATCTAACGAGCAGTTCAGAATGGGCGCTGCGTCCCATCGATTCTTCTTCCCCTTCCTCATCGGCTTAATTCACCAATTCTCACTTCAAAGAAAAGATACAGTTTCCTTTCGTGGATGTGAATAAACCCCTGGCGTTGGCTGCTCATCTCCCGATCAATGGCTTCTATCGATCATAGGCAAGATTTGCCGACGCGTACGGCCGAGTGTTAAAGTTATGCAAATCTTAACCCCAAGGGGTCAAAAATTGTGAAACCAAAGATTAGGATATTATCCCCTGGCATCAAACGTTAAAAGCAGTCTACAGGCCGTCGCTTGATTTGACCATCTCCATTTGCAAGGGTGGCGACTTTAAATTTCGTTACAGGCACAGAAGAACTCCTTGCGTCGGTAATCGGAAATTGTACATATGTATATGTGATACGGGCGATTTTTGCCGATACAGGCTTGGAAAGTGTCATCGTATAAATAACAAAGGTAATCAGTTTGGGGTTACAATTCGGGATCTGTTTCAGGATGATTGTTCGGATACCAGGATGCCCCTGAATTATTTACAAGGATCTGCGGGTTTCTGAAGCACACCCAGCGGCTTGGCACAGACCGCTCGGCGGAAACTTGTCCAACGGATGATGTCCAGTGCTTGAGCGAGTCAAATGACGCGGTTCTAGCCTGCAGGCTGCAGCGGATAGGGCCTGAGCGTGAGCTAGCGATAGTTCGCCTCTTTCACGAAGCTTCTGGCAGATGCGTGTGCATGTAGGCGCCTTGTTGCTGAGGGGATGTTTAGCGGATCAGCCTAAGCCACATGTGCAGACTGTGGCATGGTCATATACCGTAGTTGCATGCCCGATCGCACCAAGGGGTACATTCTGATATAGCACCGAAGAGTGGCTACGGTTGAACGTCTTGAAAAATGATATTGCACGGCGGACAGATTAAAATGGCCGTAAGCCACGAGTGGTAAATTAACCAGTTTGAGGCTGGTGAGCCAATTACCGTCGGCCTCGGTGATCGCCACAGGGGTAAATTCGGGGCGTGTCGGCTGGTATGCGGGCTGAACAGGACCACAAATTAAATATTTGTGAATAAACGCGCTATGACCTCGATGTGTCGTGTACGCGCCCCCCTGGCTGATAATTACACCCCCATCCACCGCTTATGAAAAGCAGCAGCCGGCCGCCAAAAGCTTAAAACGAGCGTTTGTACTCT
>Ga0302325_10030642_pt1 | contig 11087 bp, 7 predicted proteins | sample Palsa_T0_2_FD_201948 | JGI IMG/M metagenome (GOLD analysis project Ga0302325, IMG submission 201948) | Peat permafrost microbial communities from Stordalen Mire near Abisko, Sweden - Palsa_T0_2 | ecosystem: Environmental > Terrestrial > Soil > Palsa > Peat permafrost | place: Sweden: Abisko...
CTTCTCCCGGCACAGGCGAGACACGTCCCGGCGCGCCTGCTCTGCAATTGGCGCGTCGGCTAGGAAGTGCGCCCAGGCATCGGGCCCGGCGACCGCGAGATCGTAGGTCTCGCCACCCGGAAAAGGGCACGGATCGTCCACCAGTCTGTCGCTACCAAAGGTCTCCTTGTCGAAGAAGATCTTGGGAACTCGCCCCAGGGAACCGTAAAGATCTCTCTCCAGATATTTTGGGAAGCCGGTTACTTCGATTCCCAATTCTTCAATTAGGCTTTTCGCAACCGCGCTATACGGTTCCGCACTCTCGATTGAATACGTGCCCCCATAGCCGAGGAGTGTCCTGCCGCCCACTTGGAATTCGTTGCGCTTGGCGTGTCCGCCAAAGTCGTCGTGGTTGTCGAGGATAAGAATGCGCGCGTTGGCGCCTGCAACCTTGCGATAGAAGTGGGCGGCGGAGAGGCCGCTGATGCCGCCGCCCACGACGACGAGGTCGTAGGTCTCGCCGGTGTCTTGCGGCGCTCCGGCTGTGTCCCAGAAGGCGCCGTCACGTAGGGCGTGCGCCACATCGAAGGAGCCGGGATGACTGCCGCGCAGTCCGGTGAGTGCGGGCGGATAGTAGTCAGCCGACTGCTCTGGATCGACCTCGCCTGCGGCGACCAGGTGCCAGGGCGTCAAGCAAGCGCCTGCAATCACAGCCACACCGTTGAGGAAGTCACGGCGCGTGATGTTGCGCTTCATGCCGAGTTCACGATCACCCAGTTCACGATTACCCGGTTGGCGGTCGCTTAAGTCGCTCAGGGGGCCCTCCGAATCGTCTGCCGGTTCCAGTCGGAACCTAGTCGTGAATCTTCCAGATGGAACATTTATTCATACACTCTTAAAGCTATAGAAGCTGCAAGCCGCATAGAATCAACCGGTTGCCGAGAGCGGGCGTGTCTTCCTACGCACCTCATGGAAATTCAAAAAGGCCCTCACAAAGGGCTTTTCCACAGGTCTCGGGCGAGTGCGGGCGCTTGCCAACGGTGGCTCGAGGACACCCCCTCCCTCGTCGATGAACACGGCCCGCGAAAGGGCGCGAAAGCAAGAAAAAAGTTGGTCCCTCCATTTCGCTCGCTTTCCCTCCGCTCCGGTCGGGATCACAGAGTTGGTTTGGATCTCCGCTCAGGAACTAGCCGTCAGCTTTCTTGACTGCGAGTTCTGCGCCCTGGAAGCCGATGCTGCTGTGTGTGCCGTCGCAAAAAGGTTTGTTCGTCGAGCCGCCGCAGCGGCAGAGAGAGAAAGCGGGCTTGCCGGTGAGGTCGAACTGGTTTCCGTTGACGTCGACGAGTTCGATCGAACCCTCGGGCGCCTCTACGCGATAGGGGCCGTTGGGACGGATTGTGATCTTTACCTGAGCCATGACTTTGATTCCTCCAACCTTACGGATTTCTAGTAAGCCTAAAAAGATATCACTAAGCGGGGGTGGATGTCGCGGCGTACCGGGACGGCTATCCCCGCATTCATCGGGGCGCGTGAATCATGCGGTTCGGCCGACGCGGAGGATGCGGCGGACGTCGAACACCAGGACCACTATACCGATGACCAGCACCCAAACGGCTGAGCTTGCCATCCAGAAGTTTATGGAGCTGACGAGTTTGGCGGCCTCGGTGGAGGCGACATCGCTTCCACTGAGCGATTGCAGGAGGTTCGCCCGGCACAGACAGTAGATCAATCCCCAAGCACAGCCGTCGATGAGGAGGCGGAGGCTGGCGCTTCGACGGGTCCAACGCGCGGTCGAAAGATGCAGACAAGAGATGCCGATGCCGGCCAGGGTGAGCACCACCAATCCCCAGAAAAAATAGGGCCAGTGGGGGGACAGCGTGACGATCAAGCCGAAGATGTGGAACACGCGGTGGAAGGTATCGAGTTGGACCCAGAGAGCAAGAGTCGCGACGGTGATCGTCAGTTCGAACAGGGTCGCGCCGCGCGAGATGCGGTTGTGGTCACGCTCGGAAGGGAGGGCGCGAGGGTTCCAATGGTTTACCAGGTGCGAGCGCGCTTGCGAGCGGTCCAGGAGCGCGAAGACCAGGGTATTGAAGAATAACGAATAAGTGCACGCCAGCCACCAGGGCTCGAGCGATGCGAATATCGCAGCGCCGGGATGATCTGCGCGAAAATCTGGGGAAAAGATGGTGATGCCCAGCCAGAGGAGCAGCCAGGGGAGCAAGAAGTAGAAGATGAGCGCGCGGATGACCACGTTGTAGATGGGAAACAGTGCGGGGCCGATCAGCGACCGCTGCGGCAGATAGCGTCCGGCCACAGCCATGGGAGAGCCGCAGCGTTTGAGGATCGGCTCGACTTCGGTGTCGGTGAGCTTGCGGCCGAGTTCGGCTTCCTGCTCTTCGATCTGGGAGCGAAGGTCCTCGGAAAGCTCTGCAATGATGTCATCTTTCTGCTTGCGCGGCAGCCAGAATTTGACGGCTTGGAGATAACGATCGACGAGTGCCATGACTGTGCTCCTAAGTGTGTCTAGAAAATGTCTTCCAGAGAGGTGTGAATGCTCTTCCACTCGATCAACAACTGTTTGAGAATCAGTTTGCCGTCGGGCGAGAGACGGTAGAAACGCTTGTTGCGCTTGTCTTCTTCGCGCCACTGGCTGACCAGCAGGCCCTGGGTCTCAAGGCGGCGAAGCAGCGGGTAGAGGGTGCCTTCGTCGATGGCCATGCCATGATCGGCCAGGGTTTTGCGCAGGGTGTAGCCATAGTGTTCCGTGCGCAAGGCCGCCAGGACCGCCAGGGGAAGGCTACCGCGGCGGAGTTCCTGACGGAGGTTTTCGAAGCGGTCGTCGTTATGCGTGTCGGCGCTTATGCTAGGCGACATATAGTGTATGCCGTACACTGTATATCAAACAGTATCAGATGTAAAGTGATTTCCTGCAGCGGCACGACTGAAGTCGACTCCGCCCTTATCTAGCTTCCATCAGGCGACCAGGGTGTTGGCTGAGACCAGAGTGCGGTAGAGCTCGAGGTAGTCGTCGATCATGCGTTTGGTGGTAAAGCGTTCGCGGGCGCGGGTGTAGGCACGATCGGAATAGGCGCGGCGCAGGGCACGGTCGGCGTCGAGCTGGCGAAGGGTTTCCGCCAGGCTGCTGGCGTCGTTGGTGCGGAAGTAGAGGGCAGCGTCGCCCCAGACCTCGCGAAAGCTGGGGATATCGTTGGCGACGATGGCGCAACGGGAGAAGGCGGCGTCAAGAGGGGCCATGCCGAGCGGCTCATAGCGCGAAGTGGCGGCGTATATGGAGGCACGGCTGTAGAGAGCGCGCAGTTGAGCTTCGGTCTGGGGACCGCGGATGGCGACACAACTCTGGTCGGTCGAGACCTTCACATCTGCGCGGATGGGAATGCGCGGCAGGGGAACGGTTTGCTCCGCGCCTACGATGCACACCGAGAAGGGGTGGGCGCATTGCGTGAGGAGGAAGACCTGCCTCCCGGCGTCGAGCAAGCGGCCGACCGAGAGCACGGAATCGTCTTTGCTGACGTAAGGATTGAAGAAGATCGGATTGCGGCCGGGATAGATGACAACCTCGCGGCGCGGCCGGGTGTAGGTGGAGCGAAGAGTGTCGAGCATCCAGGCGGAAGGCGCGACTACGGCATCGGCGGCGGCAATGCCGCGGACAATGGTATCGCGATACCATTTCAGCCAGGGCGTGGGGCGTGGACTGCAACCGTGAACGGCTTCGGTCCAACTGATGAGGTCGCCGTGGGCCATCACCACGCGCGGGATGTCCAGGGCAAGGTTGCCGTGGCAGAACTGGTGGAGATGAAGCACGTCGGGCAGAACCTCGCGAACCAGCTTGGCAAGGTACTCGGACGATTCGCGCAGATCGTTAGGCGCGTCGTCCATCCACTCCAGGCGGAACGCGGTGGGGCGATACTCGAGGCCGTGGAGAAGGTCCATCCATGCGGTCTGGTCGGGCAAGGGGATTTCGCCGAAGCTGACGAGCGTGACCTGGACGCCGCGAGTGACCAGTCCTGTAACCAGCTCGCGAGTATAGGTCCAAGAGCCGGACATAGTATCGGCTGTGACCAGAACGTGCACAGTGCCTCCGGGAGCGTGCGGGACGCACGGTGAATGCGGCGCCCCGCCGTGTTGCGCTGGCCTATTCTAGTGCGAACCGGGTGAGGTGGTGAAGTTTTTTGTTGGGGATATGGGGGATGGAGCGCCTGCAAAGTCTTGCACAGGGGGTCTGACTGGTGTACTGGGAGTGAGCATTCGCGGGCAGCTTGGTCAGAGCTCCCAAGAACCGCCAATGAATTCCCGCTCAGCCTTAGCCACATGTCACGGGCGAGATTGTCGTTGCGGATTTTTCCGGGGCGGGAGCGGGAACCTCGGGTACGGCGGTGTCCAGATGCTCAAGCACCTGGTCGCTTTCGGCGGGCTCGTTCTTTAGAAAGATATGGATCGAGAGCAACCGCGGAGTAGGGCTGTTCGCGCAGCCGGGCCACGGCTTGCGGCGGATTGTCCACCCAGTGAGTTCCTCCCCGGGTGGTTTTTTTTAGAGTGGCACATAGCCGTGTGCCGAAGGGCTATGAGTAAAATCATGCTCTTTGCTGAGCGCGAGGCACCAGTCAAGGTCATTGAAAACACGAGGGTTAGAGAGCAATGGCGGATGCATTCTTCCCGTTACGAAACGCTGGTTGTCCCGCTCGGGAATCTGACCACGGAAATAGGTCTGCGGTGTTCATACTGCTAGTGTGGCGCGCGGGACGATTCCCGCAAGAAGCCCCGCGATGGGCCATATGATCGCTCCGTGCTCCCGCAACGGGAGCACGGAGTCAGCGTGACTTTCCGCCTTCCGACTTCGGCCTCAGTCATAGGCGGGACAATCTGACTGCGAAAGTGCCCAGGTCACTCAAAATCGGGGAAAACCTGTGGAAAACTTGGAAAAGCCCAGTTTCTGCGGTATCGGGGAAAATAATCTCGCAGCGGAAGACATTCGGCAAGGCGGAGGCGTCCGAAGGAATGCAGACCGCTTATTCGCTAGCAGGGCGCACGGATTGGCGATCGGCCAAGGAGTTCGGATCGTTGAGTGTGACCGGAGAGGTCAAGCGGAACGTCAGACGGCGGCCCTTCTGCACTCGAACCCCGTCGGACTGCTGCAAGGTTCCCCGGGCAAACAGGCTCGAGGTCTGAAGGACAAGCTCTCTGCCGTCGACGGTGATCGCAGTCAAGGTCAGCTGGAAGTAGCCCGAACCCGCATGTGCACGCACGGACTCGACGTGTCCCAGTGCTACGGTGCCAGGCTCAATGAGCGGATCCCCGTCAATCGTGAGGGGAGCGGCGACCGACGCCATGAATGTATCGCCGGCACGAACTTCCGCAGTGGAAAGAGTGTTTTCCAGTTGCACGGTGAGGAGAGTTCCGGAGGGCAAAATGTTCATGTGCGGCCCGGTCCGGAAGGGCAACGTGCTGGTCAGTTTCGTGTCGGGCGAGACGGCGGGATGCGCGCCTTCGATGGCTGAGGTCTGATCAGTTTCAGGATGGAAGGGAAGCTTTTGTTGACTGGTCGGCGAACCTGCATCGCTCCGGTGCAAAGGCTCGGAGCGAACGCATCCCTGGCTCAGGCTCAGAAACAGATAAAGCGCGACGAGCGCGGACGCCCGCTCCCGATCGCCTCGAAGTCTTGCCATGGTGTACATCGTCGCCCGACTTTATGCGTTGGGGTAAGTGGCAAGTGGAATACCAGACCATCTTCGAGGGGAATCAAGGACATACGGAGATCAGGGCGGGCCATCCGTGTAGATGTTGCACGATCCCGACCGTTTGCTTCGGAGATTTCGAATGAGCACGGCTCGCCCGCGAAAGGATTTGGACTGAAAAACGCTCTAGTTGGAACCGCCGTTGGCGCTGGCGCTCTGCGCTTCGTTTTCCGGTTGCGCGATCACACCATCAAACGGAGTGGCCGCGACGTAGTGCCCGTGCACCACGCCGATGCGGCGCAGCGGGAAGCCGGAATCCGGGCCACGCTGCCATGTGCTGCCGCCATCGCTGCTCTCAAAGACCACACCGGTCTGGCCGCTGGTCGCAAGCAGCCGCTTATGGCTGCCGTCGTAGGTCACGGAAGTGATGTCCTTGTCCGGCAATCCCGCCGCCACGTGGTCCCAGCTCTTGCCGGAATCCGCGCTGTGGAAGGCGCCTTCGCGAGTGGCCACAAAGATCTGGCCATCCGGCGCCACGGTCACGCCGCGAACATTAATCGGATACGAAGCCAGCCGGGCGGGCTGCCAAGCCGTGCCTGCATCCTGAGAAACCAGCACGCTCGAGCGTGTCGCGACGACAACCAGGCTGTCCTGAGCCTCGACGGAAACGAAGTCCTGCTGACCTGCGATAGGGCCGCCCATCCAGACCTTGCCCTGATCCTTGCTGATGAAAAGTCCGGCGGAAGTCGCGGCAAACCAGCGGCTCGATGCGAGGTCGGTATCGCTGACCCGGCCTTCAAGAATGGAGTGGGTGCTGGAGCTGGAACTCACGGTCTTGGTCTTGCCACTCTTCAACTTCGCGGTATGCGAGACCGTCTTCACCACGACAACATTGTTGATGGGATGCCAGGTCGCACTGCCTGGGGCCAGTGCAAACAGGCCACGATTGGTTCCAGCGACCAGGGTTCCGTTGCCGGATTGTTTCAGCGTGAACACATCGCGCCCGTCCAGGCCGGAGCTTGTCTGCTGCCAGCTTTGTCCGCCGTCGCGAGTCGAGAACACGCCGCCGAACTCGCGGTCGTTCACCACGCCGATGTAGAGCATGTTCGGTTCTTTGCTGTCGGCCAGGATGGCGCTCACGTAACGGTGGCTGTATCCATGGTTGGAGGTAGAGAAGGTGGCTGCGGAGTCGTCGCTGGCCAGCACGCCACTGCGGTCGGTCGCCAGCAGTACACGCTGCGAGTTGCGCGGATCGATAAGCACATCGTTCACCACCACTTCTGAAGTGGTCATGTGCTTCCAGGTCTTGCCCTCGTCGACGCTCTTCCACAGGCCCTCGGTGGTGCCGGCATAGACCACAGCCGGGTTGCTCGGATCCTGCTTCAGGACGCGCGTGCGCCGCGCGCTGAAGGGAATGCCCTGAATCTTCTCGAACTTATCGCCGGCGCTGGTGCTCTTGTAAATGCCGGAGCAGGCGCTGGCGAAGACTTCCGAAGAATTGGCGGAACTGACGATGATGGAGAAGACGTCGGAATCGTCGATCATGCCTTTGTTGATGTGCTGCCAGTTGGCGCCACCGTCGCTGGTTTTCCACGCCAGGTGCCAGGTGCCGGCGTAGACGACATTGGAGTCTTTGGGATCGACAGCGATGGACTCGATGTTCTTGATGCCCGCGTCAGAAATGTGCTCCCAAAGCTTTCCGCCGTCGCGGCTGCGGTAGACGCCATCCAGGGCGCCCGCCACTACGACCTTGGGGTCGGAAGCCGAGACCGCCATGGCGCGCACCGACTTGCCGTGCATGGCCGGCAGAGCCTCCCAGTCTTTGCCACCGTTTTTACTGCGGAAAATTTCGCCAGCACTCTGATCTTGCACGCTCCAGGCGGAAACGAAAATGGTTTTGGAGTTGTGCGGATCGATCGCAATGTGATCGAGCACGTAATCGTCGCCACTTCCCAGTTTGGCAAATCGCGACCAGTTATGGCCACCATCCTCCGAGACGAAGATCACTCCCGTACTCGTACCCAGAAAAACGCGGTTCGGGTCATGCGGATCATAGGCTAGGCTGCGGACGTCGCCTCCGTCTGGACCCAGAACGGCCCATTGGCGCGTGCCCGCGCCAGCCGCGCATATTGAGCCCAACACCAACATCGCCAGCAGCTTCAGCCAAGCAGATTTCATAACGGTTTCGTCCCCGAGCGAGAGAGTTGGATATGCGCACCTAGCCTGACAGTGTACCCCGAGCGCAGCAAGTTACTGAAGGACTGAAGGACAGGCTAAAAAAGAGCCGGTCGACATCGCCGACCGGCCCTCTGACTCTACCGACCTTAGTGCGCTTTCTTCTTGGCCCGCGGCTTGGGATGATCCGGAACCGCTAGCACTTTGGCCTCGTTCACCGGTTCAGTGCCGGTCGAGTCGAAGGTCGCGCCCGGAGGCACGATCCAGTACTCGGCCGTCTTGCTGCCAGCGCTGCCGGTGCGCACTTCGACGCGGCTGGGATCAATCCCCTGCTTAGCCTCGCCGCCCACCAGGTACGCTTTGGAATTGACGGCGCGTTCTGCCGCCAGATTCTTGCGTCTTTCGGTCGGCTCTGCATTCCCGACGATTACCAGCTTGTTGTCGGGATTCTGCTGCAGGTTCTTGGCTACGTCATCCAGGATAGCCTTGCAGGTGTTGTCGACGCGCCACGGCTTCACGTTGTTGGGGAAGTCACACTGGCTGAGTTTCGACGCCTTCGGGGGTGGCGGTGGCGGATTCTCTACCGTCACTGGCGTCGAGGCTTGCCCGGTCAGACCGCGTGAGTCGGTGCAGCTGGCGCCGACGGTGATCGTACCCGGCGATGTGCCAGCGGTGTCCAGCGTGGCCGAATTGCCACTGCCAGAAATGTTTCCAGCGCTCGCCGTCCAGCCTGAGACCGAGACGGGCACGCCATCCGGGCTGGTGCAGTTGCAGGTTACGGTTACGCTCGCCCCGGCCTGCACGTTCGTCGGACTAGCCGAGCAGCTCATGGTGGGCGGGTTCTTCGGCGGCAGCGGCTTCACCGTGAAGCTAGCCGTGCAGCTCGCCTCGTTGTTCTTCTTCGCTTTGGCGTCGGTCACATGGGCGGTGACGGTGTAGCTGCCCGGTGCTGCGCCGTTGGTGTCGATCTGCGCGGTCGTGTCTTTCCCGGTAATCTGACCTCCGTTGCCGGTCCATGCATACGTGACCGTATGCTTGGGGTTGAAGTTGCTGACCGCAACGGTCGCGGTGATGGGCTCACCCACCATCACTTCATTGGGCTGCACCGAGCAGCTGGCAGCCGGCGTTGGCTCCGGCTCTCCACCCCAGCTAATTACCAGCCCGGTGCGCGCCCGGACCCCTTCAAACGAAGGGCGCCGGAGATCGGGAAACTCGGGGGCAACAAAATCAGCATAGTTGTGCCGGCCCCAGACATAGTCGACTCCAAACAGACGCCACGCGAAATGCTTGCTAATTGGCAAATCCATACCGCCGCCCAGAACCGCTCCAATTCCATTGTTTGAGTTCAGGCCGTAGATGCTTACGCGATTCAGACTTACCAAAGAATGCAAGAAGAAATTCGCACCGTCTGTGCGCCAGATGAAGCGCGGCCCGATCGAATATTCGCTTTCGTGCGGCGCTGACGGGACTTGGTTGCTCCCCCCGTTCACCCCTACATCGAATTCCGCTCCCCAATGCGGATCGAAATTGTAAGTGAAGGCGGCGCCTCCTCCCCTCGTCATGTCCGGTACATTGTAGGGAGTGGGATTGTTGGGATCCCCGCCGGGTGCAGGAACCGTGCCGCCCGGATGCAGATATTGATACCCGAAAAAAACGTCATATTTTGGATTGTAGTCGCTCTGCGCCAGCGCCGGACTCGAGATGAGCGTTATTGCCAGAGCAATCAACAGGCCGGCTACGATCCGACCCTTCCGCAGTTCCGAACAAAGTGACATTCCGTCCTCCAATAGTTTGCGCGGTGTAGCTGCGCATTGCTGCGCCCGGCCGCGCTGAAGAGACAACACAAGTTCAAAGCTTGCACAGGACTGCACACCGGGAAGGGCAATTCTAACGCACAGCAATCTTAAAGCGAAAGACTGATTTTCAAGAATTGCCTAGTATGACAACAGATTTTGAGGCTTCGCCAGTCTCAAATTGACATTACAATTACAGCAGATGGCCGCTCCTACACGCGGCTGGGTTGAAATTAGCGGCCTCCCTCCCTTGCCCGACGGGAAGCTGACCGGTATGGTTGTAGTCTCCTTGCTGCACACAGCAGTGGGCAGAAGAAAACCACTTCAGCAGTGGACGCGAACTAAGGGATGAGCCACGAAAAGGTACTAATCGTCGAAGACGAAGAGAACGAGCGCACGGGCCTGGCCGAGTTAGTTTCCTCTTGGGGGTATCGCGCCGAAACCGCCCGCGATGGCGTGGACGGCTTGGAGAAGGCGGCGCAATCGAATCCGTCCATTGTGGTTACCGACCTCAAGATGCCGCGCATGGGAGGCATCGAACTGCTCGAACGATTGGGGGAGCAATCCCAGGCCATGGCAGTCATTCTGGTAACGGCGCAGGGCACCATCGATAGTGCCGTGCAAGCCATGCGCATGGGCGCTTATGACTACATCACCAAACCAATCGACACGAACCGCCTGCGCACGATGCTGCAAAACGCAGCCGCGCTGCTCGGAACCCGCGCGGAACTGGAGAGTGCCCGGCGCAAGCTGCGGGATTCCGGCTCCCTCGGCCAGCTCAAGGGGGCATCGCGCAAGATGCAGGAAATTTTCCGGCTCATCGAGTTGGTCGCGCCCAGCACGGCGTCGGTGCTGATTACCGGAGCTAGCGGTACGGGCAAGGAACTGGTGGCTCGCACCATCCATCAACTAAGCCCCCGCCGCGAGCGGCCCTTCGTCGCCATCAATTGCGCCGCGATTCCTGAAACCTTGATCGAAAGCGAGATCTTCGGCCACGAAAAGGGCGCCTTCACGGGAGCGCTCGAACGGCGCACGGGCTGCTTCGAGCTGGCCGAAGGGGGCACCATCCTGCTCGACGAAATTGGCGAAATGCCCGTGGGCACCCAGGCCAAGCTGCTGCGCGTGCTCGAAGACCACAAGCTGCGCCGCCTGGGCAGCAAAGTGGAAACCGCGGTGGACGTGCGCGTGCTGGCTGCCACGAATAAAGTTCCGGACGATGCTGTCGCCAGCGGGGAATTGCGCAACGATCTCTATTACCGGCTCAACGTCTTCAACATCCACATGCCTCCGTTGCGGGAACACAAGGAAGATGTTGCCGATCTGGTCCAGCTTCTTTTGTCGGAAATGAGCGCGAAGCACTCCCGCAAGGTTGCCGCGGTAAGCGAAGCGGTGCTGAATATGTTCAACAATTATTCCTGGCCGGGAAACGTCCGCGAGTTACGCA
>Ga0302325_10030643_pt1 | contig 11087 bp, 7 predicted proteins | sample Palsa_T0_2_FD_201948 | JGI IMG/M metagenome (GOLD analysis project Ga0302325, IMG submission 201948) | Peat permafrost microbial communities from Stordalen Mire near Abisko, Sweden - Palsa_T0_2 | ecosystem: Environmental > Terrestrial > Soil > Palsa > Peat permafrost | place: Sweden: Abisko...
ACTTCTGCGCCAGCACCGGGTCATCAGCGATTCCTGGGGCGGGATGCTGGGCCAGGTCTTCGCCGGTTCGCCCGGCTTGACCGCCACGCGGATTCGTCAGGAGGGGAAACTCGCCGAGCGGATCAGCGAACTGGTCGCGCAATGGAACGGCTGCCCGGTGTGGAAGCAGAGCTCCGCACGGCAGCGACTGGAGCGGGTACGCGACAAGCTCTGGCAGGATGGCGACAAATGGGCTTTCGTCGCCGAACCCGCGGATTGCCTCAAGGGCTCGCCCGAGTCCGACATCTCGATTACCAATCCGCAGATCTGGAAAGTCGGGTTCTACATCTTGAGCAGGCTGCTGTGGCCGCTCGCCGTGCTGGTGCTCGCCGTGTTCGTCGCCGCCTTGGGCTACTGGGTGGCGTTGCTCGTGCCGCCGTGGCCGGTGTGGGTGGACCTCGGCGCCTGGGGCGCGCTGACGTCGAGTCCCTGGCTACCCTGGGCTCTTTTCCTCGCCTGGAAATTGACCTGGCGGGTCGTCGAAGGTCTCGTCATTTTGCTTCTGCTCTTCTTCGCCGCCGCCTACTGGCGGCTGCGTTACCTGGAAAAAACGGATCCCGTTGACCATCAGACGCCGCCCTCGCACCGGGTTGAGGAGCTGATGCGGGTAGAGAATTTCTGCGCCCAGAATCACCTTGCTTCGGTCTCTCGCCTAAAGCCCAGCCTGTTGCGGCGACTTACCTTGCGCATCGCCTTCATCGTCGTCGGAACGGGCCAATTCGTCTGCGCGCCCGGCTTCCTTGGCAAGAATGGCGTCATTCACTTCGCGCGCTGGATGCTCTTGCCGCATACCGACCAGATGCTCTTCTGCTCCAACTACGACGGGACATGGTCAGCCTACGTCGGCGACTTCATCGCTGACGCGCCTACCGGCGTGACAGCGATCTGGAGCAACTGCGTCGGATTTCCCCGCACGACGAACCTTTACGCCGATGGCGCCGACAACCGCGATCAGCTCGTACCCTGGGCGCGGCGGCAGCAGCATCCGACTCGGTTCTGGTATTCCGGTTATCGCGACCTGACCGCGGCACGCATCCGCATCAATGCCGCCATCCGTCAGGGCGTGGCCGAGGCCGAGTCGGACGCCGACTGCCGCGACTGGCTGGCCCTGTTCGGCTCTTCCCCGCTGCCTGCCGGCACGCTGCGCACAGCCGAGATACCGACGCTGGTTTTTGGCGGCCTTTCCCCGCTGGCCTTTGCCGAATGTCACCTGATCGAGTTCGGCAACGACGTCGCCCAATGCAAGAAATGGCTCGAGCAAGCGGCGGATCAGGCAGCTTACGGTGAAATGATTCCCGACCAACGATCCGCGGTCGTCGTTGCACTTTCAGCCACTGGGCTAAAAAAGCTTGGTATGTCAGAAGACGCATTGGCAACCTTCCCGCCCCCATTCCAGCAAGGCATGTGGCCGGATTGGCGCGCGCGTGAACTGGGCGACATCAACGGCAACGCACCCATTCATTGGCTTTGGGGCAATGAAGAGTGCCAGGTTGACGTGGCGGTGGTTATTTATGGAATGACAAGCTACGACCTGGGCGTCGCGGGGGCCAGTTTGATGAACCTGGTAAGCCCGTTGGGACACAAGGTGGTGCGTACGCTTCGGCTGGCGCCCCTGCCCGGCAAGCTGACCGGGGGCCAACGTTCGCAGCGAGAAGCCTTCGGCTTTACCGATGGCATTTCGCAGCCGATCATTAATGGGACGCCGAAGTCACGGGTGGCCAGCAACCGGATTCACGTGATCGAAGCCGGGGAGATCGTCCTGGGTTACCCGGATAATACCGGCAAGATTCCGCCATCCCCTTCGATTGCAGACCACTGTGATCCGGATCATTTCCTTCCCGATGCCGGTACGGACCCGTTCCGAACACGACCGGACGCCGCGCATTACGAAGGGAATGGTCGTCGCGACCTGGGCACGAGCGGCACGTTTCTCGTCATGCGCCAGCTGGATCAGGATGTGGCCGCGTTTGAAGGCTGGCTCGACACCGTGGATTCGCAGGTTCCGCCAGGCACGTTCGTTACGAAGGTCAAGGAGGCGGTCGCTGCGAAACTCGTCGGTCGCTGGAGAGACGGCACGTCGCTGGTGCGCCATCCCTTGTACCCGGGGGCGGTGAAGAAGTCTGGCACCGCTCCCGATAACGATTTCATGCTGGGGGCGGAGGATCCAGGAGGACTCAAATGCCCATTCGGGGCGCACATTCGGCGGGCGAACCCGCGCGACACGCGCTTTCCCGGTGAGGCCGACGAAATCGCGACCGTCAACCGGCATCGAATCCTGCGCGTCGGGCGTGCCTACGGCCCTATCCGTACCAGAGACCCCGGTCAGGGCCTGTTGTTCATGTGCCTCAACGCGGACATCGAGCGCCAGTTCGAATTCATCCAGAAGACCTGGCTGCTGAACCCTCACATCCAGGGCTTGCGCAACGAAGTCGACCCGGTCATGGGGCAGGGCGACAGGACCATGACCGTGCCGACGGCAATGGGCCCGCTGCGGCTCAAGATCGGCAAGGACATTCCGGATTTCGTGCGCACGAGGGGCGGCGGCTACTTCTTCCTTCCGGGGCTTTCGGTTCTCCGCTACCTCTCGCAACCGCTCAATCCGGGACCAGCGTCGACGGCGGCTGCGAGCGCGCAAGCACCAAGCAGTTAGCTGATGAGCCGCCAGTGCGCGATCGCCGCGGCAAACCACTCGTGCCCGATATCGCATCGCAGGTGCGCACCCATCTGAATCGGCTGGTTCGGGATCTTGTTGGCGAGCCACAGGTCGCACATCTTCCAGTTTAGCTCAACGTCGTCTCTCGTCATGGCATCCGAGGGCATTTCGACGAGGGCTTGAAATTCTGAATCGGAGAGGCCACCCGGCAAACTCCAGGCGCCGGTCGACGCATTCCACAACGGCCGCACCAGGGGACAGAGGCGAACGAGGTTGCCCTGGACGCTTGGCTGGTTCGCAGAAGGCATGGGTTGGCGCAGCGCGACGTGAGCATGAAAAGTCGCGGCGTCGGGCGGATCGTCGACTATCACTGTCGCAACCTTCTCTATGGCGGCGAACTGACAGGTGCCGTCGAGGACCTTGCCCAGCGGCGGGGGGGCGCCGTCGGTGATCAGCGGCTGCGCGCTCGTTCCGGTGCCGATGCTAAGCACCACCATGCTGCTCGCTTCCTGAGGCTGGTTGGCGAGGGCTTCGAGGACGGCCGCGAGTACCGGGTTGTTGTAGCCGGCCAAGGCACCGTCCCAGAAGCGGTGCCCCGAGAATTCGGCCGGACGGTCGAAAAAGATGATCGGCGCGTTGGTCGAGGCGTGGACCGACTCGACCAACGTGGCATCGATCGCCGGCTCGGAGCTCTTCGCGCGGCTGGCACGGTTCGATCGAAAAAACACCGCGCGCTCACGATCGTAGTCGAATGCCGTGACGAGCAGATTGACGTCGCAATCGAGAACCTTTGGCCAATCCTGTATCGGTATCGCCGAGGGGGGCGGCTTGCCAGGCTGTGCCTTGCGATCAAACATCCGCTTCAGGGCCTTGAACTTGCCTCGCGACGAGTAACGCGGCAGAACGTCCCGCAGTAGCGGGACGCTGGCCACCCACCGCGGACAGTACAACCGCCGCAGCACCGCGGGATCGTGGTAGAAGGCCGCGATTTCGCCCGGCGTGTAGTTGCAGCAGAGCGCCGTCAGCACGAGACTGCCGCCCGAGTTCCCGGCGGCGTAGTCGAACTTGCGGATGATGTCGCGCCCCGGCGTGTCGGCCCCGTAGATCTCGCCCAGCGTCATCGCATGCACGCCGGCCCGGGTACCCCCTCCATCCAGCGACAGAATTCGGATCATGGCGAGGACCCTCCAGCAGCGGGAAATGAGCGGCTGATGCACCCCTGTCCCGGCGCTATTTGTAGTGACACCCGCAGGATACGTCAACTGCGGGTGCACGGCGGCAAGACGGAGTCGAATCTTCACGCTCCTGCCGTCGAACTTTCGACAGGCAGCGGGAGATCATGCGGGTAGTCTTAACTCGCGCTCGGATGCAAATTATCGTGTTCCGACAGCTTCGGGTAGCGCAGGAAGAATCTTACTGAGGAGATAGGCCATGAACCGCTACAACCCAGGTACTCCGCGCAAGACGTTAGCCTTGGCGGCCGTAGCTATCACGACCCTAACGTTCGCGTTACTGGTCTTGGTGCCTGCGGAGATGGGATATGACGAGCAGGGCTCTCCCACAGTGATTGCCATGCACGATCTGGCGCGGTGGATGGCCCGTTCGTCACGGCCGACCGTGCCAGACCAGTTGCCTGTACGCTCGGCGAAGCCTCCTGGCGAGATGGTCGCCAAAGGCTAGAGCTGCGTGCTATTGCCCCGCCCGATCGATGCGTTTGCGCGCGTCGGTCGGGCGAGCGCGCTAAGGACTGTTCTTACATTGTTCCGCCATGTCAGGGCAACATGCGTCCAGGAAGTCGATGGCTGCGCGCACGCAAGTCACTGGAGCCCGGGGTCATTATGGGGCGGTTCGCAGCGCGCCACGCAACGCCTTACTCTCACCGTGCAGCGGCGCGGCGCGCTGCCGACGGCGGCCGACCCTTGTCGGTTGTGGCTCGTCCCCATTCAAATCGCCCCGATTGGTACCAACGCACGCTTTTTTTCTCCCCTGATCGGCAGTCTTCGGGCGTGATTTGGGCATAATGCGTGCACACACTCGGTTGAGGGCTTCGGAAAGCGTGGGCGGCGCCTGATCCGCCCGGGCCTGTACCCATCATTTCCGCGGAACCCCAATGCCATGAAAGCCACCGTATGGGTTGTTGGGTTGATATGGGTGACGGGAAGTAGTGGCGCCATCTCGGCAACTCAAGCCACCGACCTGGCGCTTCTCGGTCGGGCATCGCTCATCAAAATCACTGAAACGCCGCTCCTCATTGGCCAGGCCCCCATTGGGTTACATCTCGAGTTGCAGATTGAGATGCCCAACGCGTGGCTGGAAAAATACAACCCCAATTGTGCGAAGTTAATAAAGGGAAGTCGGGGGTTCAGAGCGGGATTCGGGGAAGCGCGCCTACCGGTTGCCTTCGGCATAGATCTTGTTGCATTTAGCCAAACGACATGTGTTGCCTCCGCGATAGATGGCATGACCACCCTGCAATTTTCCAGCGACCTCTACCCGCCGGCAGTCCTTTGTGACGTTCCCCGTTATCCGTGTCCCGCGGGCGCTTCATTTGCGGACAATCCCGCCAGGATTTGCATTCAGCCTAATGAACTAGACCGGCCCGAGCTTGTGCACACCCCATTTCACTTCCGATACGCAGGTGCGGACGGGGAATACGGCTTCGATGTGGTGTTTCCTGATGATCCGAATCCTGCTCCCTTCAAAACGCAACTCATCGGGGGCATGCAACACTTACGTGACAGCGAATTCTGGAGGGCGGCAGAGCAGAACCTAGCGCCCAAACACCTGCAGGCGTCTGGCTACAACGCTTGCAGCGCGGACAAGGGATATGCGAATGATCCACATAGTTGTTATTGCGCGAGCGATGAATTTCTAAATAAGTTACCGAAATAGTTTCAGGCCGACCGAACGCTGTCGTCGAAAGGCCCGGATTGCACCTCCGGTCCGGGCCAAACCGATTGAGGCCAGTAGTACCACGCAGAAATCCACATTCAGAACCGCGGCACATTGCCTGTGCCTTCGAGCGGTACCCAGAAGTTGATCCAGTCGCTGCACGCGACGGAGGGAGAGCTTCCGCCCCCGTTGAAACGTTGGCGATTAGCCCTTCGGTTGCGAATCCAATCGGCGCGGGCTCCCATGAATGGTCGTTGGGACCAAGGGCGTGGGTTATCATTAACCCATGGAACGAATCGTCCGGGGCGCACACCTGATCCTCGCAAGTCACACGGTGAGCGGACATGCGTTGGGCTAGGCGGCTTGCTGCCGCCATGCTTCTGCTTTCGTGCGCTCTCGCGGCACCGGCTTCCCACGCGGTTGAATTGATCCTGACCGCACGGGCTGCAACCCGAGCCTTTAGCGAGGCGTCCTTCAAACGCGACGGCAAGCACGATCTGATTCAACCCTCCACGTGCGACTATACTTACCTGGAACGGCCCGAAGTGGGCTTCGCGAATGATCGCGTGACCATTCGGCTGCACTTCGCCGCTCGCGCCGGCCAGGAAGTGGCGGGCCAATGCGTCGGTCCAGGAGAGGCCTTCTGGCTCACGATCTCGGGCACACCCTACGTCGACGGTGCCATCGTCGGAGTCAAGGATGCGCACATCGTCGAGATCGACAACCCATCCTATCGGGTGCTGCTGGAAGCCGCGCTGCAGGGGCTCGTCCGTGGGCTCCGCCACGACGTGGGTGCCTCGGTGCGGGAAGCATTCGCCAAAGACGTGAATCACTATCGGCTTAGCGTCAACAACCTGGCGATTACGAATCTCCGCGCGCGCGACAACCTGCTTCGCGCGACGATCGACTTCGAGTTGACCGGCGATGCCGCGCAATGAATGAAAAGGGTTTGCGTGGGCTAGAAGGAGCCTTGGCCTCGGCGCGGGCGGCAAAATCGGCAGCGCATGCGTCATGAGTGACGTGAAAAGCTTACTCGAGCAGGTCGTAGCCCAAGTCCCCCAATTCGCAGCCGACCTGGTGGAGCTCTTCTCGGGGCCGAAGCGCTTCCTTGCCGCCCGAGATCTGACCGACCCGGCAACGCAGAAGCGCGCGCTCATCTTCTATGTGCTCTCGATGCTCTTTGCCTTCGTGCTCTACCTTCCGTTCCAGCCACCGGATGCGAACGTCACGATCTATGTCACCAAGCTCTTGGTCTACGACATCGTCTCCACGCTCGCCTTCACCTTCCTGATCCTGCTCTCGTGGAAGATCGTGGGCGGCAACGCGCCGCTCAAAGCCTACTTCGTCATCACGCTCTATGCGAGCGCGATCATGACCGTGGTCGTAGCCCTCGGGGCGCTGGTGAGCAAGGGTGTGTTTCGCGCCTACGCGCCGGACGAGCTTCCCGCCTTCATCGACCTGATCGACCGGGCGATGTTCATGGACTACCACGCGCTCGATGCTCGCTTGCTTGAGGCGGGCGTCTTGCCCTGGGCGCTGCTGGTCTTCTTGATCGTCGGGTTGATACCGTGCTGGACGTATATCGTTCTTTTCTGGGGCAGCTACCGGCAACTCAACGGCCTGTCACGCGCGCGCAGTTGCTTCGCCTTCCTGGCGTGCGCGATTTTGTCGCAACCGTGGGCCTTTTTGGTAGGTCTCGGTGCGCGTGCCATGGATCTCATGATCTTCTAGTCACGCGGGCAGGCCCGCGCGGCGCAGCGCATGCGACCAGATTTTCCCCGTTTCATACGATGCGGCCGGCGAGCGGTCCATATAACGACTGACGGTCAGCGACGGGTCGAGTTGGCGCAGTTCGGCCAGGCTCGCGCGCGCATCATCCATGCGTCCTAACTCCGACGAGGCGATCGCGATCACACGCAGGGTCGAGGCGTGCGTACGATTGGTGCGTAATGAACGCCGCGCCAACTCGATCGCTCGTTCATAATCCCGGGCCGCCAGCGCCGCGGTGGCACGCAGCGAATCGTAGTAGTAGCGCAACGGGTCGAGCGGCGAGAGTTCGATCGCTCGATCCGTTTCCTCGACCGCCTCATGCCCGCGTCCCTGGAACGCCCACAAGGTGCCACGGTGCAGCCGGGCGAGCCCGTCGCTGGCGTTGTTTTCCAGCGCCAGGTCGTAGCTGACCTGGGCTACGTCATGCCGGTGCAGCAGGTTCGCGTGCACGAGCCCGTTCACCATCTGCGCGAGCGAGTCGACAGCGTCGATGTCGAGTGCGCGGTTGATCCACCCCAGAGCGGCGCACGCCTCGCGTTCGAGGTCCGTGAACCAGCCCTGCGTTACCTTGAACACGTGCCATTCCGCGAGATAGGCATACGGCGCCGCGTATCGCGGGTAGCGCTCGATGAGCTGCTCGAAGGCCTGCCGGCTCTTGCCGAAAGCCTGCGGGTCGGTGCGGTGCATCAGGCCGATTCCGCCCAGGAGCAGGGTATACGCGTCGAGGTTCGGCAACGCGCGCGATCTCGTCCGTTGGATCTCGGTATTCATGAGCGCCGCGGCGACACCCGCCACGATCTCCGTGACCAGAGAGTCGTCTTGCGCAAGCAGTCCGCCGAGCCTGCTCTTGAGGCGATGCGCCCAGACGATCTCGCGGTCACGCGTGTCCGCGAGCTCGACGGTGACGATCAAGGTATCGCCCGATACGCGATATGCACCCGAGAGCACATAGGTCGCACCGAGCAGCGCGCGGATGTCGTCTAACTGCGCCTTGCGCCCGCGTAACGCCGTTGTCGACAGTCGCGACACGACGCGTAGCTCGGGCGAGTGCGAAAGCGCAACGATTACTTCGTCGGCGATGATCTCGCCCACGCTGTGGTGCGAAGGGTCACCGCCGTGCAACGTGAATGGAATGACTGCCAACGTCGGACGCGTCGCGGACGGAATCTCGATCCCGGGCGGCCGCGCGCTGAACGGACCCAACCGGTACGCTCGCAACGGTGCGTCAATATGCTTGAGGTGGCACAGACCCAGATCGACAACGTCTGCGCTCGGGCCCGCGATGAGTTGCTCGCGCACGGCGGCTGAGATCACCGTTTCGCCTGGCCCCGCAAGCGCCGCAAGGCGCGCCGCGACATTGACGCCATGGCCGTAGAATGCGACGTCGTCAGTCAGGACTTCGGCCGCATGGATGCCGATGCGCAACAGAACGCGATCTTCGATAGCGACGCGTTCGGACAACTCGGATGCGCGGCGATGCAGCGCGCGCGCACACTCGGGGGCATCGCGCGGGTTGGCAAAGGCAATCATGAGACCATCGCCCAGCCGTTGCAGCAATTGGCCCCGATGCAGCGGAATCGTCTCGTTCGAGGCCTCGAGCAGCAGGTCGCGGATGCGCGCGGCGGCGGCAAATTCGTCGCGCTGCATCAGACGGACCGATTCCACGACGTCGGCAAAAACAATGGCCCGGGTCGCGTAATGGAGCACGTCGACGGACGCCTTGCCTCGCCCCGACATGCTATTGCCACTGCCCATTTGCGGTTCCCTCCCTGCGACTATCGCAGGAGGCCTTAAGTAAGCCACAATTCCACTCCTCTTGGAACGTGTCATCTCTTTGAGATTATGCGATGCAGGATGCTTGCAGCCGGCAACCCCCTCCCGGGGCGAACCGCGCCCGCTTACGGTCTGCTGACGCCCTGTTTTGGTGCGCCATGGCGGATCCAGTCCTGGCGGCCGATGGCAGGCATCTATTAGAGCCATGACCCGCAAACGCCAACGCGCGCTGATTCGAACTTTGTGCGGCCTGGGGTTGCCCGCGCAAACGCTCGCGCCGTCGCTTTTGCCGGCGCTGCGGGTGCTGATCGCCGCACACTCCGCGGCCGTCTTTTGGGTCGACGACCGCTTCGAGATGACAGGACTCTACGCCGAGCGACTGCTCCCGCCGGCGGAAATGGCCGTGTACTACAAGAGGCACTATCAGGATGCGGCAACGGGCTTTCCGAACGCGTTTCGAGCGCGCGCGGATGGCGCCGACCCGGTGTCTGCCATCACGCTCTCCGAGGCCGACCAGGCGGGTGATTATTTTCGCGAGGTGCTTTCGCGCCTCGATGCACACCAAATCCTGTACGGCGTTCTTCGCGACGGATCGCGGCCGATTGGGCAGATAAGCTTCTATCGCGGAGCCAGCGATACCGGATTCAGCAGCCGCGACAAGGAAATGCTGCGTGGCCTGTTGCGCTACCTTTCGCTGGGGCTGCGGCCGCAGCCCGCGACGGCACGACCGTCAGCGCAGACGGAAGCGGTAGAGGAATGGCTCGGTATCATCGCCAAGGATGGGTCCGCGATCAGCGCACCGTCCGACTGGTTGCGCCTGGTGCGACTCCTGGCGATAGAGAAGGTCACACCGCGAACGGCCCACGATGAGTTGCGCGTCGTCCAGGAATTTCTGCAGCACATCTGCGAGGGTCTTGACGCGACCGACGTTGGAGCTGTCGACCAAGTCGATTCTGAGCACGATTCTCCATGGGGCAGGTTCCGCATTCGTGCGTTCCGGCTGCCTGACACGGAGGGGCAGCGGCAGGAGCAGGTGGGGCTCCTGATTGGAAGGTACGAGCCGCGCACGCTGGCGCTTGCCCGGGGCACGGGCGCCTCGCGCCTGTCCCCGCGACAGCGCGAAGTGGCGCTGCTTTTGGCTGAAGGCAAGAGCAACAAGGAAATCGCGGGCGAGCTGGGTCTCCAGCTCAATACGGCGAGCTATCACGTCAAGCAGGTCTTTACACGGCTCCAGGTTCACCACCGCGACCAGATCGAACAGGTGCTCTTGCGCCTTGCGCACGAGGGAATCGTCGAACGTCGTTCCGACGACGACGCCCGCGTCACCCGCAGCGACTAGACGGCCCCTGTCGGGGGCGTCGATGCGGTCGCGCTTGCTCCGCGATCCGAAGGCTGCCTCGCCGAGGCGGGCAAGCACAAGCTTCGCTCTCCGCTGCCTGAAGGTGAATTCGTCGCTTCGTTTGGCGTTCGCCTGGTCATCACGCGCTGCGAATCCAACGCAACTCGATTACCCCCCGAATAGGTAGGAATTCGTGCGTTGCATTGCTACGGACGCCCCTCTAAGTTGGGTATGGGTGTCCCGTCCTGGGACCACCCTTCACTCATTAAAGGGAGTCAGCAATGAAAGCATTGGTCACAGCAGTTGCGCGCAGAGTCACACTCGTCCGTCGCCCGGCCTCGAACACGGTTCGAGTCGAAGTCGGTAACGGCGCCATCGCGCCCAAGGTCGCGCTTCACCGCGCGAAGACGCCGGTCAAGGTGGAAGTTGGGAACGGTGCGATCGCGCCCAAAATCGCGCTTCACCGCGCGAAGACGCCGGTCAAGGTGGAAGTTGGCAACGGCGCCATCGCGCCCAAAGTCGCGCTTCACCGCACGAGGACGCCAGTCAAGGTGGAAGTTGGCAACGGAGCGATCGCGCCCAAAGTCGCGCTTCACCGCACGAGTGCGCCGAACCAGGTGG
>Ga0302325_10030647_pt1 | contig 11086 bp, 8 predicted proteins | sample Palsa_T0_2_FD_201948 | JGI IMG/M metagenome (GOLD analysis project Ga0302325, IMG submission 201948) | Peat permafrost microbial communities from Stordalen Mire near Abisko, Sweden - Palsa_T0_2 | ecosystem: Environmental > Terrestrial > Soil > Palsa > Peat permafrost | place: Sweden: Abisko...
TTCCGCCACTGCGACGCTCAACGGGACGGGGGCGATTGCACCGGGGATCGAAACTGCTCCGACGAGTACGGTGCAGTTTGGAACCACTGGCGTAGGACAGACGGGTCAGCAAGTACCCGTAACAATTACGAACGTTGGCACGGCTGCGGCGCTAACTGGCCTGATTCCGGCTCTGGATTCAACGGCCACGATGAATGGCTTTGGGCTCGGCAGTAATAGCTGCGGAGATACTCTGGCGCCGGGAGCAAGTTGCACGATCAATGTAACGTTTATGCCCACGTCTGCCGGCACGCTCACCGGGTCATTGACGCTGAAGAGCGCAAACGGCGGAAGCAGCGTGAGCCTGCAACTGGTCGGGCTTGGATTTGATTTCCGGTTCACAATTGTCGGCAATAACTCGGCCACGGTAGTTCAGGGTCAAACTGCGTATTACACTTTTGCTCTGACGACGATTGGTGGAGTGACGCCTGGGACAGGGAGTAAGTTCACTTTTCAGTGCGCGAACCTGCCTGCCAATGCTCTCTGTCTTTTTAATCCTGCACAGTTAGGAGTGCCACTTACCAACGTAACCGGAAATGTGCAGTTAGGCATTGATACAGGCTCGGCAGCCCAGGCTTCGAGTGGTAAAAGGAAGGGATGGAGGGATCGAGTTTTGATGATTGGTGGTCTGATGGCTCTGCCGCTTTGGTTGCGGAGACGAAGGATACCGAGGCGTGTATTATTGCTTGGCCTGATCTGCTCCGGTGTTACCGGGTTGATCTGCGGTTGCGCGGGGTCTAGCGGCTCGTCCGCGGAGGTCCACCTGGGAGGAGGAACACCTTCCTCGAGTTACACCGTAATGGTATCGTCGAGCGCAAACGGAGTTGTGCATAGTTTGCCAGTTACTCTCATTGTTAACTAGTCGAAGAGAGATATGTTTTGAATCAAGACTTATTCAGGGTGCCTACTGCTTTGCCTCGATAGCAATTGCTCCGGAGAGCGCGAAATGCGTTGGCTGAAAGTAGTTACACGAGCCTGAACGAGTATGGGCGAAAGCGGCGAACGATGCAGGGTTCACCGAAGAATGGAAAGAAGATGTTGATCTGCGATAATCAACATCTTCACGGAAGGGAAAGTAGCAGATGCGCTGGAATCACGCGGATGATACGTGAAGCGGTATCCATAACGAGGGCCAGAGATGGGAGCAATTCCGCGCTCGGGACGTGCGGCGGGCAGAATGGAGACAGGAGAACTTTCATGTTGACTCACTGGGACTCGCAGCGAGACTGGCAGTGACCGGGCAAGATTCACAAAGACCTACGGAGCCTCATGAAGTGCCACGCAATTGTCTGGCCACTTGTGGCGGCTGTGCAGACATATGGATTAACTGAATTCCAATTACTTGTTTGCATTTTACAAATGGGAACGTCGGCGAATTTGCGCTCGTTCAAGACTTGACAAAATCGACTTATCCACAGGAATGGGATATTCTTGAGACTATGGCAATTGAAGGAATTATCGCTCAACTAGATGCGGAGATCGCGCGGCTCTATCAGGTGCGCAATCTTCTTTCGGCGACTGGCAAGGTCGAAGCCAAGATTACAGCCGTTAAAGGTACTTCTACGAAGCGGGGACAGGGCAGATCCAAGGCAGCGCAAAAAGCGAAGGGCGTCGTGAAGCGCGTACTAAGTCCGGAGGCACGCAAGGCCATTGCGGACGCGCAGCGGAAGCGCTGGGCAGCGCAAAAAGCGAAGACAAAGAAGGAAGCTTAGGATAGAAGAAACGGTTTCATTTGCATCTCTGCCGTTCCGGCGTACGAAAAGAGATTTATCTTGATGGTGGGCCTTTACGATAACACTATAAAAACCATTCAAAGATGAAACCGATTCCGCTAAATCATAACTTCTTTTGCCCTTAAGAGAAAATGCAATTCCAATAGACCGCAATCTCTGATTGCGGTCTATGCGCGGTCCGGATATGAAAAGTTTTAGCGGATCGGGAGAAGGTTCGTCGAGGCTAATCGATCTCCGGCTCGATCAGGCCTTGATTTCAATCTCCCTGGATTTCACTCTCGGTGGTGCGTTGATCCTGAGAGTCGATAGTCCTGGAACAGGTCAGCCATGCTTCAAGTCAAGCCTCGGGTTGAAGGTCTGGTCGCGTCTTGCGGACCGGTGCAAGCAGGCCGGGGACGGTTTACCTGAAGGCGGTCTACCAGAACTCGACGGCGCGGACCCGGGGCGGACCTGAGTGACCGTCGATGACCTGCGTTTCGATGACGGCCTCCACATTCATGTTGCGCCAGTTGGCTGGAGCGTCGTGGAGGAGTGCATCCAGATACGCCGGATTGGAGATGAGTTCGCCGGCTGCTTCAGTGCCTTCTTCGGAGATGCCGGCGGCGATGACTACGGGTTGGCCGGTCAGGGAGTCGCGGTAACGGGCGACGATGGCGTAGTCGCGGGCGAGCTTTTCGTAAGGCAGGTCCCAGGCGGTGAACCATTGAGTCTTGGTACCGTTCCTGGCCTCCTGCTTACGATCCAATATGAAGGCGTTGCCGTCGATGGAATCGAATCCGAAGCGCAGGTCGCGGGTGAGGCGCATGGTCCAGAGATTGTCGAACGCACCGATGAGGACGGCGGGGCCTTCGCGAAGCTGAGCGAAGCTGGCTTCGGATGCGGCGGAGACACGGAAGGATTTCTTCTGACGCTCAAGGACGTCGGTCATGCGGGTGAGGGTGGTGACATCGGCAAGAGCGAACAGGCCGGACTGGCGGAGACGGAAATAGAGCGGCTCGGCGAGCTTGGGATGTTTGATGGTCTGGGCCGGGTCGGTGTCTCCGCTTGAGTCGCGGGCAGGCTCGCCAAGGCAGAAGGTGACCGTGGCGGGTCCGGCGGTCAAAGGACGCCAGAAGTCGTCGACAGCCTGGTCGGCCGGGATCGGAACGGGAATCCTGGAGCGGCGGTATTGATGAAACCAGTATCCTCCGGCGAGGCCGAGCAGCAGGGTGACAAGAACCAGCAGGATGGTTAGTACTGGATGGGCGCCGTGATGAACAACGGGCTCCCGGGCCAGTGTGGGTGACGGTGCAGCAGATGGTGGGTCTGCGGATAGCGATGGAAGCGACGAGGATGGTTCGATCGAGTTCAACGAGGCATCGAGCGGAGCCAGGAAAGCCGGGAGCGGTTCAGGCGGCTCGACGGTGCGCTGGAAGACAGGGACGTAGGAGCCGGTCGGAAGCTCGATGCGAATTTCATGACTGTGCGCCGGGTCGTAGTAATACTGCGCCAGGCGTTTTCGGATTTCTCCGGCGGTGACCCGGACCACCGGATCGGCGTTGGCGTCATATCCGGGAGGGCGGCCGAAAACCTCCATACCGACGGAGCGCTCCTTGACCTGGTCGGCGTTGCCCTCGAGAGTCTGCTCCACGACGAACCGGAGGAGAGCCGGATAGCGTTTGCTTTGGAAAAAGAGCGGGTGGACGAGGAGAAGGTCGAGTTGCGCAAGAACTGCTTCCCTGTCGGCCAGCGACTTCGGCACCCAGGGTTCCAGGAGGGTGCGGGCGGGACGCGGCGGGGAAATTGCGGAAGCGTTGGCCTCCGCAGGCTGCTTTTGGGGGGAATCCACTCTTTCCATTAGCTCCGAGACCGTATGATACGGAGCGTTTCGCGTCTCTGTCTATTCAACTTACAGGGCAGGCTGCCATTTCGCGTAGATTTGATCGAAAATCTATGATTTTCTGTGCCATTGAGGGAATTCGGTGCGAGCGAATCCTCTCTTTGGATGGTTTTGTGGGGGTATAGAACCCCCTCCGCTACCCGATAGAACTTGTGAATCCTTTGGTGGTGACTAGGATCAGAGCTGTACTTCACTGGGACCTCCGCGGTGAAGGTTAGCAGGAAGAGCGCACAGACTGTTTCCTGAACAATCTGGTCAGAAATATGGTCACTCAGTCAGAGCAGCGGTCCGCTCGCGATGAGGGTGTCCGCCGGAGTGGAAAGTCGGGCGTGGGGAAGAGGAGCCCTTCGCCAGGCATTAGGGAATAGACTGCGACGCGACGAGTGCTAAGGACGGCTAAGCCGCTTGCCCTGGGAAGATTGATTCCCGGAAGGGCAGGCGGCATTTTCTTTTGGGCCGCTGTTTCAAAATCCAAAAACAATGAGACAACTGATGCGTGATTCTGGCCTGAACGGGGTTTGATTGAGGGTTCTGCGGATTAGTGACTTCCCAGGTTGAAAACGACATTGATGGTGGTCTCCACTTCAACGGGCTGGCCGTTGAGGAGGTAGGGACGGTAGCGCCATTGCTGGACCGCGTCGATGGCGGCCTGGCGGAGCATGGGGTGGCCGCTGAGGACGCGGAGGTTTTCGATGGTGCCGGTCCTTGAGATAGTGGCGGCGAGAGCGACGGTGCCGGAGACGCCAACGGTGCGAGCGATCGTCGGGTAGACCGGGGTGGTTCGGTGGAGGATATAACCCTCGATGACGCCGCTGGAGACGGGAACGCTACGGATCTGGGCCGGGCGCACGGTCGGTGGAGGGTTGGTGTGGAAGATGCTGGTGGCTGGGCCGTCTGCGCCCTGAACGCCATCGCCTGGTCGATTAATTTCAATGAAGGACGTGGGTGGTGGGGTGGTGTCGGATTCCATTCTGATCGTTGGCGGGATCACCGGCGGGGCAGTGAATGGGTTGCGGATAGAAGCCACCTGAGCAGAGACGGGCTGGCTGGTGTGGGGTTGAGGCTGGGCAGCGAGGGGTGGTGGAGGCGAGTACAGAGCTCGTCGGAGAAAGAGGGCCGGAAGGCTCTCGGGGTGAATGAGCGGGTAAGTGATCAGGACTGCGACGACGGTGAGATTCACGGTGAGGGTGAGAAGTATCCACCTTGAGGTCTGAGTGGTCTGCGCGCTGCGGGAGTGGAAGGTTGCGTCTTCGAACATGATGACCTCCGGGATTAGCAGGTTAGCGCTCGTTCCTCGCCTTGGCGGGTTACCAAGTTAGCGGGTTCTCTGGTGGACGACCCGCGTTGCGATCAGGCCAGGATTCGGCGCTTCTTATGCGGGGGTAGACACCGGAAGGGGCGGGGAAGTTCCTGCGTGGCGGCGGTGGGGTGGTTGCGATAGACTCCAGTCCATTATGGAAATGCGTTTGGGGTCGGCATTACACAGGTTGGGTTGCTGGCGATGGCTGGTAATTGGGGTAGGGCTGGTTGCGCTGGGTTGCCCGATGGGGTGGACGCAGGATGCGGCTGCTTCGGATTCCGCGGCGACTGTGGGTTATATCCACAAGGCTTGGGATGAGCTCTCGCGGTCGATGTCGGATTGCCACTCGCTCAAGGATGTGAAGGTGACGAGCGATCCGGTGTTGTACGTTCCAGCGGAGTTGGCGGTGCCAGATGCGGTAAAGGAGTTGACGGAGAGCTGCGGGGTTAAGATTGTGGCGCTGCCGAAGCGTATCTCGAAGTTAGGCGATCTGATGCCGGAAGAGCTCACGGCGGATAAGATGATGCCGGGTCTTTTGTATCTTCCCAATAAGTATGTGGTGCCTGGTGGAAGATTCAATGAAATGTATGGATGGGATAGTTACTTTATTGTGCTGGGGTTGATTGCCGACCATCGCGAGGAGTTGGCGAAGGGGATGGTGGATAACTTCTTTTTTGAGATTGAGCATTATGGCGCGGTACTCAATGCAAACCGGACTTACTTTCTGACGCGGTCGCAGCCGCCGTTTCTTACTTCGATGATTCGCGCGGTGTATGAGGATCCTGCGAGCTTTCCAGATAAGGCTTCGCGGATCGCATGGCTGGAGACGGGATATACGAGGGCAACGAAAGACTACGAGACGTGGATGAGGCCGGAGCACCAGGCTGGGCGCACGGGGTTGGCGCGGTATTACGACTTTGGCGAGGGTCCGGTGCCGGAGATGGCGGATGATTCGACTTACTATCCGGATGTGATTCGCTGGCTGATTGCGCACCCCGCGGAGAATCATGGATTTCTGTTGAAGGGGTCGGCGAAGCCGGATGCGGAAGAGGCGGCGCGGCTGAAGAAGACGAGTTGCGATGTTACGACGTCGACGGTGTGCGCGAAGGCTGAGGCGGATGGTTATCGGCTTACAAGAGACTTCTATCAAGGTGACCGGGCGATGCGGGAGTCGGGGTTCGATACGAGCTTTCGCTTTGAGGCTTTCTCGGGGGCGACGCATCACTATGCTCCGGTGTGTTTGAACAGCCTGCTGTTTCGCTATGAGCGGGATATGGAGCACTTTGCGCATGTGCTGGGAAAGGTGGACGACGCGCATGTGTGGGAGGAGCGGGCGAAGAAGCGGGATGCGGCAATTCAAAGGTATCTCTGGTCGCCAAAACAGGGAACGTTTGCGGACTACGACTTTGTTAGAGTGAAGAGTTCGAGTTATGCGTATGTTACTTCGCTGTATCCATTGTGGGCAGGGGCGGCCACGCGGGAACAGGCGGCGCAGGTGGAAGCTAAGTTGAAGTTATTCGAACGGCCCGGTGGGCTGGCTATGAGCAATACGGCGAGTGGGATGCAGTGGGATGAGCCGTTTGGGTGGGCTCCGACTAATTGGCTGGGTGCGGCGGGGCTGGCCGCGTACCAGTTCAAGGACGATGCGAAGCGGATTGCCGGGGAGTTCACGAGCACGGTCGACCGGGGATTTGCGAAGGATGCGACGATTCGCGAGAAGTACAACGTGGAGACCGGGACTTCGGATGTGAAGGTGATCGCCGGGTATAAGTCGAATGCGATCGGGTTTGGTTGGACGAATGGGGTGTATTTGAAGCTGACGGAGATGCTTGCTGCGAAATAGTCGACGGAAGCAATTGAGTGTCGAAAGAAGCCCGCTTCCTACGGGCCTCTTTCTTTTTGGAGAGAGTTATTCCTTGGGGGAATTTTCAAGAAGAGATTTGAGCACTTCTTTCAGCGTCACGGTGCCTTTCAGGACCTCGGTCGGGTGTTCGAAGTTGATCCAGTCTTCGTTGAAGCCGTCGAGCATCTGGATGCGTGGTGTCGGGTTTTTCATGCCCTGGGATTGGAAGAGGGTGGGCCAGGTTTCTCGGGGGACTGGCTGAATTGCAACGGGATGGCCGAGAAGCTCGGCGAAGGTTGCTGCGATCTGGTTGGGGGTGACGCGCTCGGGGCCTTCGAGTTCCACGATCTGGTGGCCTGTCCATTGTGTCGATTGCTGCTGGACGAGTTGGGCGGCGATGCGGGCTATGTCGGCGGTGGCGACCATGGGGACGGGCTTCTCCAAGGGCTGGAGGAAGCTGTAGATCTTGCCGTCTTTGCGGGCTGACGCTACATCCCAGGAGGCGTTTTCCATGAACCAGCCGGGGCGCAGGAAGGTGATGGAGATGGGTAATTCTCGCAGGGATTTTTCGATGATGGTGTGTTGGGAGAGCAGGTTGGTCTGGGTGGCCTGGGCGCCGATGGTTGAGAGGTAAACAACGCGAGACGGGTGGGCGGAGTTGAGAGCGAATTTGAGGTTGGCTGCGATGGTTTGGGCTTCGGGGAAGCCGGGCAGCGGATCGAAGATGGGTGGGACGAGGATGAAGACGGCGTCTGCACCTTGGAATGCGTCGGCCATAGATTGGGCGTCGTTGATGTCGGCCTGGGCGACTTCGCAACCGCGTGCGGCCCATGGCTGGGCTTTGCGGATGTCGCGGACGACGGCGCGAATGGGTTGATTGGCGGCTAAGAGGTTTTGGGCTAGCTGACTGCCAATGTTGCCGCTGATTCCGGTGACTGCGATCATGGGGTTCTCCTGGGGTCTGAAAATCAATTCGCTTATGAGATGGCCACGATACGGACAGCAATTCATGCATGAATGTGATTAGATTCATGCTCAGGAGTCATGAGCCATGGCGTTTGACGGGCGGTTGTTGAGCGGGGTGGGTGTGTTGGCGGCGGTGGTGGAAGCGGGGAGCTTTGTGCAAGCAGGAAAAGCGCTGGGGTTGACCCAGTCTGCTGTAAGCCGAGGGATTGCGCGGCTGGAGGCACAGGTTGGCGTCCGGTTGCTGGATCGGACTACGCGATCGGTCACGCTTACGGCGGAGGGGCGCGATCTTTATGAGCGAGTGGGGCCGCTGTTGCATGAGATGGAGGATGCGGTGACGGTGGCTTCGGGATCGGCGGCGGTGGTTCGCGGGCGGCTGCGGGTGAATGTGGATGCTTCGTTTGCGAGCTTGCTGCTGGCACGGAGGGTGGGTCGGTTTCTGGAGATGTATCCGCGGGTTGCGCTGGAGGTGATCACCCGGCAGGAGTTGGGCGAGTTGGTGGCTGAGGGGTTCGATCTGGCGGTGCGGTTTGGAGAACCGCCCGACTCGTCACTGATAGCGCGGAAGCTGATGGAAGCGAGGATTCTGACGGTTGCAGCTCCGGAATATCTTGAGAGGTTTGGGCGGCCGAAGAGACCGGAGGACCTCAAGAACCACGACTGCATTCAGTTTCGTGATCCCTCGACGGGAAGGCCTTTTGCGTGGGAGTTGCATCGCGGGCGTGCTGTGATGCCGATTGAGGGGCGCGGGCGCTTGCTGGTCAATGATGTGGGGACTCTGTTTGGAGCATGTCTCGCGGGGGCAGGGATTGCCCAGGTGATGGAGATCGGGGTGCGGGATTTGCTGCGAGAGGGGAGGCTCGTCGAGTTGTTTCCGGATTGGCCGGATGAGCGGTTTCCGTTGTATGCGCTGTATCCCTCGCGGAGGCTTTCGCCGGCGAAGTTGAGGGCGTTTCTGGATTTTGTGGGGGAGATGGTGCGGGAATTCGCTACGTGAATTTGAGGCTCTTGGGTAGTGGGTCAGTTTCGAAAAAGAGACCGATCCTCAGGGGCTAAAGCCCTCTGATATGGCTGGACTTAATGTACGGGCTGAAGCCCGTACCCTTCAAACTAAACCCGCCACCGGCTATGGACGATTTCCGGATTGGGTGGGCCAGGGGTTCGCGAATTTTGGGTTGTGGAGGAATTCTTCGTCGGTTAGGGATTCGAGGAAGGCTTTGAGGTCGGTGCGCTGTTGCTGGGTTAGCTGGAAGCCGGGGACAAATTGGGATTTGTTGGGATTTTTGCTGCCGTCGCCGGCGTAGGGGCCGGTGGGAATGATGCGGCCGCCGTGCTGGTAGTGGTCGAGGAGTTCGTCGAGGTTGCGGATGCTGCCGTCGTGCATGTAGGGAGCGCGCACGGCTACGTTGCGCAGGGACGGTGGACGGAATTTGCCGATGTCGGCGGGGTTATGGGTGAATTCGGCGAGACCCTGGTTGTTGGCGGGGTAGGAGGATGGGCCGGGGAGGTTGTAGAGACCGTTGTTGGCGAACTCGGCGCCGTGGGTTTCGGTATCGCCTGACTGGTTGGACTGGAAGACGGTTGAGCCTCCGAAGGTGAATCCGCCGTGGCAGCGGGCGCAGGCGTAGGGCTGGTGGAAGAAGATGTCTTCGCCGCGCTTGGCGGAGTCGGAGATGGCGTTGTCTTCGTGGCGGTAGCGGAAGTGGTCGTAGGGTGAGTTGCCTGAGATGAGGGTGCGTTCGAAGGCGGCGAGGGCTTTGCGAACGTGGAGGAATGTGTAAGGGCCGGGGTCGGATGGGAAGGCCTGCGGGAAGAGCCTCTGGTAGATGGGGTCAGTCGCGATGAAGGTGAGGAACTTGTCGTTCTGGGGGTGAAGGCCGAGTTCGACGGGGTGGTCGTTGAAGAGCGGGGTGATGGATTGGTCTTCGAGGCGGGTTACGGTGGGGTTGGCCCAGTTGAAGACGGCGAACCAGGCTACGTTGGCGAGGGGCATGACGCGGCGGGGGTGGGACTGGCCGGTGACGCCGATGGCTACGGGGAGCTGGTTGGTGAATCCGTAGCGCTGGATGTGGCAGGTGGAGCAGGAGCCTTCGCCGTTGACGGACATGCGGAGGTCATAGAAGAGGTAGCGGCCGAGTTCGACTTTGGCGGGTGACACGGGGTTGTCGGAGGGGATGAGTGGGGGCGGGAAGCCGGTTGGGATATGGAAGTTGAAGGCTGTGCCGGATTCCCAGGCGAAGGCTGAGACTGTGCAGAAGATGGCGAGGAATAGTAGCAATTGTCGGTTTACAGGCGCGGGTTTTGGCGCATCCGATTTTGGACGGTTTGGATCGGGCGGATTAGTGCGGTTTTTGGAGGGGTCAGGCACGGATTTTCGGCGGCTTTGGGATACATTGTTGCTTATGACGATGGATTGGGCAAAGAGTTCTTCACTGGTTCGTTCGCGCCGAGCGGTAGTTGCGGGGTTGGTGCTCGCATTGATTTGCGGGGGGAGCGGGTTTGCCGTGGGACAGGCGCCAGCGGCTGCGCCTGCGGTGCTGATGGTGGAGGGTGCGATCGCTACTCCGCTGAGCCTGACTGCGGAGGACCTGGACAAGATGCCGCGGGCTACGGCGACGCTGACTGCCGATGGGACGACTACGACATATGAGGGTGTGCTGCTTTACGACATTCTGGTGAAGGCCGGGTGGCAGTTCGGACACGGTATGACGGGCAAGGGCATGGCGAGTTATGTGCTGGCTACGGCGAAGGATGGGTACCAGGTGCTGTTTTCGCCGGCGGAGGTCGATCCGATGTTTGCGGGGGCGAAGGTGATTGTCGCGGACAAGGCGGATGGCGCGGCGCTGCCGGGACGCGAGGGGCCGTTTCGCGTGGTGGCTCCGCAGGACAAGATGCATGCGCGGTCGATTTATTCGCTGGTGAAGATTGAGGTTGTGAAGCTCAGGCCCTAATTGGGGTGTAGGCGAGCCAGCGCGACGCTGCCCGGCAACGCGGCGGCATGAAAGATGGCCTGTTTCGGTCGTCACCCCGGCGAAGGGATTCCACTCAAATCGGCGTGCGTGGAAGAGCTGTGAGGCCTTCTGCACGGTCCAGTCATGTCTGGCGCCGGCCCCTTCGGCGGGATCTGACAGATTATTCATGAAACCTCGATCCATGATGCTCCACCTAACACTTGCAGGACATCTTCACCGGGGTCACCCAGGAGGAGGATTTATGAAACTTGCAGGGAAGAAAGCTCTCATTACGGGAGGCAACAGCGGTATTGGTCTCGCAACTGCCCGCGTTTTTATTGCTGAAGGCGCCCAGGTCGCAATCACCGGTCGGGA
>Ga0302325_10030648_pt1 | contig 11086 bp, 8 predicted proteins | sample Palsa_T0_2_FD_201948 | JGI IMG/M metagenome (GOLD analysis project Ga0302325, IMG submission 201948) | Peat permafrost microbial communities from Stordalen Mire near Abisko, Sweden - Palsa_T0_2 | ecosystem: Environmental > Terrestrial > Soil > Palsa > Peat permafrost | place: Sweden: Abisko...
GCGGCAGCGCGTTGTCGTCGTTCTTGAGCAGCGTGGCGCCGGCCTCGGCGACCTTCGTCGCGGTCGCGACATGGGCCGGCGTCGTCACCGTGTCGGTGGTCGTGCCGGTCGGAGGGTCATCGAACAGGTTGAAGCGGAACATCTCGTAGAACACGCGCGCGATCGAGGTGTTCAGGACGGAGCGCGGGATCTGGCCGGACTGGATCTCGCTCAGCAGCATCGCGCCGTAGTAGGTGTTCTCAGGCTGCTCCTGGTCGGTGCCGTCGAGGATTCCGCTCGTCGAATGCAGCGCCCCGTAGTCGGAGGTGATGAAGCCCGGGAAGCCCCAGTCCTGCTTGAGCGTGTCGTTCTCCAGGCTGTTGTCCTGGCACTCGTAGTTGCCGTTGATCGTCGCGTAGGAGCACATCACCGACGCCGGGTTGGCGCGTGTGACGGCCTCCTGAAACGAGGCGAGATAGAGCTCATGCAGCGGCCGCTGCGCGATGATCTCGTCGTCCTGCGGGGTGTTGCGGTTGGTCTCCTGGTCGTAGTCGTCGAAGTGCTTGACCTGCGAGAGCTCCCCCTGACTCTGGACGCCGTCGATCTCGGCGGTCGCCAGCGAGCCGCTGAGGAACGGGTCCTCGCTGAACGTCTCAAACGAGCGTCCCCAGCGGGGATCGCGGTCGAGATTGATCGTCGGGCCGAGGTTGACCGCGGCGCCCTTGCCGCGCTCCTCGTTGCCGACCACCTCGCCGTAGCGGCGGGCAAGCGCCGGCGAGAACGTCGCCGCCAGGTCGACGCCCGCGGGCAGCTGCGTGACGCCGGTGAGCTCGTCGGCGACTCCCGCGGGACCGTCCTCCTCGCCGAGCTGGGGGATGCACAGGCTCGGGATTGGGGGCTCATAGAAGACGTAGGGTTCGCTCGAACCGTGACCCTCGACGAGCGTGATCTCGTCCTGCAGGGTCATCTTCGCCATCAGCTGCGAGACCCTCGTCGAGATCGGCTCGGACTGGTTGAGCCACGGGCACGAGGCCTGGCTCGTGGCGGGCCGGCTGTGGCGGATGGCCGCGGAGGCGACGCCGGGGACGGCGCCGGCAGCGAAGGCGCAGGCGGCGGCCGCGAAGGCCGCGAGCGACGCGCGGGTGCGTACGTACATGACTCTCCTCTGTGAACCGGTAACTGATCGGCCCCAGAAAGCACCGATCGACTCGAAGTACCCCGTCGGCCTTCGCGCAAACCCTCAAGCCGTCATGAACGAGGCGGCGCCACCGCCTCACGGATCACCGCTGCATTCGCAGGCTCAGCGAACGCGTTCGGCGCTTGAGTCCTCGTCAGGCGCTGATCTCAGCGGTCCTGTTGCCCGTAGGGGTTCCGCCCAGGGCAGGTTTCCTCGTGCACCGGTCCCGATTTTGGGCTTTCCCGATCATTGCTGACCGCCGCGCTGAGCCTGCGGCGTCAGGCGGACGCCTGAGCCGCTGAGCCGTCGGAGGCGCTTGCCGGGGGCGCCGCGGTCGAGGCGCTGGTTGAATCCGACGTGGGGTCGGTATCGGTAGCCGGCGCTGACGTGGAGCTCGACGCCTCGACATCGTCGGAGGTCGTGCTCGACCCGGCATCGCCAGCAGTCGCGGCGGGTGCGCTGGCGGAGGTTGTGTCATCGGACCCGGACGGTGACGTCGTATCGGCCGAGACCGGGGGAGCTTCCGAGCTGGAGGGGTCGCTCGGGGCCGACGAGGTCGTGGCCGGGTCCGAGTCGGACGCACTGGTGTCCGACGATGGCGTTGAACTGGTGTCGGGCGGTGGCGTCGACGTATCGCCCGACGCCCCGCTCGCCGGTGCGGTCTGATCGTCGCCCGGAGAGGTGGTGGAATCAGTGGGGTCACTGCCACCCGCAGCAGTGGCCGGCGCCGACGCCACCGGCGGGGTCGTCGCGGACCCACCGGCACCGCCGCCGGCAGATGCGGGCGTCGACACGACCGGCGCTGACGAAGCGGGGGCCGACGCATCGCCACCCTTGTCAGGAGACGCGGGCGCAGATGCCACTGGCGCGGGCGAGGCGGGCGTGGACGCGCCGCCGGCCGAGGATGCAGCCGGCGAGGTCGTCAGAGCGCCCGAGTTGGTCCCGGGTACGGTCGGCGTCTGGCTGCCGTGGACGACTGTCGGCGTCGTGGGCAGACCGCCCGCGAAGGCGGACGGTGAGTTCGTTGACGTCGTCCGTCCGGTGCTTGTCGAAGTAAGAGTTGGATCGGCGGTTGCGGGGGCCGGCGGCGGGTTCGCTGGCGACAGGGCGGTGGGGAGGGTCATCCCGACCAGAACTGGCGGTGCCGATAGTGGGCTCGGGGTCTGCAGAATCGAACCGACCGCGTGGGAGGACCCAAGCGCGACCGCTGCGGTGGCGAGCATCTTCGCCACGACGCTGGTGGCGCCCAGGCCGCTCACGCTGGCGACCGTCAGCCCGCCGGAGGCCGCCGCGACCGAGCCGCCAGCAACTGCGGCGGCGCCGGTGGTAACGCCGGCGAAACCACCGGTCGCGGCGGCGCCGGCACCCACGCCACCGACCGTTGCCCCGCCCCCGACGACCACGCCAGTGCTGGCTGTGGTCACCCCGGCGGTCACACTCGCGCTCGCCGCCGCGGCTCCGCCTCCGGCAGCCGCAGCACCGCCGCTGGTCACACCCGCACCGGCGACCGCGGCGCCACCGCCCGTGACACCGGCCCCGGTCGCGGTCGCGGCCGCGCCACCGACACCCGCGCCGGCCGCGACCGCAGCGCCGTGCAGCACCGCATTGAGCACCGTGGACTTCAGGCCGACGGCCAGAGGCACGGGAACGATCAGGGCAAGCGCAACCCGCTGGTAGCGCGTCTCGGTCTCGAAGGCGGCGCAGCTCGGGCAGCGGTCGATGTGGGCGCGGGTCCTGCTCCGTGGCAGGATCACCCGGCGCGTGGTCGCGATCTGCTCACGGATATCCGCGCACGACTGATCCCTGGCGAGCCGGCCGCGCGCCAGCGCCTCACGTGCCTGGAAGACGAGCGCCTTGACCTTGCTCGCTTGCACTCCGAGGATCTCCGCGATCTCCTGATGGGAGTTGTCGCCCAGCTCGAACAGGACGAGCGCGGCTCGCTGATCGTCCGGCAGCCGCCGGACCTCATCGACCATGTCGCGCAGATCCTCACGGCGCTGTACCTGGTCTGAGAGATCGCTGAATTGAGGCCGCGGATCGGTGGTCCACGGCTCGCTCTCATGGCGCGCGCGGATCTCGGACAGACAGCGGTTTCGGGCGATCGTATAGAGCCAAGGGCGCAGCACGATCTCGCTGGTTCCTTCCCGCATTGCCCGATAGGCGGACACGAACGTCAGCTGAAGCGCGTCCTCGGCCGCTTCCCGGCTTTTGAGCATGTGCACGCAGAACGAGAGCAATCCGCGCGCGTATCGGTCGTAGATCTCCTCGAACGCGGCATCGACCCCGGCACGAACGGCGACGACCAGATCCTCATCAGACTCGACAACGACGGATCTCAGCGGCGCGTACCGACGATCTTCGAATACCTCGGCAGTTGCCCCCATGCGCACAGTGTCCTCAATCTCGCGCCGAGAATCCAGTCGAGATCGCCGTGATGTCGTCGAGCGGGTGCGACGATGGGCCGGTGGCCACCGTGCCGCTCCGTCCCCGGGCCGGCACGACCGTCCCAGGTCTGCCTTCGTCCAGCGGATTTCCGGACCGGGAGCGTCCCGCCCGGAGGCGGCGGGCGGCGGGCGCCTGAGGCTTTACTGGCCTCAGGCGCTGCGCCCCCACGCCCCCACCCACCACCGCCACTGAGCCCCCGGCTAACCGCTCTCAGTGATGCCTAGCAAGACCCGACGATCGCTCGCAAGTCGTACCTACCCACCTATAACGCCGATCGGCAAGGAAGGTTGGTCGAACCTCGGTTCAGGTTGGTGCCCTGCTGCTGAGAAGCGTCTGCCGCCTGACCGCAGGGTCGGCTCGAAGACGGGATCACGTCGCCCCCTGGGCGTCAGCCTGAGAGCGACGGATACGCCCCCGTATGAACGATCGCGACGGTCAGAGACGAACGTCGCCAGCGGACCGCCGAGCGGTCCAGCCTAACCCGGAAACTCGAACTGTACGCGGGCGATTCGTTCGGCAAGGGGGGCAAGCAGTCCGCGCAGGCGATTGTGCTCAGCGTCCTGGTCGTAGCGGCGGTAAGCGGTCTCATCTGCAAAGTCGGCGACGATGGCAAAACTCCAGTTGCCATCCCGCAAGCCGAGATCATCGCCCAACGCGTAGCTCACCGCGCCCTGGCAATCCAGTCGACGCAAGCCGTCCTGAATCGCGGCTACCGCACCGCGGTCCGCGGTCGTCTTGAGCTCGACGAGCACGACGTTCCGAACCATCTGGCCATACTAGATGGGCTCGCTACGGTGAAGCACATGAGCCGCCGACTGCGGAAGGGCTCCGGGACACCGGAACTGACCACGGACGACCCCGAAGGCAGACAGACGTCCGGCGCTCGCCCAGGCCGCCACAGGGGCCTGGTGCCGGTGTCAAATCTTCCCTCAAGAGCGAAGCTGTTCCTCGTGGGGGCCAGTGTCGCGATCGCCGGCTTCACCGCATGGGTGAGCATCCGCCTGTTCGATACGGACAGCCGGCCCCTCGCGATCCTGCTGACCGTGCTGGCTTGTATCGGCGCGATCGTCGTGGCCGTCGCCGTGGTGACCGCCACCCGGATGCTGTTCAGTCTCCGCGCAATGCCCTATCTCCTCGGCCGCGGCATGCGCCGGTTGCTCAGCCGCCGTTGAGCGCGCCGCGAGCGCCGCGCCGCGCGTAGGTTGCTTGCGAGCAACGCGATACCGTCCAGAACCGTGACGCGAGACTCGCGGGTTGTGTACTCGACCACCGACGGTGACCTGCGCAAAGCGCGTGACCCTGAGCCCAGGCGGCGCGGAAACAACGGCGGCTCGGTCAAGGGTGGCGTGATCGAGATTCAGGGAGACCACCGCGATGCGGTGGTCGAGGTCCTGCAGGCCGAGGGGTACACGGCCGTGCTTGCCGGAGGCTGATGCGCGTCGACAAGTGGCTGTGGACGGCGCGGCTGTTCAAGACTCGCGCGTTGGCTGCGGCCGCAGTCAAGGGCGGGCGGGTGCACGTCGATGGGCTGGCTGTCAAGCCGAGCCGCGAGGTTTCACCCGGTGACAAGCTGGAGATCACCATCGGGGCAACGCGCCGGACGGTGATCGTGCGCGGCGCGGTGCCGCGGCGCGTCTCGGCAGCCGAGGCGGCGAGTCTCTTCGACGAGACCGAGGAGAGCGTCGCGGAGCGTGAGCGCCAATCGCGGCTGCGCCAGCTCGCCGGTCCGGTCGACCTCGGCGGGCGCCCGACCAAGCGCGACCGGCGCCGATACGACGCCGGCCACCGATAGCCGGTTCGGAGAAGATCGTCAGACGTCGCGGTCCGGCTGGTCTACCGCGTGCGCCTCACGAAGCACGAGATCCTCGCGGTCCGGCCCGTTGCGCATCAACCAGGTGCCGCTGTCGGGGTAGCAGACGTTCGCCGGCAACCCCGTCGTCGAGAAGAACACCGCGCGCACCACCCGGTCGCCGCGGTTGACCAGGCGGTGGGCGCCCGCGGGTCCCTCCGGGAAGCACACCACGTCCCCCGCCTGCAGCAGATCCTCCCCGTCGGGATGGCGCAGCGTCGGCCGGCCGGCCAGCACCAGTACCCACTCCTCACGGCCATGTTCGTAGTGATACGGGGCCGATCCCTCACCGGGATCGAGTTCCAGCACGGTCGCAGCGAGCCAAGTTGAGCCGAGCACCGGTTCGAGCGTCGCCGCGCGTGAGCGCATGCCGGCGGGCGCGTCAGCCGGCGCCCCCTCCACCGGCAGCGCCAGCGCGTTGACCACCGCCAGGCTCGGCGCAACGGGCTCGTGCTCCACCTCCACCCGAGCCGATGGCGTTTCGCTGCCCTCGCCGTACCAGTAATCGACGGCCCCGGCACGGGGCAACCTCAGCCGGTTGAGCCGGCTGACCTCAAGCGCCCCCGGCGAGACCGAGATCTTGTCGGAGTCTGGATAGACGGCGACCCACGGCCCGGGCGACTCGTGGGTGTCGAACACGATGAACCGTCCGGGGCCGCCCATGGCGTGCGCACCGAGATGGTTCGGGGGAAAGCGGACCAGATCGCCGCTGCTCAGCGCCCGCTCGCCGCCCGAGTCTCGCAACACGGGCGCGCCGGAGATCACGTAGATCCACTCTTCCGTCGAGTAGTGATAGTGGTACGGCCAGGTGTGATGGCCGGGCTGCGCCTCGTAGACGCCGGCACCGATGCGGTCAGCGCCGATCCGCGGACCGACTGAGGCGCCCGCGTGGCGAAACCCCGCCCGGTCAATCGATTCGTCCAGCTCGCAGCTGAGCACGTTCACCTTGCGGACGCTCACGAGCTTGACCCGTACCTGTGTGGCGGGCCAACCGACTTCATTGGGTCCTCGCGGCATCCGGATCGTGCTCGCATTCCGGCGACCGTCACCTGTGCGGCACGCCCGAGTCGGGGCTCGAGGTCGAGCAGCGCGTGCGCGAGGTGAGGGTCGGTGGCGTACAGCTCGGCCGGCGGGGGCGTGGCGATCTGATACATCGCGCCGGCGAGCTGGTCACGAGTGAACCGTACTAGGAGAACGACGGTGCATTACCGTGACGCAACAGTGTTCTCTTATTGGAGGTTGCTCGGCGGGCGCCTCGCGACCGCCGGACTGTCGTCCTATCGGTCGGCCAAGTGGGCTGTCGGCGGCTCCTGAGCGTGCTCGCCGCGGAGGTCGTGCCGCTCGGCATTCGCGTGACCGTGCTCGGGCCCGGCGGGATGCAGACCGACTGGGCCGGGTCCTCGGTGCAGGTCGCTGATCTCCGAGCCCTCCCGCCAGACCGTCGGCGCGATGGCGGCGATGCACGATTCCGCACGCTGCCTCCGATCAGCGGTGGCATCAGCTGCCGACGTCCACCGACTGCGATGATGCCACCGACGCCCAGCGTGACCCGCTCGGCGTCGGATCGCACTGATCACGCCTGAACGTCGCCTCGGGCCATGCTCAGAGCCGTGAGTTAGATTGCGGGCATGGTCCCGTCGGACGCGCGCGCGGTCGTGATCGGCGGTGGGGTAGCTGGCTGCAGTGTCGCGTACCACCTGGCGCTGCTTGGGTTCGACGACGTCGTCGTGCTCGAGCAGCACGAGCTCGGTGAGGGGACCAGCTGGCATTCGGCCGGCTTCGTCGGCCAGCTGCGCTCGACCGTGTCGCAGACCCGGATGATCATGTACTCGGCCGCGCTCTATGAGCGGCTCGGATCAGAGACGGGGCTCGACCCGGGCTGGCGCCGTGTCGGCGGTCTGCGAATCGCCGCCGGCGAGGAGCGCATGTCCGAGCTCAAGCGGGCGCGGAGCATGGCGCTGGCGACCGCGCTCGAGCTGGAGTTGGTCAGCGCGGCCGAGGCGATCGAGATCATGCCGTTGCTCGATGGCGCCAACATCCGCGCAGCCGCGTGGATTCCCGGCGACGGTTACCTCGACCCCGAGTTGCTGGTCGCCGCGCTCGGCGACGCCGCTCGCGGCCGCGGCGTACAGATCCACGTCGGGGTGAGGGTGCGGGGACTCCAGCTCAACGCCGGTCGAATCAGCGCCGTGGAGACCGACCAAGGGCGGATCCAAACCGAGATTGTCGTCAACGCGGCGGGAGCCGCCGCCGGTGCCGTCGCTCGGCTCGCCGGCGCCCACGTGCCGGTCGTGCCGATGCGCCACCAGTACGCGCTGACGGATCGGCTCGACGGCGTCAGCCCCGAGCTGCCGACCGTGCGCGACCCCGACCGGATCGTCTACTTCCGCCCCAAGGGCGACGGCCTGCTGGTCGGCGGATACGCGCGTGACCCGATCACCGAGCCGCTCGACGATCCGCTTCGCGATCCCCGCACCGTGTATCAGGAGGATCGCGGTCGCTTTGCCGAGTCGTGGGCGGGCGCGCAGGCGCTGCTGCCGGTCCTGCGCGGGGCCGAGCCGCCCCGGTTCATCTGCGGCCCGGAGGCGTTCACGCCGGACGGCGAGTTCGTGCTCGGCGAGACCGAGGTCGACGGCCTCTGGGTGGCGGCCGGCTTCTGCGTCCACGGCCTCGCGGGCGCCGGCGGGGTCGGCCGGATCATGGCCGAGTGGATCACCTCCGGCGAGCCCGACGAGGACGTGTCGGGCATGGACGTCCGCCGTTTCGGGGCCCAGTACCGCAGCCGTCGCTACGCGCGGACCCGCGCGCTGGATGGTTACTCGCGGTATTACGACATCGTCTATCCAGGAGAGGTGCACCCGGCGGGCCGGCCGCTGCGGACCTCGCCGGCGTATCCGCGGCTGCGGGAGCTCGGCGCCCGGTTCTCGGAGAAGTTCGGCTGGGAGCGCGCCGACTGGTTTCAGTCCAACGATGACGGAGGCGCGACGCCACCGGCCGGCTGGGCCGGGCGATTCTGGTCGCCTGCGATTCGCGCCGAGTGCCTGGCAACGCGTGACCGATCGGGGCTGTTCGATCAGACGTCGTTCGGGAAGCTGAGGCTGCGCGGACCCGACGCGCTGCAGACGCTCGAGCGGGTCTGCGCCAACCGGATCGACCGTCCCGCGGGAACCGTCATTTACACGCAGATGCTCAACGGCCGCGGCGGGATCGAGGCCGACGTGACCGTGACCAGGACCGGGGAGGAGTCGTTTCGGCTCGTCACCGGCACCGCATCGCCGCGCCGCGACCGGGAATGGATCCGGCGTCACCTGGCGTCAGGGGCGCGCGTGCGCGTGGATGACATCAGCGGCACCGAGGCCTGCTACTGCCTGTGGGGGCCTGCCGCCGCCGAGATCCTGGCGCCGCTGTGTGACGACCCAAGGACGGTCGCGTCGTTGGCGTTCCTGCGCGCCACGACATGCACGATCGCCGGTGCGCCCGCGCTCGTCCAGCGGGTGACGTTCGTCGGGGAGTACGGGTTCGAGGTGCACGCCCCGGCCGAGTTCGGCCTCACCCTGTGGGACGCGCTGTGCGCGGCGGGTCGGCCGCACGGGATGCTCCCGGCCGGCTACCGGGCGCTGGACTGTCTGCGACTGGAGAAGGGATATCGCGTCTGGGGCACAGATCTGACACCGGTCACCTCGCCGCTGGAGGCTGGCCTGGGGTTCGCGGTCGCGCTCGACAAGCCGGTGCCGTTCATCGGCCGCGACGCGCTGCAACGTGACGGCGCGCCGGAGCGGCGGCTGCGAGCGCTCGTGCTGGACGACCGGCGCCAGGTCGTGCTCGGCTTCGAGGCGATCCGCGCCGCCGGTGACGTGTGCGGCTACGTCACCTCTGGCGGCTACGGGTACCGGATCGATGCCAGCATCGCCTACGGCTACCTTCCGGCCGAGCTTGGCCCCGGCGCGGAGGTCGAGATCTCGCTGTTCGACGAATGGGTGCCCGCGCGCGTGGCGGTCGAGCCGCTCTATAACCCCGGCCAGTAGTCGAGGACCGGCGTCACGCTGGTAGATTCAACGATCCCACGGTGGGCGTAGCTCAGTTGGTAGAGCTCCTGGTTGTGGTCCAGGCGGTCGGGGGTTCGAGTCCCCTCGCTCACCCTCCGCGAAGTCCCTGCAAATCGTACATCTTTGACGAGCCGCGTGCGAGCGGGGCGGCGTTCGCGCCCGGTGGATAGAAGTGAATGCCGTTGGGCGCCGGCAGCTCGTACCCGACATCCCTGCGGCGGCGAAAGTCCGACGGGGAGGCGCCGAACGTGCGAGCAAACGCGCGAGCGAACGCCTCCGGCGCGGCGTACCCGGCGTCGAAGCCGACATCGATCACGGCGTCGGCGGTGCTCATCAGCCGGTGCGCGGCGCGCTCGAGCAGTAGTCGACGGCGAAACGCTCCGGGCGGCTCACCGACCGCCGCGGACCAGTCGATCGAAGTGGTATCGCGACAAGTACGCACTGCCGGCCAGAGCCACTCCAGCCACGTGCGGCTCATCGAGACTCTCCTCGATGACCTCCAGGAACCGACGTAGACGATCCGAATCGACCATGCGGCGAAGTCTCAACCACCCCGACCAACCTCGCCTGACCGTTCCTGCTCGATCTCGGCGGAGGCCGAGCACTCACGCCTCCGTCCGGCCTTGGCCCCAGTCACTTCCGCCCTGTCGCCATTCAGTGGTTGCGGTAGCGGGCGGTGCCGGCGCTGGTCTTCACGAAATCTTTATACCGGCCGCCTGTTTCTTCACGGCTCCTTGATGAGCGTGGATCGAGGATTGCTGGCATGGACATCGTCGCAATCGCGGTCGAGCTGCTGGCGTTCGTGCTGCTGCTTGCCCTGATCGAGGGGACCCGCATGCGGCCGTCGTCGAGCGGCTCGAGACGCCGCGTCGGCTGGCGGGTGTGCTCGGCGCTCACCTGGTGATCGAGCCGGGCATCGATATCGCTGTCGCGGTCCCGCGGATCGCGCGCGAGCGCGGTACCGCGTATGTGCTGATGGGAAGGCTTTGTGCGCGTAGGGGGCTGCGCCGCCTGAGCCCACCGGCGCTCCCGGCACAGCTGGTGAACCTCCGTCCCGGCGTCGATCTGCGGAGCGTCGCCGACCGCAGTCACCTACAGGAGCCTGAATCGCCAGGACCACCCTTTGGGTCGTGCTGATCGTCGCCGCGCTCGCGTTCGCGTGCGTCGCCGTGAACGGGGTGCGCCCGCCCGAGGGCGGCAAGCTGCCGTCGCCCGAACCGGCACAGGGTAAGGCAGCGAGTGCGACCGCGGCGGATCTTGTTCCCGTTCGTCGCGTCGGCGCTGTCGTCCAGCGCGCTCGCGGCAGCGCTGCGGCTGGCGCGGGCCAAGGGCGGAACGCTGATGGCCCGTGTTCCTCGCGCGGATGCCGATGCAGCTGCCGCTCGAGGCGCCCTTACCGAAACAGTCAAACGCGGCGCTGATGCTGCACGAGGCGATCGAGCGGCGGCCGGCCGTCGATCGGGCGCCGGTCGACGCGCGATCGTTCGTGGTCGCGGCAACCGACCTGCGTTGGGCCAGGCGATCGACAGCTGGGGCAACGACCGAATCGTGCTCGCCGCGGCCGTGCGCGGCTGCCCCGGGGTCCGCGGG
>Ga0302325_10030650_pt1 | contig 11085 bp, 6 predicted proteins | sample Palsa_T0_2_FD_201948 | JGI IMG/M metagenome (GOLD analysis project Ga0302325, IMG submission 201948) | Peat permafrost microbial communities from Stordalen Mire near Abisko, Sweden - Palsa_T0_2 | ecosystem: Environmental > Terrestrial > Soil > Palsa > Peat permafrost | place: Sweden: Abisko...
TGGTTTCGATGGAGTTGAGAGGCGCCGTGGACGTAGGCGCCGTATTCCACGAGCCGGCGTAATCGTAAGTCATCACATTGAAGAAATCCACGCGTTGGGTCGCGCCATTAGCATTCGTATTTGAGAGATCGATGTACTGTTGCTGCCCGTCGGGCCCGTTATTGGGACTGATGGCGGAAGTGAGCAGAAAGTGCTTGTTGAGGTGCTGTTGCGCCACGGCCAGTGACAATTGATTTTGGAACGCTTCCAGCAGCCGGGTATATTGAATGTTGGGTTGGCCCGTAGCGGTCTTTGCAGGAAACTCCCAATCGATGTCGATACCGTCAAAGAGGCCGGGGGTGGTCGGCGTAGACGTAGCGAATTGGCCACCTATAAACAGGTTCACGCACGATTCAGCAAAGGCATCCACATACTGTTCACCGGAGGCACTCTGGAAGTAACCGGAACCGACAGCGCCGCCGATTGAGATCAGGACTTTCAGGTTGGGGTTAGCCGCCTTCAACTGTTTCAGCTTCTGGAAAGTGCCGGAGGGCCCGGTCTCGTCTACGGAATCATGCAAAGCGCACGAATATACATTCTTTGCGTTAGGACTGGGATTTGTTACGGCTTGGATGTCTGCAAAGGCGTAATTCAGATGGGTCAGGTGCGCGGCAGATCCGTTTGCCGTCAGGTTGCTGAGTGGGAAGCTGAGCGACGACGATCCCAAATAGTAGCCAACTACGACCGGACCAGTGACTGGCTGCGCAAAGGTTAGAAATCCGGCAAGCAACAACAGCGCCGAAAAACGCGCGGCTCGTGAGCGAACCGCCGAGGAAACGATCGAGAGAGTATTCGTCGTGGTGTACATTGTAAATCTCCTTTTTTCGATTGAGCCGGTGGTGGCGATTCGCTCCATCCGTTCTCACACTGGTAAGCGATGGCGGCGAGGATTTTCTTCGCGCTTTCTCAAATTATTTTTGGCGCCTGTTTTCGCACCGATCTCAAGATGTTTTGGAGATGTTCTGTCCGGGTGTACAATCTGGTGACGCGGACTCTCTACAGACGATACTTAGGCGGCGTCTCGCTAATACCGGCCCATGGCTAACCCGGATTCTCCCATTACCGCGCTGCTGGTCCGCTGGCGTGACGGCGATCAGGAGGCGCTGAATTCGCTCACCGGGCTTGTCTATGACAGTCTTCGCAGAATAGCCGCCCGCCACCTGGCGCGCGAGCGCTCGGGATTCACTTTGTGCGCCACGGAGGTGGTGCACGAAGCATACCAGCGCCTGGCCGGCGCAGAGATCTCATGGCAAGACCGGGCGCATTTTCTCGCCGTGGCATCGCGTCAAATGCGCCAACTGCTGGTGGACCGCGCACGCACACGGGGACGTGAGAAACGCGGCGGCGACGGGTGGCGGCGCGTCACCCTGGCTGAGGTCGGACAAGCCGCCGGCGCCGAGCCGGTCGACATCCTCATAGTCCAGGAGGCTCTCGAGCGATTAGCCTCTTTTGATCCGCGCAAGGCCGATCTGGTGGACCTTATGGTTTTCGGGGGACTGACCGGAAAAGACATAGCCGAAGTTATGAATGTCTCCGAGCAAACCGTGTGGCGGGAGTGGCGCATGGCGAAAGCATGGCTTCACCAGGAGCTGAAATCGATCGCGCCTCCTTCCTGAGAAGTTACCGGCGCGCGCCGTCTTACGATGCTTTTTGAATCGCGAGATTGCAGCGCGCCAGTGCGGCGGCAGCCTCGGCGTTGGCCGGATGCTCTGCGGGCAGCAGCCTGCGGCGCATTTCGACGGCTCGCGTCAATGGCGCTTTGGCTTCCGATGGACGCCTCTCGGCCATCAGCGCCGTGCCCAAGCCGAGTAGCGCATCCGCCGTGTTCGTATGGCCGTCTTTGAACTTCGCATCCCCGACGCCGATCGCCTCACGGTATAGTTTCTCCGCAGCGGCATAGTTGCCTTCGTCCGCGAACACCCGTGCCATGTGGTTCATGCTGCGAACCACGTTTTCATTGCCGGTCCCGTAAACGCTCTGGCGAATCTGCAGCCCCCGCGCTATGTTCCGATGCGCCGCCGGCAGGTCTTTCATCGCGAGGTCCACCAAGCCCACGCGATCATAGTTATCCGCCAGGTCCGGGTTGTTGGGGTTGCCGAGGGCCGCGCGCGTCGACAGCGCGGCTAGCAACAACTCGCGGGCGCGCCGGAAATCTCCCAGTGCGAGCTCGGTCAATCCCAGCTGCCCCTGACAGTTAGCAGTACCTAGAGAACGCGGACCGGAGAGCCTGACCGACATCGCCAGCGCCTCTTCGCCCAAGCGCTGCGCTTCGACGTAGTGCCCCAACTCGCGGGAAAGGGCGCTCAAATCCGTCAGGCTGAGGGCAATAGCAGGATGCTCCGTTCCATATACCTTGCGCAGAATTTCCAAGCCTTCCCGGAGCGTCGCTTCCGCTTCAGCAAATCGCGCGCTCCGGCCCAACACGAATGCCAGCAGGTTCAGAGTCAATGGCACGTTGGGATGGTTCGGACCAAGCGCAGCTTTCTCGGCGGCCAGATTCTCTCTCGCCAGAACCTCCGCGGCGCCGTAATCTCCCTGGTTTGCCAGCACTGCGATCAGGTCATTTTTGGCGCTGAGCGTACGGACGTGTGCCGGACCATCGGTTTCGGTGTACAGGGCGATCACTTCAAGGTAGCGCCGCTTCGCGCCATCCAGATCGCCAAGCATCCTGCGCACCTCGCCGAGCCCCTCGATCGCCTGGATGGCTTTTTCGCTTTTCGGGCCGTCCAGACTGGAGAAGGTGGTCAACACCTGCTGATAGAACTGGCCGGCGCGATCGAACTCTCCGCGGTCGCTGGCAATGGTGGCCCGGATCAGCAGCGATTCGGCGGCTTCCCGGGAATCTGGTCCCAGCACGCGGCTGCGAATAGCCTGTGCCTGGTTCAGCAGTGCGTCGGCGCGATCGAATACGCCTAACTCCCGGTAAGTGGTCCCGAGTATGTTAAACAAACGCGCTTCGACGAGTGGCTGTCCGGCCAGCTCGGCGGGAATCCGTTCCGCGCCGCGATCCAGAATGTCCTTCACGTTGGCGCTTCGGCCTTGCATCCGGTCCGGGCTGAACCCTTCGAACAGACTCACCAGAAAATCCGACATACGATTTGCAGTGGCGGCTTCGAGACGCGCCCTGTGGATCTCTAAGGCGAGGCCAATGCTGAGGGCGGTCGTGGTGGCGGCAAACAGAGCCGCGGCCGCAGTCGCCATTCGGTGCCGCGATATGAACCTGCTGGTCCGGTACCGCCAGGAATCCGGACGGGCCAGGACCGGGAATCCCTGCAAGTAGCGCCGCAAATCTTCCGAGAGCTCCCCAGCCGACGCATACCGGTGACCGGGATCTTTGTGCAGTGCTTTCAGGACTATGTTGTCCAGATCGGCGCCGATCTTCTCCACCCGCGCTTTGCCTAGGGTTTCCGCTGCCGCGCTTGGACGCTCCGGAACGGTCTCGCAAATCAGCCGTTCCAAGGTCGCCGGCGTCAGATTTTCCGCCCGAAACGGCCGCCTTCCGGAGATCAGTTCGTACAGCAGAACGCCCAGTGCGTAGACATCGGTTGCAGTCGTGACCGGCTCGCCCCGAATCTGTTCCGGGCTGGCATACTCCGGGGTCATCAGCCGGTCGGCGGGGCGTGTCAGGGGAACGGTCTGGTCCAGCGCATCCGCGCCCAACAATTTGGCGATGCCGAAATCCAATAGCTTCGGCGTGCCATCGTTTGTCACCATGATGTTGGCCGGTTTGATATCGCGGTGAACGATCAGGTTCTGATGGGCGTACTGCACCGCGGCGCAGACTTGCCGGAACAACTCAACACGCTCCGCGACTCCAAGAGCGGATTGCTCGCTGTAGACGTCGATGGTGGCGCCCTCGATGTATTCCATCACAAGGTATGGGAGGCCCGAAGCCGTGAGGCCTCCATCCAGCAGCCGGGCGATGTTCTCGTGGGTCAGTCTCGCGAGAATCTGGCGTTCCGCACGGAAACGGGCCTCCAGTTCCGGCGATTGTCCAATGCCCCCGCGCAATACTTTGATCGCCACGTTTTGGTGAAACTGGTCGTCCACGCGGCGGGCGCAATAAACGGTTCCCATGCCTCCACGCCCGATCATCCCCGTGATCTGGTAGGCGCCGACCCGTTCGCCTTCCGCGGGCGATGGCGCCGTCAGGGCCTCACACACGCTGGCTTCGACTGCCCGCTCCAAAAAGCTGTCGGTCTGTTCGCAGGAATCGATCAGGTTGTCGATCTGGCGCCGTATCTCTGTGTCGATGCCGCAGACCCTTTCGAGGAAGGGCGCTCTGGCTTCCAAGGTCATCTCCAGCGCGTTGTTGACGACCACCTGGATGTGCTCCCATTTGGTCGGAGTCACCGGAGTCTCCGGCGAATGGTTGTCGAAATACTCGCACTAGCTCGGCGGGTCATGGCGATAAAGGTAGTCATTTCGACCGCCGTCTTTCATCCATCGGTCCAAATATACGTAGAAGGGGGGCGGTGGAATCCTAAAATTACGCTATCCGGCGCCTGGAATCACTTCAGCGCCATCTAATTGCCTAGGTGTTTTAAAATCCGATTGATACGGGCCAATCTAAGGTGGTACGGGCATATGCTAAACTGACGGTGTTTTGCCGGAGTCGTTCCCTAATCGGCCATCGGCGGCGGAGAGTGGTTCCTCGGACCGCATCGCACGTTTTGGACCCTTCGAATTGAACCTGACCACGGCGGAATTGCGCCGCCAGGGTAGAACCGTGAGCATGCGCCAGCAGTCTCTGCGCATTCTCATCTACCTGATTGAGCACGCGGGAACCATAGTGAACAGGGAGGAGTTACAGGCCGCAGTCTGGCCCTCCGGAGTTTTCATCGAATTCGAATCCGGTCTGTACACGGCCGTGAACCAGATGCGGCATGCGTTGGGCGACTCCGCCAGCAAGCCCTACTTCGTTGAGACAATCCCCAAGGTTGGGTACCGATTTATCTCGCCGGTCCAAATGGATTTACCGGCTATCCAAGTCCCGGCGGCGGAGATGTCTCCGCCGCTCATCGCGCCCCCTTCCGCCGCGACTCCCGCGGAACCTTCGACGCGCGCGCGTACATGGCTGCCGGCCCGCTGGTGGGCGGTCATCCTGGTGATGTCGATCACCGGCGGCGGGTGGGCATTATGGAACCACGTCCGCTCCTCTCCTCCGGTTTTAGATCATCTTCGCCCGTTCACCACTGGACGAGGCAGCCAGGACCACGCGTCGTTTTCGCCCGACGGAGAGATGTTGGCATTCGACTGGAAATCCGACAAGGATGCTCACACCTGCATATATGTACAACGGCTGGACGCAACCACACCCGTGCGTATCAGCAAGGGTGAAGATATGGAGAGACGGCCGGTTTGGTCGCCTGACGGGCGCCAAGTCGCGTTTCTGCGCGATCCCGGCGGACCTACTTTGGCGATTATATCCGTTCCGTTAGTCGGAGCGGAAGAACGGAAACGCGCCGAATTCCAGAAAGGGGCCACTCCATGGTTCGATTGGTCCCCGGACGGCCGGTGGTTTGTGGTTGCCGAGCCTGCAGCGCCTGAGCGCGGGCCGGCGGTAGTTTTGATTTCGGCCGCCACCGGGGAACGCCACGCCATCACCAATCCGCCCGCCGGCTGGCGGGGAGACAGCCTGCCATTGTTCTCGCCCGATTCGAGCCATATCGCCTTCCGGCGAACCATGGTGCCTTCAGGGGTCGAGGACCTGTATGAAGTGCCAACCGCAGGAGGCGAGCCGAAACGCCTGACCTTCGAGAATCGAACGCTCAGCGCTTTTTCCTTTACCCCTGATGCAGGTTTGCTGCTCTCCGCTAAGTGGAATTCCTCCATCCGAACATTGTGGTGGATGGGTCCCCATGGCGGCAGACTCACCCGTATGACGGCTCCGGCTTTCGATGCTACTGCGCCGGCCGTATCGCGCGATGGAAAGCATTTGGCTTTTTCCAAGGTTCTGTACGATGTCAATATCTGGCGGTTGAATACCGATGGCGGCAGTCCGGCTACGCCGCTGATCGATTCCCGGCTACCCGACACCGGCCCGCAGTACTCACCTGACGGCCGCCGCATTACGTTCCAGAGCGTCCGATCTGGTAGTGACGAAATCTGGGTGTGCGACAGCCAGGGCGCCAATGCCGTCCGCTTGGTGGACGGACATGGCAGCGCGTTGGGGAATCCCAAGTGGTCTGCCGACGGGCGGCATATCGCCTTCGAATGGCAGCCTTCGGGAAAGTCTGAGATTTACGTGGTCGCGGCCGACGGCGGCGCGCCTCGAAAGCTAGTGGCCGACGCGAATCAAAACAGCACGCCGTCCTGGTCCCACGATTCCCGTTTCGTATACTTCTCCTCCAATCGTTCCGGCCAGCGTGCGATTTGGAAGGTTCCCGCCGAGGGCGGGGCCGCGATTCCGGTAATCAATCAGGCGGGCTTCGCTCCAGTGGAATCGCCAGATGGACAGTATCTTTACTACTTCCGGGACGATCGGGAAGACGGGGAGGTGTGGCGGCGGGGCATTCGAAACGGCGTGCCCGCGGGGCTGGAAAGCCAGGTGGTGACCGGCCTCCGGCTACATGACTGGGGCAATTGGGCGCCGGGCGACAATGGGATCTACTATATCCGGCAGTTACAGAACGGAAGCGCGGCCGTGGAGTATCGCGCGTTTTCCAACCAATCCGTCCGAACGGTATACACTCTGAGGCAGCCTCCTATCTGGGCCAGCGCGGGACTGGCCCTCTCGCCGGACGGCAAGACACTCCTGTTCGCTCAAGTCGATCAGGACGATAGCAATATTTTCATACAGTGATTTGGTCAGTGGCCGGGCCGCACGGTTCGGACTGACGCCGGACCAGGGGACCTTCTCGGTGAGCCGCAGAGGGAGTCGATGGGCGGGAGCCCGCCGCCGCGAGTACAAGGCGTGCAACAAGTACATGGGTCGGTAGGCAACAGGCGCCCCTTCCGCAAGATCCGCTTCCTGAGTTTGCGCGGCAAGGGCGAGTGCGCAATATTCCTCATCCCGGCGGTGGCGAGTCCTCCGCAGAGTGAGAATGGATTATGGCCAATATCGTCAGACCGCCTTGCGACGAAGCCGAAATTCTCGCCGGCTCTTGCGAGCAGCCGGCTATCGCCAATGGCTCCTGGATTCTCGCCGCGACCATACTCGGTTCGAGCATGACCTTCATTGACGGCACCGTAGTGAACGTGGCGCTCCCAGCTTTGCAATCGGCCTTTCGCGCCGACTTAGCGGATATTCAATGGGTGGTGGAATCCTACGCGCTTTTCCTGGCGGCATTAGTCCTTATTGGCGGTTCCTTAGGGGACGTGTACGGCCGCCGAAAGATCTTCGTCGCCGGCGTCGCACTGTTCTCCACAGCCTCGGCCTGGTGCGGACTGGCGCCCGATATACGGCAGCTTATCGTTGCGAGAGGGCTCCAGGGCGTAGGCGGAGCACTTCTGGTCCCCGGCAGCCTGGCTCTGATCAGCGCCAGTTTTCCTCCGAAGGAGCGCGGTCGCGCTATCGGAACCTGGTCAGGATTCACTTCGATCACCGCCGCAATCGGGCCTGTCCTCGGCGGATGGTTCGTTGAGCACGGCTCCTGGAGATGGGTGTTTTTTATCAATCTACCTGTAGGTTTGATCGTGGTAGCGCTGGCACTGTGGAAAGTCCCGGAAAGCAGCGCCGGTAACCGAGGCCAGAAGCTCGATTGGGCCGGCGGCCTGCTGGCGGCGCTCGGTTTCGGCGGCATAGTTTTTGCCTTGATCGAATCCTTGCCCATCGTAGGGGGGATTGGCGCTCTCGCTCTGATTGCGCTCTTTTATTGGGAGGCGCACTCATCCTCGCCGATGGTCCCGCTGCGCCTGTTCCGTTCCGCAAATTTCAGCGGAGCCAACGTGCTTACGCTGTTTCTATACTGCGCGCTGAGTGGCGTTCTCTTCTTTTTTCCGCTCAATTTGATTCAGGTTCAAGGCTATTCGCCGACCGAAGCCGGCGCCGCCTTGTTGCCTCTTATTCTGTTGATGTTCCTATTGTCGCGCTGGTCTGGCGGACTTCTCGACCGTTACGGCGCCAGGCTTCCGCTGGTGATTGGCCCGGTGATCGCAGCCGCCGGATTCGCGCTGTTTGCGTTGCCAGGTATTGGCGGGTCTTACTGGGCGACGTTCTTCCCCCCGGTGCTGGTGCTCGGGCTCGGCATGGCGATCAGTGTCGCGCCACTGACTACGACGGTAATGAACGCCGTCGATAAAAGCTACGCTGGAGCGGCTTCCGGAATCAATAACGCCGTCTCGCGCATTGCTGCCTTGCTGGCCGTGGCAGTTTTCGGAGCGATACTCGGCGGAGTTTTCCAGGGCGATCTGCACAGGCGATTGGACAGGCTCCATGTGGGGTCGGCAGTGCGGGCGCAAATTGAAGCGCAGCAAGATAAGCTGGCCGCCGCCGAGACCAGCGACGCGCGCGGACGTCAGGCTATCGAGGAAGCGTTTGTCGCCGGCTATCGCACCGTCTTGTGGCTCGCGGCCGGGCTAGCGCTCGCCAGCGCCGTCAGCGCGGCAGCGCTGATAACCGCTGCTCCCAAGCCTCGATAATCGGGGCGACCCAAAGTGCGCGATAGAATGTCCCATTTCTCAAAATAGGAGGGGTCGCTGGCGTTCCACAGTCGCCGCTCTCCGTAGGGCTCACGCCGCCTGATAGGGTATTTGAAGGTGATTTCGAGGTTTGATCACCATTCTGTAAGCTCTGGAGTTAGCGAAGAAACACCGTCGTTGGTTGGCCCCGATACGTCGTTCGCAGCAACTCCCGGTACCCACATTTTTCCGCGATGCGGATAGACGGTAAGTTGTCGGGGTGGACGATGCACGAGGTCCGGGAAGACCCGAAGTGCGCATCGCCCCAAGCGATGACGGCGCGGGCGGCCTCTGTCGCGTAGCCCTGGCCTTGGGCTTGCGTAGCGAGCACCCAACCGATTTCCGGAACGTCTTTGAGTGAGGGCTCTATTTTCCGCTTGTAATCTGCGAATCCAATCTCTCCGGCAAAACCGCCCATTGCCTTTTCCTCAACTACCCAATAGCCGAAGCCGAGCAAAGCCCAATGCCCAACGTAACGCAGCAACCTGGTCCAAGACTCCTCTTCGGTAAAGGGCTTGCCGCCTATGTGCCGGGTTATCGCGGGATCCGCCCACATTGCGGCGCAAGGGATGAAGTCGTCAAGGCGATGACCCCGAAGTTTGAGCCGCGCGGTTTCGATGACTGGGACTTGCACGGAGGAATGGAATGCGCGCGGCATTTGGACATTCTACCGAGATGAACGTATCGGTAGTTGGGCGGTTCCCGGCGACCCACCGGTCGGCCTATCGGAGATCGCATCCGGCTGGTTTGGCCGGGGGCCGTCTTTGGCGCCGCCTCCATGTGGTGGAACGCTGGCGCCTCCACCCGTTTCGGTTGCGGGCATGAGCTTCACTATATCGCGGCAAACACGCGCGGTCTGGCAATTGCCGACGCGCGGAAAGAGCTAATGTTCAGCCCGATTTTCAGGTCCGCGTCAGCACAGGTGTTTCGCCAGCGGCAAAACGTTGGGAACTGACGCGTGGCGATGCGCACCCGTCGAAAACCCGAGCGCGCCTGAACCGGCTCAGCTCTCCTTGTACATGTACTTGATGCACGGCTTATAGAGCAGAATGTTCGGCTCGCCGGTGCGATTCACCTTCAGACAGGATTTGTCGTACCACTCGATCACTCCGTGGAGGGTCTCGCCGTCGCGCAACACGAACACCATTGGAGTCTTGGCCTGCATTTGTTTTACATAATAGAAATTCTCGGCGTTAGTCTGGTCCGGAGGCACCGCTTTCTTTTGCGCTTGCGGGGCCCGGCGGGGAGGCGGGATTTGCTCTTTGATCTCGTTAAGTGAAGGACGAATAAGTTTGCGATTGACAGCTTCCACGGGGTGCCATCCTTTGAAGACATTATGATTGACCGTCGCGACTCGCGGGAGCGGGGCGGCGCCGTTGGCTTCGTATCTTTTCCGGCTTTACACCCAGAGATAACACAACCACCGGGGCTCCGCAACGTAGGGCTATTTTTCAAACCACGACCGTATGCGCTTCTTGGTGCGTTCCAGAATCGACTCCTTCGGCTGTTCGGAGGGAGCCAGCGCTACAGGCGCAGGTTTCGACGCCGCTGCGATCAGGTTCTGTACCGAAGGCGGCGCCTCGCAAGGCCGCTCACCGGCGAAGCGGACCAGGTTGCCAAGCAGCGCATACTGCCGCCGGTATCGCTGGCCGTCTTTCTTCTGGATGCAGATCGAAAAGCCGGGGTACTTCCCCGCCGCGGCCTTTCCCGCCTTGCCGCCCTGCGCGAAATCCACCTGTTCCAGCTCTACGGGCTCGAAGCCAGTCAGGTTCCGCTCGATGTACGCCGTCTCATAGCGGTGATGGCGTAAGCTCCAATCGAATACCCGAAAACTGTCGAAATCGTACGGGCGGATGCCGTCGCCAATCGTGGTCCACAACCAGACGTCCTTCTTCTGGTCGCCGTCGGGCACGGCGCCAAGGGAGAAATACGCGACGATGCGATGCCCTTCGGCGTACTGCGCCACTTCATCGGGAATCGCCATATTCAAACGGCGGGTCAGCGTCCACCCGGTTTGTCCGTCGGCGGTGCGCACGAGGCTCCAATCGTCGGTAGGCGTCGGTGGGGCGGCTTTAATGTCCGCTTCTTCTTTCCCTTCGGCCGGTTCCGTCTTCGAAAGCTCCACCCAGTCGGGCGGCGGCGCAGGCGGCTTCGGCATGGGGATTGGGATCGTCGAATATTTCGACTCTTTGGTCTTCTTTTTCGCCGGCGCTTTCTTGGGAGTCGAAGGCAGCAGGGGCGCGCGCTGCGCGGTGGTGCGCGGCATCGCGGCGTGCGTCAACACGTCGATTTTCCCGGTGTCCTTCACGGTCACGAAGCTGGGCGAATCGAGCGACGGCTGGGTGTAAATGCGCAAGTCGCCGTAGCGGGGCGTGGCTGCGCCTTGGGACGGCAGTTTCGCTGCGATGGCGGCGAGTTGCTTCA
>Ga0302325_10030652_pt1 | contig 11085 bp, 7 predicted proteins | sample Palsa_T0_2_FD_201948 | JGI IMG/M metagenome (GOLD analysis project Ga0302325, IMG submission 201948) | Peat permafrost microbial communities from Stordalen Mire near Abisko, Sweden - Palsa_T0_2 | ecosystem: Environmental > Terrestrial > Soil > Palsa > Peat permafrost | place: Sweden: Abisko...
ATTAGCGTGGACGACCACGTGGTGGAGCCGCCTGACATGTTCAGCGCGCACATCCCGGCGCGATACGCGGACCTGGCCCCGCGGGTCGTCCAGCAAGCCGGCGGCGCCGATGTCTGGGTGTTCAACGGGTCGGTGATCCCGAACATCGGGCTCAACGCCGTCGCCGGGCGCCCCAAGGAGGAGTACGGCATCGAGCCGACCGCCTTCGACGAGATCAGGCCCGGATGCTATGACATCGACGAGCGCATCAAGGACATGAGCGCCGGCGGCATCCTCGCCTCGATGAACTTCCCCTCCTTCCCCGGCTTCAGCGGCAGGCTCTTCGCCGCCGCCCAGGACAAGGACCTCGCGCTGGCTGTGCTGCGGGCGTACAACGACTGGCACATCGACGACTGGGCGGGCGCCTACCCCGGCCGCATCATCCCGATGGCGCTGCCGGTGCTCTGGGACGCGGAGGTCTGCGCGGCCGAGGTCCGCCGGGTGGCCGCCAAGGGCTGTCACTCGCTGACGTTCACCGAGAACCCGAACACGCTCGGCTACCCGAGCTTCCACGACGAGTACTGGGACCCGCTGTGGCGCGCGGTCAGCGACGAGAACGTGGTGGTCTCGATCCACCTCGGCTCCTCCGGGCAGCTCACGATCACCGCGCCGAACGCGCCGATCGACGTCATGATCACCCTGCAGCCGATGAACATCTGCCAGGCGGCGGCCGACCTGCTGTGGTCCCGGGTGATCAAGCAGTTCCCCGACGTCAGGTTCGCCCTCTCCGAGGGCGGTACCGGGTGGATCCCGTACTTCCTCGACCGGGTCGACCGCACCTTCGAGATGCACCACCGGTGGACCGGCCAGGACTTCGGCGGCAAGCTGCCGAGCGAGGTGTTCCGCGAGCACTTCCTCACCTGCTTCATCTCCGATCCGGTCGGCATCAAGCTGCGCGACATGATCGGCCTGGACAACATCGCCTGGGAGTGCGACTACCCGCACTCGGACTCGGCCTGGCCGCACGCCCCGGAGGAGCTGATGGCGGTCGCGGCGGACGTGCCCGCGGCCGAGCTTGACCAGATCACCTACCAGAACGCCATGCGCTGGTACTCCTTCGACCCGTTCGCGTTCCGGCCGAAGGACAAGAGCACCGTCGGCGCCCTGCGGGCGGAAGTGAGCGGCCACGACGTGAGCATCCAGAGCCGGGACAAGGGGCGGTTCACCAAGACCGTCGGCGTCGACATCGGCACGCTGGCCGCGCAGGCGACGGCCTGAGCGGCCTGAGCGGCGGCCTGAGCGGCGGCCGGAAAGCTCAGCTCTCGGGCAGGTCCAGGCCGAGAAGCTTGATCGCGTTGCCGCGGGCGATCCTGGTAACGACGTCCTGGCTCAGGTAACCGAACTGCAGCGCGGCCTCTTCGCGCGAGCGCGGCCAGGTGCCGTCCTGGTGCGGGTAGTCGGTCTCGAAGGTGACGTTGTCCAGGCCGACCTTGTCCAGCAGCTCCACCCCGACCGCGTCCTTGAAGAAGCAGCTGGTGATCTGGCGGTAATAGTAGGTGGACGGCGGCTCCGGGCAGTTCTCCTGGCCGCGGGCCCAGCCGCGGTGGGTCTCCCAGACGTCGTCGATGCGCTCAAGCAGGTAGGGGATCCAGCCGATCTGCGCCTCGGCGTAGAGCAGCTTCAGCCGCGGGTAGCGGTGCAGCACGCCGGAGAACATGAAGTCGGTCATGCTGGCGACGCTGTTGCCGAAGATGATGGTGCCGCCGACCGCTCCCGGGGCATCGGCCGACGTCTGCGGGGTCCGCGTGCCCGAGCCGATGTGCATGGCCAGCACCGTCCCGGTCTCCTCGCAGGCGGCGAAGAACGGGTCCCAGTAGCGCGAGTGCAGGCTCGGCAGGTCGAGGTAGGCGGGCAGTTCGCTGAAGGCCACCGCGCGCACGCCGCGGTCGGCGTTGCGCCGGATTTCGGCCACGGCCAGGTTGACGTCCCACAGCGGCACGATGCACAGCGGGATCAGCCGCCCGCCGCTGCCGCCGGCCCACTCGTCGACCATCCAGTCGTTGTAGGCCTCGACGCAGAGCTTGGCCAGCGCCTTGTCCTTGGCCCAGAGGAAGATCTGACCGCAGAAGCGAATGTAGTTGGGGAAGCAGAGCTGGGCCTGGACGCCGTTGACGTCCATGTCCGCCAGCCGCTTGGCCGGGATCCAGCAGCCCGCGCGCATGTCCTCGTAGGTGATGCCCTCGTTGGTGACCTCTTCGGCCGGGACGCCGGCCGAGGCGATGTAGCGCTTGATCTGGGTGCGGTTACCGTCGTAGAGCCACCAGGCGGCGTTGGGGCCCTCGGTTCCCGGCGTCTCCACGTACTTCCCGTCGACCAGCTGGACCGCGCCGGCCGGGGCGTACTCGATTCTCGGGCCGGCCTCGCGCAGGCCGCTGGGAAGACGGTCGCTCCACACGTTCGGGGGCTCCACCACGTGCGAGTCCATGTCCACGATGGGCGGGATCTTCGCCAGCCGCTCGGCGATCGTGTCCTGGCTGGCGCTCTGCTGGGTCATCCGTCCTCCTTGATATAAGATCTTTTATACCGAGTTAGGCAGCGGCCTCGCCGAAGGCGCCCTTGGCCCGGAACAGGCTCACCACGAGGTCGCCCTGCCTGCGCATCATCTCGGCGTAAGCCTGGGCCGCGCCCTCGGCGTCCTGGCGCTTGACCGCGCGCAGGATGGCCGCCGTGCCCTGCTTCTCGACCTTGCCGGAACCGGGTACGAGCTCGAAGAAGTTGCCAGGGACGATGTTGGTCGACTGGCGCAGGAAGCTCCGCAACCGCGGCGAGTTCGCCGCCCCCACCACGGCCCGGTGGAAGGCGATGGTCGCGGCGAACATCTCCTCGGCGTCATCGCCGGCCGCGGCAATCCGCTTCTGGAGCGGCGGCAGCAGCGTGGCCAGGCTCTCCCCCTGCCGTTCGGTCGCCCGCCGCACCGCGAACCCGTAGATCAAGCCGAACAACTCGTAGTGATCACGGACGGCGGACTCGTCGATCCGGTTCACGAACGCACCGCGGTGCGGGACGATCGTGATCCAGCCCTCGCGCTCGAGCGCGATCAGCGCCTCGCGCACCGGGATCCTCGACACTCCCAGGGCCTTGGCGATCGCGTCCTGCGGCACCCGCTGGCCTTGCTTGAGCACCCCGTCAAAGATGCGGCGGCGCACGTACTGGCGCACCTGTTCCCCGCTGCTGACCCGGGACAGTTCCTGTCCCCGCTGCGGCAGCATCGCATCGCGCGCCTCGGCCCCGAGGTCGGGCGGATCAAGGTCCGGCGGCCCGCTAGTCGCCCCACGCGGCGAGGTGGCCTTCACATCGCTCCCGAGCTTTTGACAGTGAGGTTCCACACGCGGGCCGCGTTGCCGCTGAGAATCAGTTCGCGCTCGGCGTCGGGCACGCCCCTGGTCGCCTCGGCCGCGATCGACTGTGACCGCGGCCAGCTCGTCACCGGATGCGGGTAGTCGGAGGACCACATCACGTTGTTGATCCCGATGACGTCGCGGGCGTGCCTGATCACGTCGGGCTCGTCGATGAACGTCAGGTAGACGTTCCGCCGGAAGTACTCGCTCGGCGCCTGCTTCAGGCCGGGGAAATCGTAGCCCTGGCGCGCCGCCAGGTCATCGACGGTGTACAGCCACCACGCCACCCAGCCCACGCCGGGCTCGACGAAGATCACCTTCAGGTCCGGGAACCGCTCGAGGACGCCGGTCAGCACCCACATGCCCAGCGGCTCGGCCGCCGAGAGCGCGACCATCGGCACGAAGATCCCCTTCTGCGGGGTCGGGTCGCGCCGGGCGAGCCCCTCAAGCTGCGTGTTCAGGCCGATGTGGCAGCAGATCGGCAGGCCGGTGTCGGAGATGGCCCGCCACAGCGGATCGTACCGGCGGTCCCAGTAGTCCGGCAGTCCGAGCTCGGCCGGGAAGACCGGGAGCTGCAGCGACTTGCAGCCGATGGACGCCGCCCACGTCACCTCCGCGACCGCCGCGTCGATGTCGTGGATCGGAATCTGGAACGACACGATCAGCCGCTCCGGCGCGGCCGAGGCGAAGTCCCACAGCGCCGTGTTGAACGCCCGGGTGGCCTCCTTCCAGCCGTCCTTGACCAGGTACAGATAGCGGAACGCGCTTACCTCGCAGTAGGTCGAGGAGGCCTGCACGCCGTCGGTGTCCATGTCCGCCAGCCGCGCCGCCGCGTTGGTGTGGCCCGCCCGGCCGGCGTGCCCGTTGCCGCCGGTGCCCATGCCGACCCTCCCCTCGGTCGTCACGCCCTCCTGATCGCGCCAGGCCTGGTTCGACTCGTTGCTGCGGAGCGCGCCCATGGACGCCCCGAAGTCCCGCAGCGCCTGGGTGTAGGCATCGTGGTACCTGGGGTCGAGGAACGACTTGATCGTCTCGTGGCTCAGGTCCACGTGGTCATCGGCGGAGATAAGGCGCTGCGCCATCGGTCAGCCTCCCTAGGCAGACGATACTACTTCATATTGTATATATGATAGCAGCGATACGCCCCACCGCCGAGCCACGATCGGGCCTTGCCGTGAACTCACTCGACCAGCTCCCGCCAGGCGGCCAGCAGAGCCTCTCCGAGCTGCTTGACCAGCACCCGTTCGCGGCCGCCGAGCCGGTCATCGAGTCCGACGACGGGGTGCTTACGCTGGGCGAGCTGCGCGCCCGGGTCGCCGCGCTGGCGGGCACGCTGCGGGCGGCCGGCGTCGGGCCCGGCCAGGCGGTCGGGAACCTGGTGGCACCGGGTTCGTCTTCCGTCGTCGTCATGTTCGCGGTGTGGGCGATCGGGGCGGTTTACGTGCCCGTCAACGTCCGCTACGCGGCCGAGGAGGTCGCGGAGCTGATGGTTGAAACGCGCACCGCGGTCTTGGTCGGATCGCCGGCCGATCTGGCCGCGCGCATGCTCGACCTCGGCGCCGTCGGTTACCAGCACGAAACGGGGGTGTCGGTGGTGGTCCGCCCGGCCCGCGCGGGCACCCCCGGCTACCCGCCGGACGTCGCGGTCATCTCGCGCACCTCGGGCACGACCGGCCGGCCGAAGGCGGTGCTGCTCCGGCACAGCGGGACGATCGACGCGCTCGACGCCAGCCTGCTGAAGCTGCGCGGAAGCGGACGCAGAGCGCGCGGCGGCGAGCCGCGCCGGATGAACCTCATCCCGGTGTCGCTGGCGTTGTGGGCCGGGGTGTGGAACACGCTCTTCAGCTTCCGGGCCGGCTTCGGGGTGGTGCTGCTCGACCGGTTCACGACCGACGGGTTCGCCCGCGTGGTGCGGGAGCACGGCATCAAGTCGACGGTGCTGGCGCCGGCGATGATCACCATGCTGGCCGACGACCCCGCCATCACCGACCTGTCGCCGCTGCGGATGGTCCGCTCGATCACGGCGCCGCTTTCCCCGCAGGGGGCCCGTCGCTTCCACCAGAAGTTCGGTGCGTTCGTGCTCAACTCCTACGGGCAGACCGAGCTCGGCGGCGAGGTCGTCGGCTGGACCGCGGCCGACATGCGCGAGTTCGGCGAGCGCAAGCTCGGCGCCGTCGGGCGTCCGTACGCGAGCATCGACCTGCGCATCCGCCGCGACGACGGGGCCGAGGCGCCCGCCGGCCAGCCGGGCGAGATCTTCGTCAGGTCGCCGTTCCGCATGGGCGGCTACGCGGGGACCGACGCCGCGGGCGAGGGCCCGGCCGACGAGCGGTTCGTGGACGGCTACCTGCGCACCGGCGACCTCGGCCGGGTGGACGCCGACGGGTTCCTCTGGATCGAGGGACGGGTGAGCGACATGATCAACCGGGGCGGGCTCAAGGTGTTCCCCGACGAGGTCGAGGAGGTGCTGCGGCGGCACCCGGCCGTCCGCGACGTCGGGGTGGCCCCGCTGCCCGATCCCCGCCTGGGCGAGGTCCCGCACGCCTGGATCGTCTCCGATCAGAGCCTCGACCCGGCCGAACTGGCGGCCTGGTGCCGCGAGCGCCTGGCGCCGTACAAGGTGCCGGCCGGCTTCACCAGGACCGGCGCGCTGCCGCGGTCCGACATCGGGAAGCTGCTGCGACGCGAGCTTTCCGCCCGGGAAGAGCTCTCTTAGCGTGTGTCACGCATTCCTTATAATTTGTTTCGGATAAGGTAGCTATAAAGTTTATCGTCTAGGTGGGCAAGCACCAGTATCCCAGGAGACCGCCATCGCCAGCCGCGCTTCAACCTTGCCCGAGCCCTATGAAGGCGACGAAACGCCGCACGGACTCCTGCGCCCCACGAGCACGCAGCAGGTCGCCGACTACATTCGGCGGCAGATCTTCGAGGGCAAGCTCACAATCGGAGAGCGCGTCCCCCAGGATGAGATCGCCGCCGACCTGGGCGTCAGCCGGGTGCCCGTGCGCGAGGCGGTCATCGCCCTGGACCGCGAAGGCTGGGTGATGATCCAGCCGCACCGGGGCGCCTTCGTGGTCGGCCTGGACGAAAACTCGACCAGAGACCACTACGAGCTGCTCGGGCGCGTCTACGGCTACGGCGCCCACCGGGCGGCCGAGCGCGCGACGCCCGAGCAGATCGCCGCCCTGACCGCGGTGCACCGCAAACTGCAGGCGGCCACCGACCCGCACGAGTTCAGCGAGCTCAACCTGGAGTTCATGCGCCGCCTGGTCGGCGTCGCGGCATCGCGCCGGGTCAGCTCGACCGTGCGGCTGATGGCGGTGAACATCGTGCCGGGCGACTTCTTCGCCGGAGTGCCCGATGCCATCCGCGTCCACAAGCGCCACCTGCGGTCGGTCGTGAAATCCCTCAAGGCCGGCGACGGGGAGAGCGCCGAGCGCGAGGTGATCTCCATGCTGCGGCAGGAGGCCGACCTGGTGGTCGCCCTGCTGACCCAGCGCGGAGTGATCGGCTCGTCCGCCGACGACCCCCAGTGAACCCACGATAAGCTCAATAGTAGGTACTATACATGCAGGTAAATCCCTTTTAGACTGTCTTCGCCGACGACCTGTCAGTGGCGAAAGGCGCGAGCATGCCGGATTTTCCTGGCGGTACCCAGTTTCTTCCCGGGCTTTTCGAGTCGCTCCTTGGCACCGAACCGGAGTTGCCGGCGCTCGTCCAGGACGGGCAGACCACGACTTTCAGCCAGTGGTGGGCGGACTCCTCCCTCATCGCCAGCGGGCTGGCCGAAGTCGGCGTCGGGCACCGGGACGTGCTGCTGCTGATGCTGCCGTCCGGCCAGGACTTCGCGTCGTGCTTCCTGGCCGCGCTGCGCCTCGGCGCCATCGTGAGCGCCATCAACCCGCGACTAGGGCCGAGTGAGACCGAGCACATCATCGCTCAGTCCAAGCCGGCCGCGATCGTCACCGACACCCCAAGCCGGATCGCGGGCCGGGCCATCGCGGACCCAGCGGCCTGCCCGGTGCTGACGCCGGCCGCTGCGCGCGGGCGGCCGGGCGCCGTCCCATCGGTGACGGGCTGGGCGGCCACCTCCCCCGACGAGGCGGCGGTGGTGGCGTGGACAACCGGCTCCACCGGCCTGCCCAAGGGTGCGTGGTTCGGCCACCAGACAATGGCGTTCATCGCGGCCAACATGGGCCCGCTGAGCGCGCCGTACGACCGCAAGCTAATGCCCGTTCCGTTCGCGCACACCGCGTACCTGACGCGGATCTACGACCAGCTCGTGCACCGCGCGGCGCTCATCCTCACCCCGCCCGTGTGGACGGCCGACAGTATGCTCGACGTCCTGGCGGCCGAGAGGGTGACCCTGGGCCAGGGGGTGCCGACCCAGTGGGAGAAGCTCATCGCGCTCGACCGGCTGGACGCGACCGACCTGTCGCACCTGCGCCTGGTCTCGACCGGCGCCAGCCGGGTGCCTGCGGAGTTGGTGAAGGCGCTGCGCGCGCGCCTGCGCTGCCCGGTGGTGGTTCGCTACGCCAGCACCGAGGTGCCGCTCGCGTTCGGCACCGGGATCGGCGACCCCATCGAAACGGTCACCTCAACCGTCGGCCAGCCGCTCGGCGGGGCCGAGGTCGAGATCCGGGGCGGCGACGGCGGTCCGCTCCCGCAAGGCGAGACCGGGCGGGTTTTCCTGCGCACGCGCGCGCGGATGGGCGGCTACTGGCGCTCCCCCGAGCAGACGGCGGCGACCATCGCCCCCGACGGATGGCTCGCCACCAGCGACCTCGGCCGCCTGGATGGCGAAGGCAACCTCGCGATCATCGGGCGCGCCGACGACGCCTACATCCGCGGCGGCTACAACATCTACCCGTCGGAGGTGGAGGCCGCGCTGGCGGCGCACCCGGGGGTGGCGCGGGTGGCCGTGGTCGGGGTGCCGACCCCGGTGATCGGGGAGATCGGGGTGGCGTTCGTGGTGCCGGACGCTCCCGGCACCGTAACCTCGGCCGAGCTCAAGCAGTGGTGCCGCGGCCGGATCGCCGACTACAAGGTGCCCGACACCGTGCTGCTGGTGGACGACCTGCCCGTCAACGCGACCTTCAAGGTCGACACCGGGCAGCTGAAAAAGCTTGCCGCCGTTGCATTGCAGAACGTATAAAATATTTATGATAGAAGTCGATGCGACGCGAAGCGGAGTCTCAGGTTGAACGACAAGGTCTACATCCACGAGTTCATCGACATCACCAAGCAGAACCGCGCGCGCTACATGCATCACATGGCCGCCAACTGGAGCCCGCTCGCGCAGGAGCAGCGCCACCAGCTCTGCTACGGCGTGTGGGGCGTGGTCGGTTCCACCGGCCACTGGCCCCAGGTGGTGAACATCTGGGAGGAGGACGGGTTCGCCGGGCTGGCCAAGTCGTTCCGCTCCGAGTTCGGCACCGCTACTCTCCAAGACCCGGCGCTAGCCAAGTGGTGGGCGGCGGCGGCCGACCTCCGTTCCGGCGGGTTCGACCGGCTGCTGGTGCCGCACCCCGACACGCTCACCATCGAGGAACTGTGCGCGGCCGGGGTCACCGGCGAAGTCTTCGCGCACGAGCTGGTCACGGTGGCCTCAGGCGCGGCCCTGCCGTTCCTTGACGACACGCTGGCCGGCGCGGACAAGCTCCGCCAGAGCCACGGGTGGACCCTGGCTGGCGCCTGGCGGACGGCGATGCACGACGACAGCGAGGCTGTCCTGCTCTGGTCCATCCCGACCTGGGAGTCCTGGGCCGGCGCCGAACAGGACCTGGCCGACGGCCGGGACGTGCTCCCGCCGGACGGCCGCGACGCGGTCCTGCACCGGGAGCGCATCCTGCTCGCCCCCGCGCCGCTGTGCCCGTTCCGCACCGGCCGCCAGCCCTCGCGCGACGACCGCACCGACTGGGTCGACTGAGGCATCCGCGCCACGATCAATGGACACGCCTCGTAACCTGGGACGGCGCACTTCGCCGCCCAACGAACTGAAAGGCACAGCGCAGATCGCCGATTAGGCAGTTGTCAAGCCGGTTGAGCTACAGGCGACGTGACGCGCGCAGAATGGCCATTCTGGCGCGTGGCTCGCATCCCATGATTAGCGAATATGGGCGAACTGTGCTGGGAGTCGATCCGCCACCTAGTTGTTTGTGAGTTACCGCTACTAGGGTCAGGACGGAAGGTAACCCTGCGGCGTTTGCTGCGGCAGGCGGCCCTGCGTGCCGTTCTCGTCCGGGTGACCTGCCGGCTCAGGCGACGCGGCGGCGCATGTACACGGCCGCGAGGATGACGGTGAGGACCAGGGCGGAGTAGCCGACTACCTGAGACTCCCCCGACCCGCCGCGGATACCGGCTGTCATCACAGACCAGCCTATGAGCAGCGCGCCCCCTTCCGCCGGGTTCCGCAATCGCAGCGCGAGCACGATCGCGAGCAGCCCGGCGATGACTGCGACGACGGTTTCACCGGTATACGCGGCGTAGCCGGAACCGCCCCAGATGAAGGCCCAGGGGGCTGCGGCCAGCACTGCGGCGCAACCCAATGCGACCCGCAGCGGGCGCCCTGGTCGCCCGGCTACCTGGCTCCCTGGCGTCGCGTGCCGGATAATGGCGACCGCTAGGACGATCGCCGTGATCATGCCGATGGCAGTGCCTGCCAGGCTGGCGTTGGTAGCCAGCAAGCCGTAGTAGGGTGTCCCAACCTCAGAAGGGATGGCCAGGGCGTCCCAGGTCGCGAAGGCGAAGGCGATGACGCTGGCGCCGAGAACCGCGCAGGCGAGCAGCCGTCGGCGCGCCGGGAGCATGAGCCCCGCGAGAGCGGCCACGCACACCGGCCCAGCGATCTGCCCCCGCGCCGCGGAGTCGTTCCCGAGGTAGCCGACGGAGAAGTTGATGGCGTCGGCCGCCAGCGCGAGCGCCAGCCCGGTAACCAGCAGCCCGCCGTTGGCGGACGGCAGCGGCGATTGGCGTCTGTCGGCCGGTGGCGGCACCGGGCCGGCGCCGCCACCGGGCCGCTTGACCGTCATGGTCCGCGGCTCGTTCTCCGGCCGTATCGCCGCCTCCGTGTCCGGCCGGGGGGGCGCCAGGGCGGGCCCGGCTTCCGGCGCGGCGGCCGGCGTCGGCGTCGGCGTCGGCGTCGAAGACTGCCCGGGCGGCGCCGCGGCGAGCCAGGCGTGATCACCGGGGCCGGGTCCTGCCCCCCAGCCGGTGACGGTCGCCGGCCCGCGCTGGGCCAGGGCGCCCCGCAGTGCGGCGGCGAACTCGCCGCACGTCCGGTACCGGTCGGCGGGCGACTTCGACAGCGCCCGCTCGAGCACGCCGCCGACGGCGGCGGGCAGCCCCGGCCGCAGCTCGGTCACGGACGGCACCGGGTCGTTCAGCTGGGCGAACATGATCGCGATGGTGTCCGGCCGGTGGAACGGCGGCGCCCCGGTCAGCAGGGCGAACGCCACGCAGGCCAGCGCGTACTGGTCCGCCCGCCCGTCCACGGCCCCGCCCCGGATCTGCTCGGGCGGGCAGTACTCGGGCGTGCCGAGGAACTGCCCGGTCACGCTCAGCCCGGCGCCCGCCGATAGCGAGCTCTTGCTGAGCCCGAAGTCCGACAGGTACGCGTGCGGCTCCCGCCCCGGCGCCGACTCCACCAGGATGTTCCCCGGCTTGACGTCACGGTGCACCAGCCCGGCCGCGTGCGCCGCGTCGAGCG
>Ga0302325_10030653_pt1 | contig 11085 bp, 7 predicted proteins | sample Palsa_T0_2_FD_201948 | JGI IMG/M metagenome (GOLD analysis project Ga0302325, IMG submission 201948) | Peat permafrost microbial communities from Stordalen Mire near Abisko, Sweden - Palsa_T0_2 | ecosystem: Environmental > Terrestrial > Soil > Palsa > Peat permafrost | place: Sweden: Abisko...
ATTTTCTGGCGATCCAAGCTCGAGAAAGCATCGCGGGTTGAACTTCCAGAGAAGCGAATTACGGAGATGATTCAGGCCGGATTGTTGCATCTCGACCTCATCACCTATGGCCGCGAGCCCGATGGCGCGTTGGCCGCAACCATTGGTGACTATCCCCCGATAGGCTCCGAGAGTGCCCCCATCATCCAATTTATGGATTCTATGGGCTGGCATGATACTGCGAAGAGGTCGCTTAATTTTTTTCTGGAAAAGCAGCATGATGATGGGTTCATACAAAATTTCAATAACTTCATGCTGGAGACCGGAGCGGCCTTGTGGTGTATTGGCGAACACTATCGCTATACGCATGATGATGCCTGGATACGGGAAATTGCTCCCAAGGTGAGAAAGTCTTGCGAATTTCTGTGTCAATGGCGCCAGCGGAATCAACGGGAAGACCTTCGAGGAAAAGGCTATGGCATGCTCGAAGGGAAAACTGCCGATCCGGAGGATCCCTTCCGGTCGTTCATGTTCAATGGGTATACCTATCTCGGATTGAGTCGGATGGCGGAGACGTTCGAGAAGCTTGGTCTACCTGAAGCTGCGAAATGGAAAGCCGAGGCTGAAGGACTCAAGGCTGACGTTCGAGAGGCCTTCTTCACCGCTCTGGCATCTTCCCCGGTCATACCGATGGGGGATGGAAGTTGGTGCCCTACGTGCCCGCCATGGGTGGAGTCACGTGGCCCGCTAGCCCTCCACATCGATGGGAGCGCTTGGCACACCCACGGCTCGATGGTCGCACGTGACTCCCTTCTCGGCCCTCTCTATCTCGTCTACCAGGAGATTGTTGAGCCTAGTGAGCCGACCGTATCTTTTTTGCTCAATTTCCATAGCGAGTTGATGACTGACCACAATGTCGTTTTCAGCCAGCCTTACTATTCCCGGCATCCCTGGATTCACTTAATGCGCGGGGAAACGAAAGCGTTTCTGAAAGCCTACTACAACACCATGGCGAGCCTGGCGGATCGTGAAACCTATACGTTTTGGGAACATTACTTTCGCGCCAGTGCTCACAAAACTCACGAAGAAGCATGGTTTCTCATGGAAACACGATGGATGCTGTACATGGAGCGAGGCAAAACGCTTTCTCTTCTGCCAGGTGTGCCCCGAGAGTACATGGAGGATGGAAAACGAATCGTTCTCACAAAGGTGGCCAGCTACTTTGGTCCCCTCTCGTTAACCGTCGAATCCAAAACGGCTCGTGGAAACATCGATGCCAGTGTGGAATGCACATCGGATTGGCGACCTGAACGAGTTGAGATACGCGTACCTCATCCTGCTGGAACCAAGGCGAAGAAAATTGAGGGGGGCACTTACGATCCAGAGACCGAGCGGGTCATCATCGAGCCTTTCGGGGGTACTGCCAAAGTGAAGTTGCATTATTGAGAAAGACGAAATAGAAATACGATTTCTAGGGATGCCAATCTGGACGCGATAATCGGGATCTTTGTTCCCACAGCCGCTTCCGGTAGTTCTGCTCAGTGAATAAGGAGAACTCGGATGGTAACAACGGAAGCGCCGCCGCTCGAGACTCGCCACGAGCCTATCTGGAAGGACCCGGTATTCTGGTTTGTCATAGTTCTCGGTGTCGGCTACGGAGCGGTCTACAACATTCTGCCCACGAGTTTTCCGATTTTCTATCGTGAGTTTGGCACATCCTTGCGACAGATGGGGTATGCTCAATCCATTTTTTTCATCAGCTGTCTGGTCTTTAGCGTGGTTGGCGGCCCGGCGATCTCGGCTTTTGGATTGAAACGCTCTGCCATGGTCGCACTCGCGATGGCGGGCATTCTGTTGGTTGTGATTGGCAACGCTCACGAATTCAGATCCGTGCTGTTGTGCGCTGGGCTGTATGGTTTTTCCATAATCGCACTCGTGGTTATTGAGTGTTCGATTGTCAGTGGACACTTTCGCGAAGGACGTCAGAGCGTTTTCTTCCTCGTGAGTCTGAGCGACTCTGGCGGTTCGATGATAGGCCCGGCTCTGTTTGGATGGTGGTTTGTACAGGCGGAGCATTGGAAAATGAGTTGGCGCTTGGGCTACTTCGCAGCCGCGGGAGTTATGGCCTTTCTCGTGGTGTGGGCCCTGTTCATGCGCTCGGATAGCATGCCGGGAGACAGTTTCAAACCCGACACTCCCGGAGGCGGCCTTTCGGTTATCAAAGGGGTCTTGGGTGTTACCGCTTTTTATGTGGCCGTACTCCTGGAATTTTGCCACGGCGTCGCGCAAGGAGGAATGATTTCCTTCATGGGTCAATTGTATGTGGCCAAACTGCATATCGACCCCGGTCATGCCGCATATCTACTCAGCTTGAATGCAGCGGGAATCCTCGGTGGACGCTTGATGCTTAGTTGGATCACCATGCACTGGGCCATCCCCGAGTTAGTGGTGATTTCAGTATGCGCGTTAGCCGAGACGGCGGCGTTTGTGGGTGCGATCCTTTCTCCCAGTTATTTGGGGGGAGCAATCATGTTTATGCTGGGCGGAGTGTTTGTTTCCGCGATCGGTCCTTCATTGAATTCTTACCTCGGGGGGAAATTTGCCAACTGTACGGCTACTGCATTTTCGCTCTTTGCCGGACTGGGGAATGTGGGAGCCGCGGCTGGACCACTGCTTATCGGCATAATTGGAAATCGACTGGGAGTGCAGACGGGAATCTTGTTCGCTCCTTTGTCCACCACGTTACTGAGCGCAATTGCTCTAACCTGGTTTCTGCGCGAAAAGCATTCCACGAAGAACGGCACGTCCCTTCAACATGAAATCGTCGCCACTAGTCGTGATAAATGAGCGCTTAGTAATAAGCAGGAGGGTGAAAACCGGATGAAAATTGTGAAGATCTCAACCCATGTAATGGGAGTTGTACTTCCGCGGCAAGGAGTCGAAGCGGCTCGCCGGAACTGGATATTTGTCCGCATTGAAACAGATGAAGGAGTCACGGGCCTGGGGGAAGCGACTACGGAAAACTACGAGCACGCCGTAGTGGCGATGATTGAAAAACATTTTGGCCCTTACCTGATCGGGAAAGATCCTACCAAGATCACTCGTGCATGGCAGGAAATGCAGAGGCTCTTCTGGTGGCGGGGTGGAATTGTTGGGTCCAGTGCGATCAGCGGAATTGAGCAAGCCCTGTGGGACATTACGGGGAAAGTCTACGGCCAGCCGGTTTACAAGCTGCTGGGCGGGGCCGTACGGGATCGGGTCAAGGTTTATGTGCGGAACGATTTGGGTTTGTCCGATGAAATCGCCGAGGCTAAAGCTGCCGTCGCTGAGGGGTTTCACGGATTCAAAACTGGCCCCGGCAAATACGACAGTCCCTACAACGAGGAAAAACAGATCGATACGGCGGCCGCGCTGTTTACCGACCTGCGGTCCGCCGTAGGCCCGCATTTCGATTTGATGCTGGATTGCCTTGGTAACTTCTCCTTGCAGGCGGCCCACCGACTGATCGAGAAGGTATATGACCTCAAATTGCTCTTCGTGGAGGAGCCGGTCAACTCAGATAGTCCACGCTCCCTGGTTGAATTGCGCCGTGCCTGGCCAGGAGTACGAATCGCCTCGGGCGAAAGACAGCTAACCCGCTGGGGAGTTCGGGAGTGGCTCGAGCTTGGAGCAGTCGATGTTTTGCAGGTGGACATCACGCACTGCGGCGGAATCGCCGAGCTTTTGCGAATTGCTTCCATGGCTGAGGTTTACAACATAAAGGTTGCTCCTCACAATCCGTACGGGCCGGTCGCGCTCGCGGCCAATCTTCATGCTTGCGCTGTAATGCCCAATTTCCTGACTTTGGAACACTGGCGCTATTATTCGTTCTTCAATGAAGTACAACAGTATGGTCCGCAGGTGAAAGACGGGTATCTTGAGCTTCCGAGCAAACCTGGTCTTGGAGTTGACCTGAATTGGGACTTCGTCGAGAAGCATAAATATCATGTTCTGCACCCTTATGGTTTTCCGGAAGCAGACGGCGGAATGGTGCTGGTCTAGTATCGAGTCGGGAGGACACTTTTGAATAGGGATGTTCTAGAACCGTACGATCTGAAAAGCATCGATCACATCAGTGGAGTGGACCATAACGAATCGATATCGGTCGGTCCCCGCGGCGAAGCGTATACCACAGGATTCAACACCTGCCGAGTTTTCAGGATAGATCTCGCTACAAACACCGCCGAGGCATTTGCCTCCACGAGTCCCCGGCGTGTGCTGGGCCAGGTCGTAGACGCCGACGGAAATCTTTATTGCGCTGAACCTGATTTTCCAGGCAGCCAGGTAATCAAAATTACGCCAGACGGCGAGCAGAGTGTTTATTCGAAGGGTCCTGCCAAACAGGGCTTTATGAGCGCGAATACACCTGCTTTTGATCGCTTCGGAAACATGTACATTTCCGACACCGGCTCCTGGTCCCAAACCATCGATGGCCACATTTACCGGATCCCGCCGGGCGGGGGAGACGCCGAGGTTTGGTGCGAGCGCCCCATCGATACTCCCAACGGCATCGCTATCGATCCCGAGGAGAAGTTTGTCTACTACGTAGAGACCTGGGGAAACAGCATCTCTCGAATCGCGATTAACAAAGATGGATCTTCGGGCGACATCGACCGTGTAGTGCACATGCCGCGCCACGTCCCGGACGGGATTGCGTTTGATGAGGACGGCCGTGTGTGGATTGCATGCCATCGGCCGGACAAGATTTGCGTCTTCGATCCGGCGACGCACAGGCTTGAAGTATTTGCCGAAGATTGGCAGGGAGAAGCTCTGCGAGGTCCATGCCACGTGGCCTTTGCCGGGCCGAATCGCGATATTCTCCTCGCCTCATCGCTCGATAGAGCCACCGTCCAAAAGTTCGATCACCCCGGTGTGCGTGGCTTGAGACTGAACAATCCAAGACTCTGAAAGGGACCATCTCGATGGAGCAGCGCAGACTTCGATTCGGGATTATTGGCACAGGGAACTTCGGTCCAATATTGGCGACATTCATCGGCGAAGTCGCTGATGTCGTGGCGATTTGCGATCCCAGTCCTAACTCCCGAACCCGGTTTGTGGAGAGCACTGGGCTGAAGGTCGCTGAGTTTGCTGACTACCAGAGCCTGCTTGAGACAAGAGATATTGACGCAGTTGCCCTGACCGGCCCGAACTTTACCCACACGCCCGTGGCGGTGGCCGCCGCGCAAGCGGGAAAGCATGTCTTTTGCGAAAAGACGATGGCTCCGACTGTCCCTGATTGTTGGAAGATGGTTCGCGCGTGCGAAGCCGCCAAGGTGAACCTGATGGTGGGACATAAACGTCGGCTTCGACCGCCGTGGGCCCGGATGATTCAACTCCGCGAACAGGTGGGACAGGTTGCCGCTATCTCCATCGTCGGCTATTTCGATGCTCGCCCAGACGACTTCAAGGGCTGGTGGACTCGTGAATCCGAGAGTGGGGGAGTACTAGCTCTCTCCGGGGTTCACGAACTGGATTGGATGCGTGCAATGTGCGGAGATGTGGAGGCGGTTTCGGGCGTCGCTGGGCCACAAGTGGATCAGAGATATGATTTTTCTGATTCAGTCCACGTTATGCTTCGGTTTCGGTCTGGCGCGATTGGATTTCTCGGGGTCTCACTTTCCTATCCGTTGCGCCGGTACCGGCAGGTTTACGGGGCCGAAGTTACATGCCGCCATGGAGGTATGCGTTTGGTAACGTCTTTCCAGGAGGTCAACCTTCACTGGAAGTCGCTGAGCGACTCGGAGGAACACCACGAGCGGTTTGAAGAGCCCGGAGGAGACCCTGTCGGCGCCAACGAGGCTCTGCGGAAAGAGACGAGGGATTTTGTCCGCTGGATCGTCAATGGAACTGAACCTTGTCTAACGTGGCGCGAAGGTTTGCGATGTGTCGAAGTCATTGAAGCGGCCCGGCGTTCCACGAAACAAAGCGGAGCTTGGATACCTCTTCCTCTTTATCCCGAGCTCGAGATGAAGTAGGTGCGATCGTCGAAAAGCTGGAGGAAAAATGCCGTTCTCCTTCAATACAGCTGTTTGAGAACGGATTCGTCGCGCCACTGCTTGAAGTTCTTTCTCAATTCGAATGCTTTTTGCGACAGGCCACTGCAATTCTGCGCCAGCACCTCGAAGATGCGATTCGCAATCACTCGATGACCTAAATTGTTAGCGTGCACACCGTCTGGATCGATCATCCATGTTGCCATGTCCTCTGCTGCGAAAACGTCGGCATACAACACGTCACATTCCTCTGCCAGCCGTTTGATACCGCAGTTGTAGCCCATGAATGTCGCAATGTTGGCCTGATTGTAGGGAAGATACCGATCGAATCCAGTCATGAAATATGCGTTAACCATGACGATTACCGCACCGGTCTTCTCCTTAACGTCCGAGGTGATATGGTGAAGATCCTTGAGAAACTGCGCCAGAGGCGTCCCTCCACGCGCATCGTTAAGCCCATATGAGATCAGCACCAGGTCAGGATGGTGGTCGATCACCTGTTTTTGGTAACGTTCCATGGCACTGGGCTTGCCCGATTGTTCGTAGCTGGTACTTTCGCGAGAGATCAGGTTAGCCCCAATACCGCTGTTGACCATCTGAATGGGCTCCAATTGCGATTCATTGATTAGTTCTGTGAGCCGGCTTACCCACGTCAGTTCGCGAGTTGTTGCCGTTCCCCCTGCGGTAGTGCTTTCCCCTAGTGCTACGCCGACCTTAAACGGCTTGTTGCAGTAGTCGCGCTTTCCATTTTCCACTGACCCACTCCTAGCTATTGTTGAGAATTGCGACCCCCGCGCCTCCGTCGTCAAACCGCCGCTGAGCGCCGCGCCGGTGATAGCCGTGGCCCAGTTCATGAATTCTCGACGGCAAGGCATTGATCACTGCTGGGACTTGGCTGAGAGAGGAGGTTTGCCAGCAACCAGTGCAGTCATCCCCCCATCCACGACATAAATCCCACCGGTGACGAAAGAGGCGTCATCGCTGCATAAAAAAGCAATCACCTTGGCCACTTCTTCGGGTCGGGCAATACGTCCCAGAGCATGAAGTTGACCGATATCACGCAACAGGGACTCCAGCCCATCGCTATTTTTTATGCTGGCCTGAAGCATGGGCGTATCAACGGAGCCGGGGCAAACACAATTCACACGGATGTTGTCGACTGCATGGTCGATCGCCAACGCGCGCGTCAATCCCCCGATGGCATGTTTGCTGGTGACATAGGCCACTGAGTTGGGCAGGGCGCCCATGGCTTGCACCGACGATACATTGACCACAGCTCCTCCCAAAGTTTTCATCAGCGGACAGAACGCGCGGAATGTCAGAAACATCGACTTGAGATTGACTGACATTACCAAGTCCCAGGTCTCCTCCGATGTTGTGGTCCCTGTCCCGTAGCGTTGAATGCCAGCGCTGTTTACTAGAAAGGAGACAGGGCCAAATTCCCTGGAGATTCGCGCCGCTGCTGTCTCGACCGCGAAACCGGACGACACATCGCAGGCCAAGGAAAGGTAGTTCCCATTAAAGCCTGATTTGACCACAGCCCGGTCCAGAATGGCGACACTTGCCCCGCGGGCCGCGAACTCGGCGGCCGTTGCTTCACCGATGCCGGAGAGCCCGCCGGTGATTACGGCGACTTTACCCGCCCATGGTCTCGCGTCACTCATAAATGCCTCGGTCCGGTGAAACTGGCTTGGGCAACTCTCAATTCCCCGTGGACGCTATGTATTCTTTTGCGCCTTGTCGCTCTGTCCTGGCTGGCAAGTCGTGACATGTATATTTTCCCGGTCGTCAATGTCAATTATTATTTCAAAATAACATTAACTTGACGACTCGTCTGCAATTATGATCTTATATCGTTCACAAGTGAAATAAAAACTGCAATATCAAAAAACTGCGAGCGTTAAGCAAACGCTGATGCAGATTTGCAACGAATCCAAATCCTATTTGCTTCGATCCGGGAGGATAGCGCAGTGGCCAATAAGGCTCCAACCAAGACTCGCTCGGTTCCTTCACCCTTGCCCCCTTACGTTGCCAATGAGAAACAGCAATTCTCTTTTCTAATGAGTGAAGATTTTCAAGAGAGAGTCAACATCGCATGGCGGGTTGAAGAGGCCGAGAAAGATCCGAAGAATCCGCTGGTGGAGCCTAAGCATAAATGGGACAGCGGCTGCGTTTTCCTTCATGGCTCCATTCTGATCGACCCTGCAGACAATCTGTGGAAGGCTTGGTATCTGAGCAACCCTCAGGGCAAAGGATCCAAAGAGAACCCAGCCGCAGGACGCATCCTGACCTATGCGGAGTCCGAAGATGGGGTGAATTGGACGAGGCCGGAACTTGACGTCGTGTTGCGCGACGGCAAGAAAACCAACATTCTGCTCGACCTCGATTCAGGCGGACTTAGCCAGCATCCCTCCATCATCCTGCATCCGAACGCCCCCCCCGAGTACCGTTATGAAATGTACCTTCTGCGCTATCCGGAGGAAACTGGACCTCACTCTGTCGTAAAAGGCTTCGAGCCACTGCCGGGTGAAACCAAGACCACCAGCGGAGTCTATCGTTACCACTCCGCGGATGGTAAACATTGGAAGGCATGGGAGAAACTCACGCTCGACACACGCGATAGTGTTCTGGTGCACCAGTTGGCCGACGGGCGCTATCGGAGCTATTACAAGGGAATTCAGCCTGTCCCCCCGGGCGGCCTGGTGCCGTATGACGTGTCTGTCGGTGACTGTCGAATTATTGTCGTCCGCACTAGCGAGGATGGGTCCAACTGGTCTGGGTTCGAGCCCGTTATAACACCGGATTGGATGGATCCACAGGATACGCAGTTCATGGAACTGGATACTGTGCCTGAGTCTGGCGGTTACATCGGGACGTTGGTCGTATATCACCTGCTCACACAGACGATCGATATTCAGTTCGCTGCTTCACGCGATGGCAAACGCTGGTGGCGACCGGATCGCCGGCCCTGCGTTTCTCTGAGTAACCTTGGAGAGTACGGAGGAGGCATGATTTGGCCACTGCAGTCTCCGCTTCATCACAATGGCAGGCTCTATTTTTACTATTCGGGTTGCGATGGCTTGCACGGTGACTACATGACCACGGAGGTGGTTCAAGGATTAAGGAGAGGGAAAAATTTAAGCTGGCCTAATTACCCTACCGGATTGCGGCTGGAGCAAGACGCTTACTCACCGCTGGCGTCCATGACCTGGTTTCACAGCGCCGGATGTCGAGCTTCATGGAAAGCGGGCAGGCTGTGGGCCGCGGTCACAGCCAGCGGCGGACCTATGGAAGGCATGCTTGGGACAAAGACGCTCTCCGTGGGGGGAAAGCACCTGCGAGTGAATGCTGCCACCATTCGAGACGGCTCGCTGCAGGTGGAACTGTTGAAAGGGAAGTCGATCCCGGGTCGGGAAGGACCACTTGCAGAAGGTGTCGTGCAAGATGAAAAGCCCATTCCTGGATTCGGCCGCGCTGATTGCAAGGCATTCAAGGGGGACAGCGACTCTGCATTGATTCAGTGGAAGGGTGGCGACCGATGCCCGGCGGGGGAAGTTCGGGCACGCTTTTACATGAACCAGACACGCCTGTACTCGTTTGATTGGACGGAGAAGTAGTAACCAGATAAGGTCGGCGTCCACTTACTCTGTCGAACGAGGGTCATAGGTGATGACAAAAACATCTGCGATCGAGAACCCATCAAAGGCTCCCGCTCTGCCGGCTTATACGGCGAATAAAGATTCTCAATTCTCGTTTCTAATGGGTTCCGATTTCCCCGAGAAGCACAATGTAGCGTGGAGAATCGAAATTGCGCGGGAAGATGCGGCAAATCCTCTGCTTGAGCCCAAGTATCCGTGGGACAGCGGTTCGATCGCCAGTTATGGAACCGTGCTGCTCGATCCGACGGACGGTCTCTGGAAGATGTGGTATATCTGCCGGATTCCTCGTCCCACACCTTCATCCGGTCCTGCCACAGGATGGAGTTTGGCCTACGCGGAATCCGAGGATGGAGTCCATTGGAATCGCCCGGAACTGGACATTTCTCTGTTTCAAGGGCAAAAGACAAACATCTTGTTCGACATCGAGTCGGGGGGCCTATCGCAGCAGGCTTCGGTGATGATTCACCCCGATGCGCCCGCCGACTGGCGATATGAAATGTTCATTTTTCGCTGGACAAGCTACGAAGGCGCGTCTCACATCGTACGCGGGTTTCCCCTGGCCCCAGGCGAATCTAAGCACCCCGATGGAATCTATCGTTACCGTTCGGCGGACGGAAAGCACTGGCAGGCGTGGGAAAAAATCGAAATGGACACGCGTGACAGTTTCTGGGTTTCGCAGCTATCCGATGGGACTTATCTGGCCCTTTCCAAAATAGTGATACCGGCGCTGCCCGGTGGACTGGTTCCCTACGACTGTGCCGTAGGCGAGTGCCGCATTATGGTGCGGCGCACCAGTGCGACGGGAACCGAATGGTCGCCCTACGAGTTAGCCATCCTGCCTGACTGGCAAGATTCCCCCGACACTCAGTTCATGGAACTGCTTGTGCTTCCCGAGCGCGACGGCTATGTGGGATTGTTGACCGTCTATCACGCTTTCAACCAATCCATTGACATTCAATTTGCGGCGTCGCGCGACGGCAAGACCTGGTGGCGTCCGGATCGACGGGCATGCGTGCCTTTGCGGCCTCTCGGCGATTACGGCGGGGGGATGATTTGGCCAATGCAGCCGGCGATTCACCATGATGGAAAAGTGTATCTGTATTACTCGGCACAAGAGGGGCTGCACCACGACTATCTGAATACAGAAGTAGTGGAAAGAGCGCGCCAAGGAGGACTTCCCAAGTGGCCTCACTATTGGACCGGCGCTCGAATGGGTGTCGATTCATATACGCCTATCGCTGGACTTCTCTGGTCCCATGGAGCCATGTGCCGGGCCTCGTGGGATGAAGGCAGGCTGTGGGCTGCCGTCACCGCCAGCGGCGGACCTCTGGAAGGAATGTTAGGAACCAAGGTGCTCGCTGTGGGCGGGAAGCGTCTGCACGTCAATTCCGTGACTGTGCGGGCTGGCCTGCTTG
>Ga0302325_10030654_pt1 | contig 11085 bp, 13 predicted proteins | sample Palsa_T0_2_FD_201948 | JGI IMG/M metagenome (GOLD analysis project Ga0302325, IMG submission 201948) | Peat permafrost microbial communities from Stordalen Mire near Abisko, Sweden - Palsa_T0_2 | ecosystem: Environmental > Terrestrial > Soil > Palsa > Peat permafrost | place: Sweden: Abisko...
TCAGACCGAAAGAGTAATCGCGCGCGCTAGTCGTGCGGATCGGTCTTGTCCTTCACCTTCTGTGCGCCCTCTTCCGTTTTCCCAGCGGCTTTATTGGTTCCCTTCTTGACAGCGTGTCCCGTCTTTTTGGCGGCATGCTTGGTGGCTCTGCCCGTGTCTTTCGCCGCGTCCTTGGTATCGTGGCCCGCATCCTTCAAATCCTGCTTTGTGGATTCCTGGGCCCGCGATATGCGCGGTTGCCCGAGGAACAGTGATCCCAAAATAAAAGCGCTCAGCACAGCCGTTCGGCAAGCAGTCATATTGCATTTCTCCTCTCGGTTACACCCGGTCCGTTCGACGAGGCCATCGCCGACAATCCGCAGAAGCCTCAGGGAAAACCTGTACTGAAGCAAAAAAAGCTAGCTACCGTCTAAGACCTTTCCTCGCCAACTCAGGGGCCATCCCCGTATGGAAAGAAGAAGCGTGGAACGATATCTTGCCGGTGGAGGCGCAAATGATAGACCAAATAATTGACCATTCCTCGAAACGCGACTCAACCGCAAAAGTATCCGTTTGCGAGTTTGAATCCTACCTGCGCGAAACCCAGGAAACAGTCACCATGCTCGCTCATTACTACTGGCTCATGCGCGGTTGCCCCGAAGGCTCCCCAGAAATCGACTGGTATCGCGCCGAGGAAACCATCGAGCAGGAGTTTCTCGAACAGCTCGACCTGGGACTCCCCTGCTGAGGGTCTGGCGCTCGCGAGCGGCCCGAACGACGTGTATTTTTAGCGGTCTCTGTGGCCGTCGACCCCGTCGTGAACTTTGGCGAGAAAAACGCGCCACTAACTTCCCTACCAGTTCGGACGGTCTTTATGAAATCTCATTCGGATCGCACGAATCGTTTCCTTTTCCCAGCCGTGCGTGGGGCACTCCAGACGTCGCGGAAACGTCTTAGCGCCCGGCACGGGCCGTAAGACGAGCCACTCCCCGCATTTTCCGCAGCGCTGTAGCGGCTCGCTATCGGAACTCACGCCATGTCATCGCCTTGCAGCCCCTCCTCCCGCGTCCATGGTAGTGCGAGAATCGGCGGGACGCGAGACACCGGAATCCCTCTTCCGGATTTAAGGCGCTCAGCGCAGAACCATAAGCAAGGCTCCGCCACATCCGCCGCCCGCCTTGATGATTCCGCATTGCTAAAGAAGAATTGAAGACACAATCCGCCGCGGGATAGTTTACAATTCAGAAAGCTGAACGAGCGCCGCCGTCCCCGGGAACGCCAATCTCCCGATTGGCGGTGGGAAATGTTCGCAGGAAATTTTCAGTACATGGATTATTGGCGCCGATGCAAGAGTGCCGAGGTAGCTCAGTTGGTAGAGCAGCCGATTCGTAATCGGCAGGTCCCCGGTTCAAGTCCGGGCCTCGGCTCCATCCTCAAACAGCCTCCTCACCCGGTCAGTCTCGCACTGCGCGGCATTTCAGGACTTGATGCCATCATAACCTATATGTTATCGTCCAAGGCGTGGCCTGGGAAGTCGAATATACGGAAGAATTCCTGGCTTGGTGGGACGAGTTGACCGAGCCGGAAAGAATCGCGATAACCGCCGCCGTCGCGCTCCTTCAGGAGAAGGGGCCAGCTCTCACCCGTCCCTACGTGGATACGCTGTCGAAGGACTCACAATATCCCAACATGAAGGAACTGCGCCTCCAGCACGCGGGGCGGCCGTACAGAATATGTTCGCCTTCGATCCGCGGCAGTCGGCGATTCTTCTAATCGGCGGCGTCAAGAGTGGAAAGGGCTGGACTGCAAAGATGGTCGCCGCAGCGGACAAGGTTTATTCGCAGTATCTTCGAGAACTAAAGAAAGAGGGGTTGATCAAGAATGCATAAGAAATTCAGCGATCTAGTAGCCGCAACAATGTCGCCGGAAGCGCAACTGCAGGCGCGCGGAATGGCGCAGAACGAACTTCAGAAAATGGAACTGGCACAACTGCGCGAAGCGCTCCAGGTAAGCCAGTCCCTCATAGCCCGCAAACTCAAGGTAACGCAAGTGGCGATCTCAAGGCTCGAGCGGCGTCCTAACCTTAAAGTCGGAAGCCTTATGAACTATCTGAATGCGCTCGGTGGAAGACTGGAAATGCGCGCAGTGCTTCCCGATCGCACCATTGAGATCACTCACTTGCTCGCCCCCAACCGCGTTGCCGCAAAAAAGGCCCGGAAGAATACCCGTGTCCCCGTCGCCCGCAACAAGGCTCGCCGGAAAGTAACTCGCTGAATAGCGTTCACCTCTTGGACCGCGGCGTGATGGACGTTGGGCAGTACGACTAATTCTCTGCAATCCCGCAACAGCCTATCCTTCAGGTCGCTCGTTTATCTCCTCTTAGGCATATCCACAAACCGGATATACCCGTCTCCGCGTTTTCCGATCCAATTTGGTTCCCTTCCAATTTGTATCCCCGCCATTTTGGTTGCCAACCATTATGGGTCTTGTTGGTTTGGCGCCGCGAACTCAGGATGAATCCACCGGATGCTCGCGGGGAGAACACGTGAACGAGGATGGAGATGCTTCTCGCTCCCGGCTTGAGAAGGCACCACATGATCGTGCTGAGCCTGACACGAAAAACGTTGCGTGGGATGTTGCCGGTCAATTCCGGATTCTTCATCGCAGGCCCGCGGAACGGGCGGGGCCGGGGGCCGAAGAGGAGGCTGATGGCGAAGAGGCTGGGCACCGTCCTCGAGCTGGTCGGCCTGGTGCTTCTCGGGCCGCAGACGAGCCCGGCGCAGCAGATGAGCAAGGTGACGGCGGTCAGGATGGAGGACGATCCCTACCATCAGATGGTCGGTGTAACCTGCCGCGTCAATGGTAGCCGGCGCCGCTACGTCTGCGTGATCGACAGCGGCGCTACCAACACAATCGTCTCAGACCGCGTGCTGAAGGCCGAGGGCCCCTTGATCGAGATGACCACCGGCAACGGAGTCGTCCGCGTCCACCAGCGGGAAGTCTCGTTAACGATTGCCGACGGCCTGGAGCTGAAGGCCAAGGCGCTCGTGCAGTCCATGATGCTGCAAGGGGTGGATATTCTCGTCGGGCAGGACGTGCTGCGGCAGTTCCGCTTCGTGATTTTCGATTACGAAGCTCGCCGGGTCGAATTTCAATGGTAACAGAAGCCGTCAGAACGGCTTCCGCTGACCACGCACTGCAGCAACTTGCCGGTTCGCGCGCTTAGGGCATCATCGCGGCAACGTTGCGCTTTGGAACGAAGCCCACCGGGATAAGCGCGACCTCTTTCATCGACGCGATGTCGATGGCCGAAACGGTGTTGCTCATGGAGTTGGAGACGTAAGCCGTCTTGCTATCCGGCGAGAGCGTCATCCAGGCGGCGCCCTTGCCGCTAAGGTCTGTCGTCCCCAGGAGCTTCAGGTCCGGAAGCGAATAAAAATAAACCGCGGAGTTTACCCGGCTGCTGACCACCAGAGTTTTCCGGTCGCTGGTGATCGCCATGCCATGGGAAACCTCGCCGCCTCCCGGAACGCCGGTCCTCCCGGGCTCCAGCGCAGGAAGCGTAATGCGGTTGATTTCCTTGCGCGCCTCGAAATCGAACACGGAGAATCCGTTGAAGTTGGTCAACTGCATGATCAGCCATTTCGACGAGCCGTCCGGATTGGTGTACATCACCAGTGGGCGAACTCCCAGATCCATCGGCATCGTCCAGAGGATTTCATCCGTCTCGGCGTCGATGACGGTAAATTTCTTGTCCATGTGCGAGCCGGCAATCACGTACTTGCCGTCCGGCGTGACGTAGGCATTGTGCGTGAAGGTGCCCGTCGGGATCGTTTTCACATCTTTCTGCGAGGCGGTATCGATCACATCCACGCCGCCCTTTCCGTTCATGATCGTGACGTACACCTTCTTCCCGTCGCGGCTGATTCCGATGTTGTTCGGGTGCCCGCTCAAAGCGATCCGATTGATCACTTTGCGCGTCTTCCATTCGACGATATCGAGGGTGTTATCGGCCTCGGAGCTCACGTAAACGCGCGAGCCGTCCGGAGCCACGGCCACACCGTGGTTTACTTCGATGTCGGGAATGTTGCCCACCACCTTGTTGGTGACTGGGTCGATGATGGAAATATTATCTCCCGCAAAGTTCGTCTGAAGGATGCGCGGCTTGTTCGCGGCCGCGGTCCATGCCGCGATACTCAGGACGGCAATTCCGGTAGCCGTCACCCGCCGCAGAAAAGCACTTGTGTGAAGCATGTTCGTCATCCTCCCAACGTAGAATAAATTCGTATCGAGTCCGATTGGAATTCTCAGCCCTTCGCGCCGAATACCCATGCCTTCAGGATGAGCCATTCGGGATCCTGCTGCGAATTAAAGTGTTTGCCGCCGCTGTGGAAGCCGTCCCCGCCCGCTTCTTCCACGAGAGGATGACGCAGGAGCGGGCTCTTCAGGCTGCCCGGAATCACCACGCGGCTGTACTCCTGGAAATTCTTGCGCGAGGCTTCCTCGTCCCACATGGTAGCCCCGGGCGGCAGCATCACCAGGTGAGGATGCAGGCGCTCGTCGATCATATGGCAGGAAATGCAGCGCGCGTGCCCCGGCCGCTTGGCGAGAAAAATCGGCTGCACCTTCGTGCGAAAGTATTCAAAGTCAAGAACAGGCTTGGCGGAGTCCGCAGACGCCGCGGCGGCCGGCTGGGACGATCCCTCCGTCTGAGCAGGCGCGGGCTGCCCCATCAAGCCAATCAATGCTAGAACCCAACATGCAACTGCGTGCATGGATATGTCTCCTGGTGACGGCGATTAAGAGTTACGCACCATTACTTGCAAGCAAACGTTCGAGAGAATACTCCGGCAAGTTGTGTTTAGTCAATCGAAGTGCCGCGTCGCGTTTCTTTTCATTTGCTTCATTGCTTCATTTCCTTGCGAACCTCCAGCGGAGGTGGCGGAGGCATCTTCGCCATCTTTTCCTGATACTCCGGATACATCGTTTCCGCGCCCCCGCGGACCGCGTCCACCGGTATTCCCCATCGGGACGCGAACTCCGTCAAAAAGCGGTTTTCGCCGAGCGGATGATAGGCGACATAGCCTTCCGGGTGCGGGATATCCACGGCGGGAATGCAGGAAGTGTCCCGGAGATGCCGCCCCAGGGCGAGTATCCAGTTCGAGGTTCGGACGAACGGCTCCGTCATGTAAATGGGATCTTCCACGTCCGTGACGATGGTGAAAAAATCGCCGTGGCGGATGAAATACTCGATCATCGTGGCCCGGTCGCTGCGCGGCACTCCGTTCCGGCGAATCTGGCCTTCCTTCAGGTGCGTGGTGATCACCTTGAGCATGTCCGCTTCCCACTCGCCGGTGGAGAAGCCCTGCCAGGTGTGAGGCGCGTTCTCCGATGGGTGCGGGCGGCCGTCCATGTGAATGGTCCGTTCCGCCAACCGGTACCTCGTGGTCATGCGCCAGTCCAGCACGCCCTGCGTGAACGGATCGACGTCCGGCCAGAGCCGGATATCTCCCCCTCCCCGCACCGCGTAATCGGGCGGATGCGGATCGCACTCGTGCTCCACCATCTCCAGTTTTTGCGCGTCCCACGAATCCGCCTTCATGCGCGCGGCGTCGTTGATCGGCATGGAGGTGTAGTCGCCGATTTCGGGCCCCGGAATACGCTCGGGCTCGTCCTCGTAAAACTTGCCGTCCCAGTAACCCGACAAATCGACCTGCGCGGATGCGGGTCGGCTGAAAATCCCTCCGAGAAATCCCCAGAACAGCAGAAGAAAGAAAGTGGAAGTCCTGAAAAAAATGACCTTAGGCATCGTCATGCTCTCGATGTGGCGGGAAAATACTTTCAAATTCATGGTTTCTTTTTCGGCCGTTGCCCGGGACATAGTATCCGCGGTCGCCCGATTCTGCCAGCAGAGTTTTGGGCGCGCGGCGCGAAACGGGACGTTGAAAACGGCAGGCTTTCGCATATACTCCGCCGGTGACCAACAGAAACCCATCAGCATTTTCACCCATGGCGAGCTTCGGAAAGTGCGTGCGCGCCGCCTCGGTAGTCGCCGCAATAGTGGCCTTCCTGCTTTCGCCCAGTGGAAGCGCCGCGAAGTCGGGCGCGAAAGACTACTTTGTCTATGTCGGCACTTATACGGCCACAGCCAGCAAGGGTATCTACGGATATCGCTTCTCGCCAGCCACTGGCGATGTCACCCCGCTGGGCCTGGTCGCGGAGACCGTGAATCCCTCGTGGCTGGTGGTAACCCCCGACCAGCGTTATCTTTACTCGACCAACGAGCACCCCGGCGGCACAGACCCCGGCAACACAGTCAGCGCCTACGCCATCGACCGCAAAACTGGCAAGCTGAAGTTTCTAAACAAAGTTTCGTCCAAAGGCATTGGTCCGTGCCACTTAGCCCTCGATCGCACGGGTAAAATATTGATTGCGGCGAATTTCGGCAGCGGGAGCATCGCGACGTTTCTCATTGGGCACGATGGGCGCCTCGGGGAAGCGGCGGGCTTCATGCAGGATCATGGATCGAGCACCGATCCGGTGCGGCAGGGTGGACCGCACGCCCACGGCACAGTCGCTTCTCCCGACAACCGCTACGTGTTGGTCGCTGATCTGGGTGCTGACCGCATCTTCGCCTACCCCTTGAATCATTCGACGGGCGCGCTGGAGCCGAACGACACGCCGGCGGCGGTCCTCCCGCCCGGGCGAGCTCCGCGGCACATGTTTTTTCATCCCAATGGCAGGTTTATGTACATGGTCAGCGACAAAGGGGTCACCACTTTTACATACGACGCCGCTCAAGGGACGCTCATGGAAGTACAAACGCTCCCGTTGCCGGAAGGCTCCGAGGGGCAGAGCACATATTCAGAGGTGCAGGTGGATCGCACGGGAAGATTTGCTTATGACGCGAACCGGAAGGACGCCAGCGTCGGCGTGTTCGCCGCGGGTGCGAGCACTGGCATGCTGACGACGATTCAGCGCATCCCGACAGGCGGGAAAACGCCGCGCAGTTTCTCGCTCGACCCCACCGGCGCGTTTCTATTCTCGGCTAACGAAGGTTCCGGCACCGTGACGGTCTTTCGCGTGGATGCAACAACGGGCAAGTTGACCCCTCTGAGCCAGGTCCTGAAGGATGTTCCCGACGCCACCTGCGTGGCGTTCGCCTCGTCCAAGGACTAACTGGCCCAGCCTGCTGCGAAGGTGTCAAAGCAAGAAAGCCGATTATCTGGCTAGCGGGTCGGGGCGAACCTGGAAGTGCACTATCTGGCTGGTGGTTCCCTTCCCGCCTTCTATGTGCCAGACGACCCGCTCGTTGTTTCCTGCCCAGACACCGCGGCCTTTCCATCCGGCCTTCGCGTCGTCGATTCGCCCGTCCATCGAGCGCGTATAGAGACCCATTGGGTATGGCACGCGCAGCGTTACAAATTTTTTCTGATCGGGAAGGAACGCTATCAAGGAATCGGAGTCTGTGCCGTCGATGATCGGGATGTCGCGGCCCAGGCCGAGGGTGTTTTCGCGGTCGACCCAGCCTAGATAGAAATAATCCGCTCTTACGTCGGTGCCCTTGAATAGCGGACCTGGCACGGGATACAGAGTCCAACCTTCCGGGCAATGCTGCCCTGTGGCGGTCGGACCGTTGAGCACTTTGCATTTGCTGCGATCGAAGCGGCCTAGCTGGGCGCTGCCTCCCAGCGCCACCCACACTATGCCCTTGCTATCGACCTCTACCCCCTGCGTGTTGAAGCCCTCGACGCCGGGCGCCTTGGGATTGTTGAATGGCGGCTCGTAAACTTCTGTGGTGCATGTGGCGGGAGGATTCGCGCCCATCGCGTAGCGGATGATTTTGCCGGGCACCGACGCCTTAGGGCCTCCGTTGACGCCGCCTACCGCCCAGAAGCTTCCGTCAACCGGGTTCACGCCCACGCCGTAACTTTGACCTCCGCTAATCAGACGATCGAGCTTCGGATCGGGGGGCTGGTCGGGCGTGGTGTACGGGCCGGTTTTTCCATCGCCGTTGTAATCGATCACGCCGGGGCACCATCCCAGAGCCTTCTGCACATCGTGAGTGTCGTCCCATACGCGCGTGTTGAACCAGCTGAAGCCGCCGCTCGATAATCCGAGGCCCATGTAGAGGGTTTCGTCCTTGTCTCCGGCAAAGGCAGAGTGCCCTCCGCCGCAGGTATCGATGGCGGTCTGCTGGCCTGTCTTGGGGTCATACACGACCAGGCCCCTGCCCTCGACGCCGTTCTTGAACGCAAAATTCTTTGCATAGGGATTGTCGGCGCCGGCGCGGCAGAATTCGGGGACGTCCGCGCGCGTGGTTGCGTGATACCAGACGCGGCCCTTGCCATCCATCTTGGGCTCGCTCGCGGTCTTGATGTCGTGCCAGACGGCCTCGTCACCCCAGTAGGGAGACGGTGCGTCGTTTTGCGGCCATGACCAGGGACGCAGCCGCGGGGTATCTTCCGGATGGGTCATAGGAGCGGGCATATTGCCCTTCCGGAACTCCGCCGGGACCAGATACTCGAGCCTGTCCTGAGAATAGTCCGCGCCGTAGATGGCGCCGTAGGCGTTTACGGTGGGATCCCACTGATATGAGGCGACAATGTCGTGAACGAAGGCCCTGTCGGAGGCGTAATCCCATATCGAGAGCACCACATTGCGCTCGATACCCTGAGGGCGGGGCGGAATAGGCGGCACTTCGCCGGCGGCGATCCGGTCCGTCCAGCTCGCGAACATGGCCAGTCCCTGGTAGTGGCCCATGCGCGCGTCGATTGCGGCTAGCATCCGGCCGCCCGTCTGGCCGGATTTGACGCGGCGCTCCCACGCCAGAGAACTGGAATCGAAATTGCCGAGATTGGCGGGCATTTCGCGCGTGGCCTTGTCGCCCATCTGGTGGCAATCCTCGCAGACCCTTTTCACGTTGTAGACAAACTCGGCGCGATTGGAAACTTCCTGGCCGTTCTGCACTTCCTCCTGAGTGAGCCCGGGAATGGTTTCCCTTCCGGCGCGCTCTCCGCAACCCTGTGCTCCCTGGCGGCAATCGGCGTAGAGATTGGCATGATCGGCGGCAGGAGGAGGGGAGATCTTCATCGGAAAGGCGCTCTTGGGCGGAAGCTGCAAGAGCGAATACCAGTAATCGGCCGGGTAAAATTGCGCCGCGGCGCCGGCGTTCGGCGCGACGACCGCCTTGAGCGCGAGCGTCTTCCCGGGCGTGGCATCCACCGGCGGCGAGTCCACCAGTCCGTAGCCGCGCACCCAGACTTTGTAATTTGCTTTGGGCAATTCCGGCAGGAGGTAGCGACCCGCGTCGTCTGTGACGACGATCTTGCGAAACTTCACCTGAAAATCGCTGGTCTCCGCGATGACCCACACACCGGCTTCGTGGCCCTTCGAGCTGGTTACCACGCCGCCGATGTCGCCGGCGCTCACCGGCACCTTGCCTGCTTCCATCTGCGCCGCTGCTGTGGCCGCTGCCGATGCGGCCTCGATGTGGGTGATCGCGGCGAAGAGAATCGATGCAGCGATCAAACATCCAACGATGAGTTTCATGGCAGGTCACCCCCTGTCGCTACGCAGGCTCGAACCATAATGCCGCCGGTGGAAAAGAACAAGCGCAAAGGTGATTTGGAGCGCTCGAGCAAGCCGTTAAAAAGGCTCTAATCAACTAGCCGACTCAGATCCCACATTGTCGACGGAAGAACCTCCCAAGTCTCCAAACTACGAAAACAAATCGCGATAGCGACACCCCTTGCAAATCCGTTCATCCGATCGTTGCAAGGCTGGTATCATGGAGGCAATGGAGTATTGAGCGATGAATATCAATCTGACGCCTGAGCAGGAAGAAATCATCAAGGACGAGTTGAAGTCCGGCCACTTCCGAAGCGTTGAGGAAGTGATCGGCGAAGCTCTGCAAGTTCTGCGCGAGAAGGAGCAATCTTCAACTGCCGGTGCGCCTAACCGAGCGCAGCGAGAAGCCGTTCGCGAAATGCTTGCCTTTGTTGAGAAGAACCACGTGCGACTGGAAGGCGTCTCGGTCAAGGAATTGATTCACGAGGGCCACCGTCTTTGAGCGATTTCGTGCTGGACGCGTCTCTCACGCTCCAGTGGTTTCTGGAAGACGAAGCGGATCGGAAATACAGCCTGGCCGTCCTTGCAAGCCTCTCCGAAAAACGCGCCCTCTTTCCGCTCCTGTTTTTCTATGAAGTCGGCAACGGCCTGGTCATGGCCTGTCGCCGCAAGCGGATCAACGTTGATCAGATTGACGGCTTCTCAACGCGATTGAAGAGCCTTCCCATCGATTCCGCGCAGCAAACACCGTCCGAGATTCTCGAACTACCAGCGTTTGCGCAAGCCCGCGGCCTCACGAATTATGATGCGGCCTACCTGGCCCTGGCCCTCCGCTCCAAGCTTCCGCTGGCAACGACTGACGGCGCACTTCGCAGGACAGCCGCCTCCGAAAGCGTGGATCTTGTCGCTGTCTAGCATCCATTCGTGTCTAGTTCGTTCCCCTTCCGTACCCCAATGGCCCTTGCAAACAGATTTGCTCATGGTATCGTACCCCCGGAAAAACAATAAGCGGGGACCACATGACGCAAAGCCTTCGAAATCGGCCGACTCCGATGAGAGTGCGGAGAGCTAAAGGCGGACGGAGCCGGGGAATCAATTTCTGCGCGGTGGCGGGAATCCTGCTGCTCGCTGCTCTTGCGGCCATCACTCCCGAAATCAACGCGCAGTCGAGCGGCAATACTTCTGAATGGCCGACCTACGGGGCAGACCTCGCTAATACACGGTATCGGCCTTTTGACCAGATCAATGCCTCCAACTTCAACAACATGGAAGTTGCGTGGATATTCAAGACCGATAATCTCGGCCCCAAGCCGGAGTACAAGCTGGAAGGAACTCCGCTGATGATCGGCGGAGTTCTCTATGCCACCGCTGGAACGCGGCGGGCGGTCATAGCTCTCGATGCGGCCACCGGCGAATTGCTCTGGATGCACAGTGAGAATGAAGGCGAGCGGGCGCAAGTGGCCGCACGAAAGCTCTCGGGGCGCGGCCTGGCTTACTGGAGCAATGGCACCGAGTCTCGCGTTATTTACGTGACCA
>Ga0302325_10030657_pt1 | contig 11084 bp, 12 predicted proteins | sample Palsa_T0_2_FD_201948 | JGI IMG/M metagenome (GOLD analysis project Ga0302325, IMG submission 201948) | Peat permafrost microbial communities from Stordalen Mire near Abisko, Sweden - Palsa_T0_2 | ecosystem: Environmental > Terrestrial > Soil > Palsa > Peat permafrost | place: Sweden: Abisko...
GTTTCCTTTAATTGCGACTTCACTACGCTGATGCCGTTGTCCTGCTGCACGCTGAAAGCTTCAGTGACCACGCGTTGGCCCCTGACGAAGACGCCGAACGAGCCCGAATCGACCTCTTGCGGGCCCGCCTGCTTCGGCCTGTCCTTCTTGTCGCCGGCGTATAACAAAGCCGCGCACGCTAGAACCGCCACCGTTCCCCATTGGATCCGCGCCATCAGAGTCACTGCTTTTCTCCTCGCCTTCCACGGCTTCGCCCCAGGCCCAGAGCTTGAACTACTTTTGCCGCAATCTCCTCGACGGTCTTCCCGCCGGTCTCCTGCCTAAACGATGCCTTCAAGTAATCCGGCCGCCGTGTCTCGTAAAGCTCCCGAAAGCTTTCCAGGCTGCTGAGTAGAGGACGCTCAATTCCTTGCTCTTCTGCCTGCTGCCGGCAACGCCGCCACAATTCTTCCTCGCCCGCGTCTAAGAATACCGTGGGAACGCCTCCAGCGTTGATCAGCCGCGCATTGTGCTTCTGCACAAAGGCGCCACCGCCGAGGGCTACGATTCTTTCTGTTCCGGCACGCAACTCACTCAACAATTCCTTTAAGGCTGCAAGTTCCGCAAGGCGAAACGCCGGTTCCCCAGAATCACGGAAGATTTCATGCACCTTACGCCGCTCACGCCGCTCAATGCGCTCGTCGAGATCCTCAAACGTCCAGCCCAGCCGCTCACCTAAAGCCCGGCCCACACTGCTCTTGCCGGCGCCCATGAATCCGATCAGGATTACAGCCCGCGGTCCCGTCTTCCGGCGCCTGGCTGCAGGCTTGCGGCCAACCACACCAGCCCCCGTCGTTTTGGCCGGGCCTTGAGCAGAGCGTTTGCGCCGATCCGGTTTTCGCTTCGTTTTCTTTATTTGTTTTCGGAGCGTTTTCTGAGGTGAATTTTACCACTGAAGGTGCGCAGCACTACCGTGGAGGACACCGCTACTCTGCCCATGGTACCTGCGAAGGCACGTCCCTTATCGACCGGAAACCAGGTATGGTTTTTCGGTTGCAGCGGAATATCGTCGTGTACTTCTCCGCGTACGGAGCGGGCGCTCACGTCGGCGGAAGTCCACTCCGGAATGGTCGCTTCAATGTCGCCACTGTGGCTGGTCAGCCGGTATTCGCCGCTGTTGCCGAAGTCACCAATGTAGTTGATTTTGCCGCTCGTCGAAACCACCTGCACCAGCGGGCCATTCACGCCCCTCATCGTAACCTCTCCGCTCAACGAGTCCACCTCAACGTGCCCGTTCTGGATGTTGTCCAGATTCACCGGCCCGTTCATGGTCTTCACATGCACATGGGCATCCGAGACGTCGCGAACATCCACCTCCGCTCCGGCGCCTTCCAGACTGACGTCGCCGTGCAGTTTCTCGGCGCGCAGCGATCCGGTGCTCGAATGCAACGTGATGCTTGCATCAGCGGGAACCAGAACCTCATAATCCACGCGTCCCGAGTCGGAGTCGGCTCCGGCCAGCAGGTGCGATTGAATATCCACGCGGTTTCCGTTCTGGCTGTTATCCACCTCAACCTTGTCGGAGTGCAAAACCGCGTTCACCACTACCGTGTTGTTCAAAGACGGTTTCACCCAGATCGAGCCATACGGATTCATCACCGACACGCCCGCTCTGGGCCCCACCGCGAAGTGGTACTCTTTCCTGCTCTCGGCCACCAGCGTACCCGCCACGATCACGCCAATCGCCACGAGTTTTGCCGCGCGTTTGTTCGCCATATGCGACTCCCCCAAAGCTGCTTGCCGATCCATCGCCGTAAAACACGGCTCGAAACTTTCCGCCATTTATGGCAGAGAGCGGTCCATCGCCATCTGAAACAGCATGGACTTCTGCTGGTACGCATCCATCAGCGACCGCCGGGCGTCCTCGTCATTCGGACTCTCATCCACCACCCCCTGCGCGTCGCGGATGGATTCATTCACTTGTCGCAGGTTCTCTGCGTATTGCGTCTTCATCGCGGGCTCGTTGTCCACAACCTCTTGCATCAAGTCGGCGTCATTCAGGTCAGACGAGTTCGCAGCCGGCACGGCCACGGAAGCCTGTTGGGCCATTTGATTGGGCAGTGACTCACGCCGCACGTAGATTCCCAACGCCAGCAACAACATTGCCGCCATGGGCACCAGCCATCGTGCCGCTCCCCAGCGGGCACTGAACGAAGGCACAAGCGGCCGCTGCGGACGGATCAGTCCCTCTTGCCGCAATGCGAATTCGATGGAGTTCCAAACCCTGGGACTGGGTTCTTCCGCCGCTTGCAACTCGCCAGCCGCCGCGACGATCAGGTTCAATTCGTTCACCAGCGCTGAGCACGCTGGGCACGCCCTCAGATGGGCTCGCTGTTCCAAACTACTGCCGTCTTCTACTTCCGCCAAGCTCTGCTGCAGCTCAACGCAATTCATAACCTCTCCCCAAGTCTTCTGCGGCTCAACCTCAGTTCTTGCGCCCCTGCCCAGGTTACTGCCCTTCAGCTCTCTAAAGCTTGCTAACCTGCTCGAGTTTTCCCGGCCTCTTCGGCTCTATTCATCTTGAGCAGGTCGCGCAACTTCATGCGCGCCTTGTGCAACTGCGACTTGCTGTTGCCAATCGAGCATCCCGCGATTTTCGCGATCTCATTATGCTCGTATCCTTCGATGTCGTGAAGCACAAATATCATCCGGTAGCCGGGAGGGAGACTCTCCACTGCCCTTTGCAACTGCATCCGGTCAATGGATCCGGCCAGCGCCACATCGTCCGCTCCGAAATCCCTCTTCGGAGAATCTTCCTCAGTCCCCTGCGTAGTCTCTTCTAGCGAAACCACCGGAAGACTTTTCTTCCTTAAATGCATCAGCACGACGTTGACCGAAAGCCGGTGCAACCACGTCGAAAATGCCGACTCCCCGCGAAACGTCGCGATCTTGCGGTAGAGCTGCAGGAATGCCTCCTGCGCCAGATCTTCGGCCTCCGCCGTGTTCGCCGTCATGCGCAGACACAGCGAATATACCCGCCGTTTGTGCTTGTCGTAGAGCCCCTGGAACGCTTCCGCGTCCCCCAGCTTGGCCCTCTCGATCAACTCGGCTTCGCTAGGTTCGGTGCCCTTTGGTTGTCTTGGCTCGGTCAAGTCGCCTATTCCGGGCCGCAATCGTTGGGATGCGGCATAAGTAGTTTGTGTTGTACTGTTTGCGTGACTTTGGTTCGAAGGTAGCGGCCTCCACAGTTCCAGAATATCAGAGTATTTCTACCGATCTTCGGATCAAGGCGGCTAACCCAATTCCCGCCCCGAACCCCGCCGAAGGCCTTTGCATTTCTAGCCTTGGATGCATCCACTCGTCCTAGACTTCAAACCCCAACCAAACCCAACAGTCGCAACCTCCGAAAATCAGTAGCCTTTGATCTACCCTGTGTTCCTCAGGTGCCCCTGTGTTAAAGATGTTCTAGCTCCCTGCCGCCGCCCTATGCCGCGCTCTTAGCCGTGGTAATCGTCTCCAGCCCATGCCCATGAGGCCCCATTTCCCGCCGCCGCAACAGAAACGCGAACACTACCCCCAGAATGCCCAGAATCGAGAAAATCCACATGCCGAGGCGGTATCCGGCCGGATTGCTGGCATCGGCATGGCCATACTCGTTGGCCCATCCGACCAGCAAGTTAAGGCCAAAGAGCCCGATATTCTGGATCATGGTCATCAACCCATACGCTGTCCCCAGCTTTGATTGATCGACGATATAGGCCACTGAAGGCCACATCACGGCCGGAATCAGCGAAAACGCCACCCCCATCATCGCCATGGGCACATACAGGTTGACCTGCGTATAACCCATCATCAGATACACAGGAATCAGCAGCAAAGACCCAAACATCATCAAGAGCGCCCGTTTGCCCACGCGGTCCACCCACAGTCCAAACAGCGGCGTGGCAATCATGGCGAACAATGTCAGCATGCTCGATAAGAACCCGCCAAACTCCCGCGAAGTGCCATGCGCCTCCATGAAAAACTTCACCGCGAAAGTCTGAAAAGGGAAGATGGCCGAATAGAAAACAATGCAAAGCGCGACAATAAGCCAGTAACTCACGCCAAACTTCCACAGGTCAGCGAATACTACCTTGTCGGTAGAAATCGCTCCCAGGCTGTAGTTCTTCTCCGCCCATTCTTCCATGAACCAGTAAACGATGGCGCCCACCAGGCTGAGTGCCGCAAACCCCAAAGCAATCAGGAAGGGAGTTCGCCAACTGGCGTAGGCCCAGCGCGCCCAGGTAGGAGAGTTGAGCGCGGCAAAAGTGCCCAGGCGCGATGCCGTCAGGTTCAATCCAAAAGCAAAGCTCAACTCCTTACCCTTAAACCAGCGCGCCAACGCGGTGACCACAGCCACATTGAGCGATTCCGCACCCATGCCAAAGATCAGCCGCCCAGTTGCCATGATCGAGAGGTGCCCGGACATCACGGTAATCGCCGGACCAACAAAACAAAGCACGCCAAAAATCATCAGCGACTTCCGCAGCCCAATGCGGTCAATAATGAAACCGCCGATCACTACTGTGAAAATGTTGGGGAAACTGTAAATTGCCTGCAGGAATCCAATATCCAAATCAGTGAAGCCAAGCTGTTGCTTGAGTACATCGGCGAGGGGGCTAAGAGCGTCGTACACATAGTAGCTGCCAAACATCGCAAGGCTGACAAAGATCAAAACCAGCCAGCGGTACATCCGGCTCGGTTCAGGACACACAGTTTCCGTCATCCACTCTCTCTATCTTCAGCAGATTGAACTCCCAGGGATTGCGAAGCAGGAAGATTAGCAGATTGCGACAGTACTTCGCACCGGACAAGTTCGCGCAAAGCAGGGCAGCTCAATACTTCACAATCGCCGCAAACGATTTCGCATCGAGCGACGCTCCGCCCACCAATGCGCCATCGATCTCCTCCTGCGCCATCAGAGACGAGGCGTTTTCCGGCTTCACCGATCCGCCATAAAGAATGCGCAGCTTCGAGGCGAAGTCTTCGCCAAACAATTCGGTGACTTCCCGGCGGATCACAGCATGGGCTTCGGCCGCCAGTTCCGGCGTAGCCGTCTTGCCCGTGCCAATCGCCCACACCGGCTCGTAGGCAACCACCAGCCTCGCCGCTTTCTTGGCGGAGACGGCATGGAAAGCTCGCACACACTGCCGTCGCAGCACGTCGTCGGTCAGTCCCGCTTCGCGTTCTTCCAGCACCTCGCCCACGCAGCAGATCGGCGTGAGACCGGCTTCCAGCGCGGCTTTCAGACGTAAGTTCACCGTGTCGTCGGTTTCGCAAAAGTACTGCCGCCGCTCCGAGTGTCCAACGATGGCATGCGTCACCCCCAATGCCAGCAGCATCGCCGCCGAAGTTTCTCCCGTGAACGCGCCTTCCGTCTTCCAGTGCACATTCTGGCCGCCAATCGCCACGTTCGATCCCTTAGCCGCTTCCAATGCGGCCGCTAGGTCAACATCAGGCGTGCAAACCACGATCTCGTCCCGCGAGTGGCCGCTGACCAGCGGCAGGAAATCACGGAAAAACTCCCGCGTTTGCTCAGGCGTCTTGTACATCTTCCAATTGGCGGCAATGAGCTTCTCTCTCATGGTTCCTTCTCGATTCTGTAGGACGACGCGGAGTCTGGATTACCCAGCTTCTCGGCGGCTCGCGTGTACGCTTTCAAGGTGGCAGTGTCAAAGAGAACGAATCGAACCTTAATGACATGACTAGCCAAAGCCAAAGCCTCAACCGCTGAGGAAATCGCGATGGATGCCGCTTCCGAAACGGGATAGCCGAAAGCCCCCGTCGAGATGGCGGGAAAGGAGAGAGACTTGAGAGCGTGCGCATCGGCTAGCCGAATGCATTCGCGATGACAACTCGCCAGCTTTTCCGCTTCACCTCGTTCTCCGCCGCGATAGATCGGGCCAACGGTATGGATCACGTGTTTTGCGGTCAGGCGTCCGCCGGTAGTGATGACAGCCTTTCCCGCAGGCAGGCTTCCAATCTCGCTCACAATCTGCCTGCATTCGGCCAGGATCGCTGGTCCGCCCGCGTCATGAATGGCGCCATCTACTCCGCCTCCGCCCAGAAGAGATGAGTTGGCTGCATTCACCACCGCGTCCGTGGTCTCCCCGGCGATGTCGGTCGGACCCTGGAATTCGATGGTCTTCCCGCGGTCCAACAGGATACGAACTACGAAGTCGCGCACGCTCATCTCCACGGGATCAACGCTTGTCCGTAAGCGCTTCGACACCGGGAAGTTTTTTTCCTTCGAGAAATTCCAGCGACGCGCCGCCGCCAGTGGAAATATGTGTCATCTTGTCCGCGACTTCAGCGCCGTGCACCGCAGAGACCGTGTCGCCGCCGCCCACAATCGAAATCGCACCCACGTTTTCCGCCACGGCATGCGCGATCTTGAAAGTCCCCCGCGAAAATCCCGGAACCTCAAACACGCCCATCGGTCCGTTCCACACGATAGTGCGGGCCCGCGAAATTTCCTCGGAGAACAGCTCAATCGTCTTGGGCCCAATGTCCAGCGCCATGCGGTCCGCCGGAATCGGCTGGCCTTCGCCGATCTGCTGCACCACGGCATTCGTCTCGGGCTTCATCGCCACGACGTGATCGATGGGCAGCAGGAACTTCACGTTCCGCTTCTTCGCTTCCTCCAGCAGTTGCCTCGCCAGATCCACTTTGTCAGCTTCGAGCAGCGACTTGCCAATCTGTTGTCCCTGAGCTTTCAGAAAGGTGTACGCCATTCCGCCGCCGATGATGAGCGAGTCAACCTTGCTCATCAAATTCCGGATCACGCCGATCTTGTCACTGACCTTGGCCCCGCCCAGGATCGCCACAAACGGCGGCTCGGGATGCTCCAGCGCCTTGCCCAGATACTGCAGTTCTTTCTCCATGAGCAGGCCAGCCGCCGATTTCGCCACGAACTTTGTAATGCCCACGGTGGATGCGTGCGCCCGATGCGCCGTGCCGAACGCATCATTGACGTAGAACTCCGCCAGACTTCCCAATTGCCTGGCGAACTTCTCGTCGTTCGCTTCTTCCTCGGCATGAAACCGCAGATTCTCCAGAAGCAGGGTTTGACCTTTTTCCAGTTGCGCGGCAACTTCCTCGGCCTCGGGACCCACACAGTCGGGACAGAAGCCCACGTTCTCGCCGCGTGCCAGTTCCTTGTCGAGCACCATGCGCAGCCGCTCGGCTACCGGCTTCAGACTCATCTTGAGGTTCGGCTTGCCTTTGGGTCGTCCCAGATGCGAGGCCAGAATCAGTCTCGCCCCGTGCCGCAGGGCATACTCGATGGAGGGCAGGGTTTCGCGGATGCGCGTGTCGTCTATCACGCGGCCGTCTTCCAGAGGAACATTGAAGTCGACCCGCATGAGAATGCGGTTGCCGTTGAGAGGGAGATCGCGGATAGACAACTTAGGCATTGGCTGGTTCGTCCTTATTCGAAAAAACGCCGCCGAAGGAATGCCGGCGCTACAAACTACAGGCCCTTGCCGGCGATATAGTGAATCAGGTCCCGCACGCGGCAGGAGTATCCCCATTCATTGTCATACCAGGAGATCACCTTGACGCAATTGCCGGCCACCACCAGAGTCATGGGCGCATCGACGATGGAAGAACGCGAATCGCCTTTGAAATCCGACGACACCAGTTCGTTCTCCTCATAGCCCAGATACCCCTTCAACGGACCGCTTTCAGATGCGTTTTTCAGTGCAGAGTTTACCTCTTCTTTTGTGGTTTTCTTTTCCACCCACGCCACCAGGTCGACTACCGAGACGTTCGGTGTAGGCACGCGCATGGCAAAACCATCGAGCTTGCCCGCGAGATCAGGAATCACCAGCTTCAGAGCTTTAGCCGCACCGGTGGACGTAGGAATCATGTTGATCGCCGCGGCCCGCGCTCGGCGCAGGTCTTTGTGCGGAAAGTCGAGGATGACCTGATCGTTGGTGTAGGAGTGAATCGTGGTCATCGTCCCGCTGACAATCTTGAACTCGTCATTGATCACCTTGGCGATCGGCGCCAGACAGTTCGTGGTGCAGGAAGCGTTTGAGATGATGTGATGTTTGGCAGCATCGTATTTCTCATGATTCACGCCCAGCACCACGGTAATGTCCTCGTTCTTGGCCGGAGCCGAGATGATCACCTTCTTCACCGTCCCGCGCAGGTGTTTCTTGGCGTCGTTTGCGTCGGTAAAGTGCCCGGTCGATTCGATCACTACCTGGGCGCCCACTGAATCCCAAGGCAGCGCGCCCGGATCTCTTTCCTTGAACACCCGGATGGTCTTGTTATCGATCGTGATGTTGTCGGCCCCGGCTGTGATCTTATTTGGGAGGTTGCCGAGAATAGAGTCGTATTTCAGCAGGTGCGCCAGCGTCTTCGGATCGGTAAGATCGTTGACCGCTACGAATTCCAGGTTGGGGTCGTTGAGCGATGTCCGTAGAACGTTGCGGCCGATGCGTCCGAAACCGTTGATACCAACTTTGATTGCCATCGTTTCTCCGTTCTTATGTTCTTATAAATGCGACGTCAGAAATCGTCCTGAGCCGTTATACAGACAGATGATGTTAGCAGGACAGGGAAGCGGCGTAAATGATTGTGCGCATGATTGGGAAGACTCCGGTTCCCATCACAGAACCCGTGCTTCTGGTCTTTGACGGTCAGGCTACGGGAAGCTTATTTCCAGGAACGCATCCGCTCTGCTCCAGATCGACGACAACTTGGCCAGCCAATATTTCCGGTTGATCGTCTGCCGCGCGCGGGCATGCTCTTCCGGCAGCAGGATGCGCGCCAACGCCGCAACCTCAGGCCCAGTCACTTTCCCCCGTAGTGTGCAGGGAGCAATCGTCACCTGTGCATTGTTGCGAATGCGCTTCGTCTTACCCATATCGCTGCGGGTCATCACGTAAAGCTTGTCGCCGTCTTCCCCAAACCACACCGGCGTTGCGATCTTGACCCCGTTCTTGCGAAACGTGCCGAGAGAGATGTATTTCTGGCCGCGGATTGCTGCAGGGATTGCTTCGGACATGCTCCAATTGTAGCCGCTACACTCGGACTCTGTTTCTGATTACCCATACCCCTGCGCCGCTGTCTCGTCTGGTTCGTCCAAAGGCTTGGCCGATTGATCCCACCCTCTCTTATGTGTTAAAAGCCGTACATGCGTAAATGGATGCGCGAGCGCTTGACGCGCCGCAAAAAGACGCCCGCAGAGCCCACAGATCAGCCTGCTCCGCCACCGTTGCAGCCAGCGTATTTCGAGGCGGAACAGCAGCCGAGTCCAGCGCCCGATACAGGCAAGATTGAATCTGAGATCCCAAACCCACCTCCGCCGGAGCCTCGACCCGTTCGCAGGGCGCGTTCCAGTTCCGAAGCACAGCCGTCCGAAGCACAGCCGTCCGAAGAACAGCCATCAGAAGCACAATCCACAACTTCGCAGACACCTCACAGCAGTTCTACCGGCCGCGGTCGTCGTCGGCGCGGCGGGCGCGGACGGGGTGGCCGCGGACGCGAACAGGCGGTGGCCCAAGCCTTTTCCCCCGCCGCCGTCAAGGGATCAATCCCGGCAGTTCCCGAGCTGGCTGATGAGGAGTTTCCGGACGCTGGAGAGGCGGAAGCGCAAGCGCCAGCTCTGCCGCTTGCTGCGGCCGCGGCGAAAGTTCCTGCAGCTCCTTCCGCAGCGGCGCAGCGTGCGCCGAAAGGCGTAGTGGTGCTGGCGATCGGGCTGCCAGGCTCGGGCAAGACTTCTTGGTTCAAGCGCCACAACGTGGTCCCGCTATCCAGCGACATGGTGCGCTCATTGCTCTTCGACGATGTGCGCGAGCAGCGCTTTCAGGACCTCGTGTTTTCCAACTTGCGCTCCATGCTCAAAGCCAGGCTCATCGCAAAGCGTCCTATGAATTATGTGGACGCAACCAACCTCACGCCGCAGGAACGCCAAAATTGGATCAAGCTGGCCAAGGATTACCAATACGAAGTACACGCCGTCTTCTTCGACGTGCCGCTAGAAGTCTGCATTGAGCGCCACCAGCGCCGCGACCGGGTCGTTCCGGAAGACGTAATGCGCCGCATGGCCGCCAAGTTGAAGCCTCCCGCGTTTGAAGAGGGCATCGCGAAGATCACGGTCGTGCGGGTAAAGAAGAAGGAGTCTGCGGAGGCCTAACGCGACTGTCATCCCGAGCGAAGCGAGGGACCTTGGTTCTTTGCCTGCACCCCCGGTACTGCCGTCGCAGACAAACACCAAGATCCCTGGCTTCGCTGATGACAGTCGTACTTTCTTATCCCTTCAGATGCGGCAGCATCTCCTTGAACGCCGGGGATGACGATGAACGCAGCAGCTCGTAGATCATCATTTCGGTGGAAGAAATCACCGCACCCGCGGCGCGCATTCTTTCCAGGCCGATCTTCCAATTCCATTCCGTGCGCGAGCTTACCGCATCCGACGCGACATGCACCAGATAGCCTTCGCGCAGCGCCGCCAGAGTGGTCTGCATTACGCAGATGTGGCTTTCCATGCCGCACAGCAGCAGGGTGTTGCGGTTGCCGGGCAGCCGCTTGAGCAGCGTGCAAAAGGCGTCACTGCCGAAACAGGAGAACCGATCTTTGTCGATGGCTTCGATTTCCGGCAGCAGGGAAGCGAGCTCGGGTACGGTCTTGCCCAGGCCTTTCGCGTACTGCGTGCTCATGACCGCGGGAATCTTGAGGACGCCCGCCGCGCGGATGAGCAGCTTCGAGTTGCGCACCAGTTGTTCTTTCCGAAAAATAGGCGGCAGAAGTTTTTCTTGAATATCGACCACGAGGAGGGCGCAGCGCTCAGCTTCCAGCGGCCGGCGGACCACCTCGGCATAATCGGCAGCGGGCGTGGAGATATTCTCGAACACGGGTGACATAGATTCCCCCTCGCGGGCAAGCTCAAAACTGATTCTACCCCGGCGGAGGAAGATCATCGCGACCACTCCCGCCCAGTTCACGCTTCCTTAGATTCGAGACTCGCCGCTGGTTTCGGTCACAGGCCGGCCAACATCTGCGGGAACCGCATATCTTGACCGCACTTCGCCCTCAACCATAGAATCAGAATGGGC
>Ga0302325_10030658_pt1 | contig 11084 bp, 9 predicted proteins | sample Palsa_T0_2_FD_201948 | JGI IMG/M metagenome (GOLD analysis project Ga0302325, IMG submission 201948) | Peat permafrost microbial communities from Stordalen Mire near Abisko, Sweden - Palsa_T0_2 | ecosystem: Environmental > Terrestrial > Soil > Palsa > Peat permafrost | place: Sweden: Abisko...
CACCAGCCTCGCACGTAGCGGTTCCAGTCGTCGCGCAGTTGCGTACTCGTGCCCCTCCGCCGACCGTCCCATTGCTCGCGGACTTTCGTTTTGAATCTTTCCAAGCTCTCCGGTGCTATGCCGATCCACTTCTGCCGGTCCAGGCGAAAACCCAGAAACTTGCGTTCCCAGACCCTCCCTGTCCCACTCTTGGCGGCATTCACCTTCAGTCGCAGATGTTTCTCGATCCAGCCCTGTATCGAGGTCAACGTGCGTTCCGCCGCCGCTTGACTGCCGACGTAAATATTGCAGTCATCCGCGTACCGGCAATAGCAATGCCCCCTCCGATCCAGTTCCTTCATTCATAGAGGAGATCTCCCCAGGTAAGGTGCAGAATCTCTTCCCTCGTGCCGTCCGGCTCTACCTGATGCGTCTTGATGACCTTTGGGCTTCGCCGTTCAGGGCCAGCTTGCCGCCCGCACCCGGCCTCACTGCCAGTTCGTGTTCCTACGGTCGAGAGTTTGCCTTCCGCTTCTTTCGGCTTTCCCCTCGCGGTTGCGCCTCGCGGTTCGGCTACGGTTGCCGTCATCGGCTCCGATTGGCTCCTTTCATCCAACTAGATTCTGCCCATGCTGGGCACACCCTGCGGCGGCCTCCCAGGCCGCCCTTGAGTTTGGCTCTTTAGTGTGGGGCGGGCAATTCTGCCCTGGGGTCCCTCTGGGGACGGCTTCCAGCCGGCCTCCCAGGCCGCCATCTACCGAATCGCCGTATTAACCAAAAACGGATCGTCGAAATCCGTGCGCTCCCCCGCCTTCTTCCCAGCCACTGGCAGCAGCCGCGCGGTCAAGGGCTTCTTCCATTTGAACGCCAGCGTCGCCACATCGCCCATAATCCGCTCGATCTGCCGCTGCTGCACGTCGCCGGCCATCGGTATCGTGTCGAGGCCCGTGCCGCACACCGCCGAGTAAGCCAGCAGCGCGTCCATGTCGTAGGTTCCTTCGCTCCATCGCTGCGCCAGCAGGTTGTCTTCCTGCACCGGCAGCATCAGGCCCGAGAAGCCCACGCGCTTCACGGGCAGCGACTGCACCGCCCGCGTGACGATCGCGGCCGCGGTCATCGTCCCGCTCGATCCGAACTTCCCGCCCGTGAATTTCTCGATCGCCGCGCCGATGGAGACCTCGCGCAAAGGCGCAGGCGTGGCGTCCACCCCCATATACGTCCAGCCGGTTTCCTTCTCCACCTGGCGTGCCAGCTTTTCCAGCGCCACCGCGTGCCCGCCCAAGGCTTCCGTGAGCCGCTTCTCGGCCAGCGGCGCATCACCCGCCGTCTCGGCGAAGACCCGCTCCACCACGTTGGCCCCTTCCGTCCCGATCGCGAACCGCCGTCCCTCGCCCAAATGATACGAGCCCGGAAAAAACGGCGCATACGGCGCCAGCATGGCCGTGGCCGCGAAATTGAAATTCCCAACGCTGTTAGGGGTGTGCTCCTCCACGAACTTCACCACCTTCGCGGCAGCCCGCACGCACTTCCATTGGATGCCGCCCTCGCCGGTCATCGCCAGGCTGGCCTTCAAGCTCTTCGTGGAAGATAAGATCTCGCCCAATAGTTCAGCCTGCGCCGGATCGTCGCCGTCCGTGAACATCGCCGGGCCAATGTTCGCCGCGAACGATTCCTTGATCGCCAGCGCATCGTAATCGCGAAAGAATCCGAGCACCTCCGTCCGCGAAAGGCCGCGCGCATATTCGGGAAACGGCTGTGTGGTAATCCGTATAGTTTCGACCGCATACCCGCCGCCTTCTACCGTGCGCTTCGCCTGGCGCAGCATTCGCAGCGTGTCTTGTACCTGTTCCCGGTAGCGCGCGCGATCCAACTTCAGGAATGCGGTGATGGTGCGGACTTTGGGTTTGACCGGCTCTTCCGCTGGCCACGCCAACGCCGCTCCCGACAGCAACGCCCCACCCAGAAATTCACGTCGATTCATAGCGCTCCTTTCATGATCCCAGTTTGATTACCGCCGCACGCAGCCGCGCATGGCGCTGCATCAAACGCAAGTACCGCACTTCGTCCGGACCCCTCTTGGCGCGCACGATGGCCTCGACGGCCGCCCTTTCGGCCCGGGGCCAACGCGCCGCGATCCTCCGTAGCGGATCCAAATCCGCACCCATCTCCATGCACCTGAGTGCTAGATTCCGCACCCGGAAGCCATCCCAAGCTCCAGCCCCCGCGTCCGCGCATTCGTAGAGCATGTAAGACCGCGCCAACCTCTCCAGCGTCCGCCGCGAGCTGCGATACCCGGGCGTCTGCCGCATGCGGCCCTCCTCCCGCGCCACTAATTGCGCCGCCTCCGCATCCAGCGGACGGAAGCCCAGCTTGCGGTAGAACCAGAATGCGCCGGAGTCCAGCGCCTCGTCGTTCTCCATCCCGATCTGGTAGGGGTCCACGGAGAAGCAAGCGACTCCCAGCGTCTGCCGGAACAATCGCAAAAGCCGCGCGTATAGCCAGGCCGATTCGCCCTCGCGGAACGTGTAGTACAGGTTGAAACCCACTTCGGCCCGGTCGAACAGCGACAGCACCTCCACATAGCCCGCGGGCACGCCATTCTTGAAGAACATCCCGCAGTGGTAGGCGCGCAGCGGCAGGCGCCACTCCGGCGGCACGCCGAAGAAGACGATCTCCACGCCGCGCCCCGCATCCGCGCGAAACACGCGCTCCGCGTCCGGATGCGTGAAGCCGTATAGCTCGCGGTAGCGCATCGCGGAGGTATCCAGAATCAGGTCGAGCATCTTGCGCGCTTCCGGCTTTGCGAGCCGCGTCACCGGCAGCGCCGGCGCTTCCAGTTCCCGCGCCAGCGAGATGTCGCTGCGCCGCAGCAACGGCTCCCGATGATAGAAGTGATAGAAGTGATAGAGCGGCCTGCGCACCGGCAGCCGCATCCGCGAGCGGCTGGTGCTTGCATCGCCCATGCGCCAGACCAGCAACAGTTCCAGCGATTCGTAAAGGTCCGCCTGGTCGCGCGCGCTCACCGGCAGCCCCGCGATGCGCCCCAGCAGCCAGCCCAGCGCGCTCGATTTCGGCGGACGCGCGGCATCCGCCCAGGCGCGGAACGGCACGTGCGCTTCCACCGGCCAATCCTCCGCCACCAGCGGCAGGAAACGCCGCAGCACCGGCCCGAGCTTGTCGGAGCGCTCGTAGTTCTCCCAATCGATCTCCATGTCGCGCGGATAGCGGGCGCTGAGCTTCCGCGCCACTTCATAGCTGAAGACCGCGGAGAACGAGGTGCCCGCAATGCCCGACACTTGCGCTTCCTCAAACGGTGTCAGGTCGCTCAATCCGGCCACGCGGCCCGCGAACGAAAACAGGATGCCGTCCGCCAGCCGCCGCACCTCGGCATTCGCCGGATAAGCGCGCAGAAACAACAGGCACTCGTGCAGACGAATCAACGCGCCGGCATCGCTGAAGCGCTCACCGGCAACTTCGCCCAACAACCGTAGCAATTCCCCTGTATCCGGCGATCCAAACCGGCTCTTCCATTCTTCGAGGCGGCCAAGCAGATCGGTGGGCATCCGGATTCCGGCCTATGGTAACCGCATTCGATGTGGCGCGGCACTCTTGCCCAATGCCACATACTTTTCGCCAGTGAAGCGATTCTGCACAAATGGTGGGGCAGGCCCTCGCCCTGCGGCGGCCTCCCAGGCCGCCATTTTCTCTCCGCAAAGGCTCGATTTCGGACCAAGAAGCGGGTCCAAGGGACCCGCGCAGGCCGAGGGCCTGCCCCACTATTTAGGCAGACCCATCGACGGCTCTAAAGGTAAGTGACATTGGGCACTCTTGCCTGCCGCGACTGCACTCTTGCAGTCGCGCCGGGCGCAGCCCGGCCGCAAGGACTATAACGCCTGGCAGGTGGCCTTAAGCGTGTGCACCAGCGCCTCCTTCGGCAAACTGCGCACAATCGGATCGATGATCAACCGCAATGCCAGGGGAATGTCCCGCGTGAGCGAAACTGCGCGGCATTCCATGTACACACCGCCATCGCGCTCCAAAAATCGCCAGTAAGTATTGAGCCGCCACAAAAACCCGTAGCCCGTGTCCGGCGGCTCCACTTTCTCGTTGGGTTTGCCGGCATTATCGACCTCCGCGGTGCGCGTGGTATACGATCGGCAGCCGGCGCGCCCCGCGTCCAAAGAGAAATAATGCACGTCGTGGTCGGTATCCAGCACCACCGTGATGATCTTCTTCTTCAGCACCCGCAGGTAGATTTTGAAATCGTCGCCATGCCGGCCGATGAGCTTCGATTCGATCACTTCCGGCTGATAGATCGCTTTGTGATTGTCGTAATTCTGGATCAGCGCCATCGTTTTCGCCACGCTGCCGCCCGCCACAAACGCCGCTCCCACCCAGTCGTGAATCAAGCCGGACGGCACTTTCGCGGGGCCTTTGCCGGGCCAGAACTCCGCCACGATCTTCCCCTTGCGCACCTGTTGCGCCCGCTTGGGATCGGCATCCGACCATAGGAACGCCGCGCCGCGCAGAGTTCCTTCCATGGCGGCTTCGGCTTCACGGATATATGCCTCGAACGCCTGTAATGTCTCCGGTTTCAACTGCACCGGCTTTACTTCATCGGCCATAATAACAGGATAACAGGCCCTTGATTCTGAAAACGAATTCAACGATAATTTGCTCATGCCCGTCTTGGAACAGTTTGAAACGGAAGCCCCCGTGACCGAAGAAGTCGTCGATCGCGAAGAACTCACCCGCTTGGCTCAGTGGCATTGGGAAATGCGTGGATCGCCGGAGGGAAGCCCGAACCAAGATTGGTTCTGGGCCGAAGAAGAACTCCGCCGCCAGCGCCTGACCACCGCCTGCGAAGCCGGAAAAGAGCCCGAAGAAGCCTGACTTCGATGGCGCGCCGACGTGGCGCAGGCACTCCTGCCTGCCGCGATGGCACTCCTGCCATCGCGCCGGGCGAAGCCCGGCTTTCGCGGGGCTTGAGCCCCGCGAAACAGCAGAACCTTCACCGCCTTTCGAAAGTCGCCCTCGCTCGCAGATTGGCCACGCCCGCCGTGTAGCGGCTGTCCGCCACGGCGAACGCCAAAGCATCCTCCAGCCAGTCGTGCCACACCCCGTCCGGATCGTGCGACGCCACCGTCAGCGTGTATTCCCCGTTGCACAACTCGGCCCGGAAGGCGAAGGTCAATTCCAGGATCTCGCCCGCCGCGCAAGGCCCCAGCTTCAGTCCTTCCAGTTCCGTGTTTGTGCCGTAAACGTTCATGCCCGCCCGGCTGCGGATCATCAGTCCCACTACCGGGTCCGCGACCGCCTCCCGGAAGCGCAGCGTCATGCGCGCCACCGCCAGTTCGCCGCTCCGCACCACCGCCGAAGGCTGGCCCGATTCGCCCAGCAGTTCCAGCTTCTCGATCGCCGCCCGGCCGTCGCCCCGCCGCCACCGCGGAGCCATCGCCTCGTCCGCGGATGCGCCCCAATCGCGCATGCGCCGCGCGATGTGCCCGCCGTAAGCCCGCAGCATCTCCGCCGGATCGCCCCTCCCGGCCAGTTTGCCACCATTCAGCCACCAGACTTCGTCCGCCAGTTGCAGCAGCAGCGCTTCTTCGTGCGATACCAGCAGCACCGTAGCGCCCGCGCGCCGCAGCCTGTCGAGCGCCATCGCCGCTTGCTGCCGCACCAGCGCATCGTGCCGCGCCAGGGTGTGCTCCATCGCCAGCACCGCCGCCGGCGAAAAGTCCAGCGCGCTATCCGGACCCAACAACCGCCGCGGCTCGCCTGCTTCCACCGCGCCCGATCTGGGCTTCGCCAGCCCCGCCGCCAGCCGCAGCAGCGCGCCCTTCCCCGAGCCATCCTCGCCCACGATCCCGATCACCGCGCCATCCGGCGCCGTAGCGTCCAGACCGTCGAGTGGCGCGCAAACCACCTGCCGAAAAACAATCGCCATTATGGATAGAATACCGGGTAGGCATGGCCGACTCCAATGTTGTTGACCGCATGCGCCAGGAATGGAATGAACGCGCCCGTGAGGACCCGCACTATTACGTCGCGTTCGGCCGCCGCGAGCAAGACGACGCGGAGTTCTTCGCCACCGCCGCCGACGTGGTTCGCGGTCTGCGCGGCGAGATCAAGCGCCTGCCGCCCGCCCGCCGCCTGAAGGCCCTCGAAATCGGCTGCGGCCCGGCACGCATCATGCGCCCGCTCAGCGCCGACTTCGCGGAGATCCACGGCATCGACGTTTCCGACGAGATGATCCGCCTGGCGGCCGAAAAGCTGCGCGACGTGCCCCGCGCGCACGTGCATCACGCCCGGCAATCCGATCTCTCGCTCTTCGCCGACGATTCGTTCGACTTCGTTTACTCCTACGCGGTCTTCCAGCACATCCCCAGCCGCGAGGTGGTGCTCGGCTATCTGGCCGAAGCGCGCCGCGTGCTGAAGCCCGGCGGCATCCTGCGCTGCCAGATCAACGGACTGCCCGAAACCTCCGCGCGCTATACCACGTGGGAAGGCGTGCGCATCCCCGCCGCGGACGTGGCGGATTTCGCCCGCCGCCACGATTTCCAACTGCTGGCGCTCGAAGGCGCATCCACACAATATATGTGGACCACTTGGCGGAAGCAGCCCGCAGGTTGGCGCGCAGCCTTGCGTCCCGTGGCCCCGGCCGCGCGCATCCGCGCCATCAGCAATGCCCTCACTGGCGATCCGTTGGTGCCGGCCTCCGGCGCGCGCGCCTTCGCCGCCTTGCGGCTCGAGAACCTGCCCGCCGATTGCGACTTGCTGGACATGCAGGTGTCGATCGATGGCCGCCCCGGCATGCTGACCTACCTGGGTCCGCCCGAGTGGGATGGAGTGGTGCAGTTGAATGTCGCGCTGCCCGCCGGCACTCGCACTGGCTTGGTGCCCGTTGAGATCCTCTGGCTCGGCCAACCGCTCACCGCCACTGCCTGGATGCGCGTCATCCCGCCCGGACCCGTGGTGCCGCGTCTGGTCTCCATACGCGATGGCGTGAACCTGCTCTCCGGAACGCGCATCGCCAGCCGCTGGATTAAACTCGTGCTGGAGGAGTTGCCGGATCCCGAAAGCCTGCGCGCCGCGATCGACGCATCGCCCATTCCCCAACTGGATGTCTTCTGCACCGACCCGCTGGAGCAGCGGTATGAGGTCAATCTCCGTCTGCCCGATTCCATCGAATCGGGCGTGCATCGACTGCTCGTCCGCCGTGGCCCGCGCAGTTTCCCTCCCGTGACCATCGAGGTCGCCTGAAGTGTCGCGGGCGCTGTTGGCGTCGCTCTCCGCGCTCCTGCTCACCGCCTGCGCGCCGCAGCCCCCCGACCTCACCAAACGCACCGGATTCATCGAACTGCCCGCGGGAACAATCGTCCTGCATCGTGAATTGGTCATCCCCGAAGGCGCCCACGATCTGGAGATTCGCGGCCATCCCTCCGGCTCCACTCTCCAGGCTGCCGCCGATTTCCGAGGGCGCGCGCTGATTTACTCCAAAGGCGCGGCTGGCCTGCGGCTCATCGGCTTCCGCATCGACGGCCGCCGCACCGCCCTGGCTGCGCCTATCGGTCTTCCGCCGTCGGACGTCCCATTTGCCCGCTATTACCGCAACAACGGCATCCTGGTCGAAGGCGCTATCCGCCTCTCCATCCGCAGCCTGTCCATCGCCAATGTGGCCAACTACGCCGTGCTGGTAAGCGCCTCCTCGGAGGTGCGCATCGGCGGCCTGCGCATCGACGATTGCGGCTCGCTTTCGCCCTCCGGCCGCAACAACGCCTCCGGCGGCATCCTGCTCGAAGAAGGCACGCGCGATTTCGAGGTCCGCCAGTCGATCGTCCGCCGCGTGCGCGGCAACGCCATCTGGACGCATTCCAACTATCGCTCGCCGCGCAACGCCAACGGCGTGATCGCCGGCAACATCGTGGAAGAGGTGGCGCGCGACGCCATCCAGATCGGCCACGCCACGAATATCCGGGTCGAGAACAACACCGGCGCACGAATCGGGTATCCCGTCGAACTGGTGGACATGCTGGGCTACGCGGTCCCCGTGGCAATCGATACCGCCGGCAATGTCGATCGGTCGTTGTACGTAGGAAATCGCTTCCAGGATATTAACGGCCAGTGCATCGACCTGGACGGCTTTCACGATGGCGAGGTGCGCAATAATTCCTGCATCAGCCATGGGTCTTACGATCGATATCCCTACGCACAATACGGTATCGTGTTCGGCAATTCCAATCCCGACATGCAGCCGGCCGACGTGACCATCGCGGGCAATCTGATCGACGGCGCGGGGTTCGGCGGAATTTATTTGATCGGCGCGCACCACGTCATATCCGGCAATCGTTTTCTGGGGCTGAATCGCAACCGCTGCACCGGCGATATGACGCAGGCGCGCTGCAACTATGCACCGGACCAGCCGGACCTGTTACGCTCCGGCATCTACCTCGCGCGCGGCGCCGCCCGTCCGGCCGATACCTCGCACAACCAGATTACGGGCAACGAGGTTTCCGGCTTCGGCATGCGGAAGTGGTGTATCGAGGCCGCGCCAGGCGTTTCCCTGAGCGCCAACCGCATCGAGAAGAACCAATGCGCGGATGTGCCCGGCTCTCCAAGATGAATCGAGCTGCGCGCTAGTGTCACGCGCGGGCTTCCTCGATCGGCTTCACCGGCACGATCCGTGCGACGCGCGCCATCACCTTCTTGTCTTGAGCTGCCTTCTTCAAATCGTACTCCGCCTGCAAACGCATCCAGAATTCCGGCGTGCTGCCAAACAAGCGGGAAACCTTCAGGCACATCACTGCGGACAGCGGCCTCCGCTCTGCCAGAATTTCGTGAACCATCTGACGCGATACACCCAGAGCCCGTGCCGTAGCAGTGACGGACAGACCGACTTCGGGAAGAACATCTTCCCGTAGAATCTCGCCCGGATGTACGGGCGGCAATCCGTTCTTCCTCCGCATAGCTTCTCTCCTAATGGTAATCTTCAAAATCGATTCCATCCGCGGTTTCACCGGACCAGCCGAACGTGATGCGATAGTTACCTGTAACACGCACGGACCATCTCCGGGGGTTGCCTTGAAGGCCGTGGAACCTGTAGCCTGCCACGTTCATCTCATCCGGCTGCTTCGCTACGTCCAGCGCCTGCAGGATACGCGCGCATTTCCCGATATTTTCAGCGCCGATCCGGCGTGTTTTGCCCGTTAGGTAGATCTCTTCAAGGCCTTTATGCCGAAAGCCGCCAATCACTCTTATAACTATAGGACGGCAGACTCGCGATGTCAACTCTTCAGTTTACACTGGACGCAAGGGTCTATATCCGCCGCGCCACCACCAGCGTAATATCGTCCGCCGGCGGAGATCCGGCCGCGAAGTCCGTCAAAGCCTGATTGACCGTGGCCACAATTTCAGCGGCGCTCTTCTGCCTGCTGGCCTTCAGCACTTCCGCGAAACGATCGTCGCCAAACTCCTCCTGAACGCCGTTAGTGGCCTCGGTGACGCCATCGCTGTAGATAGCCAGCACATCGCCCTGTTCCAGCCTGGCGCGGTATTCGGAGTAATTGGCGATCGACAGAATGCCCAGCACCGGACCGCCGCCATCCAGATACTCCACCGTTCCATTCGTGCGCACGATCACCGGCGGATTGTGCCCCGCATTGCAGTAGGCCAGCTCGCCGGTAGCCGGATCCAGCACGCAAAAAAAGAACGTGATGAAGCGATTGCTGGGGCAGTTCTTGCAGGTGATCTTGTTCAGGCGATTGATCACCGCGGCCAGATTTTGGGGCTCGTCGGCCAGCACCTGCACGCGCGCTTGCAGGCCCATCATCATCAGCGAGGCGGGCATGCCCTTGCCGGAAACGTCTCCCAGCACCATGGCCACGCGCCCATTGGGATAGGTGAAGAAATCGAAGTAATCGCCGCCCACCGTGCGGCAGGCCGCATTGTATCCGGCCAGGTCGGCGCCCTCCACCTTGGGCGCGCTGGCCGGCAGAAAGCTGCGCTGGATCTCGGCCGCCTGGTCCAACTCCCGCGCCATGCGCCGCTCCAACTCCTCCACCTCCGAAAGCCGCGCGTGCTCGATGCGGATGGCCGCCACATTGGCCATCACCGTCAGCAGACTCAGATCGTCCTTGGTGAAAGCCCGGAACATGTTGGGCGAATCCACGTAGATCAGGCCGATGGTGCGCTTCTCTGTTTGTAGCGGAACGGCCATCAAGGTCCGCACCTTCTGCTCGACAATGCTCATGCGCTCCCGGAAAGCCTCGTCCATTTGCGCGTCGCGCACCAGCACGGAAGCCTTTTCGTTGATCACGCGGTCGCGCACGGCCGAACTGATGTGGAAGCCTTCACCCTTATTGGCCTTCACTTCCAGGTTCTCGCCTTCGAGCGTCATTACCACGCCGCGCTGTGCGCCCACGCCCTCGATAGCCAGATCCAGGATCAGCGGGAACAGATCGGCCAGAGTGCCGCGGCCGGCGAGTTCCTGCCCGGCCCGGATGAGCGCCTGCACCTGCTTAGCGCCGTGCTGGCCGGGCCGGTCCACGATGGTTTGGCTCGACAACGCGCCTTCCAGGCTGGTGAGGATGGTGGAAGTGCTGGGCGGGTCGGCTTCCCCCGATTCGAAGAACACCACGTTGTCTGCCGGTTTCGCGCCGGCGCCTTTATCGTCGAAAACAATGGCCAGGTGCCCGGCTGTAATGCGATCGCCGGGCTTCAGACGCAATTTGGCGCGCAGGGGGATGTTATTGACCAACGTGCCGTTCTTGCTGCCCAGATCCTGCACGGTCCAGTCGTCGCCGTCGCGCTCCAGCATCATGTGCTGGCGCGACAGACCGGCGTCGTCCGGAAAGCATAATTCGGTGGTGCTGGAACGGCCCACGGTGAAGCGGTCGCCGGTCAAAGGGACGGTCTTAATTTGTCCGTCCGGGCATTGGATAACGATTTCCCGAGTCATCGGTTTTGTTTGCGACGGGGACACTCCTCGATTATATAACCCAGGATCGATCGGGTCGGGTGACGGGGATTGCGACCCGTCACCCTCCCACACCACCGGACGTGCGGTTTTCCGCATCCGGCGGTTGAAACCAGCTCGTACATCGCTG
>Ga0302325_10030659_pt1 | contig 11084 bp, 10 predicted proteins | sample Palsa_T0_2_FD_201948 | JGI IMG/M metagenome (GOLD analysis project Ga0302325, IMG submission 201948) | Peat permafrost microbial communities from Stordalen Mire near Abisko, Sweden - Palsa_T0_2 | ecosystem: Environmental > Terrestrial > Soil > Palsa > Peat permafrost | place: Sweden: Abisko...
TAAAGATGCCCGCCGGATCCCTCTCATGCTAAGCAGGTGGGCGGAGCGAAGATTCGCCAAGGCTTTCTCCACGTTCGTCCACGCGGTGTTCTGCGTCAGATAAGCGCCCACGACCACTTCAAACCGCGACTGTGCCGGCCACCAATGCTGCGGTCCCCACGCTTGAAACAAAACGTGGTAGTGGTTTCGAATCTGATGCTTTCTCGCGCCCGCTCGCAAAGTTAGGTGTCCCTCACTGTTGAGTGTACCTCGGCCGCAAGCGGTCCAACCCGGCTGGGGCATAGCGTACCGCCGGTTGGCAAAGTCCATGTACCGCAGCCCAGATTTTGGGTCTGGCCGCTACAAAAGGTCATCTGGCGCGGGTTCCGAGGCGCGAACCCGCAACCGCTCCGGGGCAGCGATGAGTCCAAGTACCACGGTACTTCTCGCGCATGATCGGAACCGTGGTTTGTTGCAAAACGAAAAGATCGAGCATCTGAAATCCGAATAATTCCAAGATAGGTCCATGTGGCTAAACTTCTGCTCCCCTGCTTTCCGTTTCGTCCTGAGTCCTGATGATGATCACAGCAGGCGGGCACCACTGATCCGCAAGAGACGCTTGCGCCGGGCGAACCTTTTTTCCTTCCCGCCCATGTCCACCACACCCCGCATGGCTGCCATTTTTCTCAGGGCGGTATGGTAGGAGACCCCAAGAATGGAGGCGACTTCCTTGGGACGGTAAAGTCTATGGGCGTCAATCGGAGCCGGGGGCACCAAGCGGGCAGCTTGTTTCCAGCCGCTTTGCGCCCCCTTGATTAGGGCTGCCATCTTCTGGCGCATGTTTCGCGCTCAATCCCGCAACTCAATCCCGCTCTCTTGTGCAGCGAGGAGTTTTGCTTCCATGCCGAGACGGATACTCCGGCGTTCCTGCGTAGCGGCTTGCAATTCCTGTAGCTCTATCAGTCAGCCCCGGCCCCCGCCCCTACGGGCTTGAGGATGAACACATCGGTGCTGAGCTTGAAGCGGGCACTCAATTTTCGTATTTGCTCAAGGCTGAGGTTCCGCTGTCCGCTGAGGAACATGCTCACCGCAGACTCGGAACCGAATTGGGGAATCAAGTCCCGCTGGCTGAGTTTCCCCTTTTCGATGAGATACCGCACCACAGAAATTGGATCAGCCTGGGGGACGGGGTAATACTCCGCTTCGTAGCGTTCAATGAGCATGGTGAGAAGTTCGGCGGCCTCTATTTCGTCCGAAGAAGGATTCTCCAAGGCGCTAAGTTTGAAGAGGGCGTCGGTATAGACCGCCAGTTCCTCGTCATTGCGAATGATGTGGGGCGCTCCTCGGGCAATCATCTTGGCTGGGTTGGCTAGTACTGGTGCCATGCTCATTTTTTCCTCCCGTATTTCTTGTCCCAATTCTTGGGATTGTCGTATTCCTGGTGCGTCAAAAAGGACCGGATAAAGACGCGTCCTTGAGTCGGCTTTCCTTCTATCGTCTTCACATAGTGAATTATGGTGATCAGCCGGCACCGATTATGCCGGAAATCAAAAATCACGTAACCATTCACATCATCGGCGTCGGTAAAGACACGCCGCACTTCCTCGAAATTACGCCAGCGTGCTGCCTTGACGACGGCTTTCCATGCCGTGATTTCCTTCGCCGCATCTTTATGCTCCGCCATCGCCTCGTTCGGATGCTTTTCGGGAATGATATGCACCCCTAACAATACTTCACACATTGTGAAGTTGTCAATGAGTCCATACTGCCCAAAATCCAACCACGATATTTTGTCCCAAATTTGTCCCGGGCTTCTGGGAAATAGGGAAAATAACGCAGTGATTGGGAAATCCTAAGCACCTTGGTAACCCTTTGTTTGCAGCAACCCCAACGCCCTCAATACCGGGGCATTACCTTCCTGATGTACCACGGTAACTGGTACGGTAATCAACTTGCGGTGACAATTTATGTCACCACGAAGACACTGCTTTTCTCCCACAGCAAAGAGCAGCGCTTTGGGTAAAGTGCCGGCGATGTTTTGCCCGGCATCGTTCTACTACGTGGATAGGAGATCGAAGTATGTCTCAACGGCTGGGTGACCTTCTCGTCAAAGAGAAGATCATTACCCCAGAGCAGTTGGAACAAGCGACCAAGGCCCAGAAGGAGCAGAACTGCCGCCTGGGGTCCGCCTTAGTGAAGCTCGGCTTCCTGACGGATGAGGACGTCACAAATTTTCTCTCCCGGCAGTATGGCGTTCCGGCCATCAATCTTTCGTATTTTGAAATTGATCCGGCCGTGGTCAAGCTGATTCCGTTTGAAACCGCGAAGCGCTACCAGATTCTTCCGCTGAGCCGCGTAGGCGCCTCGCTCACCATCGCGATGGTCGATCCGACCAATGTCTTCGCCATGGACGACATCAAGTTCATGACCGGCTTCAACATCGAACCGGTCGTGGCTTCCGAGAGTTCCATTCTGGCGGGCATCGACAAATCCTACTCGGCGGGCCCGAAGGAAGAAGATCTTGAAACCGTGATGCAGTCGATGTCGGAGATGAACGAAAGCGACATCGAAGTACAAGCGGAAGAGCAGCAGATGGAGCTGTCGCAGCTGGAGAAAGCGGCGGACGAAGCTCCGGTGGTCAAGCTGGTGAATCTGGTGCTCACCGATGCAGTCAAGCGCGGAGCCAGCGACATACACATCGAGCCCTACGAAAAAGAGTTCCGGGTTCGTTTCCGTATTGACGGCGTGCTGCAGTCGATTATGTCGCCGCCGATGAAGCTGAAGGATGCGATCACGTCCCGCCTGAAAATCATGGCAAAGCTCGATATCAGCGAGAAGCGGCTGCCGCAGGACGGCCGCATCATGTTGAAAATGAACATCGGTGGCCGCAAAAAGCAGCTCGATTTCCGTGTCAGCAGCTTGCCCACGCTGTGGGGCGAGAAGATCGTGCTGCGGTTGCTCGACAAGGAGAACCTCCGCCTCGACATGACCAAGCTCGGTTTTGAGCCAGAGTCGCTGGTCAAGTTCGAGAAGGCTATTCTCAAACCCTATGGCATGGTGCTGGTCACCGGGCCTACGGGGTCAGGAAAAACCAACACGCTTTATTCCTCCATCTCGCGCCTCAACCAGCCCGACACCAACATCATGACGGCCGAAGATCCGGTCGAATTTCAGCTGGGCGGCGTCAACCAGGTGCAGATGAAAGAGCAGATTGGATTGAATTTTGCCGCGGCCCTGCGTTCTTTCCTGCGGCAGGACCCGAACATCATTCTGGTCGGCGAAATCCGCGACTTCGAAACCGCCGAGATTGCCATCAAGGCCGCTCTCACCGGCCATCTTGTACTTTCCACTCTGCACACCAACGGCGCGCCCGAGACCATTACGCGGTTGATGAACATGGGCATTGAGCCCTTCCTGGTAGCGACCTCGGTTCACCTGATCTGTGCCCAGCGCCTGGTTCGGCGCATTTGCAAGGAATGCGCGGAGCCTGTGGAGGTTCCGGTGCAGACCCTGATCGAAGAAGGATACTCGCCTGAGGAAGCAAAGAAGGTCCAGATCCGGAAAGGCAAAGGATGCCCCATTTGCAACAACACGGGATACAAGGGCCGCTGCGGTTTGTATGAGGTCATGGAAGTGGACGATGAAATCAGGGAGCTGGTGCTGGTAGGCGCTTCGGCGGTCGAATTGAAAAAGAAAGCCATCGAGCGCGGCATGATTACGCTCCGGCGCAGCGGCCTGATCAAAGTGGCCGCGGGCATGACCAGTCTGGAAGAGGTTGCCCGCGAGACCATTCACTAATTGGCTAGAGGTTAAGCGACAAGGAAGGGACCACGATTATGAGTTTGTCACTAAGTGATTTGCTGAAAAGGATGCTGGAGATGAATGGCAGCGATCTCCACATCACCACCAATTCGCCGCCCCAAATTCGGGTGCACGGACATCTGGTGCCGCTGGACCTTCCGCAAATGACGCCCGCCGAGACCAAGCAACTGGCCTACAGCGTCATGACAGACTCCCAGAAGCACCGCTTCGAAGAAACCCTCGAACTGGACTTCTCTTTCGGATTGAAGGGGCTGGCCCGCTTCCGCGCCAACTGTTTCAACCAGCGTGGCGCAACCGCGGCCGTGTTCCGTCTGATTCCCTTCGAGATCAAGTCTTTCAACCAGCTCGGCCTGCCGGCGGTAGTCAGCAAGCTCTGCGACAAGCCGCGTGGTCTGGTGCTGGTGACGGGACCCACCGGTTCCGGCAAATCCACGACCCTGGCCGCCATGATCGACAAGATCAACAGCGAACGGCACGAGCACATCCTTACCATCGAGGATCCCATCGAGTTCGTGCACATGAACAAGAACTGCGTGGTCAACCAGCGCGAGCTGCACGCCGATACCAAGAGCTTTACCGATGCCTTGCGAGCCGCTCTTCGTGAAGACCCGGACGTTGTGCTGATCGGGGAAATGCGCGACCTGGAGACCATCGAGTCGGCCCTGCGCATCGCCGAAACCGGACACTTGACCTTTGGCACTCTGCATACCAACTCGGCAACTTCCACCATCAACCGCATCATTGACGTGTTTCCCGCGCACCAGCAGCCGCAGATTCGTGCCCAGCTTTCGCTGGTGCTCGAAGGCATCATGTGCCAAAGCCTGCTCCAAACCATAAGCGGCAAGGGCCGCTGCATGATTATGGAAATCCTTATTCCGAACCCCGCAGTGCGCAATCTGATCCGGGAAGACAAGATCCACCAGGTTTATTCGTCGATGCAGTCCGGACAGGACAAGTTCGGCATGCAAACCTTCAACCAGGCGTTGGCCACGGCGTACCACCAGAAGCAGGTTACGCTGGAAACTGCCCTGCAGCGCTCCAGCAATCAAGACGAGCTTCAGGAAATGATTAACCGCGGCGCCGGCTTGACCAACCGGGGGGGCACGTCCGGATCGAACATGGCGCGCGGAGCGGTTCCGAAAGGCTAGAGCATTTGACAACCCATCGCGCGTGGCGGCTAGGCGCGGTGGGGAAGGCAGGACAAGTTTAAGCCGCAAGGAAGATTCAGCAAGCAGCGACGACACTGAGGAGAATCTAAAACCATGCCAGTCTTCACATTTTCCGGCAAAGATGCCTCCGGACAGAAAATTTCCGGGGAGCGTGTGGCGCCGAACAAGCAGGCGCTGGGACAGCAATTGCGGCGCGAGCGCATTACGCCGGGTGCAATCCGCGAAAAGGGCAAAGAGTTTGCCATGCCCACATTCGGATCGGGCAGAGTCAAGGTCAAGGACATCGCAATTTTCTTCCGTCAGTTCTCGGTCATGATCGATGCCGGACTGCCTCTGGTGCAGTGTCTGGAAATCCTGGCGGCGAACCAGGAAAGCCAGTCGTTCCAGAAGACGCTGACCGGCGTCCGCACCACGGTGGAAGGGGGCGCGACCCTGGCGAACGCCATGCGGCTCTACCCCAATGTCTTCGACGACCTCACCACCAACATGATTGAAGCGGGTGAAACCGGCGGCATTCTGGACGTCATCCTGCAGCGGCTGGCGATGTACGTCGAGAAAGCCGTTCGCCTGAAATCGGCTGTGAAGTCGGCATTGATCTATCCCGTCGCAGTGGTCAGCATTGCTACGCTGATTGTCGGCGCCCTGCTCAAGTGGGTGGTGCCCATCTTCTCCAACCTTTTTGCTGGCCTGGGTGTCGCTCTGCCTCTTCCCACCCGTATCGTGATGGGGTTGAGCGCGTTCGTGGGGAGTTTCTGGTGGGTCTTCATCGCCGGCACCATTGGTACCGTGTTCGGCATTAAGCAGATCCGCAAGCACCCCCGAGGACGCTATTACTTCGATAAAATGCTGCTCTTTACGCCGATCGTCGGGCCACTCCTGCGCAAGATCGCTGTGGGCCGTTTTACCCGCACCCTGGGCACTTTGATCACCTCGGGCGTGCCCATCCTGGAAGGTCTAGCCATTACCGCCAGGACCTCGGGCAACGCGGTGCTGGAAGAAGCGCTCATGAAAGTGCGGAAAGCCGTTGAAGAAGGCCGCACCATCGTGGACCCGCTCAAGGAATGTGGAGTGTTCCCCAACATGGTGACGCAGATGATCGGCGTCGGCGAAGCCACCGGGGCTATGGACAACATGCTGCAGAAGATCGCTGACTTCTACGAAGAAGAAGTGGACGCGGCCACCAAAGACATGCTGGCCATGCTGGAACCGGCCATCATCGGCGTGCTCGGTGTAACCATCGGCGGCATCGTGATTTCACTCTACATGCCTCTGTTTGCCATGATCGCCAAGTTGGCGGGGTAAGAAAACGATTGGGTTGGCCGGCGGCATGGTTTTCGAAAGACCTGCCAACCTTTGCGAAAGCTGGCCGGTTGGGCGGGCGGGGATTCGGTCCTGCGCAGCCAGCCGCGCCGGATGTTTCTTCAAGAGATGGCTCTTCAAGAGATGTTTCCGCGAGAGTATTGGGACCTTAATGCAATCGACATTTGACGAGCGGAATTGGCTGGCCTGGCTGGTCAAAGTACGGATCCTGATCCTGACCTTCCTGCTCGGAATTCAACTCGCGATCTCAGAGTTGACGCCCACACGCCTGCCGCTGCGCCTTTTCCTCAGCACCATCCTTCTCTGGTATACCCTCTCACTCTTCTATATAGTCCTGCTGTCTTTCTGGCAGGAGCACCGCTTGCAGGCATCGTTGCAAGTCCTGACCGATCTGATCATGGTCAGCCTGGTCGTGCATGAGACGGGAGGCTGGGACAGTTCGTTGAACTTTCTCTACCCTCTGGTCATCATCGTGGCCGGCATCCTGTTACCCCGAGTGTGGGCGCATCTGGTGGCAGCGATGGCCTTCATTCTTTATGGTACCGTCCTTGAACTCAACTACTACGGAGTAGTGCCGTCCTACTGCACCACCCATCCCGAGCTGAAGGCGCTGCGGGGCATCATTCTCGTGAACCTGTTTGCGTTCCTGGCGGTTGCCTATCTAGCTGGCCAGCTGGTCGCCAAATTACGCCAGGCGCGGGTGCAGTTAAAAGACGCGAGCGGGGCGCTCGAGGATCTTCAGATCCTGCACGAGAACATTATTCAGTCCGTCAGCAGTGGATTGATCACCACCGGCCTCGATGGGCGCATTACGCTGGTCAACAACGCGGCCCAGAGACTTCTGCAGCGTACACCGGACCAGTTGCTCGCGAAACCGGTCGCCGGCTTATTTCTCGACGCGCTGCCCAATGCCGAATCGAACACCCACGCGGAAGTTCGTTTCGATGCGGCGGGAACCTTCCGCAGAACGGCGCGAGTAAGAGTAGCCGCCTTGGTCGGGCCGGAGCGCGGCACCCTGGGCTACGTCTACGCCTTGGATGACCTCACCGAGATCCGTCGGCTGGAGCGCGAGGTGCGCATGCAGGACCGCCTGGCAGCCGTGGGCCGGCTGGCGGCGGCCATCGCCCACGAGATTCGCAATCCCCTTACCTCGATCGCCGGTTCGGTCAGCATGCTCTCGGGCGTCCCCGAAATGAACGAGGAACACCGGCGTCTGCTCGAGATCGTGACCCGGGAATCGCAGCGCCTGAACGGCATTATCAGCGAGTTTCTGACTTACTCCCGGGGCAAACAGTATCACTTCGAGAAGGTCGATCTGGTGCGATTGCTCGAGGACACACTCACGCTCGTACGGCACCGCATGACGGCGGAAAATACCGGCATCAACATTGAGAGCCGGTTTGCCTTGCCCGAGGCGTGGGCGCTCGCCGACGGAGACAAGATCCAACAGGTTTTTTGGAACTTCGCCGAGAACGCGGTCCGCGCCATGCGAGACGGTGGCACTCTGAGGGTGTCCATCGAACGCCAGGCAGACGACTGGCAAGTCAGTTTTGCGGATACCGGAACCGGCATGACCGCGCAACAGACGGAGAAAATTTTCGAGCCCTTCCAATCGAATTTTGAAGGCGGGACGGGTCTCGGCCTCGCGGTGGTCTACCAGATCGTGCAGGCGCACGAAGGCAGAGTGTGGGCGCGATCGAAGCCCGGGCAGGGAACCACTCTCATCCTGAGGCTGCGGCGTCTCGATGCAGAAAGGCGGATGGCCCGGGCCCTCTCGGCTGAAACCTTCGCCGCGCCTGCCCTGCCCGCGGCTCACTCCACGTCCCACGCGCCGGCTGCGGCAGAAGGGAGCCTGCGTGGCTAATATCCTGGTTTGCGACGATGAGCGCTCCATCTGCGAAATGCTCGACATCGCCCTGCGCCGCGACGGACACCGCGTCGAGACCGTGCAATCCGGCCAGGCCGCCAAGAACAAGATTGACGGCGCTCTTTACGATCTGATCATCACCGATATCAAGATGCCAAACATCGACGGCATCGAAGTGCTGCGTCACGCGCATCGCGTTTCGCCCGATTCCCCGGTTATCCTCATCACCGCCGTGGACGACTACGAAGCCGCGGTGGAAGCGGTAAAGGCCGGAGGAGCGTCAGACTACATTCGCAAAAGCCCCGGGCTGGTGGACGAAATCAAGCTCACCATCAACCGTGTGCTCGAGAACCTGTCTCTCAGCAAGCAAAACTTCGCCCTGCGCCGGGACGCTGCTTCTCACAACTCGCTCGACAACATCATCGGCTCCAGTCCCGTAATGGAGACGCTCAAGCAGACGGTACGCACTGTGGCTTCCACGGCCAGCACGGTCTTGATTCACGGCGAGAGCGGCACTGGTAAAGAGCTGGTGGCCCGCGCCGTCCACATTTGTTCGCCGCGCGCCACCGAGCCCTTCGTGTCGGTAAACTGCGGAGCCTTCCCCGAGACTTTGCTCGAGAGCGAACTCTTTGGCTATTTGAAGGGAGCTTTTACCGGGGCCAATCAGAATAAACGCGGACTATTTGAAGTGGCTGGCGGCGGCACCATCTTTCTCGACGAAATCAGCGAAATGACCCTGGCCATGCAGGTAAAATTGCTCCGGGTGTTGCAGGAGCGCACCGTGCGCCCGGTCGGCGGCACCAGCGAAATTTCCATTGATGTGCGGGTCATCGCCGCCACCAATCGTGACCTCGACAAAGCCGTTGCCGACAACCTGTTTCGCGAAGACCTCTACTACCGTCTGAACGTCATTCCCATCCGCGTGCCGGACCTGCGCGAGCGCCGGGAAGACATCCCGCTGCTGGCCAACCACTTCCTCAAGAAATACGCGGCCGCCGCCAACCGAAGTATCTTGCGCGTCAACAAGAATTCGCTGGACGCTCTCTGTGACTACGAATGGCCCGGCAATGTCCGTCAGTTGGAGAACACAATTGAGCGAGCGGTGGCCCTGGAGATGACGGACGAGTTGCACGTCGAGTTGCCGATGGAACGGCCCAAGGCCCGCGCCGCGGCTGCCGGCGCCGGTGTTTCAGCAGGAGTGTCTGACGCCTCCCCGGCTGCGGTGCTTCCCGAAGGAGTGGGCATGGAGGGCTACGTGGCAAACATCGAGCGGACCCTGCTGCAAAGTGCTCTGGCTCGCTCGAACGGTGTACAGACCAAAGCCGCGGACCTGCTTGGCATCTCCTACCGCTCGTTCCGGCATTTGATGAAGAAGTACGAACTCTAGCGGTCAGCCGACAGCTAGCTTTTCTTCAACTGCTGCTTCCAGCCGAGAACCCGCGCCTTAGCTCCTTCCGCCTCAGCCTCGGGAATCATTCCTTTTTTCTGATAGAGCACAGACAAGCTGGTGTGTGCGAGCACGTCATCCGGATCCAATTCCGTAATCTGCTGCGCGATCGCGATCGCCTCATCGTAGCGCTCGAGATCCTGCAGGGCGCGCGCCAGCCCGTGCATGGCCTCGGTAAATGCCGGATCGACCCCGAGCGATTCCCGATAGGCCGCGACTGCCTCTTCTAATTTCCCCTCGGCCATCAAGTCCAGCGCGTCATAGTAGTGTTCTTCGGCCTGCTGGCGAGTGTCTCGGTCGGACATGGAAGGAAGTTCCTGGCGGAGACAGGATTCTAACATGGAGCGACTCGTCGGTTTCCTTGGTGCACCGGAGCCACTCTCCGCATAGTCGAGCCGTGCTCCTTGTGGTTATGATGTGGCATGCGCCATTCGCTCCGCTTTCTGTGGAATGCCACCAAGGGCCATCGTCTCGCTCCGTGGCGGAGCCCCTATCTGTTGTGGCGCATCGAGACCTACTGCGGCGTCAAGATGACCCAGATCGGCTTCCTTGAATTCTGGGAGTTTGTGTGGCGGGAACGCATCCGTCTCTGGCGTTTTCTTAAGTGGACCGGCGAGATGGAACGCTACGCTCAGCCCAAGGCGAAGAGTCTGTAGCTAAGCTCCCTTGCCCGCAGCAGCAGCCTCGCCCAGAATGATGGTCACATCGGTTCCTTTGCCGGCTCCGGTTAACTGAGCCGCGGCTCCGCGATTGGCAGCGATTTCGAGAAACCCCATACTGCCAAGAACGCCCATCACCTCTCCCGGAGCGCCCTCAGCATACGCACTGTGGATTTTAGTGATCTCGCAGTTGCCGACGACGATCTTGAATGCCTTGCCTTCGGCAGCGAAAAGCATGGGAACATCTTGCGGAGTGATGTTGGTGATGAGGTTTCCGAACCGGTCGACCTTCAGCACCACGCCGCGCACGCGGTTTTGATCGACCGCCTTCGGCTTGGGCGCGGAGAAGCGGACGTAGTCCTCGACCTCGTCCCCAAACTTCATCGAATCGACCTCTTTGGCCAGGTAAGCGGCCACCGGAGCAAAAATGTCGCGGCCATGGAACGTGTTGCTCACCGGCTGCAGAAAATAATGCTCGGAAGTGATGTGCCGCACATGCATGCGCTGTTCGCGTGCATAGACCAGCGAGAGCACTCCGTTGTCGGGGGCGACGAAATGATACTTATCGCTGGAGGCCAGGATCGGCCGCCGTGCCGTGCCCACGCCGGGATCCACGATCACTACATGGATCGTCCGGTTAGGAAAATAGGAATAGGCCTGCGAAATGGTCAGCGCTCCATCCAGCACGTCGAAGGCTTGCACTGAGTGGCAGATATCGACAATCCGCGCCTCCGGCAAGATATCCAGGATGACGCCCTTCATGGCGCCAACAAAGTGGTCGCTGCTCCCGAAGTCGGTGGTCAGAGTGATGATCGGACGGT
>Ga0302325_10030661_pt1 | contig 11084 bp, 9 predicted proteins | sample Palsa_T0_2_FD_201948 | JGI IMG/M metagenome (GOLD analysis project Ga0302325, IMG submission 201948) | Peat permafrost microbial communities from Stordalen Mire near Abisko, Sweden - Palsa_T0_2 | ecosystem: Environmental > Terrestrial > Soil > Palsa > Peat permafrost | place: Sweden: Abisko...
CGTTTGGATCACACGCTCGGGATCGCGCTCGAGCTCCTTCCACGTGATGCGGAGCACGCGCCACCGCGCCTCCGCGAGGCGAAAGTCGTTGTGGTGGTCGCGTTCCCACGCCTGCGCCGTCAAGTGCGACTTGCGACCGTCGGTCTCGACGTTTAGGGCGCTGCTCGCGCCAGACGAAGTCACGCCGCATCGGTGGCTCGCCGTCGTCGAGGATGATGTGAGCCTGAACCTCGGGCGTCGGCAGCCCGGCAGCGCGGAGCAGCGGGATCAGGAGGTCCTCGAACATGCTGTCGGTTGGCGTGCTGCCGACGTAGTGCTCGGCGAGCAGCGACTTGACCTTCGCGACCGCCGGACGGGTGGGATTGCGCTCGAGCTGATCGTTGATTGCTGTGAGGTCGAAGACCTGCATCTGCTCGGCCTGGTCGAAGGCACGCTCGAGCTGGCGGCGGGGGAGCACCTCGGCCAGGTCGAACCGCGTCCGCGACACGCTCGTGCCCGGGATCGCATTGACGACGCTGAAATCCTCTGGCGCGAGGGTTGTCGAGCGGTGGACGTAGACCCCCGATGTCGCCTGCGCGAGCGGCCCGGAATCGTGACGTCGATCAGTCTCCCACCGTTGCGGATCAAACCGCGCAGCACTCCGACACGAGCGATGCGAGAGCCAGGCATCTGGACCGCAGGCGAGAACCGCAGCCATGAACAGTCCGTCGCGGATAAGAAGTTGCTTCGGTACAAGCGAGTAGACACATCGATGAATGCGGTGAAGGCGGCCGACTTCCGTCCGCTGCTGAACCGCCCGCGCTGTTAGCCCGATTGCCCGTAGCTGATTAAGGCCGAAGACCGCGTGTTGACCAAGTCCGAGCTCGACCACCTCCGCCTCTACGGAAGGCTGGGTAGAAAGCGCTCGTCATCAGTATCCGGTTCGCGCAGGCTGTCGCTGCGGTGCTCGAGCAACCGCGACCCCGAGCACGACGTGCTCCCACCCGGAGCCAACTGCTCACGCAGCGGGTCGCACCGCGCCCCGTGAGCAGTCGTGCCCGCATAGCGAGCGAAACTGCTCACGCGCCGGATCGCCACACGAACCGTGAGCAGTCGTGCCCGCAAAGCGGGCCAAACTGCTCAACGGTCGCCCACCGCGCACCGCGTGAGCACTTGTACACGGCCCACACCCCACCGCACCCCCGCACAGGGATCGACCTGACCGAACCGGATACTCATGAGCGCTCGTATTTTTCGTTTATTCGCTCAGCCCCCGTGAAATCTCGGGGAAAGCTGGGCTGCCAGGGCGGCTCGGATCGGTCTCGCGAAACCATGCCCCGCACCGTCCCACCAATCGCGTCACGTGTCTGGAACGCGGTGTGGCAATTCGCCGCAATCCCCCGCGCTAGCCTGTAAAGACCGTGGCTGCTACGCGCTCTCGCTCAAACCCTGGTGGCGTGAAGGACATCCTCACCGTCCTTGGCCCGGATGTGCAGCCACACCGCGCCCGCAAGCCGCCGTGGTTCAAGGTCCCGGCGCCCGGCGGCCCCAGGTACCGCGAGCTACAACGGCTGATCACGGAGGAGAACCTGCACACGGTCTGCCAGGAGGCCGCGTGCCCGAACATCGGCGAGTGCTGGCAGCGCGGGACCGCGACGTTCATGATCCTCGGCGACACGTGCACCCGCCGCTGCGGCTTCTGCAACGTCAAGACGGGGACGCCGACGTGGCATGACCCGCTCGAGCCGGCCCGGGTCGCGCGGAGCGTTGCGCGCATGGGCCTGCGGCACGCGGTGATCACGAGCGTCGACCGCGACGATCTGCCCGACTACGGCGCGCACGCGTTCGTCGGCGTGATCCGGCAGATCCGCCGGCAGGCGCCGAAGTGCAAGGTCGAGGTGCTGACTCCCGACTTCCGCGGCGCCGAGATGCCGCTCGCGAAGGTGATCGCCGAACGGCCCGACGTGTTCAACCACAACGTCGAGGTCGTCCCCCGGCTCTACCCGGTAGCGAGAAGAGGCTCGACCTTCGAGCGCTCGTGCCGGGTGCTCAACAACGCCAAGCAGATGGGCGGCGACGAAGTGACGACGAAGTCCGGCCTGATGGTCGGGCTGGGCGAGACGCACGACGAGATGGTGCAGACGCTGGGGGCATTGCGCGACAATGAGGTTCAAGTGATCACGATCGGCCAATACCTCCGCCCCACCGAACAGCATCTGCCGATCGTGCGCTACTGGCATCCGGATGAGTTCAAGGAGCTGGAGCGGGCCGCGTACGCGCTCGGGTTCGACCACGTCGCGGCCGGGCCGCTCGTGCGCAGCAGCTATCACGCCGACCAGCACGTCGCCCAGCACGAGCCGGGCCTCGGTCCACTCGCGGTGGACACCAAGGAGGCAGCAATCGCATGACGCCCCGTAAGCGCCGCATCGCCCTAATCCTTCTGATCGCGCTCGCGATTGCCCTGATTGTCGTTCCGGTCGCGCTCGCCGCCGGCGGTGGCGGCACGGCCGGCTTCAGCAGCGGCGGCGGTGGCGGCGGCGGTGGCGGCGGTGGCAAGGGCTTCTTCCTGTACCTGATCTTCCGCGCGATCCTCGACCTGATCCTGGTCACCCACGGCGTCACGCGGATCATCGTGATCGCGGTGATCGTCGGCGCGATCGGGTTCTACTACTTCGGCCCGCGGATCAGGCGCTGGTACGCGAGCCAGCAGGACAAGGGCCACGCGTCGCGGCGGAAGACCACCAAGCGCGAGCGCCGGGTCGAGCTCGCAGCGGCCGAGGCCGCCGACGAGGATCCGATGTTCTCGCCCGACAACGTGCGCGCCGCCGGCGCCCGCCTATTCACGGAGGTTCAGGCGGCGTGGAGCGACGACGACCGGATCCGGCTGCGCGGCCTGGTGTCGCCCGAGCTGCTCGCCGAATGGGAGCGGCGGCTCGACGACTTCGAGCGCAAGGGATGGCATAACCGGGTCGAGATCATCGGTGAGCCGACGGTCTCGTATGTCGGGCTGAGCCGCACCGGCCGCGAGCTCGAGGATCGCGTGGTGGTGCGGATCGACGCCAAGCTACGCGACTACGTCGAGGACCGGAGCGGCCGCCACATCAAACGCACCGGCCGTCCTACCGAGACTGTCCGCACCCGCGAGTTCTGGACGCTCTCGAAGCGTGCCGGGCACTGGGTCCTGGCCTCGATCGAGCAGGGCGCCGAGGGCTCGCACGCGCTCGCCGAGAACCTGATCGCGACCCCTTGGTCCGACGACCAGGGGCTCCGTGACGAGGCGCTCACCGAGCAGGCAGTCGCCGACGCCGTGCCGCAAGGCGTCAAGGTCTCCGAACTGGCGGACCTCGACTTCTCCGGCGACGCCCACGCGGCCGCGCTCGACCTGAGCCTCGCCGACGGCCGGTTCGCTCCAGACCTGCTCGAGATCGCCGCCCGCCGCGCGGTCGCCGCGTGGGCACAGGCGATCGACGGCGAGGACAAACCGCTGCTCGCGGTAGCTACCTCCGAAGCCACGCAGGCGATGCTCCACCCGGGCGATCCGAGCGGCCGGACCCGGATGGTCGTCCGCGGCCCGCAGATCAAGCAGATCCGGATCGTGGCGCTCGACGCTGCGGCCGAGCCGCCGACGATGGGAATCGAGGTCGAGATCAAGGGCCGCCGGTACGTCGAGGACCGGAGTACGGCCGCGATCCTCTCCGGCAGCCGCTCGCGGCCGGTCGAGTTCACCGAGCACTGGACGCTGGCGCTGTCCGGCGACGAGGCCCAGCCGTGGCGGATCGTCGCGGTCGGGGCGCCGGTAGCGCAGGCGTAACGCCCAAGCCACCGTGCGGCCAGACGGTCGGGGGCGGGTCGTAAGCTCCGCGGACCGTGATCCCGATCAAGGACAACATCCCGACGGATCGGTTCGGGTTCGTGACGCTGGGGCTGATCGTCGCGAACTTCGTCGTCTACATCCTCGCGATCCGGCATGGGGGATCGTTCATCAGCGGCCCGAGCGCGGCCGAGACGATCAAGTACGGCGCGATCCCGTACGCGCTCCTGCATCCCGGCGTGCACTGCGCCGAGGTCGCACCGGTGTCCGCGCCGAGCGCCGTGCGGATGGTCTGCAACACCGGGCTCCTGAACGCGAACCACATCCCGGCCGCGAACCTGCGCCCATCCTGGGAGACGATCTTCACGGGCATGTTTATGCACGCCTCGATCATCCACATCGGCGGCAACATGATCTTCCTGTGGATCTTCGGCAACAACGTCGAGGACGCGGTGGGACCGATCAAGTACTTCTGCTTCTACATCCTCGGCGGAATCGCCGCGCTCGCGCTGCAGGTCGCAGTCGCGCCGCACTCGGTCGCGCCCACGGTCGGCGCCTCGGGGGCGATCGCGGCCGTGCTCGGCGGCTACATCCTGCTGTACCCGCGCGGGCGGGTGCTGACGCTCGTGATCATCATCCTGTTCGTGACCGTGATCGAGCTACCGGCGTGGGTGCTGCTCGGGGTCTGGTTCGCCGAGCAGGCCGTGTTCGGCGCGGCCGGTCTGACCGACCCGGCCGGGTCGGGCGGCGGGATCGCGTACTTCGCCCACGTCGGCGGGTTCGCGTTCGGCCTCGCGACGATCAAGCTGCTGGCGACTAACCGCAAACCGACGCCTCCGCCGCGGCTCCGGCGGCCGGCGTTCTAGAACGGCGCTCCATGCGACTCGCCGTGCTCACAATCGCGCTCGCCTTCATCCTGCTGCTCGGGACGCTGACCGTGTACGTCTTCATCCACGACGGTGTCAGCGCGGACGGCGTGATCGCGATCCTGATCCTGGTGCTGTTCGTGGTTGGCATCGTCGGCGCCTTGCGTCATCCTCCCCGCGAGTGAGGTGACTGAACTAAGGGTCCTACAGGAGGCCCGCATGCATCGGGCGTCGCGGGCGGCCCACGAGCGCCGTGCGCGCAACCGGCGCCGGCGGCAACGCGCCATGGTGGCGGCGGGGATCATCCTGCTCTCGGTCGCGGCGCTGCTGGCGGTGATGGACGCGACCGCGTCCGGCCCTGCGCCCGCTGCGAAGCGTCCGCCGAGAGCGAAGACGACCGCCGTCCGGCCAAACAGCGGCTACGCCGTCACGCCGTCGCCCCAGCAGGTGCGGGTCAAGCTGAATCTGCCGCTGCGCAGCGGGCTGCTGTTCGACGTCCGCTCGGGCCGCGTCCTGTGGCAGCGCGACCCGCGCCAAGAGCTCCCGATCGCGAGCCTGACGAAGATGATGACCGCGCTGATCGTGATCACGCACGCGCGTTCGAGCGCGAAGGTGCTGATCACCCCTCAGGCGGTCCACTTCACGGGCTCGGGCGTCGGGCTGCTGCCGCGCGGCAAGCGCGTCCCGCTGCTGGCGCTGCTGTACGGGCTGCTGCTGCCGTCGGGGAACGACGCCGCGATCGCGCTCGCCCAGCACGTCGCGGGGACCCAGGCCCGCTTCATCGGGATGATGAACGCCGAGGCGCAGCGGCTCGGGCTCACCTGCACGCACTACACGACCGTCTCGGGCGTCGTCGATCAGGGCAACCATTCGTGCGCGGTCGACCTCGCGGTGATCGCGCATGCCCTGCTCGGGCATCCGCTGCTGGCGAAGATCGTCGCCAGCTCGAGCGCCGTGCTGCCGTTCCCGATCAAGGGCAGGAAGCTGTTCCTGTACAACAACAATCCGCTCTACGCGCAGGACTTCCCCGGGACGGACGGGGTCAAGACCGGTTACACGACGAAGGCGGGACTGTGCATCGTCGCGACCGCCCGCCGGGGCCGCCACTGGCTCGGCGTCGTGCTCCTGCACTCGGGCAACTGGGCGACCCAGGCCGAGACGCTGCTCGACGCGGGCTTCGCCGCCGAGCGCCGCCGGCGATAGCGTGCGCGGGGTGCTGCGCAGAGGAGTCGTGATCGCGATCGCGGTGGTGTGCCTGGTCGCGGCGGCCGTGACGGCAGCCCGCCCGAGACACCCCCGCAAGACCCCCACGGTGACGCTCGAGTGGGTCGGCGACATCGCGCTCTCGACCCAGCGCGGGCTGCCACCCGGCGGGGTCGCGAACGCGCTCGCGCCGGTCGCCAAGGATCTGCGCGACGCCGACGTCACGCTCGGCAACCTCGAGGGGACGCTGTCGGTCGGCGGCGCATCGAAATGCGGCTCGATCGGGGCCGCCGACTGCTTCGCGTTCCAGGCGCCTCCATCGACCGCGTACGGGCTGCGCGACCTCGGCTTCGACCTCGTCAACCAGGCCAACAACCACTCGCTCGACTACGGCTACACGGGCCGCGCGCAGACGGTCGCCGCGCTGAACAGCGCCGGGATCGCCCACACCGGCTTCCCGGGCGAGATCACCTACCTGCGCGCGCGCGGCATGCGGCTCGCGTTCCTCGGCTTCGCGCCCTACCCGTTCGACTCGAACCTGCTCGACATCCCGGCCGCGCAGGCGCTGATCCGGCGCGCGGCCAGGCACGCGCAGCTCGTCGTCGTGATCATCCACGCCGGCGCCGAGGGCGCCGATCAGACGCACACACCGTATGGCGAGCAGTACTTCCTCGGCGAGGATCGCGGCAACGCGCGAGCGTTCGCCCACGCGGCGATCCAGGCGGGTGCCTCGCTCGTGCTCGGCTCAGGGCCACACGTGATCCGCGGCGTCGAGGAGTACCGCGGCCGGATGATCGCGTACTCGCTCGGCAACTTCGTCGGCTACCACACGCTCGGCGGCGGCGGCGTGCTGTCCGAGTCGGCGATCTTGCGCGTCACGCTCGATCGCCGGGGCCGCGTGCTCGCTGCGCGCTGGATCCCGATCGTGCTCGCGGGCGGGCTGCCGCGCCCGGATCCGAGCGACGCGAGCGCCCATTTTGTCGCCGCGCTCTCACGCGAGGACTTCCATCGCTACTGGACGATCGAGGGCGACGGCGCGTTCCGGATACCGCTTCGCCGCCGCTAACCCGGCGCCGCCAGCGCCTCTATCGCGTCGCGGCGCGCGACCGCCCCGGGCCCCAGCCCGGCGAGCCGGATGCAAGCGGCGGCCTGGCCGAAGCGGGCCGCGGCGACCGAATCGCCGTGCTGGCGCAGCGCGACGAAGAACGCTGCCGCGAACACGTCGCCGGCGCCGAGGTCGTCGACCAGCGCCGTCGGCTCAAACGCCGCCAGGCGGACCGGTGCGGCTCCGGCGCCGAGTAACTCGACGCCCTCGTCCGCAGCCGTGACCGCGACCGTGATCCCTGCGCGCATCGCCCGCTCGACGGTCGGCGCACACAACGTGCGCTCGAGCTCGTCGAGCACGATCGCGTCGTAACGCGCCGGCAGCAGCGCCGGGTCGAGCTCAACGCTCGCGGGCTCGCCCGCCTCGTCCCAGCTGCGGACGAGACCCTGGGGCGTGACCCCGACGAAGCTTGCCTCGGTGGCGCCGACGAGCCCGGTCTCGCGTGCAATTGGCGCGACGTGGACGATCCGCGCGTCGAGCTCGCCGGGGTCGTCGATCGGGCCCGCCCACGCGACCCGGCGCTGACGGCGCTCGAACCCGAAGCCCGAGGTCGCGAACGTCGTCGTGTGCGTGCGCGGCTGCACGAGCACGTCGAACTCGTGCGCGTACGGTGCCAGCAGCGAACCGATCTCGTCGCGGTCGCCGGCCGTGACGATCAGGGTCCGGCACCCGAGCCGCGCGGCCTGCAGCCCGCTGTACAGCGCGGTCCCGCCGGGCTTGCGGCTTCCCGTTTCCTCGCGCACGTCGATTGTCACGTGCCCGACGACGACGTACTCGTAGTCAGCCGCGGCCACGCTGGCCCCGGCCGGGATCAGCTGCGTCTGCCTCGCGCCGGGCGGCCGGGATGTACACAAGCCACGTCACGAGCGCGAGCACGGCGGCCGCGATCAGCGGCACGCAGAGGCTCGTCTTCAGCAGTAGCGCGCCCGCGCAGGCCCCCGTGAGCATCGCCAGCACGGCCGCGACCCGCCGCGTCGAGCCCTTGCCGGTGCCGCCGGCGAGCGGCGAGTCGGCGGCCAGCCCGGTCAGCGTCATCGTCAGCACCGTCGTCGTCAGGTCGGGGACGGCGATCCGCCGGACGGTCGCGTTCCGGACCCCCATCGCGAACGCCAGCAGCGCGATCACGACCCCGGCGGCGACCGTGCCGGGATGGACGCTGATCGCGGCCGCGATCACGGCCGCTGCCGCGATCAGCGCGACCTCGATCGCGAGCGCGCGCGCGAGGTGAACAGGGTGGCGCTCCCCGAGCCTGGCGGCGAGGACTCCACCGGCCAGAGAGCCGGCGAGGAACGCGGCCAGAGACACGAGCGGTGCAAGCACGGGCAGCCCGTTCCCGCCCGCGATCCCGAACCCGAGCAGCACGACGTTGCCGGTCATGTTCGCTGTGAACACGTGACCGAGGCCGAGGTAGCTGGCGGCGTCGACGAAGCCTGTCGTGAACGTCAGCGCAAGCAGCGCCCGCGACAGCGGATGTCGGATGCTGGCTGCCGCACGCTGCTTGAGCTCTGCCATCAGCTCTGAGACGCGTGGTGTTCGATCACAGCCGCGACGCGGGGCGGGTCCTCGAGCTGCGGGTAATGGCCGAGATCGGCGAAGCGCGTCAACGGGGCGCTCGGTCGGAGCTCGAGCACCGCCTGCAGCACCGACTCGGTGCAGACCGGATCGAGGCCCGCCCATGCGAGCTCGAGCCGGCCCGGCCAGTCGTGTAGCGCACCGTGCCAGCGGCTCGCGTGGGTGACCCGCTCATGCAGGTAGAAGGTCAGCTTGTCGAGGATCCGGTGACCATCGTTGTGGGCGAGCAGCGACCATTGGTCGGCGGCCTCCTCGCCGCTGAGTGGGTGCTGAGCGGAGAAGATCCGCCCGAACTGCGCTCTGAACGAGCGCTCGTTCGAGAGCCGAGCGGCGATCGGACCAAGCCGGCTGCGGAGCAGCTTCTGGCCGACCGTCAGGCTGGCGCGCTCGATCACCATGCTGCCGTTGAACAGTAGGACGCTCGCGAGCTCGAACTGCAACTTGTTCTCGAGCTCGCGCGCGAGCAGCTCAGTCGCGACGGATGTTCCCATGTCGTGCGCGACGAGCACCAGCGGCTCGCCTCCTGCGTACCGCGCGGCCACGAGCTCGACCAAGTCGGCTTGCATCAGGAGCGAGTAGAGCTGCTCACGCGGCTTGTCCGAGAGGCCGAAGCCGAGGAAATCGAACGTGATCAGATGGCGGTCGGGCAGGTGCTCGAACAGCGCTCGCCAGTCATACGAGCTCGATGGATAGCCGTGTAGGAGGAGCAGCGGCGGACCCGAACCGGGCCGCCGTCGGACAAAGATCCGCCGGCCGGCGAGCGTGACGAGCTCGCCGGTGCGAGACCATCGGCTGACGCGCGGGTTCATCGCGAGCATTGTCGCGTTCAACGCGCGCGACCGCGTGCTGGCACAAAGGTCTAGTCGGCCTAGACGAAACGCTAGCCCCGCGTCCGCGGCACGCGTCGATGTAAAGATCGATGGCAGCGGTGCCGACAAGCACCGGCGCGGCTCGCACCCCGCCGGTCGATCTCGACCGGCGGCGACCTGCGGCAATGGCGAATGATCGCGCCACCCGGGCTGCCTGGATTGCCTATGGCTTGATGTCGGTCTGCCTGCTCGCCTACGTCGTGTCGATGATCGTGCGACCCGATGGTGAGTCATGGCCGTGGCTCGACAACTGGGGCGTAGCCGTCTTCAACATCTTTGGCTCCCTCTTGTGCATCGCGCGCGCGGCCGTCAGCCGGAAAGGGCGCACGTTCCCGATCGTGCTCGGCCTGGGACTGATGGCCTGGGCGCTCGGCGATCTCGCGTTGGCTGTCGAGTCGATCGGCGGGGCCTCGCCGTCAACTCCATCGGTGGCCGATGCGTTCTACCTGGCGTTCTACCCGATCACATATGTCGCCCTGATGGTGCGACTGCGCGCTCAGGTGCAGCGGTGGACGATCGCAACGTGGCTCGACGGCGCGGTTGCGGGCCTGGGTGCGGCGGCGCTGTGCGCGGCATTCGTGTTCGCGGGCGTGATGCGGTCTGCCGGCGGAGGCACCGCTGCTGTGGCCACCGATCTGGCCTACCCGATCGGAGATCTGTTGCTGCTGGTGATGGTGGTCGGCGGCACGGCGGTGCTCCCGGGCCGCAGGAAGGCCGGTTGGCTGATGCTCGCCGCCGGCTACGCGGTCGTGGCGATCGGTGACACATTCAACCTATTCGGATCGGGGATCGGTGCCACCCACACCGGCACGGTCATCAACGGACTCGCGTGGCCGGCGTCGATCCTGGTCGTTTCAGCCTCGGTCTGGCTGCGACCCAAGCCCACCGATCCCCATGCGCACACGCGCGCACCCGGGTTCGTCCTACCCGGGATCGCGAGCCTGGCGGCACTGGTGATCCTGTTCGTCGGCTCACTGCACCACATCGACGCCGCGGCGCTGGCACTGGCCGTCGCCACGCTGCTGGCGGCTGGAGTTCGCTTTGCCCTTTCGCTCAAGAGCCTCCGCGCGCTGACCGAGGAGCGTCACACGCAGGCAATCACCGACCAGTTGACGACGCTCGGCAACCGGCGCGGCCTGTTCGAGATGCTCGACGCGCTCGCCGAGGAGCAGACCACGGGGGAGGCTGAACCGAGGAGCCTCGCGTTCCTGTTCGTGGATCTCAATCGCTTCAAGGAGGTCAACGATTCGTTCGGACATTCGGTCGGCGACGAGTTGCTGCGGCAGTTGGGCGAGCGGCTCAGCGGTTCGTTGCGAGATTCGGACCTGCTCGTCCGCTTGGGCGGAGATGAATTCGCGGTCGCACTGCTCGACGCGGACCGCGACTATGCCGTAACGGTCGCCGAGCGAATCAGCGCCAGGCTCGAAGCGCCTTTCGTGCTCGGCGCGATCCGGGCGCGAATCAGTGCGAGCATCGGCATCGCAGGGATGCCGACGGACGCCACCAACGCCAATGACCTCCTGCGCTGCGCGGACCTCGCGATGTATCGAGCCAAGCTCGATGGCACGCCGTTCGCGATCTTCCAGGGAGGGCCAGACGGTGATGCGAACCGGACGGGCCTCGTCGAGGAGCTGCGAGTCGCGATCGACCAACGCCAGCTCGAGCTTCATTACCAGCCG
>Ga0302325_10030664_pt1 | contig 11083 bp, 16 predicted proteins | sample Palsa_T0_2_FD_201948 | JGI IMG/M metagenome (GOLD analysis project Ga0302325, IMG submission 201948) | Peat permafrost microbial communities from Stordalen Mire near Abisko, Sweden - Palsa_T0_2 | ecosystem: Environmental > Terrestrial > Soil > Palsa > Peat permafrost | place: Sweden: Abisko...
TTAACAAAGCTTGTGCAATTGTTACTTGAGTGCAGTTTGGCAGCTCCTGTCCTTTGATTGATTGACCAAATGTAGAGAACGCAATCATTTGGGGTTCCCAACCGGGCAAGGTATTTTTGATCCGGGCTGAAAGCGACAGCTCGGACACCAAAGGTATGCTCATTTAATATAACTAAAGGGACGTCGGAGGAAGTATCTTGCAAAGAGAAAATGAGAACTCGTGGAGAATATCCGGTCTGTAATCAGGTCAATACTTGTGCAACTCTGGTCAAGGAGACCTGATTCTCACCTCTCCAACAGCTAAGAAGCTTCCATCCTGACTTAGGGCCACACAAGTAGCAGCTTTGATCCTTTCTCTGCTTGTCCATGTCTTCGAAGCAGGCGAATCACCCCACTCGAGGCTAGTATGTGGTGTGGAAGGGGAGAAAGGAACAGCGGAGTCTCGGAGACTTGCTACAGATCTGTTCCTGCCGTCATTCGCAGTGTTTGTGGGGGTAGATGGCGTGCAAGTAATGTTGCTGGCGTTGAGAGGGACTGCTTGTGGGCGAGCACGGAAAAATCTCTGGGAAGAGGAGCTCGACTTGTCGTCTATGTTGACTACAACGGCCGCAGCTCCTGCTGTATACGCAAAGATTCGAGAAGACGAGAGACTATCGAAAGATGTCGGGGATGAGACTGTGGTGCCAATTATGCGCCTGAGAGAAAGACCAGACTCGTAGATACCACGTGGTTTATTTGGTGATCGTGGAGTGCGTGGATAAGGAGAGTTCGAGGGTGTGAGCTTGAGACCGAGGCCGGTATTGGCAGCGAACGTCCTGGGGTTTGACGGAGTAGAAGACATATTTAAGCCATGAATATGATCAATTGAGAACTGAAATCGCGATCTGTTTACTTTGTGGCCAATGATAGACTATTCGTATTCTCGAAGGCAAATTTGGGACTTTCGCTGTCGCAATTGGAGCGCAGGTCTGGACCGAAGAGAACATGGGAAACAAATGCTGATGTTTGTTATGTTAGTATTTTTGTCCTACAAGCAAGGCAAGGCAAATCCTGGGATTCCCCACGTACAATGGCAGATCTGGTCGATCAAGGTAGAGATAGCTTGTTAGAGGAAGAAGGAAAGGAAGGTGAAGGTGAAGGTGAAGGAATGAGGGAGGCAAGATTTAGGTTTTCGAGGATTCCCAGCAGCTCATGCAGGTCCGCACCGTCAGATTGTCCGTGCGCGACTAGCTGGACTCGTCTCGCGGCGGGCAGGACAGGACGGGATAGGACTACGCAGTAAGGACCAAGGACGCGTTTGTGGCCCCTGCAGCGCGACCGTTATTATGTTCAGGGAAGAGCTCTGGGGGAAGCGAAAAGGGCTTCGCAGTTCTCAATTTCCACAGTATGTTCGTACAGCACAGTACAGTATTGCTGGTTGCTGGTCGAGTCCCGTCACATTCACATCACATTCACATCACAGCGCGTCCTGAACTACAATTCGTGCGTGATTGGTTGTACTAGCAGCAATACAGTATTTGCGAAATGGATCATGGTCATGGAAGAAGGGCAGCTAAGCTATTGGAAATAGGCTTCACCCCTGAGTATCGTCTCTATGGGGCGGCAGCCAGGGTGGGCTCTTATCATTTACTACCACTTATGCATGGCGGCATGGCGTACGCGGCATGAAGGCTTGAAACATGCAGTACATATATTTAACATATATTCTCGATGCAGCATTGCACTCACCACATGAGCTTCAATGCTCCGGTGTTCTTACTTCAATTCTTCCAGAATCCAACAAATGAAAACCGGCCCACAACTGAGGCCCCATGTCTATCATACACAAGATGGGTGTTTCGCATGAACCTATCAAACCACCCCTCACAGTATCCTATCTGCAAGGCTAGAACTTGTTGATGCAGCCTCGCTCGCAGCTCTAGCCTCCCTGCGCCTAGAAGTCGTCACAAGCGCAGGCAAAGGACGGGGCTCTTGCTGCCTTGCGATCCATTCTTGCTTCCTCTTCATCCATTCAGGCTTCCCCTGTCCTATGCCCAACTCTCTCCATGGTTTCGGGGGCTTCACCCCTAGATCTGCATATCTACTCCAGACTTTTTGGCCTCTTTTAAACCACCGTCTGTGCCGTTCCGTTTCCTCCTCAGGGGACGGACTCCACTTCGACTTCAATATTCTGCGGATTGCTTCAGCCGTGACCTCGAATTCTCGTGACAATGCTTCCGTCGTATATCGTTCGGGCATTTGAGCATGAAGAGCTCGAATTCCGGCAACCGCATCGGGCGAAAGACGCTTTTGGGGGTTCCAGCCGTCTGGAAATTTCTTCGATAGAGCTTCTTTATGTATCTGCCAGTGCTCCCGGGTTGGAGGTGTCGAGTCAGCGCGGTTTGCGGTAGATTTTTGCGCTGATTTAGTTTCAGCGTTGAAACCGGGACCTGTTCTTCGACTACTGAAATGTAGCGCAAAAGAATGGTTTTCAACCTTTGTTCTCCTAAATGTTGTCCTAGAAACGGGAGCTGTGGACGGCTTAGGCTTCTTCAAAGGGAGATCCTTCAGCAAAGACTTCAACGGAGTTTCATACTCATCCGAGGAGGTCTCATATTGCCGGGCAAGCTTCTGCGACGCAAGATCTGCCGCAATGGCATCTATTGCGTCTGGAGAGAAGTCGACAAAGGCACTGCCCGTAGCTAGTATCGCGGAGTGGCTTTCGCTGTCTCCTCCCGACCATCCTTGAGGCACCGATGCTGGCTCAGTGCCTCCGAGTTCATTGAGTGATGTGTGATCAATTGAAGATGGACTGTTAGAATAGGCTCTGCAACGAACGCGTCGGTTTATATGTCCCGTGGCAGGTCTGAAGCTTCGAATCGGAAATTGTTGCGAGGCAGCGAATCTCGTAGACGAAGGAAGGTCGACTTGGGCTATACTCTGGACAAATAGTCTCAGGGTATTGACAGTGCAGTGGCAAGGCATCGCTGAACAGCCCTCGATGGTGTTTGGAGAAGAAAAGTTGCAGCTTCGGCCCCTGGAGAAACGACTAGGAAAATTTGGAATCCTTATCAGCGTCCCTTACCTTATCGGTTCCAAAACGCGCCCGAGAGAGCGGCCAGTAATTGGAAGGTTATCGCCAGTTGAATATCACGTGTATCGTACCATTTCTGTATGGGGATTACCTAGGTAGCCTCTGATTTGGATGCATATAAGGGCCCTTAACTTCCTCAACACTTAGAACTTGAGACAACTTCAATATCAAACTTTTACACCCAATCCACACTTCACCTATAATTCATCTAGACCTCTGTTCAACCAACGACAGCCGGGAACTGTGTGAACATCCTAATTTTTTTAGCCAATCCAATATTTTACGCCGCCTGCTGCATATTTTTCTCTGATCGTGCAGACATAATAGAATTTTGTGCTATGGCAGAAGAGGACCAGAGAATGCGCCCAACTCAACACCAGCCTTAACGAGCTACGGTTCTCGGATTTCCTATCTACCTAGGTAGTTTCGACCTGGAGGATGATCAAGGATCAAAGTCCACGATGTAGCTATATGACGGCGGGGCAAAGTCTTTCCACGCTCTACATATACATCACTAGTAAGTAGCAATATCTCAGGTCGTTTCCTCTACTACGTCTATTCCCCTTTTCGAGTTCCTATTTGCTTTGTTCCGAGTTTTGCGCTTTGAGTCTCAATTATCATGTGTCCTGGCCTAATCTTTTCTCGTGCAAGGACGAGAATTCCAGACATGCCCGGGGTTATGACTTTCAATGGATGGCCCTAGAGGAGATGCATCCTCTGAAGTATTATGATGTCTTAGGTGAAGAATGTCTAAATCGTCTCGATAGCATTTCGCCACCAATAATTGGCGACCTCCCTCGAAGTCGAAGTACGACGGAGAACCTCCTGCTAAAAGAGACATGTATGTTCTATTGAGAGATCATGCATCGGAGTATGAGAAGCTAGGTGACCTGTGGAAAGAAGTCAACACAATTCCAGATTGGGTAGACTGGGACCAAATTGCTAGGGGTCCAGAAGAGTTTTTTTTTAACAGATACGGAGGCGTGGCATTAACTGCTGTATGAATATCTCTGGATTAACTACACTTTGGCCAAATAGAAGCAGCTAGCCTGTCAGTACCTACTTGGAGGCATGGGTGCTGCTCGTATCAGCGAGGTCCTCGCTCGCACAGGAGGTCTGCCTCGTCAGGGTGTCTGGATGAGACAGCAAGAGATCTTAGATTATCTCGTTCTGTGACTTCTCGTTGCACGTTACATCGGAGCACCAACGGAGCACCAACGGAATACTTCAAGACTCTAGAATGAGCTGAATCCACGATGGAGTCTCTTCTCATCTCGGGGATTCACCCCATTTATTGGAGAGAGTACTCGCCAATAATATTATCTTGTCTTTACAAGGCCAGCCTCCATTCAGCTTATGCTTCAAGATACTTCCTTGCTGCTAGTGTTTGGTGGCTGAATGGCGATGAACTGGCCGACACGTTGGGGTTGGGCTGTCCAAGTCTTTATTGTAAGGCGTTAGTTGCGGGGCAGTGCATGTATCTTCGTGTTCATCTGTTACACCTATTAACCCGTATTTGGACAAGCGGAAGCCGAAGGTTTGTAACTCTTGGAACTCTAAATTGGCGTCATTCTAACGGCACAGGCACTTTGAAGGATCTTGTATCGTGTCATCGTGGAGGACAGGACCCATGGTCTCGGGGAAGAGACGAATTTCGACTTGAAATATATCCCAAATTTTGATACAACACTGAAGGGGGAATACGTTTCCAGCTTGAAGGAATCGGGAGTTGGGAGGGGGGATTTGAGGACTCTGCTTATGGCGACTGGGTTCATCGGCGTTGTCTCGTATTTCTGCCTGAAGATCGTTTTTGGAATAGTTGGAAGTATAAGAGGGTGCTGGTTTTCACGCTTGTGACGAATATGATCGATGTGTAGAATTTTAAGCAGCGAAGGATTATTACAACGAGTATCTATAGACTCATCTATTCTCAGTATACTATCCAAGTTCTTGTTGATCGTGAGATCCTTTGCGGTGCAACGCCGGTACACTATACGCTCAATGTAAACGCAGAGCTTCCGCTATATACGATGCACCTCTAATGCCAAATGCTATCAAATCCATATCTTTCATCCCCTTAGCTCTCCATCAATTCTATCGGCGGCCTTGAAGTGTGAGCTAGAATAGGCTTCTCCGGTTCGATAGGGCTAATATCGCTCTCGCCCGTCAGATCCTCCACCGAAATTGCCGGCAAGTTCGGACTGCATCCATGCTCGCTCGGGTGATATATTGTCGTACTTGATCCACTGCGAGCTCTTCCTGGCTCTTGCTCTCCATCGCTGATCGGGCTGGCAGGCAGATCTGTCCGGGGCTTATGATGTAGCTTCGCCAATGCCTCAGCAAGATCCTCTGCATGCACCTGCTTGTTCGGTGCGTCCTCCAGCTTCATCTCCCACCCATGAGGAGGAGAAGGCGGGGGCGAGATGAAGAAGAGCTTCCCCGCATCAGGCAAGTTCAGATGCTCGTCTTTGGGCTCGATGTTGGTCGGGTGGCCAAAATATACCTTGACCCGCTCGCCCATTATTGCTTCGCCGTCGAGGATCTGTCGGATCCGGATGGCGGAGTCCTCGTCAAAGAAAGAGACTATGATGCGGCGGAAGGATTTCAGAGGCGCCCAGGAGTGGATAGGCGCCGAGGCATTGATGAGGTCTTTGATGGTTTGGAGATTGTCTGGGCGGAATATTTCGGCATCTTGGAGATTGGTGATGAGGAGGGTGTTTGAAGGAGGGGTTGGCAGTTGTAGAGGAGGCAGAGAGGAGAGATCTATCGACATTGGTGTTCTTGATCCCTTCGACGAGACGGGCCGGGATGTTGGTGGGGAGGTTTCTGTGGTTTCTACAGACATCTTGGGGGGTCTAGTGCTGTCTTGGAAACAGTCGAGAATATTCTGAGGATGCTTGGAAAGACTGTTGTTAAGATGGTTCTTGCACAAGTTGAGATTTGAGGTTGCGGTATGTTGGTTTTATCTACGTCGTGATCGCGGAGGTTCTCGCCAAGGCGTCGCCACCAGAGCACAGCCTTGCTCAAACTTTGCACCTCCGCCACTAAAACCACGGCCGCGGAGCGCGCAGCAAACACCAGGGAGAGCCGTGAGTGGCTGCGTGGTTACGTGGTTCTGGAACGGCGGAACCGCGTCGACCGGACCCATCGGCGACTGCCTACGTTGTACACACCTCTAAGCCTCTGCGGTCAGTGGCACACTGGCATATTCTGTCCCTTGTCCTTCCCTTCCCTCACGTGTCGGATCAGGTTTGAGGTTGTATCCCGCAACACTGCCTTCGGCTTGGTGGCCAAGAATGCGGAGAGATCTTTGCTGCATTTGTTACCAGTACTGTACAGCACTGTACTGTATCACATTGAGCTGTTACTGCGGGTCTTGGCTCGGGTCTTGGCCGTCTTACGGATGTTTCGAAGGGGCTGTGGGAGTCTCAACAATCAAACAGCTTGTTAGCAATACCGACGATTCATTGACTCAGCTGGGTTGGAAGGAAGAAGCTTGTTAGACGTAAATGCCACTTCATGACTGCTATTGACTGGCACTTAGTGCAGGGCAGGCGGTGCTGGTAGAACGCGAACCCCTTTTCTGGGCTTGCTGAAAGGGATTGGGGTTGAGAAACCTACGAGGCTCTTTCTTCACTGTGGATCTGGCAGACTGTGCTCTGGTACCTGTCGTTTGCTTTGGGGCGTACCTGTGAGCATGAACCTTGAACAGCCTCGATCTCCACGTCGATCCTGATCCTGATCCGTGGATGAGCAACAAAAGACATGGCGTGCCTCTCAACGTTGACCCTCACGTGACCACTATTCTAGCGCGAATAACCCCTGTAAATATTCGCTAGCCAGTTCTCAGCCTCGAACTCGTACTTTGCCTCGTACTCGTACATTGAACCTGCGCAGCCCTCAGCACTCAACAAAAGGCGGAGTCGACATCTCGGACACGTCAGCCTTGCAGACCGCCCACCAAGGTCCTTCCTGTCGAAGGCAGCGAAATTACAACAACTTGTCTCCGAGCTTCTTCACGTTAAGCGCACGTATTGAGTTGATCTCGCCTTCAAGATGGATTTCGACCCCATGGTGATGGACACGGAGTCCTTGGGACCATCTGTGAAGATCACTGAGGTACGGATACTCAAGCTACTATCCTGATCTTGGAGCTCACGCGCATGATCACAGGCTGGTTCCCATCATGTCGATTTCGAACTGCAAAACGTTGACCTCTCTTTCGCGAATTCCTTGCGTCGAACTGTCCTTGCTGAGGTCCCCACAATGGCAATAGACTTGGTGGAGATAGAGGCAAATACATCTGTGCTGGCGGACGAGTTCATAACCCATCGCCTTGGTCTCATCCCTCTCAACTCGAAGAATGTGGACGACGTCATCTATTCTCGAGATTGCGACTGTGAACAGTATTGCGAACTTTGCAGCGTCACTCTCACTCTCCATGCTAGATGTACCGGCGACGAGATTATGAGAGTGTATGCTCGCGATCTTGTTGTTGACCCCCTACGAGCGAATCAATGGGTGGGAAATCCAGTCATCACAGATCCTGAAGGGTTGGGGACGGTCATTTGCAAGCTACGGAAGGGGCAGGAATTGCGAATGAAGTGCATTGCAAAGAAGGGGATCGCGAAAGAGCATGCGAAGTGGGCGCCAACCTCTGCTGTGGGATTCGAATATGATCCTCAGAACAAGTTGCGACATACTGATCTGTGGTATGAGGAGGATCCTGCAAAAGAATGGTATGTAGCCCACGCCTCTACGGCACAGGAAGCTCTACTAACGTCTCGCCAGGCCAAAAAGCAAGTACGCCGAATGGGAGGAACCTCCTCAGGAGGGTGAACCATTTGATTACGATGCCGCCCCGGAGAGATTCTATTTTGAGGTCGAGAGTGTAGGAAATTTGGAGCCTGATGCGATCATCCAGCAAGGCATTAAAGTTCTGCAGCAGAAGTTGGCCGCTGTTATTCAAGATTTGACGGAAGGGGAGGTGCAGACAAATGGCGTAAATGGCTACGATGCACCGCGGAGCCCCGAAGATGTGGGTATGAATGGCGCTTGGGGACAAGACCAAGGTTATGCAACACCTTTTGGTAATGGAAACGGTACCCAAGAACCACAACAGCAATGGGGCTCTGCCACGCCTTATGGAGCAACACCGTACGGGCAACAGAATGGCTGGGCGAATGGGCGGTAGTCAGACACTCAGCTTGTCAGCTACTCATGGCGTGGGACAAAATGGGACCCTGCAAATACAGATTTGAAACCTTGAAATATCGTGGTCAGCGAGGCTGATGTTGTACCACCACTCGCATACAGAGGCCAGGCGTTGGAGAAAAAGCTTTGGGCATCTGGGGAAAATGGCCAAATTAGAAGAATAAAAATGAAGATACCCTATGATACGAAACTCCATGGTATGCTTCTAAGTCTATGATCTCCAAACACCGACCCATATATCCACAAACATGAGTAGAAAGCGCCCAAGCAAGCATGGAATCTAACAAGTCTATCGTGAAGCCGTGAGGCATCCATCTTCTTTCATCACACTCAAACAGCCGCTTCCGCCTCTTCGATGCCTTTCAACTTCCTATACATCTTCTTATGCTGTTCCAAGAACAGAAACGTCGCAATCGTATGGGGTCCAAGGCGAATGAACGAAGGGACCCAACCCCTAAACATCCAACCCACCCCTTCATGTCTGTACACATCTGCCAAAAGCTTGGCGAGCCCCTTGCTCTCTTGGGATGACATAATTCGCGTCTTGATGACATCCACAGGTGAACAAATAGTTGTAGCCACGAACCCTGCTAAGAACGAAGCCGTGAAATGAGTCGTCAAATTGTCTGACAAAGGCGTGTGCTCGATCAACACTCGTTTGAACCCGTCGTACGAGGCCAGTTGACTTGCAGTCATCAGCACAGCCCTCATGCTGTTTGGCCAAACCCCACGGAACAAGCTCTTCCAACCTTCCTCCCTAGTCATCCGAATTAAGCCATCAATCGCATTCTTGTAATTTCTCCTCTCGTTCGGGGGTAGGGCAGCGTCATGCTGCATCCGTACGTTCAGCACATCTGCTGGATTCCCTGCCACGCCTCCCAAGAAACCAGACGTTGAAGCTAGAGCGATGAGAGTCGGAAACGAGGGAGAGGATTTATGTGTTGTGAAGTCTGATTTCAGCTCTTCGTAGATTCCGAACCGGGTTGTGGAGTAGGTGACCTGGCGCAGCAGCGAAGCACTCAGACCACTGTAGAGCCCAAGAAAACCTTCGGCTTTGAATACATGCACGAAAGTGGCTATCATGCTCTTCGGCGCGTGGCCTTGACGGGTTTGGAGGCGGACCTAGACCTGTTTAGCTGGATTTCTGTTTTACCTGGATCGAAGATTATACCTTGACTGCAACCTTGTTAGCACAGTAGAACAAAATTTCCAGGTATTTGGAGAAACCCACCAAGATCCAAAGGATGTGTCACGCAAGCCGCAAAACAGCTTGCGCTGCCCCCGAACCAGAACGGATATCGGACATGTTCTCGCTCCCATGCATTCTTCCGAGACAGCTCTTTCAACTCTTCGGACGTTCCCCTGGAGGGCATGATAGCAATTGGCCTTGCCTCAACATTCCATCCCGCTGGAGTTGCGAGAGTGGGGAATAGGAGAGAGGTTTAAAATATTTTGCCCCTCGTGAAACTTTTTGGGGCCACAGTAAAGTGGCTTGAATCTCAAGCACGGTGCCTGCTGATTGATGGAGGGAGCGGATCTTTGCAGTGAATGAGGCCGTGGAAATTTTATTGAAGAGGCATCATGGGGTGCATTTCTGCAAAGAAGTGAGAAATATTTTGGCTGGTCAATTGTTAATTTTCGAGAGAGGTTTCCGCCTTGAACTTGGGCCGTGGCTGCATCGTCATCGCCGTCCGTAGCCGGTTTTCGGAAGAACTCCAAAATTTGTTTCGCGTCGTCCAAAGCTTGAGCTGTGCCATCCCTTTCCTTGAAAGGGAAGTACTGGAGCTCTCCACCCTCTCGTAATGAGGCATGTTGCCAGGAGGCAGCGCATCTCTGCAGGTGCTGAGGCATTGTCACTGTTCATTGGCTTGTCCAATGCCATCTCACGAAGGCTGGGAGCGTGCATCCAATGCCGCTACAATTCCACAGGTTTGTCGACAGCCCTCAAGAAGGCACTATTCTTATGTTTTTTTAGGGACAAAATCTTCTGAAACTGCAACCATTGGCGGCAGATCGTACCAAACAGACGAATGGCATAATCTACCTTCAAATATAGCTTCATCGATCTCGAGAAAACTTCATGTGCAAAAAGATCATCCCATTTGCATAACTCGAGCTATAATCGAATCCCGTTTCCCGAGTCCTACCTACAAGTACCACAACACGTTCTTCCCCGTCGTTTCAACACATCAAAACTTTGATTCTTTAGGCTTTCCAGCAGATCATCCCGGTAGGAGCAAGACGGATACGTACTATGTGAACAAAGACACAGTTCTACGAACCCATACCAGCGCCCACCAGGCCGATGTGTTCCGAGCAAACGAGAGTGAAGGCTTCCTCATCAGCGCAGATGTATACAGACGAGATGCAATCGACCGAAGTCACTACCCGATATTCCACCAGATGGAAGGTGCGAGGATGTGGGACAGAACGAAAGTGCCTAATGGAGATATTACTGCGGCGGTTTGGAAAGACCTGGAAGCTTTACCTACACATTCGATGAAAGTTGAGTATCCGAATCCGCCTACGCATCCGGAACGAAATCCCCTTCAGAAGGAACATTCCCCGGATGAGGCAGAAGTAATTGCAGCTCATCTGAAGCGGTCTTTGGAATTAGTAGTTAGGGATATATTTTCTCGAGCAAAAGCTGCTGCCATAGCGGCAAGCCCGGACTTCGTGGATGAGCCATTGCGAGTCAGGTGGATTGAAGCATACTTTCCTTTCACCAGTCCCTCCTGGGAGCTTGAGATTTTCTGGCAGGGAGATTGGCTGGAGGTTCTTGGTTGTGGAGTGGTG
>Ga0302325_10030665_pt1 | contig 11083 bp, 11 predicted proteins | sample Palsa_T0_2_FD_201948 | JGI IMG/M metagenome (GOLD analysis project Ga0302325, IMG submission 201948) | Peat permafrost microbial communities from Stordalen Mire near Abisko, Sweden - Palsa_T0_2 | ecosystem: Environmental > Terrestrial > Soil > Palsa > Peat permafrost | place: Sweden: Abisko...
CCGCATCTGGGGGCCGAGATCTACGAGCGGCTGACCGGGGAGCACGTCTGGGAGCAGCCGTGGCCGACGGCCGACCCGGCGATGCTGATCGCCGAGACGTTCGAGCTCGTCTGCCAGGTCAACGGCAAGGTCCGTGACCGGGTGACCGCCCCAACCGGCGCCAGCCGCGAGCAGCTGGAGCGGCTCGCGCTTGACTCCGATGGCGTCAAGGCGCACCTGAACGGTCACCAGGTGGTCAAGGTGATCGTCGTGCCTGGCAAGCTGGTCAACGTCGTCGCGCGCTGACCGCGTGGCGATGATCACCGCCGGACGCGACGCTCCGTACATCGCGGTGATCGGTGCCTCGAAGGCAACCGAGGCGCAGGAGCACGTCGCCGAGGCGGTCGGCCGCGAACTCGCGCTGGCCGGCGCGGTCGTGATCTGCGGCGGCGGTCCCGGGGTGATGGCGGGCGCCAGCCGCGGCGCCGCGCGGGCGGGTGGGACGGTAATCGGGATCCTTCCCGGCGACGACCGCGCGCGGGCCAACGAGTGGGTCTCGATCGCGCTGGCGACCGGCATCGGCGAGCTTCGCAACGGGCTGATCGTGCGCGCTTGCGACGCGGCGGTCGCGGTCGGTGGCGCCTACGGGACACTGAGCGAGATCGGGCTGGCGCTGGCCCAGGGGGTGCCGGTCGTCGGGGTCGGGACGTGGCAGATCGACGGCGTCGAGCACCGCGACGATCCGGTCGACGCGGTCGCCCGCGTGCTCGAGTTGGCGCGCACGCGCCGCGGCTGACAACCCGCTCCGGCGCGAAGTCGTCGTCCGGCGAACCTAGACTCGAAAGCGTGCCCGCGTTCAAACCCGCATACCTGATCTGCGGCGACGATCACGGCCGGATCGCCGAGCGCCGCACGCGGTTGCGCGGGCTGGCCGAGGCGGAGAGCGGGACCGAGGGCCTGGAGCTGTTCGAGGGCGAACGGTCGACGCCTGACGAGGTCGCGGCCGCGCTGAGCGCGATGACGCTGGTGCTGAGCCGGCGGTTTCTGATCGTCGACGGCGTCGAACGCTGGAAGGACAAGGAGCTCGACGAGCTCGAGGCGGCGCTGCGGGCGATCGCGCCCGAGACGACGATCGCGTTCTTCGCCCGTGAGGAGAGCCGTTTCAAGGCGCCCGAGCGACTGCACAAGGCGGTCAAGGCCGCCAAGGGCCAGATCGACGCCGAGAACGCGGTCAAGCCGTGGGAGCTGCCCAAGTGGGCAGCGGCGCAGGCGCGTGAGCTCGGGTTGGAGCTCGAGCCGGGCGCCGCCAAGGCGCTGGTCACGCACGTCGGCGACCGCCAGCAGCGGCTGCTGCGCGAGCTCGAGAAGCTCGCGCTCGGCGCCGCCGACGACCGCCCGGGCGACGAACCGATCACGCTGTCGGTCGACGACATCGACCGGCTGACGGCGTCATCGGCGCAGCGCGGCGCCTGGACGGTCGCCGACGCGATCATCGCCGGCGACGCACAGGCGGCGGTCAGGACGTTCCTGGAACTGCGTCAGCAGGGCGAGCGGGTCGCCGGACTGGTGTACCAGATCTCAATGCGGGTCAGGACCGCGCAGGAGGTGGCCGCCGCGATCGAGCGCGGGGAGTCGCCGGCCAAGCTCAAGCGCACCCTGCGGATGCCCTCGCGCGCGGCCGATCGGCTGATCGAGGACGCCCGCCGGATGGGCGCCGAGCGGCTGCGCGAGCTGACCGGCGAGATCGCCGACCTGGAGCTCGCGTCACGCGGCGGCGGCCATGGCGGCGTCGGCGAGGACACGGCGGCGATCACGATGGTCGCCGGGCTCGGAACCTAGTAGCGGGCCTCGACGGTCAGAACGGGCTGCGGACCTGCGACCAGACGTGCTGGATGCTCTCGTGGGTGATGTAGGCGTGGATCACCAGGTAGACCGCGCCCAGCACGACGAGCATCACCAGCAACGCGAGCACGCGCAGGATCCAGCGCCACTTGGTGCGCAGCGCCGGGTTGACGGGGCGGTCGGCCCAGGCCGGCGGTGGCATGTGGTGATCGCCCTGCTCGAGCTCGGTGCGCAGGCGGGCGGACTCCGCGTGCAGCCGGCGCGACTCGGCTCGCTGGCGGTCGAGCGCGGTCTCGACCGCGACGCGGCGCTCGCGCTCTGACTCAAGGTCCTGTTCGAGTGCGTCGATCCGGTGCTGGAGGCGCTCGAGCTGTTCGGACAGCCCCGCGGGCGTTCCGGCGAACGGGTCCGGCGCGGTCGCCTGCGCCGCGGTCGGGCCTACGATTTCAGTCGGAGCGTCGATCTGTCCGTTCCTCTCAGCAACCAATCGGGAATCCAGCGAGAATCCTCGCAGAGAGCAACGATTTTGTCAGCGAATGTCCGAGGCCGACCGCAAAGTTGCGGGGCGCTGGGGGTGGGTGGCGGGATCCCGGCGCTCAGCCGCGGCGCAGACGGGCGGCGCGGGACTTCTTGCGCGCGCCGTTGTTGCGATGGATCGCGCCGCGCTTGACGGCCTTGTCGATCGTCCGGACGAGCTGACGATGCTCGGTCTCGGTCGTCTCCGCGTCGCCCTCGGCGACCGCGCCTTCGAGGCGGCGGAAGTAGGTCTTGATTGCGGAGGTGTAACGGCGGTTCTCGAGGCGCTCACGCTCGGCGCGAAGGATGCGCTTCTTCTGTGAGTGAATGTTGGCCATAACGAGAATCCGCCGGTGACAGCTGGACGGCGGCGTACTATAGCGCGCCGTGGCCGACGTTCCGACTCGCCGCAGGACAGGCCGCGGCACCCGTTCGGGCTCCGGCTGGGCGCCCGTCGGCCCGGACGACGCGGGACTTGACGAACAGCCCTCGCCGCCGCCGTCCCGCGCCAGGCGGCTGGCGGTCAACACGGCGATCTTCGCGATTGCGACGGCGCTGTCACGCGTCGCCGGCCTCGGCCGCGAGGTCGTGCAGGCCAACTACTTCGGCACCTCCGGCGAGGGATCCGCGTTCACGATCGCGTCGCAGATCCCGAACCTGTTCTCGAACCTGTTCTCGCAGGCGGCGCTGGGGGCGGCGTTCGTGCCGATCTTCACGGAACTGCTGCAGCAGGGGCGCCGGCGCGAAGCTTTCCGACTCGCCTCGTCGCTGTTCTGGCTGATCCTGGTGGTGCTCGGGGCGCTGACGCTCCTGTACATGGGCATCGCCGGGATCGTGATGCCGCTGTTCACCGGGACACTGACCAACGCGCAGACGGTGCTGACGACCGGCCTGTCGCGCGTGCTGTTCCCGGTCGTGCTGCTGTTGTCGCTGACCGGGCTGATGGTCGCGATCCTGCAGTCCTACGACCAGTTCACGATCCCGGCGCTCGCGCCCGCGGTCTGGAACGTGGTGATCATCGTCGGGATGGTCGTGCTGCACACGCGGTTCCACGGCCAGAACGAGGTCTACTCGTATGCGGTCGCTTGGCTGATCGCAACCGTCGTGCAGATGGCGTTGGTGGCGTGGGCGATGCGACGAGTGGACTTCAAGCTCTCGTTTCACCTGGACTGGCGCGACCCTCGGGTACGCCAGGTGCTGTTGCTGTTCTTCCCGGTGACGCTGTCGATCGGGATCATCAACCTCGACATCTTCATCAACGCGGGCTTCGGTGCGCTGGTCTCTCAGCACGCCCCGATCGCGATCAACGATGCGTTTCGGATCTACATGCTCCCGCAGGGGATCTTCTCGGTCGCGGTCGCGACGGTCCTGTTCCCGACGCTCAGCCGGATGGCGTCGGCCCGCAACCCGGGCGGGATGCGGCGCACGCTCGGCAACGGGATCCGTCAGATCAACCTGATGCTGATCCCGTCGGCGGCGCTGCTGGCGGTGCTGGCCGAGCCGATCACCCGTGTGGTCTATCAGCGCGGCGCGTTCACCGCGCATTCGACCCACCTGGTCTCGACGGCGCTGTTGTGGTTCGCGTTCAGTCTCCCGTTCGCCGGCGTCAACCTGTTGCTGACGCGCACCTTCTTCGCGCTGCAGCGACCGTGGATCCCGACCAAGCTGGCGGGGATCAACGTCGTCGTCGATCTGATCGTGTCGATCGCGTTGTACAAGCCGCTGGGGATCACCGGGCTCGTGCTCGGGACGGTCGCCGCCAACGTGGTGATGACCTGGCTGCAGCTCTCACGGCTGCGGCGTGGTTTCAACGGACGGCTCGAACTCGGCCAGACGACGATGATCACCTCCCGGATCCTGGTCGCGACGGCGCTCGTGACGTTGCTGGCGTGGCTGCTGTGGCGCGGCCTCGACTCGCTGCTCGGCGGGTCGTTCATCGCCGGGGTCGTCGAGCTGCTGATCGCCGGCGGCGTGCCCGCGCTGATCTACGCCCGGCTGGTGCTGCTGATGCGGATCCCCGAGGCGACGCAGGTCCAGCAGCTGATTCTCGGCCGCGTGCGCGGTCGCTGACGCGGCGCGGTACAGCTCGTCTGTACGCTCTCTCGTCTGATGCCGCTGAAGGGCTCCTACCAGCGCAGGTTCGCGCGTGAACCGCAGGCCGAACGGGCCCTGCTGAGCTCGATCGGGTTCACCGGTGCGTTCGCCGCCTGCCGGATCGTCACCCACTCGATCAGGGACGGGGTCGGACCGTTCGGCAACATGAGCGTCGGCGGTCGCCACCTGCACCACTCGACGCCCGGGATCCTCGGCCTGATCGGGATCGGTTTCGTCTGGACCCAGACCGCGTTCACCGGCGACGACGCGCCGCCGCAGTGGGGCTCGCGGATCACGTCGACCATGTACGGGATCTGCTCGGCGCTGACGCTCGACGAGTTCGCGCTGTGGATGGACCTGTCCGACGACTACTGGAGCCCCGCTGGCCGCAAGTCGATCGACGCGGTCGCGATCTTCGGCGGCCTGACCAGCATCGTCGCGATCGTGTCCGCCGTCGTCGACGACAACGACGTGATGCCGTCCTGGCTGAAGCGGCTCGGGCGCTTCGACATCGCGCACGGCCCCGGCCCGGCGGTTGCGGCAACCCACCGGCTCGCGCCCGAGAACGCGCCGGCCCCGGCCACCGCGCCGTAAAAAACTAAGCGCCGTCAGGCGCCACCTAATCTCTTTGTGGATGGCTGACCAGGCCCATATCCGCAACTTCTCGATCATCGCCCACATCGACCACGGCAAGTCGACGCTGGCCGATCGGATCCTCGAGCTGACGCACACCGTCGACCCCCGGGCGATGCGCGCGCAGCTGCTCGATTCGATGGATCTCGAGCGCGAGCGGGGAATCACGATCAAGGCTCAGGCGGTCCGTGTCTTCTATCAGTCGCCGGTCGACGGCGAGACCTATCAGCTGCACCTGATCGACACGCCCGGGCACGTCGATTTCACCTACGAGGTGTCGCGCTCGCTGGCCGCCTGCGAAGGCGCGCTGCTGGTCGTCGACGCCTCGCAGGGCGTCGAGGCGCAGACCGTCGCGAACACCTATCTGGCGGTCGAAGCCGGCCTGGAGCTGATCCCGTGTCTGAACAAGGTCGACCTGCCCGGGGCCGAGCCTGAGCGGGTCGCCGGCGAGGTCGCCGACCTACTCGGTGAGCCGGCCGATTCGGTCCGGCGGATCAGCGCCAAGACCGGCATCGGCGTCACCGACGTACTCGACGAGCTGATCGCGCGGGTACCACCGCCCGGGGGCGACCCCGAGGCGCCGCCGCGGGCGCTGATCTTCGACTCCGAGTTCGACCAGTACCGCGGCGTCATCGCCTACATCCGCGTCGTCGACGGCACCTTCACCAAGGGCGAGGCGATCCGCGCGATGCAGAACGGCACTGAGGCCGAGATCGACGACATCGGCTTCCTGACTCCGCAGCTGACGCCCGCGCCCGCGCTCGGACCGGGCGAGGTCGGGTACGTCATCACCGGGGTCAAGGACGTCACCCGGCTGCGGGTCGGCGACACGCTGACCAGCAAGATCCGGCCGGCGACCGAGGCGCTGCCGGGCTACCGCGAGGTCAAGCCGATGGTGTTCTGCGGCCTGTTCCCGATCAACTCCGACGACTATCCGGAACTGCGGGACGCGCTCGAGAAGCTGACGCTCAACGATGCCGCTCTGAGCTGGGAGCCTGAGACGAGCGAGGCGTTGGGGTTCGGGTTCCGCTGCGGCTTCCTCGGGCTGCTGCATATGGACATCGTGCGCGAGCGCCTGGAGCGCGAGTACGACCTCGAGCTGCTGACGACGATGCCGTCGGTCGAGTACGAGGTGACGCTCACCGACGGCACCGTGCTGCCGATCCACAGCCCCAACGACTTCCCCGACCCGGCCCGCGTGGCCGAGGTCCGTGAGCCGTTCATCCGCGCCTCGATCCTGTCGCCGAAAGAGTTCGTCGGGCAGATCATGGAGCTCTGCCAGGAGCGCCGGGGCGAGCACGCCGGGATGCACTACCTGTCGGCCGAGCGGATCCAGCTGACCTACGACCTGCCGCTGGCCGAGATCGTCCTGGACTTCTTCGACCAGCTGAAATCCCGCACGCGCGGGTACGCGTCGCTGGACTACGACCTGATCGGCCTGCGCGAGTCCGACCTGGTCAAGCTCGACATCCTGCTCGCGGGCGACCCGATCGACGCGCTGTCGATGCTCGTGCACCGCTCGAAGGCCGCGGCCGCCGGGCGCACGCTGACCGAGAAGCTGCGCGAGAAGATCCCGCGCCAGCAGTACGACGTGCCGATCCAGGCCGCGATCGGCAGTCGGATCGTCGCGCGCGAGACGATCAAGGCCTACCGCAAGGACGTGATCGCCAAGTGCTATGGCGGCGACATCAGCCGCAAGCGCAAGCTGCTCGAGGCCCAGAAGAAGGGCAAGCAGCGGATGAAGCAGGTCGGGCGGATCGAGGTGCCGCAGGAGGCCTTCCTGGCGGTGCTCGAGCTCGGCAAGTCCTGAGCGCAGTCGTCGCCGCGGCTGGGGATCATCCGCGCGACGCCGTAGATTCCGCGGCGCTGGGTCCGCCGCGACCGTGGCGCGACCAGTCAACATGCTGATCGCCTCGGCGGTCGGCTCCGGGAGGAAGCGTTATGCAGAGGAACACCGAACCGGTCTCGAACGTGGACTGGGTGATGGCGATCGCCTCGCTGCTGTTCTTCATCGGTTCGTTCTTGCCTCTCGCGACCCTGTCGATCTCGCTGGGATTCGGGGCGTCGGTCTCAGGGTCGGTGGACTCGTGGCACAGCTACGGGATCGCCGGGATGTTGATCGGGCTGGCCGGGATCGCGCTCTGGGTGGTGATGCGATTCGGCCTCGCGACATTGCCGCCCGAGCCCAACTGGCCGTTGATCGCGGGCGGGGCGATCCTGCTCGGGACCGTGCTCGTGTTCATTCGGGGAGTCGTCTACTCGGGCGAGAGCGCGACGCTGGACGGTCAGGTTGTCGGCAGCGCGGGGCTTGGCTACGGCGCGTTCATCGTGCTGATCGCCGGGGTCGTCGCGGGCGCATGCGCGGGCTTCCGAGCGCGAGTCGACGAGCTGGCCACGCGGGCGGTGGGCTCGGCGCGGGCGGCGAGTCAGAACGCGCAACGGGCGCGCGCCGAGCGGGCCGCGACCAACGGAACGGCTGGGACCGCTGAGCCGGCGTCGACGGCTGGGGCTGCCACGACCGCTGAGCCGCCTGGTCCGATCTCGTCGACGCACGAGCCCGGCGACGGACCGGCCATGGATCCGCCCGGACCGAAGGCGGGTGAACAGCCGCAAGATCGATAGGCTGCCGGCGCATGAGCCCTCCGCGGCGATTCGCCGTTTCGCTGCCGGCCCAGGTCGATCCGCTGATCGGACAGGAGCTGATCGAGGTCCGCTACGGCGACGGGACCGTCGAGCAGCTGCGCCTGCACGACTACGAGCGCCTGTATGCGCTCCCCGGCGCCTACGAGGAGATCGTGCAGGACCGGTTGCGGTGTGTCTCGCCGGCGGTGATCGCGTCGCTGTTAGGGGCCGCCATCGACCGCCTTGGCCGACCGCGCGCCAGCGTCCGCGCGATCGACATCGCCGCCGGCAACGGGATTTCCGGGGAGGCGCTGCTGACCGAGGGGATCCGGCCGGTGCTCGGCACCGACATCGTCGACGTGGCGCGCGCGGCCGCCCTGCGTGACCGTCCGGACGTCTACGGCGAGTACCTGACGCTCGATCTGCTGGCGCTCGACGCCGAGCAGGAGCGCCACATACGGTCGCTGCGTGCCGACGTGGTCCAGTGTGTGGCGCCGGTCGGCGACTCCGGCGGGCAGCTGCCCGAGGCGGCGCTGGCGGCGGTGGTCAGGCTGCTCGAGCCCGATTCGCTGGTCGCCTACATGCACGACCCGGGACCGAACCCGGAGGATGCGGTCACGTACGGCTTCTGGCGCCGTGAGCTTGGCTCCGACGTGGCCGCGACCGAGCTGACCCGACAGCGGTACGTGCACCGGCAGACCGTCAACGGCCGTCCGTTTGAGATGAACGGGGTCGTCTGGCACATCGTGCGCGCGCGTTAGTCACGTCGGACCCGCGTCGGTTCGGGGGCCCGGAGCAACCTGCGCAGGCCGGAGCCGCGCGGCGTCAGATCCAGCGCCAGCCGGAGCCGGCCATGCCGCCGCGTGGGCCGCGTCCGCGGCTGACCTGGCCTGGGCGCCGGCGGCCCAGCAGGTGCGTGGGGTCACGCGGGTGGCGGCCAAGCGCGAGCACCGCGATCAGGCAGACCAACCAGACCGTCATCGCGATCGCCGCCAGCGTCAGCGTGATCACGAGCACCGGGATCACGAACACCAGCAGCCAGGGCTCGCTGCGCACCGTGCTGAACGTCCAGGAAGCGACCGTCCGTCGCGCCTGAGGCAGGCCGCGGCTGCGGCCTGCACGGTCCCGCGGAATGTCGTCGATCGTCGCGTGCAGCTGCCGGTAGGTCTTCGCCGACAGCGCCCGCGACAGGCGCTCGTCAAGCTCGTCATGGCCGATCCGGCCCTCGCCGGCGGCTGTGCGCAGCACCTCAACGACCTCTTCGCGGTCGGCATCTGAGGCTCGCTGATCGGCTGCTCTGATCATGGACAGAGAGGATACAGCTGCGGGCGTGGGCTCTGGCGGCGGTGCCGCGCCGCCGCTGCCGGCTACGAGTCGCCCGCCAGCGCCCGGGGCACGATCGCCGTGAACCCGGCGATCACGAAGCCGAACAGCGCGATCACGCCGATGATGTGGCACCAGCCGGCATTGGCTGCGTTGAGCATCCCGAGGCCGACGATGAACAGCACGACCGCGAGCCGCGGCGCGGTCGGGGTCGCTCGCAGCGGGAAGCCCCCGGTGGCTTGTGCCTCCGCCGTCCGAGCGCCGCGAAACGTGATCGTGAACAGCAGTGCCAGCGACGGGAACAGCAGCACGCCGCCGGCGACTACGGCGACGACGACCGTCACGAGTGTGTCGTGGGAGGCGGCGGCCTGGGCGATCGTCAGCCCCGGCAGCAGCACCGGGTGGCGGGCTATCGCCCAGGCGGCGATCACGGCAGCGACGGCGATCGCGCCGGTGACGCGAGCCGGTTCGAACACGCGAGCCCACACCAGCCCGAGCGTGGTCAGCCCGGCGACGATGGACACGATCATCACTGCGAGCGCGCCGCCGTGAACGAGGCCCGTGTAGAGCGAGTGCGCGTCGGCATGGACGACGACCAGCGCGGCGATCGAGACCGCGCCGGCGACGGTGCCGGCGACCAGCGCCCGGAGCCGGAACGAGTCGGCCATTTCGCGATCGCCGGTCCGGTGCTCGTCGGCCGCGAGGAAGATCGCGGCCATGTAGACCGAGAAGCAGACAGCCAGCGCGCCGACCATCAGCGGCACCGGCGACAGCCAGCTGGAGAACGGGTGGCCGAGGGCGTTGCCGACCGGAACCCGCTCGGCGGCGATCGCGCCGGCCGTGCACCCCAGCGCGAACGGCGTGACCAGCGACGCGATCGAGAACGCTCCGTCGACCATCAGCGTCTCGCGGCCGCTGGCGGCGCCCGAGCGCAGGGCGTAGCTGGCGCCGCGCAGGATGATCCCGAGCCCCGCGATGAACAGCGGTATCGACAGCGTCGACGCGATCGAACCGAAGAAGACCGGATAGGAAGTCCAGGTCACCGTCAGCACGAAGATCAGCCAGACATGGTTGGCCTCCCAGACGGGGCCCATCGACTCGTGCGCGTGCTCCCGGATCCGTTCGCCGTGCTCGCCGGGGCCGGACAGCAGCTGCCAGATGCCGGCACCGAAGTCCGCGCCGCCGAGCACCGTGTAAAGCACGACGCCGGCGAGCACGAACACGAGTGGCAGGGTCTGCAGGAACATCAGGCCGCCTGGGGGGATCCGCCGCCGGCGGGTGGTGGGCCGGGGCCGGCGCTACCCGGCGTCGGCACGATGCCGACCGGGTCGAGCTCCAGTGGCTTGCGCGCCAGCCGGCGCAGGATCCAGACGACCGCGATCGCGACCGCCGCGTACGCGGCGACGAGCGCCCCGTAGCCGACCGGGATACCGCCTGCCCCCGTGACCGCCTGCGAGGTGCGCATCACCCGGTAGACGACCCACGGCTGGCGGCCGACCTCGGTCGTCACCCAGCCGGCGATCAGGCAGACGAACGCCGCCGGCCCGGCCAGCACGACCCCGCGATAGAACCACGGCGTGTCCGGCAGGCGTCTTCGTCGCCAGCGGACGAACAGATACAGCACGCCGAGCGCCGCCAGCGCGGAGCCGACGAGCACCATGATCTGGAACGAGATGCGGACGACGTTGATCGCCGACGGCCGGTCGTTGGCGGGCACCGACTGGAGGCCGATGATCTTCGCGTTCCAGGAGTGGAACGCCAGCAGCGACAGCAGATGCGGGAACGCGATCCCGTCCTTGACCTGGTGGTCGGTGTACCAGCCGAGGATGTGCTCGTCGGCGCCGTTGGTGGTCGGGTAGAGGCCCTCGAAGGCGGCCAGCTTGACCGGCTGTGACACGGCGACGTCACGGGCCAGCCAATCGCCGACGAGCAGCTGCATCGGCGAGGCCAGGCAGGCGATCGTCAGCGGGATCGTCAGCGCCACGCGGTGATATCGGGTCCAGTTGCCCCGGAGCTTGGCGAACGCGTAGCAGCCGGCGACGATGAAGCCGGTGACCATATACGCGGCGACGTA
>Ga0302325_10030667_pt1 | contig 11082 bp, 7 predicted proteins | sample Palsa_T0_2_FD_201948 | JGI IMG/M metagenome (GOLD analysis project Ga0302325, IMG submission 201948) | Peat permafrost microbial communities from Stordalen Mire near Abisko, Sweden - Palsa_T0_2 | ecosystem: Environmental > Terrestrial > Soil > Palsa > Peat permafrost | place: Sweden: Abisko...
CCTCCTATGATCAACGATGCGGATCAGCGAAGCTGGTCGATATTTGTAGTTTACCCAAGGCGCTGGGCGGAACTCGAGCACAAACCCTCGCATTCCGGCCATAGCGAATGTCACACAATGTCACCACCCCTACGCGCGCGCGTAAAACTTTTTGTATTTTGTACCTTGCGACAATGAAGACCGGGCGCGCCCGCTAAAGGAGGCGAGCGCCGAGCCGCGCGCCGCGTCGCCCGCACGGCAAAGTCCTGCTCCTATCTGATGGTGCGGCACTGGATCGACGAGCGGCACCAGCGCGGGTTCGCATCGAGCGCATACGCACGATAGGACACACCGCTTTCGCGCGCGCGTAAAAGCCCCGAAAGTCTTCAGGACCGTCCGCCGCGCGCGGCCGATGCCTTTCTCGGCCGGCCCAAGCGGCGGCGTGACCGCAGCGCATGGTGGCGATTGCCTTCCTGGTCTCTTTTTGCCGAGCCCGCAGCACGGCGGCACATCGCCAGACGCACGGCGCGGGGCCTGGGCGGGCCAAGACGGTGTCGCGACGCCCGAGCGGAGCTGTGGGCGTCGGGACGGGCGGCATGCGCGTTAAAGGCGATCAGCGGGGTCTGCGATCGGCATCGGCCCGGTGGCGCGGTGTCGCGTCCCGGCACGGGCCTGGTCGCGGCTGGGCCGGCGCTGCAAACCCGGGTACATCTGGCGCGTCCCTAGCGGCCGCCAGATCACCGCGCCGGCAGGCGCGGGACGCAATGCGGCAGGGGAGCGGCGCTGAGCGGCGCGTCGTGCAGCGCGAGTCGCCAAGTTGTGCATGTGATGGGGTCTTCGCCTTTTTCGCCGCCAGTTGACGTATACGGGACTTCACAGGAGTAATCCTCCCTTCGCACGCGAGCGCTGCTTTCTCCGAGTGCCCGACGATACCCTCCGCGCCAACTGGCGGGCACCGGGCCACCGGTATCACCTCCAGTTGGCGTCAATCCGCGCGGGTCCGGACAGGCCGCAACCCTGGCCACGCGGCGGGGCGGGGCGCCTCGTTCGATCGACGATGCGTGCCCTGCCATAACAGCCGCGCCCTAGTTATGGCTGTTCGGGACCGCCAGGTACCCGTGAAAGTTACCGCTGCTGTCGAGCGCCAAGCCGATGATCTCGCCGGCGGCATCGATTTTACATGCGGTGAACAGATACAAGGGATAGCCGGCGGGGACGAGTGTGTTGAGGTCGATCAATTTCCCGTCCTGCCGCAGAAACGCTCGGACGTTGGTCAACGTGGCATCTATTGATGCGCCGACTACCTGGCCGGCATCGTTAATGCCGATGGCAAGGCTGTTCGCGTCCCCCGGGACCGTCCCGAGATCCTGCATGCCCGTCTCCCGGGTCCACAGGAAGCCATGAAAGTTGGCGTCTCCCTGCAGGTCTGAAGACCCGACTACCTGGCCGCGGTTGTTGAGGTCCATCGCCTGTATTCCGTTAAATGGGGTTGATCCGAGTCCCGTCCCTCCGAGGGTGCCGAGGTCGATGGCTTTGCCGTCCTCCCAAAGCAGGGCGTGAAGAGGCTGGAAATAGTTCGCATTAATGGGATTAAAGGCAGCGCATGTGCCAGACGCACCGGCCGCCTGGCCGAGATCGTTGATGGCGTTGGCGCTTCCATCCGGGTCGCCGGGATCCGTGGGAAGTTCCTGGGGAGATCCGTTTTTCCAGAGCACGGGCTTGAACCGGAGTTTTTGTGGACTGCCGGATGGGCATGTGGAGTCCGGCGTGTCGTTCTCCGCCGTTCCGGCCGCTGCGCCCCAAATGTTGATCTTGTAGGCCAAGCCGTTGTTACCTCCCAGAGTGGGAAGCGCATGCATGACGCCGTCTTGCCACACGAACGGAACACAGGTAGTGCCGGAAGACGCAAGGCCAAGCCCCGCGAAACCGCAAAAGTCCTCGCCGTTAGGATCCGGAGTGGTGGTTTGGGCTTCACCCACAACCTGGCCCCAGTGGTTGACGCCCAATGCCTGGCTGTTCGGTCCTTGGAGTCCGGGCGTGCCCAGATCTTTCATCTTGCCCTTGTACCAAAGCACGGCCTGTAATGTGTTGCCGGTTTGCACCCCGCTGGCGACCAGGCCGTTATTGGTGATGGCAAACGGCTGCCCGTTCGGACCCACCATCCCGAGATCGGTGACCGTATAAGTTGGCGACTGGGCTATGGCAACCGCGGCGAGCAGGCTGCCCCCCACAATACTTTTCAAAACTGTTTGTTTGAGTGTCACGTTTGTTCCCTCCATCAGGCGATAAGGAAAACGCCCGCGCGAGGTTACACACGATCGCGGGCTTGATGTATTATTGGGACGCCTGATCATGACGCTCTGTCCTCAGTGCGGTGCCGAGCTGCAAGCCGGAGATCCCGCGGGCCTTTGCCCGAAGTGCCTGATCCAGGGCGCTTTCGATAGTTCGGTAGGCGCCGGCGAGTCCGGAACTCAGACCATCGATGTAGCCAGAGCGGCGGCCGGCGATGACGATTTCGGCCGTTATCACATTCTGCGAACCCTAGGCGAAGGGGGCATGGGCACCGTATACCTTGCCGAACAGCGCGAACCGATTCGCCGCTCAGTAGCCCTCAAAGTAATAAAACTCGGCATGGACACGGGCCAAGTTCTGGCCCGCTTCGCCAACGAGCGCCAGGCGCTGGCGATGATGGACCACCCGAATATCGCGCGGATCTTCGACGCTGGCGCCACGCCCAAGGGCCGGCCTTACTTCGTAATGGAGTACATCGAAGGCGTACCCATCACGCAGTACTGCGACCGCAATCGGTTCGCAATCGGCCAACGATTGGAACTTTTTCTCGCGGTGTGCCGCGCGGTTCAGCACGCGCACCAGAAAGGCGTGATCCACCGCGATCTCAAGCCGTCGAATGTGCTGGTGACGGAACAGGAGGGCACGCCCGTTCCTAAAGTGATCGATTTCGGCATCGCCAAGGCGACCGACCAGTGGGCCGTGGAGAACACTCTGCTCACGCAATTCGGCCAGATGGTGGGCACACCGGAGTACGCCAGTCCTGAGCAAGCCGAGGTGACGACCGGAGATGTGGATGCGAGCTCCGATGTGTATTCTCTCGGAGTGCTCCTGTACGAGCTGCTGATCGGCACTGTCCCTTTCGACGCGGCCAGAATGCGGCAGGCGGGCTTAGCCGAGATGCTCCGCATCATCCGCGAAGAAGAGGCCCCGACGCTTTCGCGAAAGCTGACGACGATGGGCACGGCATCGGCCGATATCGCTACGCGCCGCCAGACGGACCCGGCCTCTCTGCGCCGCCTGGTGCATGGCGACCTGAACAGGATCGCGATGAAGGCTCTGGAAAAAGTGCGGGCACGGCGATACTCTTCGGCGACCGATTTCGCAGCCGATATACAGCGATACACTGAGCATCGGCCGGTGCGCGCGTCTCCGCCGGGCGCGCTATACCGGGCGCGCAAGTTTCTTCGCAGGCGCAGGCCGGCGGCTTTCGGTACGGCCGCCGGGCTCGCGTTCCTCCTGTTGAGCGGAGTAACGATCTGGTCGTTCCTGCGCCGTGACTCTCCGCCGAAACCCAGGGCGACAGACAAGGGCGCGATTGTTCTCGGCGATTTCGCGAATGCCACAGGGGATCCGGCATTCGACGGTACGCTTCGCCAGATGATGGCTGGGGAACTTGGGAAGTCGCCCTACCTCAGCGTGCTGTCGGATGCGCGCATGAGCGAGACACTGCGCCTGATGGTCCGGGCTCCGGATGCGAAGCTTACCCCGGCTCTTGCGTCCGAAATCTGCGAGAGGACGGGAAGTTCCGCAGTCGTGGAGGGCTCGATTACAAGCCTCGGAAGCGACTACGTGTTGAGCTTGCGCGCCAGGAATTGCCGAACCGGAGATCTTCTGGACGAAGAGCAGGCGTCCGCGGCCAAGAAAGAGGAGGTGTTCCAGGCGCTGGACCAAATGGCAAGCCGGTTCCGGACCCGCGCAGGGAAATCGGTTCCACCCGCGAACAAGGAGCCGACTGAGCCGACCGATGTAACCACGCCTTCGCTCGAGGCATGGAAGTCGTACAGCGCCGCAATGAGAGCTTTCCCACGCAGGGCACAATCAGCCGAAGTCATCTCACTCCTGAAGCGGGCCATTGAGATTGACCCGCAATTTGCGATAGCTTATGCCCAACTGGGCCGGCTGTACTCCGACCTTGGCGAGCCCGAGACTGGAGTGCAGAATATAGCCAAGGCCTATGCACTACGGGGCCGGGTTAGCGATCGGGAAAACTATCTCATCACGTTCAGTTACCACCGGCAGGTAGACAGAAACCTCGAAGAGACGCGGCAAACTTTGGAATCCTGGGCACAAAAGTATCCCGAGGATCGATTGCCTCATTCATATTTATCGGGCTTCACCTCAACGGGGTCGGGGCATTTCGACAGAGCCGCGGAAGAAGGTCTAAAGGCGATTAAACAAGATCCGGACTTCGCCATTGGCTACGAAAATGTGGCTTTTGCCTACCTCTACCAAAACCGCCTGTCAGAAGCCGAAACAGTGCTTCGTAAGGCATCGGAACGTAGGATTGAAGTCGTTGAGTACTCGCTATGCCGGTACTTTATCGCTTTTCTGAGGAGCGACCAGGCGGCAATGGAGAGGGAAATGACCCAACGCCGCGCAAAGTTGGAAGCCCAGGGATGGTTCGAGCAACAGGAAGCTCTAACCTATGCGTACCAGGGGCGCCTCAAGGAAGCGGCCCGGCTATCGGACCGCGCGATAACCTTGGCCCGCCAGGGTGGTTTGCTGGAGCGGGGCGCCCAGTTTGAAGGCGCTCGGGCCGCGTGGAGTGCGCTATTCGGGATTCGCGCGGAGGCGCAAAGAAGCGCGGCAGCGGCGCTAGCGCTTTACCGAGGCAGGGACGCCGATTATGGACCTGCCTTTGCCCTGGCGCTTCTGCACGATTCGCAGGCTCACAAGATCGAGGCGGACCTCGAAAAACGCTACCCGCAGGATACATCTGTCCAGTTCAGTTACCTGCCTGCGCTACGTGCACTCGAAGCCCTGAACCAGGGTGACCCGGCGAAGGCGCTCGAAATGACGCAAGCCGCTGCTCCGTACGACCTCGCTGTTCCAGGTACAGCATTCTTCACCGGCGCCTTCTTCGGAGCCCTGTATCCAGTCTACGTGCGTGGCCTCGCTTATTCCCGAATGGGCCGCCATCGCGAGGCAGCGGCTGAGTTTCAAAAAATTCTCGATCATCCGGGAATCGTGCTGAACGATCCGATGGGACCAATGGCGCGTCTCCAATTGGCCAGGGCGTTGGACGCTTCCGGAGATCGCATGAAATCGGCCGCCGTTTACAAGGATCTTCTCGCTCTCTGGCAGCATGCCGATCCCGATATTCCGGTCGTCCAACAAGCCAAGGCTGAGTCCGGCAGACGACCATAACGGCGGTGTAACTTTTGCGCTCGATTTCCTTATCCTGTTTAGCGGAATGCCTGTGAGGACAAGACCATGACGAACGGCCAAACTATGCACACCCTGCCCGGACCATCTCAGTTTCCGACGACGCGGTGGACCCTGGTGTTCGCGGCCGGCGATCCGCATCGGAAGGAGGCTCGGTCCGCTCTGGTTTCTCTGTGCGAGAACTACTGGTATCCGTTGTATGCCTATCTGCGCCGCCGCGGTTATCCGGCAGATCAGGCGCAGGATCTCACGCAGGAGTTTTTCGTGCGCTTGCTGGAAGGGCGATATCTGGATCGCGCCAACCCGGAAAAGGGCCGGTTCCGCTCCTTTCTTTTGACTTCCTTGAAATTCTTTGTGGCGGACGAAGGAGACTGCCAGCGCGCGCGCAAACGCGGCGGCGGGGTGCTTGTGCCGCTGGAATTCTCGTCCGGCGAAGAGCGCTACCAACGGGAGCCTGCGCACGATGAGACGCCAGAGCGGATCTTCGAACGGCGCTGGGCGCTTTCGATGCTCGATCGGGTGGTTGAGAGATTGCGGAACGAGTTCGTGCAACACGGCCGCGCGGAGCATTTCGAGCGGTTGAAGATGTTCCTTCTCGGACAGTCTGACGCGCCATACGCCGCGCTGGCACGCGAAATGAACACGTCAGAGGGAGCGCTCAAGGTGGCCATTCACAGGCTTCGCAAGCGGTATCGGGACCTCTTTCGCCAGGAAATCGCGGATACTGTCGCCGATCCCGCCGAAGTGGAGTCCGAACTCCGGTATCTGGCCGCCGTGCTCACAACCAAGTAGCAGCGGCGTACGCGGTTCCACGTAGCGCATGTACTTCCTGATACACTGAAATTTCCGCATGCTATCGATCGTCATTCCGATACACAACGAGGAACCCTCCATTCTGCCCTTGTATGACCGGCTCACAGCCGTTCTGGAGCCGCTCCGGCAAGCCTACGAAATCTTGTTCATCGACGACGCCTCGACCGATCGCAGCTTCGAGCTGCTGGCGAACCTGGTGGAGACCGACGGGCATTTGAAAGTGATCCGGCTGCGCCGGAATTTCGGACAGAGCGCGGCTCTTTCGGCGGGTTTTCATGAAGCCAAGGGCGCCGTGGTGATCGCCATGGATGGGGATCTGCAGCACGCGCCGGAGGATATCCCCGCGCTGCTGGCCAAGATCGATGAGGGCTACGATATCGCCAGCGGCTGGCGCAAAGAGCGCGTAGATAATCCGCTCACGCGCAAGATCCCTTCGCGCATCGCCAACTGGCTGATGGCCAAAGCTTCCGGCATCGACCTGCGCGACTTCGGCACCACCTTCAAGGCCTACCGCGCCGAAGTGCTCAAGGATGTGAACCTGTATGGCGAGTTGCATCGCTTCATCCCCGCGTTGGCCAGTTTTTACGGAGCGCGCGTGGCTGAAGTCCCCATCCACAACACGCCGCGCTCGGCGGGCGATTCGCACTACGGCATCGGCCGCACCTTCCGCGTGATGTTCGATATCCTGACCATCAAGTTTCTGTTGAAGTATTTTACCCGCCCCATGCACTTTTTCGGCTCGCTGGGCTTGGCTGGAACGGGCCTGGGCGGGATGATCATGCTCTGGCTGGCGATTCATAAGTTGACGGGCCACGAGCTGATCATGGTGGAGCACGGCCCCCTGATGATCGCCGGCGGCCTGTTGCTGCTGGGCGGCCTGATGATGTTCAGCACCGGGCTGATGGGCGAAATGATGATGCGCACCTATTTTGAGAGCCAGGGGCGCCGCATCTACGCCGTGCGCGAAATCGTGACGCGCAAGCAGCGGGGTGTTGCCGGCGGCGCGCGCGGATGATTGCGCCGACCGCAGCCGGAACCGCCTGCGCCACCAATACAGATCCCCGCGCTGTAGTAAACTAAGACTTCAATTCGGCAATTCCAAAATTTGGAGGTTCCATGAAGTACCGCAATGTGGCCATGCCCGCCCTCGGAATTCTGTTCTGCGCCCTCGGCGGTTTCGCGCAAACTTCCTCGATAGAGGGAGATGTCAAGGCTGCGGACGGTTCGCCGCTAAAGGGCGGGCTGATCAAAATCGAGCGCGAAGACATCAAGGGTCATTACCAGGTGAAGACCGATAAGAAGGGACATTATTACTATGGCGGCCTGCCCCTGGGCATGTACAAGGTTACGCTCGAAGTGGACGGCAAAGACATCGATTTTGTCGACAAGGTGAAAACCCGGCTGGGCGATCCCGTAGAAACATCCTTCGACGAACATGCGGCGGCGCAGAAGCAGCAAGCCCTGAACAAGGCCGCCGAAACCGGCACCCTCAGCAAGGACCAGGCGCGCGGCATGACTCCCGAGGAGAAGGCCGCCTTCGAAAAGGCCAACAAGGAGCGCGCGGATATGAAGGCCAAGGGCAAGGCGCTCAACGACGCGTTCAACGCCGGCAAAGAAGCCTTGAACGCCAAGCAGTTCGATGTGGCTGTCACCCAGTTTTCCAAAGCCAGCGAGATGGCGCCCGATCAGCCGGTCATCTGGGCCAACCTCGGCGACGCCGACATCGCCCTTGCAAAAACCAAGACCGGCGCCGAGCACGACGACGCCCTGAACAAGGGCTTGGAAGCGTACAAAAAGACCCTGGAACTGAAGCCGGACGATGCCGGTGTACATAACAATTACGCCTTGGCGCTGGCGCAAGCCAAGAAGTTCGACGACGCGGAGGCGGAACTCGCCAAGGCGGCTCAGATCGATCCTCCGAGCGCCGGTAAATACTACTACAATCTGGGTGCTCTGCTGGTGAATAACGGCCAGACCGAGCCTGCTGGGCAAGCGTTCAAGAAAGCTATCGATGCCGACCCGAAATACGCCGATGCGCAATATCAATATGGCATCTACCTGATCGGCAAAGCCACCCTAGGCACTGACGGCAAGTACGATCCGGTACCGGGAACCCGCGAAGCCTTCCAAGCGTACTTGGAGCTGAAGCCCGATGGGAAGGACGCGGAGGCGGCCAAGGGCATGCTCGCGAGCCTGTCCGGCTCGGTGGATACCTCGTATCAGAATCCCGCGGCCAAGAACAAGAAGAAGACCACCACGAAGAACTAAGGTCGCGGTGGGTGCGATAATGATTGAGGGGCGCCGGAAAGAGCGCCCCTTTTTATGATGCGTTTCTTGTTTCTCCGCGTTTTCGTGCCCCTGTTGATCTTGTGGCTGGTGCGCGGCATCTTCAAGTCCCTCTTTGGCGGAATGAACTCCCAGGTTGCGGCCAAACCGGCCCGCCCGGTGCCGGTCACGGTCTCCCCGGGCGGCGAGTTGAGGAAAGATCCGGTTTGCGGCACCTACGTCTCAGCGGATACCTCGGTAACTAAGCGGATCAACGGCCAGATGGTGCATTTCTGTTCGCCCACCTGCCGCGACAAATACCGTGCCGCTTCCTGATCGCCACCGGCGAACGTAAGAGTTGGCCGGAGACCTATCGGTCGCCGAAGCTGTATCCCACCCAGACCATGCCCGCAGGCACCAGACTGCTGTTGAACGTGTTAGCCAAACCGCCCAGGCCTGGCGCGTAGTGTAGGTCGAATTGCGGGCGGATGAAGATGTGTTCCGTGACGAAGATCGACACGCCAACGCCGGCATGTATATCGAAATGATTTGAACTCCCCACCGGCTCGATGGCGCTGGAGCAAACGACGGTTCCCACGCACTCGCTCTCGTTAACGCCGAAACCCGTGTGCGCGCCGCCAATCCCGCCTTCCAGTTGCAGAGCCACGCGCTTGGTGCTTACCGGTCGAAATACGCCATTGACGTCGTAGAATGCCTGCCGGTATAGCAACGGACCGTAATCGCTGCGTGCGGGTTGCACGTCGGCCGCGGCCCCAATACCGAAGCGCTTCGAGAGCATCACATCTCCGCCAAAGCCCAGGAAGAAGCCGCCAAGTTTAGGGTTGTTTAGGCAAAACCCATCGCTCGTTGGTCCCGGCGTGCATGCGCTATAGGCGTTGATAGAGTTGGCGCTCTCAAGGCCGCCTCCGTTGGCCTTGTCATACGCGGTCCCGAACCCCAACATAAAATCGACAGAGCTCTGCGCATTGGCGAATGGTACGCAAAGTAACGGAAGGCAGAGAATGGGAAGGTAACGGCAAATTCGTTTCACGGCGGAAGTCTCCTCTAGATTTTGGCAGATTGCACGAATAACTCACTGGCCCTCGTAGTATTATCGCGCATTTGACGGCGGGTTTGGACCGCCAATACTTTACGACGCCATTGGAAGGAAAGACGTTTCAGGTAAGTAGATCATCGGGCTTCGCCTACTGTTCCAATTCGGCGCGGGAAAGATTGCCCGCCCTCCAACCTCTGCCACGTTGTAACATAATACACATGCCGCACCCGGAGCGAAAAGTCCTTCTGATCGCCTGCCTGGCCCTGACGGCCGGCGCCGAACCGGTCAAGTTCAATCGCGATATCCGGCCCATCATGTCGGATACCTGCTTTCGCTGCCACGGTCCCGACAAGCGCGCCCGCATGGCGGGCATGCGTCTGGACCGCCGCGAAGAAGCCCTGAAGCCCACCGCTTCCGGAGCCATCCCGATCATGCCCGGCGATCCCGATAAGAGCGCCATCGTGCAGCGCATCTTCGCCGCCGACCCAGCGCGCCGGATGCCGCCGAAATACGCGGAGAAGGTGCTCACCGACGCGCAAAAGGAGACCATCCGCCGCTGGGTCGCCGAGGGCGCCGTGTATGAAGGCCACTGGGCTTATCAGCCGGTCAATCGTCCGCCGGTTCCCCCAGTTGGGGATGTCGCCGACGCCAAAGCTCCCATCCGCAATCCCATCGACAACTTCATCCAGGCGCGCCTGGCCCGCGAACAATTGACGCCCTCGCCTGAAGCCGACCGCCGCACGCTGCTCCGCCGCGTGACCCTCGACCTTACCGGAATTCCGCCCACCCCGCAGGAAGCTGATGCGTTTCTCAACGACCGTTCGCCGGATGCCTACGACAAGGTGGTCGATCGCCTGCTGGCCTCGCCGGCCTACGCCGAAATGCGCGCCATGCACTGGCTCGATGCGGTGCGCTTCGCGGATACCGCCGGCTTTCACGGCGACAACGTCTGGCCCGCCTGGCCCTATCGCGACTACGTGCTGCGCGCCTTCCGCGAAAACAAGCCTTTCGACGAGTTCACGCGTGAGCAACTGGCGGGCGATTTGTTGCCCAATGCCACGCGCGAGCAAGAAGTCGCCGCGGCGTATAATCGCTTGAATCGCGCTTCCGCGGAGGGCGGCCTGCAGCCGAACGAGTATCTGGCTAAGTACGGCGCGGATCGTGTCCGCACACTGAGCACCGTCTGGCTAGGATCCACGATGGGCTGCGCCGAATGCCACGATCATAAGTTCGATCCTTTTACCTCCAAAGATTTCTATGCCATGAAAGCCTTTTTTGCCGATGTCCGCGAAACGGGCCTGATCCCCGACAGAGGCCGCGGCGCGTGGGGCGAGAAACTGGCGCTTCCGACCGAACAGCAACGCAGCCGCCTCGCGGAGCTCGACGAACAAACTCTCGCGGCGCGCCGCGGCCTCGACGCGCGGGCGCAACAACTGAAGCAGCAGCGTTGGGCCTGGGAAGACCGCCTGCTGCCGGATTTCGAGGCGGGCAAACTGGCCTGGACCTATCAG
>Ga0302325_10030669_pt1 | contig 11082 bp, 7 predicted proteins | sample Palsa_T0_2_FD_201948 | JGI IMG/M metagenome (GOLD analysis project Ga0302325, IMG submission 201948) | Peat permafrost microbial communities from Stordalen Mire near Abisko, Sweden - Palsa_T0_2 | ecosystem: Environmental > Terrestrial > Soil > Palsa > Peat permafrost | place: Sweden: Abisko...
GAATTTCCCCCTGCGGGAACTCAACTCACCGGCGAGAAATTAAAAAAAATCTGGAGCCTCTATGGGTCCGCCGACACGACTGGGTGGCAGATTTTCGAAGGCCCGCATGATTATAACAAGTTGATGCGAGAGAGAGCCATGGGGTTCTTCGACAAGTTTCTCAAGAGCCAAGGCGATGGCTCGCCCGTGCCCGAACCGGCCATTCAAACCGAAGATCCTTCGGACCGCCAGTTCCTCGCCCTGCCCAATGAGGCGGACAAGTTCAAAACGATGCGCGACATCGCTCGAGAAAATCTCGCCGATTCCCATCCCGCCTCTTTTGACGACTTTGTGCGCCTCAATGGCGGCCTGCCCAAGCGCGCGCCGTTGTCGTTTAAAGTCCTACGCACTTCAGGCTCGAAGTCGGCTGTGACTTTCCAATCGGAACCGAGACTGACGATTCCAGGTCTTCTTTGGCAACCGCCAGGCCCGCCGAAAGGCGCCGTGGTTTTGATTTCCGAACATGGAAAAATCGCCGCGGAAAAAGAATTCGACATTCCGGCGCTGGTCGCCGCCGGTTATGTTTGTCTCGCAATGGACGCGCGCGGCGCCGGCGAGCTTAAAGGGCTTGATATTCGCCTGATGACTTATCTCGGTACGGCGCCAGCGTTCGCCATGGCTGTGGACGCAGTCGCCGCCGCAGAAGCGATGGAGCGGTATTCATCGAATGTCGCGGTAATCGGTTCAGGACTCGGCGGAGCGCAGGTGCCTTTGTTCGCCGCGCTCGTGAAGCCGTCGATTGCATACGTCGCAGGCTTGCAAGGCATGAAAACCTATGACGACGTATTGGATTTTCCGAAAGAAGACCACAACGTGGATTATCTGGCCATTCAACCGCGTGCCAACTACGCACCCACCCTCGAAGCATTGCGGGCCATGGTAAAGTGCCCGGCCGATTGGAGCGTGCGCGGCGATGCCGACCCGGATTGGAAGAGCCGCTTACCCCGGCCTTAAGAGTTGCTTAAATTTACGCCTTCCCCAGCAGTTCTTTGGCAATCTTGATGACGTTGTCAGGCTCGAAGCCAAATTTTTTCTGGAGTTCCTTGAGCGGGGCCGAAGCTCCGTAAGTGCTCATGCCGATGACCCGTCCACGCAGGCCCACATAATGATCCCATCCAAAGGTCGAAGCCTGTTCGATGGCGATGCGTGCGTGAATGTCAGCGGGTAACACGCTTTCCTTATACTCCGCCGACTGCTGCTCAAAGGCATCCCAGGAAGGCATCGAAACCACACGCGATTTGATGCCTTGCGCAAGTAATTTCTCATGGGAATCCACCGCCAGGCTGACTTCGCTGCCGGAAGCAATGAGAATAACCTCAGGCTTTCCGCCCGGCGCGTCGCCCAGCACGTAAGCGCCTTTGGCCACGCCGGAGGCGGACGCATATTTGCTCCGGTCCAGGGTCGGCAGCGGTTGGCGCGAAAGTGCCAGCACAGCCGGCTTGTGGCGCAGTTGCATGATAAAACGGTAGGCCTCCACCACTTCGTTGGCGTCGCCGGGCCGAAACAGAACCAAGCCGGGCATGGCGCGCAAGGAGGCCAGATGCTCGATCGGTTGGTGCGTGGGGCCGTCTTCGCCGTCGCTCATGGCGTCGTGCGTGAACACGAAGAAAGTCGGCAATTCCATCAGGGCGGAAAGCCGGAGGGCGGGCCGCAAATAATCGATGAAGATAAAAAACGTGGCGCCATAAGCGCGCACCTTGGAGAGCGACATGCCGTTGACCACCGCTCCCATCGCGTGCTCCCGAATTCCGTAGTGCATGTTTCTGCCGCCGTAGTTGCCGGGTTGGAAGTGTCCCGCTCCTTCGAAACCCAACAGGGTCTTATTGGAAGGCCCCAAATCAGCGGAGCCGCCCATCAACCAGGGAATATTTTGTGCCAGGACATTCAGCACTTTGCCGGAGGCCTCCCGTCCTGCCAAACCCTTGGGATCGGCCGGGAAGACGGGGAGATTGCGATCCCATCCCGTGGGCAAGGCGCGCTTTTGCATGAGATCGATCTCGGTCGCCAGTTCGGGGAACTTGCCGCGATAAGTGGTCAGGAGTTCGGTCCATGCCAGCCGGGCCGCGTGGCCGCGCGCGCCGATGCCCGCCGCAAAATGCTCTTTCACGCCATCGGGCACCAGGAATTTGGCGTCCTCGGGCCAGCCATAAGCGCGTTTGGTGAGGCGGATTTCCTCGTCGCCCAACGGTTCGCCGTGGGCTTCCGCAGTGTCCTGTTTGTGCGGAGACCCCCAGCCGATGTGACTGTCGAGCACAATGAACGTGGGGCGGCCTTTGGTCTTCTTGAAGACGGCCAGGGCATTGATGATTCTGTCCACGTCGTTCGCGTCCCCGACCCGCAGAACGTTCCATCCGTAGGCCATGAAACGGGTCGCGGTGTCTTCCGTGAAGGCAATGCTGGTGTTGCCTTCGATGGTGATGTGGTTATTGTCAAATATCCAGCAAAGGTTGTCCAGGCCCAGATGGCCAGCCAGGGAAGCCGCCTCCGAGGAGATGCCTTCCATCATGCAACCGTCGCCGCACACGGCATAAATGTTGTAGTTGAAGATCTCCAAGCCGGGCTTGTTGTATCGCGCGGCCAGCCATTTCTGGGCGATGGCCATGCCGACACTGGTGGCCACGCCCTGGCCCAAAGGGCCGGAAGTGGTCTCGACACCCGAAACCCATCGGTACTCCGGGTGCCCGGGCGCCTTGCTGTCTAATTGGCGAAATCGCTTGATGTCCTCCAACGTCACCGCCGGCTGGCCCAAGCACTCGTATTCGGGATTGACCGTCTTGCTGCCGGTGAGATGAAGGATGGACCAGAGCAACATGGAGGCGTGGCCATTGGAGAGAACGAACCGGTCGCGATTGGCCCAGATCGGGTACTGCGGATCGAAATTCATCGTGCGGTTCCAAAGAGTGTAAACCAACGGCGCGAGCGCCATCGGGGTGCCGGGATGCCCGGATTTGGCCGCCTGAACCGCATCTATCGAGAGAGTGCGAATGGTGTTGATGGAAAGCAGAGCCATCTGGTCTTCGGTCATAGGATTTTCCTTTTGTATTGTTGTTGCTATTTGCCCGCCTCGAGCGCGGCCACCTTGCCGAGGCGCCGCAAGTGTCGCGGTTCATCGCTGTACTTGGCCGCCAAATAGGTCTGCACCAAGTCCCACGCGACAGCCGGGCCGACGGTCCGGCCGCCCATGCAAAGGATGTTCATGTGATCATCCTCCACACCCTGTTTGGCTGAAAAATGATCGTGAATCAGGCAAGCCTTGGCGCCTAAAACCTTGTTGGCGCAAACCGCCGCGCCCACGCCGCTGCCACAAATGGCCACGCCGCGCTCCACCTCGCCCGCCACCACGGCCTTGGCCATCGGAATAACAAAGTCCGGGTAATCATCGTTGGAAGCCAAAGAGTGCGCTCCGAAGTCGATAACCTCATATCCGGCCGCACGGAGCTGGCCGACCAACTCCTCTTTTAATCCGAAGCCGCCGTGATCGGTGGCAATTCCTACGCGCATAAGTTTTCTTTTAGTTTGTTCAAGCGTTTTCGGTTGCTGTCCGCAGTTTTTTCATAGCTGCATCCACCCCTCCGGGGTCCCCAAAAACCGAAGTCCCCGCCACCAGAACGCACGCCCCGGCGGCCACGCCCAGCCGGGCCGTGACCGGATCAATGCCTCCGTCCAATTCCAGTTCGCATTGCGGACGAACCATTTCAATCATCTGACGCACGCGCTGGATTTTAGGCAGCACCGAATGAATAAAGTGCTGATGTCCGAAGCCGGGGTTGACCGTCATGACCAGCACCAAATCAAGGTCCGGCAGAACTTCCTGCAGCACCGAGGCAGGCGTCGCGGGGTTGATGGCCAGCCCGACGGATTTGACCAGGCTCTTGGCGCGTTGGAGGGTTCGGTGCAAATTGTTGTTGCCTTCCCAATGAACAATGAAAGAGTCGGAACCAGCCGCGACAAATTCATCGAAGAAAAAATCCGGGTCCGAAATCATCAGGTGCGTTTCCAGCGGCAGGCGGGTGACCGAGCGCAATGATTTGACGACAGGAGCGCCCATGGAAAGGTTGGGCACGAAGTGTCCGTCCATGATGTCCACGTGGATGCGGCTGGCCCCGGCCCGCTCGGCCTCGGCCACGTGCTCGCCCAGGCGCGCAAAATCCGCTGCCAGGATGGATGGAGCCAATTTTACCGTCCTTTTCCCTGTGTCCACTTGGTCACTCACGCTTTCCTGGCCCCCTTCTTCTTCGGACTCTTGACGGCTCGGTAACGGAGAATCAGGTTGTTGGTCGAACTGTCATGTTTAAGTTCAGGTTCCTTTTTGCTCTCCAACTCCGGGACGATGTTTTGGGCCAGCACCTTGCCGAGTTCGACACCCCATTGGTCGAACGAGTCAATCTGCCAGATGATTCCCTGTGTAAAGACGCTATGTTCGTAAAGAGCGACCAGTTTGCCCAGCGCCGCCGGCGTGAGTTTGTCCACCAAAATGGTATTGGAAGGGCGGTTGCCCTCGAAAACTTTATGCGGAACCAGCCAATCCGGCGTGCCTGCGGCCTTAACTTGCTCGGGAGTCTTGCCGAACGCCAGCGCCTCGCCCTGGGCGAAGACGTTGGCCAGCAATATATCATGATGGCGACCCAACGGGGAAAGGGCGTGGCCGAAAGCAATGAAGTCGCACGGAATGAGCCTGGTCCCCTGATGGATCAATTGATAGAAGGAGTGCTGGCCGTTGGTGCCAGGTTCGCCCCAATAAACGGGTCCAGTGTCGTACTGCACGGTCTTTCCTGCCAGCGTGACGTGTTTGCCGTTGCTCTCCATCGTCAACTGTTGAAGGTAGGCCGGGAACCGTTTCAGGTACTGCTCGTAGGGGAGTACGGCCACGGTCTGAGCGCCGAAGAAATCGTTGTACCAAACGGCCAGGAGGCCCATGAGCACCGGCAGATTGCGCTCGAAGGGAGCGGTCCGGAAGTGTTCGTCCATCTCGTGGAAACCGTCGAGCATGGCCCGGAAATTCTTGGGGCCAATGGCGATCATGGTCGAAAGGCCGATGGCGGAATCCATCGAATACCGCCCGCCCACCCAGTCCCAAAAGCCGACCATGTTGGCCGTATCAATGCCAAAGGCGGATACCTTTTCGGCATTGGTGGAAACGGCCACGAAATGTTTGGCGATTGCTTTCGTCGCACCCCCCAAACCTTTGAGCAACCAATCCCGGGCGCTCTGCGCATTGGTCATGGTTTCCAGCGTCGTGAATGTTTTTGAGGACACGATGAAAAGCGTTTCCGCCGGCTTGAGATCGCGGGTTGCTTCCACGAAGTCGATGCCGTCCACGTTGGAAACAAATCGGAAGTTTAGCCCGCGTTCGCTGTAATGTTTGAGCGCCTCGTAAGCCATGACGGGTCCGAGGTCCGAGCCGCCAATGCCGATGTTGACCACGTTGCGAATGCGCTTGCCGGTGTGGCCTTTCCAGGCGCCGCTGCGGATTTTGTCGGAAATGGCGGCCATTTTTTTAAGCTCCGCGTAAACCTTGGGCACCACATTCTCGCCGTCCACCATGATGGTGGCGCTTTTGGGCGCGCGCAGGGCCACGTGGAGCACGGCTCGATCCTCCGTGATGTTGATTTTTTCGCCCTTGAACATGGCGTCGATGTGCTCGCGCAATCCGGATTCAGCGGCCAATTTAAGGAGCAGTTGAAAGGTTTCCTCGGTGACGCGGTTTTTGGAGTAGTCCAGGAAAAGGCCGGCGGCTTCGGCGGTCATGCGTTGACCGCGCTTGGGGTCCTGCGCGAACATATCCCGCAAGTGAAGTGTTTTAACTGTGTTAAAGTGCTGGCCAAGGGCGTGCCAGGCGCCCAGCTCCGTCAGTGGCGGGTTCGCATTTGTCATAATTGTCTCCAAAATTTCAGTGTGAACGTTCGAGCAACCACCGGGAAGTATCGTAAATCCCCGGAGAAGACGGGCGCATCTTATCATGGCGCGTGTTTTCATCAAGTTTTTTTTCGGCCACTTTTTGGCACGCCCTCTGCTATTTCCAAGGATTGAGAGGTTTGGGCCGCCACTAAAGCTGGGGGAACCATATGGCCGGCCAGGAACGGCTCCGAGATTCTCCTTTGAAAACCATAATCATAGCGCTGCTGGGGGTGGCTTGGTGGCTGGCCGTCTCTCCATCATGGGCGGACGACCATGGAGAGAGCGCCACGGGGTGCGAGACGGCAACCATCGCGGCGCCAGCCGCCTGGACCGTTGGCAACGACTCTGCCGAAACCAACCGAAACTGGGGGTCTCTCGACGGTCCTCCTTCGCTTGATCTGGACCATTACCCACCACCCGACGAAATCGCCACGATCACGGCCTCACCGCCGACCGCCTCGCAGTCCACTGACTCCGATGAGGAGCGCGACCCTGACGTTTGCGCGAGTTTCATCCTCATCGGGTTGGGCGGCGGTGTCTTGATCGGCATTCGGTGGAGAATGTTCCGGAAGGCCCAAACGGATGGAATCAGCGCCAAGTGACGGTTTTCGCAGGAAGCGGTGTGCGATCACGGGCTGACGGAGCCATCAGGGAGGATGGTGTTGCTGAAGATGGCCCCGCTGAAATTGGCGCCGTTGGTCGTGGCGCCGAGGAGGTCGGCGTCGGTCAGATCTGTGTTGCTGAAATTGGCACTGGTCAAATTGGCGTCCACAAGAAGCGCCCCCTCAAGCTCGGAGCCGCTGAAATTGGACAGACGCAGGTTGGAGTCGGTAAAATCGGCGTCCGACATGACCGAAACAGTGCAGACGGCATTGGAAAGATTGGACTCGCGCAAGCTGGCGCCCGCCAGGTAAACTTGGCTCAGATTTGCGCCCGCAATGTTGACACCGTCCCCGCCTTCATTCAAAATATCCCACACCAGCAAGGACTTGGAGTCGATCACCGTGCTGCCATTCAGCAACGAGCCTGGCAACTCAACATAATTCATGTTCGCGCCCAAGAAGTTGGCGCCTCTTAGGTCCGCGCCCGAGAGGTCGGTCCCATCCAGGTTGGCATTAATCAACATCGTGCCGTGCAAATTGGCGTTTTCCAAATAAGCGAAACTCAAGTTTGTTCCTTTCAGGTTGTCGCCAGGCGCGCCATGATTGAGAATATACCAGACCAACAACCACTCAATGTCCATAACGGTATCGCCGACGAGAGTCCCCTGGAAATTGACATATTCTAGGTTGGCCCCGGTGAGATTGGCGTTGCGAATGTCGGCGTTGATCAATTCGCTGCTGTTGAGGTTTGCGTTGGTCAATTTCGCCCCGTTTAGGTTCGCGCCCAAAAGCGCCGCCGAACTTAAGTCCTGTCCGTCCAGATTTGCGCCGGGCGCGCCGAGGTTGACGATCTGCCAGATCAAGGTCGGCTTCGGATCCATAAGAGTATTGGAGTCCAATTTCATGCCGTTGAACACCGCGAAATCCAGGTCCGCCCCGGTCAGGTCGGCGGAGCCGAAATTGGCATTGCTCAGCACGACGCCGAAAAAGCTGGCCAATTGGAAGTCGCCGAAGCTCGCGTTGACCCCGGTCATGACGGAACCGTCAAAAACAGCGCCGGAAGCTTCCACGTCGAACAAGCTGGCGTCTGTCAGATTGGCGCTGATGAGGCTGGCATTGCGCAAGTCGGCCGCGCCAAGATTGGCGCCGTTCAATGCCGCCTGATTGAGAGTCGCTCCGAACAACTCCGCGCCAAAAAAATCCGCAGCCGCGAGCTGGCCAGAGCTTAGAGTGACGTTGTCCAATGCCGCGTAGGCCAGGCTGATGATGGACTGCACCTTGTAAAAGGAGGCGACTCCGCTTGAGTCCGCCAGAGTCAGCGTTTGGTGAAGCGCGCCGGACAAAGGCGCTCCCAATGGCGTCCAGCTTTTGAGATCCGCGCTGCGTTGGACTTGGAATTGCGGCAACACGAGGAGATCGCCGACGGGGGTGGCGGATTGCACCGGCCAGCTTACCACGACCGAGCGCGGCCCGTTGGCCTTGACGGAGATGTCAAAATTGCGCTGCGCTCCGGCGGTGGCCGCCAGCAGAATGGCGATTGAGGTCAGAATTGGGACGCGAAAGTTCATGGGGCGACAATGCGGTAGAATCTGGCGGTGTTGGTCGGACGGGTAGGGTCCGACGCGAAAAGCGGGCCGATACCGGCAACATTGGTCGAGAGAGTTGTCCAGGAGGGATTCGCCAGACTGTTCTTATATTGAAGCTGGCAGGCCAACCGCGACACCGCATACCAATTGAGCGTGACGCCGTTTGTGCTCAGAGCCAGGGTAATGCCGCCGATTTGCGGAGGCGGATTTGGGGGAACAAGGAGCGGGTTGGCCGGGTTGTAGCCCGCGTCCAATTCGTCCTGGTCGAAATAACCATTGGCATCGCGGTCGATGCCGATGCGTTCGCCAGAACCTGCCGGCACGAGAGAGTATGTTTGCTCGCTGCCAGGAGCGGCCAGGGCCTGAAGTTGCGCCGGTGTTTCTGTTTCGGCCAGACGGTCGGATTGGAAAAACGCGCCGACCCTCTCATAGAACCAGCCGCGCGGCAGGCCGTTTTCGCGTCCTTTGGCCACAAGGTCCAACTGGCTGTTCGTGTTGGAGGCCAGGGAGATCAGGGTGGTGAGCAAGGAAGAGGGCGCGGAGTTGCTGAGGGTGATTTGCAGCCCTGTGGCGGCCGGTGTGTCCAGACTGGCTACTCCGGGAGCGTTGTTCGAGTCGGTTAATGAACCAAGCGGAAGGGCGGAGCCGCTGAACGAAAACAAGAAGGCCACCAAGTCCGCCGTTTCCTGATCATCTGTCAATTCGAATGAATCCTGGACAAAGCGCACCAGCGAATCAATCCCGCCGTCATGGGTAAAGCCAAAACCCGCCCGGCTGTTGGTATGGGCCAGGTCCATTCCTGTTTTATCGAAGAGATTCCGCAATTGGGGAATCTTGAAGGGCAGATTGTCCGAGCGCGGGATGGCCACCATGGCCAGGTGATGGTCGGAATTGCTGCCGGGAGGAATCTGCACCCACATAGTGCCGTTAAATTGCATATCTGTTCCCAGTCCGCTGGGCAACGTATGACACAAAACGCAGCCGTTGGGAGCTTGCTCGGTCTGAAAGATGAACAACCCGACGCTGGCATTGCCGTTGGGCAGGGGCGCTCCGAATGGCAGCGCGCCCCGGCCCAAGGCAAACTGCCCCGGCAGCGCCAGATTGATGGGAAGCGAATTATTGATTGGACGGAATGGATTTGGCTCGAACCCGATGGTCCCCAGAAAGCTCTTCAGTTCCTGCATTTCGTTGGTGTCCAGGCCATTGGGCATTCCTTGCAAGTTGGTGAAGGCGATGTTGAACTCCTCGATCCCCTGGCGATCCCCCCGCCAGTGAAACGGCTCGTGCCCGATGATGTCCTGCAACGTCAACGTGGTCATCGGACCTTTCATAGGATGGTAGTTGTTGGTCACCGCCGGCAATGGCTGGGCAAAGTTGTAAGTATTGTCAATGATCTCGATGGTCGAAGTCGGGTCGCCGAGGTCCCATGCCAGCCCGTCGGTGCGGCCATCCACGTGGCAGGAAGCGCACGAGACCTGCCCCAGGCCGGAGGTCAATTGGGTGTCATAGAGGAACGGCCTGCCTGTCTTGATGACCTCAGGAGTTGGGTCAAACAAGGACAACGTGGCGGTCACCTGCTGGTTGGTGATGTTCACCGTCGATATGCTGCCATCGAACCGGTTGTACACATAAAGCCGGCTGTGTGCCTCGTCCAACGCCATGCCAGTCGGCCCTTGCCCCAATGCCACGGGCGGATTGGTTCCGAGGCGATTGCCTTGGGCATTGATCGTGATCAAATTGCCCGAACCCATCCCAGTGACGTATCCGGTCGCACCGTTGGAACTCCACACCACCCCGCGAGGATCGCCGAGTGAAAGTTCGCGCAGGGAGGCCGAGACCACCGGCGTTTGATAATTCAAATGTGGGTTCAGGTCCGCCGTCTGATTTGTCAAAGCCAGCGGATCCACCAGCGCCACTTCCACGCGCACAAAAATTCCGTCCAGCACAGGTTGAAACCGGATTTGGTTGATGGCATCGGTGCCGACAACGGCGATTTGGCCTGTGACAGGATTCACATCCAGCGCCATGCAAACATTCATCAAGCCCGTGGCGTAATGGACGGTAAAGCTATTGGCGTTAATGACCGCCAGATCATGGTCGGGCATGTCCCAGCCTGGCAGACGGCCGCTCAAGGCGGCATTGTCGCCGTTGATAAGGTCGCTCCAATCTCCCTGGTTGTCATCCATCCAGCGGCCCGCGATGTTCTTCTTGACGATCATGCCGGTCACGGGGGCGGGTGTGTTGGAAAGGGCGGGGTTGAGCGCCGGGACAAATTGGGTTCCGCTGTTGGGCGGCGGGTCCGTGCCGCCGTAGGGAGTGTCGGGGAAGGTCGCGGGGTTGGCCCGGGGGAGCGATTCCAACGGCGCGATGCCTGTGGTAATGATGGTGGAGGCATTGCCGGACTGGAAGAAGGCGGCATACACCGTCGAACCATCCGGGCTGACGGCCATGGCCCTGGGGCGTTTGCCGTCGAGGGGGATATTCGTCACCGTCAGCAAATTGGAAGGATTGACCACCTGCACCTGGCCGAAACGTTCGCAGGAAATAAAGGCCAGCGGCGGCGATCCGGCAAAGACCACGTCCGCCGGTTCGTTGGACACGCTCAAGGTGGCCCTCACCCGCATCGTCGCAAGGTCAACAATACTGATGGAACTTGAGACGCGATTGGCCACCCACATCTCCGTCGCCGTGCGAAAACGAACCGTCACCGGCTCCAGACCAACTGTGACGCTGCCCAGGGAAACCGGCGCGCCTGAAGTGACGTCCAGGATTTCCAGGCGGTCATCGGGCAGGTTGCAAACGGCTAGGCGGGTCCCATCGGGGCCGAGGGCGACGGGATGGACAGGGTTATTTTCGAAGTTAAAGAAGTTGGTCATGGAGAAAGCTGCTTGACAAGAGGATGCCTTCCAAAGCAAAGTGCCTGCAATCAACAGCGTTATGAACTTCCTTTTCACTGG
>Ga0302325_10030670_pt1 | contig 11082 bp, 7 predicted proteins | sample Palsa_T0_2_FD_201948 | JGI IMG/M metagenome (GOLD analysis project Ga0302325, IMG submission 201948) | Peat permafrost microbial communities from Stordalen Mire near Abisko, Sweden - Palsa_T0_2 | ecosystem: Environmental > Terrestrial > Soil > Palsa > Peat permafrost | place: Sweden: Abisko...
GGCCGCGACTTTTATCGCCGCCTGCTGGGCGTACCGCAAGATCGCCGATGGCGCTGCTGAGCGGGAACAAGAGAAGTTGGCGTCTTCGACCGACCTAGGCTCAGCGCTGGCCAGTCGACGCGACCCGGATACGACGTCCACGCACGCGCCTTGGCACGAACATCACGCCACGGAGATCTGGCGACTTTGAGCTGCGCGGTCCCGCGGTCTCTCCTTACCGTCGGGACCGCGCAGAGTCTTTGTGACTACCGGCCCTGCCGGGTCCAAGCGCCGGCCGCTCGGTGATCTGCGACCGCGACATCATCGATGCCTTGGCGCACCGCTTTTCCGAGGTCGACCAAGATCTCGTTGAGTGCAGCAGCCGCCTGATGCCACTTCAATTGCTCCACGCCATAGGCAGTGGCCGCTTCACGTGTCCACAGCTCCTGCAGTGACGTCACCTGAGCCTTAAGCTCCTGCAACGCGGCGTTGAACCGCGCCGCCGCGCTGTGGATTTCCTGACGGACAGAACATTCGATTTCGTCGAAGTTGTATGACAAGCGCGGGTCCATGGGCGACGGCATCACAAGTTTCCGGCCGCAGCCCCGATGTGGAGCGCATGGTTGTCAGACGCGTCCCGCAGCGCGGCTTCGTTATAGCGAATGGTTTCCGCGATGCTGTGTAACGCATGGTGCAGTTTCATTGACTCTGCGTTCCACCGCTGCACGACGTCCTTGAAACGCGCCGCCGCCATGCCGCCCCATACCGACGAAGGGACATCGCTCATGCGACCGATGAACGCCTGCAGCGCCGCACGGATCTCCTCGTTGCGAGTATCGATGGCCGCGGCGACCGAGCGCATGAGGTCGAAGTCGGTGCTGAGTGCGTTGCCGCCTATCGGTGTGCTCACATGTTCCCCTTCTGCCTAACTGCTGCGGACCTCGCCGCGCCAACTAGTGATAGGACTCCTGCCGCTCTGGTCTGGTTCCCGCCGACTCAGCTCAATGCCCGTGCCGACCGCACCGCTCGCTCGCATTCCCGGCTCACGGCGTCGTCGTGGCCGCGACGGCTTTGACATCCGACGCTGATCCGGACAGCTTTGTCGACCCATACCGTCCACCGGATGTCGTGCGCAGAACGGATCTCGCGATAGGTCACGGCCGGACGGCCGGCAGTACGGCCGGCCGCATTGAAGTCGACGAACACGCCAGCGGGCGCTGCGTCTATCGCGCTCTTGAGGAACTCCGCAGTGGCACCCAAGGTTGCCAAGGCAACTCGCGACTGCGTCACGTGCAGCGCTTCTTCCGGATCCGACGGTGAGCTGATCTGCAGCCGCGCCGAACCGGGCCCGGCCACGACGCGCCGCACCGGCCAGTGAGCCGGAACCTCCAGTGCAACATGCCCTTCCACGAGGAATGTCGTCGGCATCTCATCGCCTACGTGGGGTGTGGGATGCCGAGCCACCCCGCTGACGGCGAGTACAGCGCCGATCACTAGTGCCCCCAGGGCAAGCGTCCAGCGACGATGGGCGTGCCCCGCGGCAGCATTGCCACTCGAGCCGCGATCTTCACCGCCGCTCGAAATAACATTTGCAGCAAGCTTTCTGAAGCCGATGTCGTCGATCTTCATCACGACCATGCCGTCGGAGTCACGCAATGCCTCGGCGATCATCCCCGCCAGCGCCCCAGCGCCGCGCACCGTTCCGGGCGCATCGATGAGCACCGTCCCGGTGGTCTCCGTGGTCATCGTGCGGATGGACCGTACGACTGCTTCGGCGACACCCTGCTGGTCCTCGGGACGAGTTTCGGCCGCCACTGCTGCACCGGTGATCACCACGACGCCGTCGGCAATTTCCACGGCCACCGTGCCGTGCCGGAATTCGGCCGGAGCCGCTTGACCCAGCAGCCACGTCCGCGGCTGCATCACAACATCACCGGCTAGCATCTGCGCGCCTGCACTGACCACCGCCACGCGCGTCGGTGCCCACCACGATGGGTGGACGACGATCACCCCTTCGGGGCTGCCGCAGTCCACCGACTCGAGCACAGTCCGCCAGAGTGATTCGACGGAAACCGGACGAAGGTCGACCAGGGTTACCGAATCGTCGATACCCTCAAGCGCGGCTCCTGCCGCCTCGCTGTCAACGACCGCGGTTCCGCCGCAACACAATCGGCGGATCGCATTCGGCCCGACCTCGATTACGTGTGCTTTCACGGCGGCGGGCTCCAGCCAACCTGCACCACCTGCGGACCGTCCCGACGTGTGATCAGCGTGCCGCGGCCAGCCGGCATCGGCGACAGGCGCACGGACCCGACCGTCAATCCCTCATCCGGGTTTCCACTCATCAGCAATGCCATACAACCGGCATCGCGGAGCCCGGCGAGCAATGGCTCGTACATGGCACGGGCAGCACCGCCACTGCGCCGTGCTACCAGCAGATGCAAACCCACATCGCGGGCGTGCGGTAACACCTCCGATAGCGGGGCCAACGGGTTGCCTGCAGCGGCACAGACTAATTCGTAATCGTCGATCACCACGTAGATATCCGGTCCTGACCACCAGGACCGGTTTCGCAACTGCGCCGGGGTGGTGTTCGACGGAGGCATTCGCCGACGCAGCTGCTCGCTGATGCGCGGCATCACCTCGCCGACACCATCCGCGGAAGCAAGGTATCCGCCAAGCAGTCCGGATTGGGGCTCGACGACGCCGAGGAGCGAACGCCGCATGTCGACGATGAACAGCTGGCTTTGTGCGGCAGTCGTCGTCCTCACGAGCTCACGGCACATGGTGCGCAACGCTGCCGTCTTGCCGCATTCGCTGTCCCCGAGGATCAACAGATGCAGCTGCTGAGCGAAGTCTATTGTCACAGAACTGAGTTCGTTCTCCTCGACGCCGATCAGGACGCCGGCGTCGAGTCCGTCAGCTCGTTCGACCACACTGTGCTGGTCGATCCACTCGGGCAGCAGCGCAGTCGGGGGCGCAGTCGGTCCGTCGTGACGGCACCGCAGCATCTCCCCCAGCCGTGCATCGGCATCGACTAGGTTGGAGCTCGAATCGTCTCCGAGCCTGGGCAAAGCGACGACCATCTGCAGTCCATCGTGGGAAAGCCCTCGACCCGGTTTGCCCTCGGGAACTTGGGCCGCCCGCCGGCGATCCAGTTCGGAATCCGCGGGATCACCGAGTCGCAACTCGATTCGTGTTCCGATCTGATCCCTCAGCGCCGGACGGATCTCAGCCCAGCGCGATGCGGATATCACGACGTGCACACCGAAAGAGAGCCCCTCGGCGGCGAGCGTGGTGACCGATGTCTCGACCATCTCGAAGTCCCGCTGCAGGCCGGCCCAACCGTCAACAATCAAAAAGACATCGCCGAAGCTGTCGCACAACGGATCTCGGTTCGCCTTCAGTTGCCGATAGTGCGCCATCGATTCGATCCGATGATCGCGGAAGAGCGTCGCTCGGGATCGATTGACCGCTTCCAGCTGACTGATCATGCGACGTGCTAACTGCGGATCCGCTCGTCCGGCCACCGAACCGACGTGCGGCCAGTCTCGCAGCGATGCCAATGCCCCACCGCCGAAGTCGAGACAGTAGAACTGCACCATGCTCGGCTCGTGAGTGACTGCCAGCGCCGTGATGAGTGTGCGCAACACTGTCGACTTGCCCGTTTGAGGCGCTCCGACAACGGCGACATTTCCGGCGGCCCCGGACAAATCGGCGATCAAGGAGGTGCGACGCTGCTCGAACGGGCGATCAACGACACCGATGGGAACCGTCAAGGCGGGCATCGGTTCGGCGCCCTCCAGTACGGTGTCCAGGGTCGGCGCCGCACCGAGTGGCGGCAGCCACACTTCGTGCGCTCGCGGGCCATGTCCGGACATCCGCTCGACGACCGTCTGAAGGACAGTGCGACGATCGACGACGTCCATCTCGGTGCCGGCGGTAAGCGTGACCGGTCCTGCCGGCTCAGTGGTGAAAAGACGAACAGGCACCGAGCTCTCGTCTCGATGCGCCGAGGCGAAGTCTGTAGCAGTGCAGTGCATGTCCGTGCGACATGGACCGGATACATACGCGGTCTGGAAGCGGACCAATTCGTCCGTGCCGGTCCGCAGGAATGCCGCACCCGGCGTGCCGGGCAGTTCATACGCGTCGGATGTTCCCAGAACGATCCGCGATTCGTTCACCGACAATGTTTTCAAACACACTCGATAGGACAGGTGTGACTCCAAACCGCGCAGTCTACCTTCGTCCAGACGTTGACTGGCCAAGAGCAGATGCATTCCCAAGGACCGGCCGAGTCGACCGATCGCCGCGAAGACGTCGGCGAAATCCGTATGCTGACTGAGCAATTCGGAGAACTCGTCGACGATGATGAATAACGCCGGCAGAGGGCCCAGCTGAGCTCCGGCCCGCCGGATGCGTTGGTAGGCAGCGATCCCGTCGACGTTGCCCGCCGCGCGAAGGACTTCCTGGCGGCGGTTCATTTCACCGGTCAGGGCGTCACGCATTCGGCTGACCAGGGCCGCCTTGTCCGACAGGTTCGTGATGACGGCCGCCACGTGTGGCGCCGGCTCTAGCCCGGAGAACGTCGCACCGCCCTTGAAGTCAACCAAGACCAGGTTGAGCTCGTCGGGTGAATGACAGGTCATCATGCCGAGTGCGACCGTTCGCAGGAACTCAGACTTCCCAGACCCGGTGGCCCCGATGCAGAGTCCGTGTGGCCCCATTCCGTTCTCGGCGGCCTCCTTGATGTCGAGTTCAACCGGTGCACCCGCGTCGGTGGTGCCAATCGGAACACGAAGCCGATCGCGGGGACTTCTGCCGGTCCAGCAATCAGTCGGCGTATAGGAAGCGACGTCGCCGATTCCGACGAGATAAGGCCAGCCCACCCGGTCGGGCGCTTCGGCAAACGTGTCTATACCGCCGGCCCGGTACCCGGCCAGCCGCTGCGCGCACGTCACCGCGGCGGAATGACTCATTTGATCTGGGCGTGCGACGATTTCGTCGTCGCCTGATGACGCAGCCACTACCTCGTTCTGCCCCACCCGCAGCCATAATGCCCCGGCTGATGGCGACTCCTCTTTGCCAGTTTGGATTGTCAGCAGGGTGATGCCCTCGGCGGCACGGTCGACCGCCCACTGATTGCAACCGATGACGTCATCGTCGACGACGACCACCACATAGGGCGCTGCCGGATCGGCCATTACGCCGGCGAGCGCTTTGTTGGCGGCCGCGGCGGACGCATACACCATCCGGGCCGATCCGACGTCGTCGCTGGCGTGCGGATGTCGATTGTGCGGCAACCACTTCAGCCAGTCCCAGTCGGATCGATTGTTGTCGCTGACAGCGGCGGCAATCAACACCAGCCTCGGGCTGTGCATAAGGGCCAGTTGGCATATCGCCGCGCGCAGCAATGCGCGTGCCTGTGCCGCGTCACCGCCGATGGTCACGGCCGCCCGTCCGCGCAGCGCGATCGAGACGGGCGCATCCGGAATGGTCGAATGCGTTTGGAGAAAGCGCCCCAGGGCGGTCACGGCGACGGGATCCGATCGGTGCGCTGATCCGATGGTGGGCGGGACGATCCGGGTTGCAAGGCGCAGCGTCCCGATACCGATGCGCACATGGCAGAAATCCGAGTCGGCGGCTCTTCGCTCCCACATCCGGCAACCACCCACCAGCGTCCATAAGGTGTCAGGGTCTGGATGACACCAGCTCAGCGAATAATGCTGTGCCGCCGCGGTCTTGACGGCAGCGGCCCGCAAGTCGGACAGGTGGCACAGAAACTCGGCGCGCTCGGCATTGATGTCGCCGTGGCGCCTATCGGCGCCGGAGAAGACCGTCACCGCCGCGGACACGAGCATCATCAGCGGGAACATCATGAACGCCGGATTACGCGCCGCCGACGACCGTGAGTAGAAGATCACCGCCATCGTTCCCACCGTCGCGACGGCTGTCACAATCGGCAGAACACGAATCACCAGGTTCATTTGCGGCTTTCGAGTAACCTCCCGCGGTGCCGCAACGACGATGTCGGCCGTCTCGCATACCGGTGGAGGCACTCGTCCCGGCGGCACGAATTCCACCGTGGCGGTGCTGTCGAACGGCCCCACCTGGCCCTCCCCCCACTTGCCCGCCTCGCTCCGTCGGGCTGAGATTGGCAGGGTAGGCACAAGCGAAGTCGGCCGCAAGTCGCCTGTGGATCAACGCATACGCGGCGTCGGCGTACCGGCTAGCGTGCGGGTCGGCGAGCGGAGTTCGATGTGCATCAAGCGTTGGCAGTACCCGCCCAAAACGGCGGATCCCATCAGGCCGGCGGAGGGCTGCGCCGGTTATCGGTACACGCCGACTCGGTCCGCGTCGATTTAGCATTATCGGCGACGGCGCCCATCGGATCGCTGATACCGCCGATTGTCGACATCCTGGCCGATCATGGCGGTTACCGGGGCGGACCAGTCGCCGTCCGGTATCGGCTATCCGTTTCAGGCAAGGGCGCACTGGACCCGTCGAAGACGTTGGCTCAATTAGGAATTCGTGATGGCGCCGATGTGATTCTGACAAGCTCTTCGGCCGAATTGATGACGCCGCGCTTCGATGATCCAGCTGAGGCGGTCTCGGCGTCGGTCGGCGCAACGGAGCGGCGTTGGACCCGGCGAGCGGCCCGACTGGTCGGCGCGTTGGTCGCCATTTGGTTGGCCGGCGTGAGCGCAGCGGTGATGATTCGAACAGTGTTTGATGCCAGCGGCGTTCATCGCACCGGCGATCTCGGTGTTGCCGCGACGATCGCCCTGCTGACGCTGCTGGCGGCATTGATCGCCCATCGCCTGTTCCGCGAACAGTCCGCAGGGTTGACGCTGGGCCTGCTTGCCAGCGGATTCGCCGCACTCGCCGGCCTATTTGCGGTACCCGGTAGCCCGGGCGCTCCCCATGCGCTGTTCGCCGCCGCTGCTGCGATGACATCAGCGGCGGTGCTGCGCGTGATCGGCTGCCACGCAGCGGTGTTCACGGCGCTAGCGTGTTTGGCCGCCAGCGTAGCGGCCGCGGCGTTGGTGGGCGCGGTCACTGCGGTTCCGTTACAGGCTATTGGCGCGGCGTCCGCGGCGATATCGCTGGCGTTGGTCGAAGTATCCGCTCAGGCGTCAATAGTGCTCGCGCGATTGTCCCCTCAGCTACCACCGAACTCGGATGCCACTCCAGCCGAGCCACTGGCCAGTCCGGATAAGTTGGCCATCAACGCAATCCGCGCCCATCTGTGGCTCACCAGCCTGATCGTGGCGTTTTCTGCATCGGCCGGGCTCGGAGCTATCGGTGCGGCAGTCGGTTCGCATCTGACGGGCGGCCCGCGAGTGCCCGGCATTGCGTTCGCCACCGTGACCGGTGCCGTGTTGCTGTTGCGGGCGCGCGCTCATCGTGACCTTGCGAGGTCTGTGCCGCTGGTCATCTGCGGGACAGCCGCACTCAGCGCTGCCCTCGTCACTGCGGCTGCCGCCTATCCACATCACACGGCCCGCATCGCTGCGGTGTCGATGGGGCTGGCCGTCATCGCGCTACGCCTCGGTTTCACAAACCACTCGACGACAGTCTCTCCCGTCGGACAACGAGGTGTGGAGCTGCTGGAGTATCTCGCCCTGGCCGCCATCGTGCCGCTGGCCTGCGGGGTCTGCGAGCTCTACGGCGCTGCGCGCGGCGTGAATCTCCAGTGAGGACAGCGTGGTCGAGAGTGTCCCAGTGTGCAACGGCGGCGATTGTCGCCGCGCTGCCGCATTGTGCCGTGTCGCCTGCATACGCGGTATCACCGCCGCCGATCGACAGCAGTCGGCTGCCCCCGCCCGCGCCGCCAAGCCCGCCGCAGCCGACCGTGCAACGCGAGATCTGCGTAGTGCCGTCCGCGAGGCCCGACGCTGAGCCACCCGATGCCACCAGCCAGCTGTCTGCGCTTGACCTGCCACAGGTGTGGCAGCTCACCCGAGGCTCGGGCCAGCGCGTCGCCGTCATCGACACCGGAGTTTCGCCGCACCCGCGGCTGCACCACACTGCCGCGGGCGGTGACTACGTGTTCACCGGCGACGGCACCCAGGATTGCGACGGACACGGTACCGCGGTAGCCGGGATCATCTCGGCCGCAGCGGATCCCCATCACGCCGACAGTTTCAGCGGTGTCGCCCCGGAAGCCGCTTTGATCAGCATCCGCCAGTCCAGCACCAAGTTCGGCGCCGCGGCGGATCCGTCCACCGCCGGATTCGGTGATGTCGACACCATGGCAGAAGCCGTCCGGACGGCTGCGGACCTCGGCGCGTCGGTGATCAACATCTCTTCGGTTGCCTGCATCCGCACCGGGTCCGCATTGGACGACCGCGCACTCGGAGCGGCGTTGTCCTACGCGGTTGACGTCAAGAACGCCGTTGTGGTGGCCGCCGCCGGAAATACCGGCGCCGGGCAATGCCCGGCTCAGCACGCCGAAGTGACGTGGGATACGGCGACGGTGGTGGTCAGCCCAGCCTGGTATGACGACTACGTGCTGACCGTGGGCTCAGTCAACGCACACGGCGAGCCGTCTGCGTTCACCCTTGCCGGGCCGTGGGTCGACGTCGCCGCCCCCGGTGAAGGGGTGATATCGCTGAGCTCATCAGGTGACGGCTTAGTCAACGCTCTTGGTGGACAACGGGGTTCGACTCCTCTGTCGGGTACCAGCTACGCCGCACCGGTGGTCAGTGGTCTGGCGGCGCTGGTCCGATCTCGGTTTCCGAAGTTGACGGCTCGTCAGGTAATGCAACGCATCAAGGCCACTGCGCATCATCCACCCAGCGGATGGGATCCTCGGGTCGGCGCCGGCCCGGTGGACTTTCTTGCCGCCGTCAGCACCGATACCGCGATTAACCCGCCTTCTCCGGCGGCCCGGACAACGGTACCCATCCATGCGCCTCCGCTTCCTGCGCCGCCGGATCACAGCGCTCAGCAGATGGCGTTCACTGGCGCAGCCGTCTGCGGTGGCGTACTCGCGATGGTGCTGGCCATCGCCGCATTGCGGACGCGACTACGGCGAGCCCAGGGTCACGCGGGCCAGAATGTCTTGGGCGACTGAGGCATTCGCCCTACTCAACTCCGGCCCCGCGGGCAGCTTCACCAGCACCGGCCACGGCGCCGGGACCATCGTGTCGGACAGGCCAAGGTCATGTGCCGCGTCGTCGTCGTGGACGGCGAATCGGACACCGCTGTCGGAGATCAGGTATCGGGTGCCCGCGCGAGCGTTGCCACCGGACAGCCCGGTGGCGCGCACATAGGCAGTGCGGCCAGGCGGGAGATAGACAGCGTCGACGACAGGGCCCCTTCCATCGGCCTGCGTCAAGCTCACCGGTGCGTCGCCGATCGGAATCGGTAGGCCGCCAACTGAAAATGAGACCTCGACGCTGCCCGACGTCTCGTGCGTCCACCTGACGCAGAGCGTCGCACCGTCGGCAACCGCCGACGTCTGCGCGTGTTCGGGAAAGCCGGACACCGGTAGCCGTGTCACCGTCGGAACAGCGCGAATGACGTCCGGCGCTACGGCGATGGCGGTGCGGGTTCCTTCTGAGTTGGTGAATCTCACCAGATCCGCGGCAACCTGCCCGACGTGCTGAACCCCGTCTCTGAGGACGACGTAATATTCGTCGCCGCCCGTGCGGCTCACCCGAAGCACGCTGCCGACCGGAAATCCCGGGAGCGCGGCTGGTCCGCGACTGCCGACTCCGGGTATCCGCGGCGCGGTGACCGGCGGCGATTCTGGGACGAGGTTCAACAGCACCGGCGATACCGGCAATGGGATCCGCCCTTCGAGGCCTAGTGCGTGCACGACCGCAGATTCGTCTAGGTTCACTACGGCTCGACGACCGTCGTAGAGCAGGTAAGTCGAGCCACCGGAATCAGGACGGACAAGCAGGATCCCTTCGTGCCGCAGTGCACGCGAGTGCGGTCCCTCAGCCCGGCCGACGACGATTGTCGTGCTCGGTACGCCGTCGCGACTGTCGCACACCGTCCATCTCAACTCTTCTTCCGTGAGGGGTTTCCCCATATATTGCGGAGCACCGGGGATGCCCAACAACGGGCCCCTTTTAATATGGAGGAGTTGCGACTCAGGTATCGGTAGCGGGTCGGCGTTGGTTTTCATGATCAACCTGGCCGAGGCCAGGTTCAGCACCGGATGAAGTGTTTCGCCTATTCGGACGTACAGCGCCCCGGACTGCTTCCCCATCAGGATCGGCGCGTTCGCCAACGCTGGTTGCGGGCGCAGGACTGCCAGCACCGCGCATCCGGCCAGCAGTATTACCGCGAGCACCAGGCCGGCCAGCAGCGATTGTGCGGGTGCACGGATGGGCTCGTCGACGGCGCCGATATCCCTGCCCAGCAGTGCGCACTCGATGCGGCGCAGCAGAAATCGATACCCGCTGAGGTGCAGCCTGTTGGTCGGTTGCCGTGCCATCCAGTCCCCCAAAGGCCGCTGGGTCCGTCTGGCTTCACACGATATGTAGTGGTCACGCCGCGCCTCGTCGACCATCCACAGCGGGGTCCGGATATACGTGAAAGTGACCGATGGCCCGGAAATCGGTAAAATCGCCTGGTGAGCAACAATCGCCTCAGCCGTCACATCCTCCGCCGTGCCTGGTCACGCGGCTTCCGATGGGCCGGTGTGGGCGCTGCCGCCTTGCTGGCCGCCGGTGCGCTGCTGGTCGCGCCGAGCGCCGTTCGGAGCGCCATTCCGTCGGCTCACGCCGATAACTGCCCGGACGTCGCGGTGACCTTCGCCCGCGGCACCGACGAACCGGCCGGCCTGGGCCACGTCGGCCAAGCGCTTGTCGACAGCCTGCGCCAAGACACCGGCAAGAACATCGACGGCTACGGGGTCAACTACCGGGCCACCCTGCTGCAGATACACGGCAACGACGGCGCCAAGGACGCGATCAAGCACATCAAGGACATGGCCGACAAGTGCCCCAACACCCCGCAGGTGCTCGGCGGGTACTCGCAGGGCGCGTCGGTGGTCGACATCGTCACCGGAACGCAGATCGGCGGCGTCGGCTGGGGCAGTTCGCTGGACCCCAAATACGCCAACAACATCATCGCGGTGACGAC